>Ga0180434_10006991_pt1 | contig 12816 bp, 5 predicted proteins | sample SS_ome_7_FD_132453 | JGI IMG/M metagenome (GOLD analysis project Ga0180434, IMG submission 132453) | Hypersaline lake sediment archaeal communities from the Salton Sea, California, USA - SS_1_D_2 metaG | ecosystem: Environmental > Aquatic > Non-marine Saline and Alkaline > Hypersaline > Sediment... | reverse complement strand
TTTGAATCAGTCGGCAAGTTGGAAAATTTAAAAGAGGAATTACTAAATATGCCCCCAGATTATTATATGAATATAATCGTTGATGAGGCACATCGTTTTAGAACCGAAACAACAGTTACATATGAGTATCTTGCAGAGATATGCCGGGGAAAAAGAGTGATACTTGTTACGGCCACTCCTTACAATAATACGCCAAAGGACATATTGAGTCAGATCAAGCTTTTCCAGAAGACAAAAAAAAGCACTATTCCAAATATTCCGGACCTTGAGGGGTTTTTTAATCGACTTGATAAAAAAATAGATAAGATTAACCGAAAAGAAAATTACGACGAATACATAAATCAAGTTAAGGAAAATGCCGATGAGATCCGGGAGAAAGTTCTAAAGCATTTAATGGTGCGGCGCACAAGGTCAGAGATTACAAAGTATTTCTCAAAAGATTTGGAAAATCAAGAAGTCAAATTCCCTGAAGTCAAAAGTCCCAAGCCATTGTTTTATGAATTAAATGAAGAAGAAGACCGAATATTCAATGAAACCATAAAATTAATCACCCAAGATTTTAAATATACCCGCTATACTCCCATGCTCTATTACAAAGGTGATATCACCCAACCTGAGGAATTATCTCAGAGAAATATGGGCAAATTCATGAAGATATTGTTGGTTAAACGGCTTGAAAGCAGTTTCTTTGCTTTCAGAAACTCTATAGATAGATTCTTGAATTCATATAAAATGTTTATAAAGGCATTTGACAATGGAGAAGTCTATGTCAGTAAAAAATACACTTATAAAATATTCGAGTTACTTGAAAATGATGATGATGAAGCCATTCAAAAGATAATTGAAGAAGGAAAAGCGGATCAATATAAAAGTTCTAGTTTTATAGAAAATCTCAGAGAGGATTTAAAAGCGGATCATGATATTCTTTTAAAAATAAAAAATCTTTGGCAAAAGGTTAACCGTGATCCCAAAATAATAAAACTTTTAGGCGAGCTGTCACAAAGAAAAATTCTAAAAGAAAACCATCTTGTCATTTTTACTGAATCAAAAGAAACAGCGGAATATCTAGAGAGAAACATAAAAAGCAAATACACAGACAGGGTTCTTTATTATTCAGGGGGTTCAAGCGAATCTGTTCGTGACAGAGTTATTGATAATTTTGATGCCAGAGCCAGAGTCTCTAAAAATGAGTATCGGATATTAGTCTCTACAGAAGTTCTTTCCGAAGGAGTTAATTTGCACCGGGCGAATGTGGTGATAAATTATGATTTACCCTGGAATCCAACCAGAATGATGCAAAGAGTCGGCCGTATCAATCGAGTGGATACTGAATTTGACACAATACATACTTATAATTTTTTCCCCACCAAACAATCGGCTGATCACATTAAGATAAAAGAAGTTGCTGAAAGTAAAATCAATGCTTTTTTAACGCTCCTTGGTGGAGATGCAGCTATCCTTACTGAAGGGGAACCCATTGGTTCACATGAGCTGTTTAATCGTTTAATTTCAAAGAAAACACTAGAGGGAGAGGATGAAACTGAAGAGAGTGAATTGAAATATCTGAATTTTATCAAAGAGATTCGGGAGAAGTCCCCTCATCTTTTTGAGAAAATAAAACGTCTTCCTAAAAAAGCGCGCACTTCGAAAATTAATGAAAAATATATAGATTCGCTTATTACCTATTTTAGAAAAGGGAAACTTCAAAAATTCTTTATAACTAAAATTAAAAAAGAAGCTTCAGAACTTGATTTTTTATCTGCTGCTAAATTACTCGAAAGCACACAAAAGGATAAAAAAGAAAAATTACCAGAAAAGTTTTATCAATTACTAGACATGAATAAAGAAGCTTTTCGATTTGCCACCACAGAAGAATTAAAAAAACCTCTCGCAAGAAGAGGACGAGATAGTGCAGCAAAAATTAGTACTATTCTAAAAGCCACACTTAAAAACACACAGAAACTCACTGAGGACCAGGAAGATTACTTGAAAAAAGTATTGATACAACTCAAAGAAGGAGCCATCCCCAAGCAAACAACAAAAACCACATTAAAGGCTTTAAATAAACTTGGAGATGAATTAATCAATCCTTTTAAGGTAATTGCAGTCTTGCAAAATAATATATCTGATAGACTTTTAGAAAGCCACTATTCTGAAGAAAGTCCATTATTAACAGGAAAGCGTGAAGTTATCCTTTCTTTATATTTGACAGGCAAATGACTATGGATAAGCAACAAGCCAAAAAAATAATTAAAGATACGTTTGAGAGTTCTTTTGATAAAGAGAGATTTACACATTTTATAAAAAACTTTCTTAATGAAATTAACGAAAAAACATTCATTTATAAAGGGAATTATATACCGGATTCCTATGGCCGACATATAAGCACTCTTGAACGAATTGGCAAATACAGTGACAGCGATAATAGCATTGATATTCTTATTGTTAAGCTAAAAAAAGAGACTTCTCTTGAGCGTGCCCGAACTATGCAGAGGAATTTTATTGCATGGTATTTGAATGGAAGCAGGGGAGGCCAAATGAAAGATGCGGCATTAGCAGCCTTTGTTTCTCCTGGGGAATCAGATTGGCGGTTTTCCCTTGTGAAAATGGATTATAAATTTGAAAAAACAAAAACGGGTAGCATAAAGGTAAAAGAAGAATTAACGCCTGCCCGGCGCTGGTCTTTTCTAGTAGGAAGCAACGAAAAAAGTCATACAGCACAGAGTCGTCTTGTTGATATTCTGGCTAATGATGAACATAATCCAACTCTTGAAGAAATTGAAAAATCCTTTGATATTGAAACTGTCACCAAAGAGTTTTTTCTGAAATATCGCGAACTTTTCATCCGCACGAAGGAAGAACTTGACAAGGTTATTAAGAAAGATCTGAAGATCGAGGAAGACTTTGTAGAAAAAGATGTGGATTCAGTCAATTTTGCCAAGAAACTCTTGGGACAGATAATTTTTCTTTATTTTTTACAGAAAAAAGGATGGTTTGGAGTAGGTCGTGATGACGATTGGGGTACTGGGTCAAAACATTTTCTTCGGGAACTTTTTGAGAAAAAGCACAGTGATTATAAAAATTTCTTCAATGATATCCTCGAGCCGCTTTTTTATGAAGCACTGAGAATTGATCGAAGCTACGACGATGATTACTACAGCCGATTCAACTGCAAAATTCCATTTTTAAATGGTGGTCTCTTTGATCCCATCGGCAATTACGATTGGGTGCATACTGATATTAATTTACCGGATCAACTCTTTTCCAATGACAACCGAACCAAAGAGGGGGATATCGGAGATGGTATTCTGGACGTATTTGACCGCTATAATTTCACTGTTCAGGAGGATGAGCCGCTTGAAAAGGAAGTCGCCATCGATCCGGAGCTGCTGGGTAAAGCCTACGAAAAATTCAATGCCATACGTCCGGATAATTATGATGAATACAAAAAAGCATTGGAAACAGGAAGAAGAGGAGAGGAAACCAAATTTAATAGAAAATTTGGTGTTTATTATACTCCCCGTGAGATAGTTCACTATATGTGTCAGCAAAGCCTGATTAATTACTTGTATACAAGGGCGACTGAGGTAAAGCTGTCTCCCTCCATTAACAAAACAGACCTTGAAGACCTCATTGAGGTTGGAGAACTCATATCTGAACATGAGGCCATGGCGCTAATCAAGAAGGAAAAAATAAAAGACGGAATCCAGAAGTCTTCAGAATATACATTACTTTTATCCGATAGCATTCGCGAGAATGCCCAATTAATAGATGAGTGGTTGACTGAGATTACTGTCTGTGATCCGGCCGTGGGTTCTGGAGCCTTTCATCTGGGTATGATGAATGAGATTGTACGGGCAAGAAATGTATTGTCCGTATTTTTGAAGGATAATAACAGAAATGATTACGAGTTTAAGCGTCACTGTATCGAGCGTTCGCTTTATGGTGTTGATATCGATCCTGGCGCTGTGGAGATTGCTAAACTGCGGCTGTGGCTTTCTCTGGTGGTGGATGAGGAGGATATAAAAAATATTAAGCCCCTGCCGAATCTGGATTATAAGATCGTGTGTGGGGATTCATTATTAGGTGTGGAGAAAAGTCTGTTTAACAATGAATTGTTTGCTGAATTGGAGCGCCTGAAACCCCTTTATTTTGATGAAACTAATCTAACCAGGAAACAGGAATACAAAGAGCAGATCGAAAAAATTATTAGCCAAATCACCAATGGCCATACGGAATTTGATTTTGAAGTATATTTTTCCGAAGTATTTCATGAGAAGGACGGATTTGATGTGGTAATTGCTAATCCGCCGTATGTAAGACAGGAAATCCTCGGTAATGAATTCAAAAATTTAATGAAAAGAAAATACCCTGAAGTAGCAAATGGGATTGCTGATTTATATGTTTATTTTTTTGCTATTGCTTTTAAGCTTTTTAAAACAAAAGGAACTATTGCCTACATTACACCCAATAAATACCTTAAAACTAAATATGGTATTGAATTGAGAAATACTTTAAAAAAATACAATGTTGATAAAATTATTGATTTTTTTGAATTACCTGTTTTTGAGGCTGCAAATGATACTGCAATTACTATAATCAAAAATGAAACTCAAACACAAAATATAAAATATTATCCAATTAGTTCTTTAGAAAACCTTGACTTATATTCATTGTCGCGAGGCAATTATCTTAATACACAAATGAATGAAACCGAATGGATTTTTATTGGTAATATTCAAAAGCAAATTCTTGAAAATATTTATCAAAATTCAATATCTTTAAAAGACCTTGTAAAGGACAAAATTTATAGTGGAATCAAAACTGCTTTTAATGAGGCATTTGTTTTATCAAAAGAAGTAGCCAAGGAATTAATGCAAACCGAAAGCAAAAAAATTATAAAAAAGTATGTACAGTCAACAGATATTAGGATGTGGGGAATCTTAGATAAAGAAAAATACTTTTTGGCAACCGGTTATGATATTGATATTCCAAAAAAATATCCACATGCTTTTGAATGGTTAAAACAATTTGAAGATGCTTTGCAAAAGCGTTTAGATAAAGGTAGAAATTGGTGGAATTTACGTGCTTGTAGATATTATGGTGAATTTAAAAAGCCAAAAATAATTTATATGCACACAGCAAAAAAACATGAATTTTATTTGGATTATAAAGGATACTATATCAACAATTCATGCTATATGATTGTTTCTGATAATAAGTTTCTATTATGTTTTTTGAATTCAAAGTTATTTGAGTGGTTCAAACGTTTAAAATTTGTTGCTTATGGTAATGCAGACAAGGGCGGCCGTTGTAAACTGGATTATAATAAAATGAAAACCATCCCAATAAAAAAAATCACAGAAGATCAGAAACAACCTTTCATTGCTATTATAGATCAAATCTTTGCCATCACAAAAGACGAAGATTATCTACAAGATCCACAAAAAGAAGCAAGATTAAAGGCATTAGAGCGAAAAATTGACAAGCTTGTCTATCAACTCTACGGCTTAACCAAAGAAGAGATCCGAATTGTGGAGAGTAGTACAAAGTGATAAAAAGCATAGTTAAAATCAAAAACTGCCCTTCTTTTATTGATTATAAACCTGCAGGCGATTTACCGGAGTTTAAAAAATACAACCTTATTTATGGCTGGAATGGATCGGGGAAAACATGTTTCTCTCGAGTTCTTATGTCATTTGAAATGGGTAGAAATTATTATGAGTATCCTGGGAGACAACCAGAATTTGAATTTAAACTTGATAATGAGACATCTATTAGCCACGATGATTTAGATGCATTTAAAAGCATTCGTGTTTTCAACAAGGATTTTATAGATGAAAGTGTATTTGGAATTGGGGGGCCTAAGCCCATTTTCTTTCTGGGGAAAGAAAGCAAGGAGGACAAAGAAAGAATTGAAGTTATTGAGATTAAACTCAGAAAATTAAGAGAAAAGCTCCAAAGCGAAAAGTCGGGAATGGAAAAAGCAAAAAGAAATAAAGATAAAAGGCTTCAAGATAAAGCAAGGGATATAAAAACCGCGCTGACTACATCAAAAAAAGATATCTATAGGAATTATGACCGCTCAAATCTTAGGAAATCAATTAGAAATAATACTCAGGAGCTTGAAAATCCGAATCAATTGAAGTTGTCAGAAAACCGTTTAACCAATCTGAATAAATCGATTCATCAATCTAGCAAGCCAAAAATTACTCCTTTATCAATACCCAACTTTGATTTATCTGAACTAGAATATAAAGTAAATAATGTTCTTTCTAAAACCGTTGCATCTCAGGTTATAGAAAAATTGCAGGCAGATGATGAGATTAATAAATGGGTAGAAGACGGACTGAAAATCCACAAAGAAAGAACTCTGGAAGTTTGTGCTTTTTGTGAGCAAAAGATACCAGAAGATCGTTTAAAAGATTTGGATAATCATTTTAGTAACGAATATCAAAGAGTGATTCAATCATTACAAGAATTAAAAGATGGATGTAAATCTCGCAGAATTAAGCTAAATCTTCCTGAATCATCCAATTTCTATGATGATTTGCTGAGTGAATATCTTGCGGATAAGAAAGAAGCAGAAAAAGCAATCAAGTTATTTAATGATAGATTAGACATAATTTTCTCTGTTCTCGAACAAAAAGAGCAAAATCCTTTTTCTTTCCCTTTATTGGAAAAGACAGTACACATTGAGGTGAATTCTTTTAAAAAAATTAACGAAATCGTTAAAAAACATAATCAAAAGACTGGCGATTTTGAAAATCAAATTGAAAAGAATAAGAAAGAGTTAGAGCTTCATTATATTGCTAGTTTTTTCCCAATATGCAACGAACTATTGATGAATTTTAAAGATCTAAAAAAAGAATGTACTGATTTAATAAAAGCAATCGAAAAGAAAGAAAAAGAAATAGAAAGATTAAGGCGTGAATTAATTAGTCATCATATCCCTGCACAGAAGATCAATGATGACCTTCAATCATTTTTAGGACGAAAAGACATTCAGTTAGAGGCAACAGAGGACAAAGAGGGTTATACAATTACTCGTAATGGAGAGCTAGCAAAAAACTTAAGTGAAGGGGAGAAGACTGCTTTAGCTATTGTATATTTTTTAACAAAGATAAATGAGGAAGGCTTCAATTTAAAGAAATCAGTGGTGGTAATAGATGATCCTGTTTCAAGCCTTGATTCTAATGCAATCTTTCAAGCTTTTAGCTTTATTAAAGAATCTATTAAAGAAGCAGGACAGATTTTTATTCTGACACATCATTTTGACTTTTTCAGGCAAGTAAAAAATTGGTTCTCTCATTTAAAAAAAAGCGAGAGGCAATTTTTTATGATAGTATGTAGTAGAGACCAAACGCAGCGTAATTCATCAATTTTAAAGATTGATAAGCTTCTCATAGAATATGAATCAGAATACCATTTTTTATTTAATATTCTGTACAAGATGGCAAATACTCAGGATCAGGATTTAGAAAAGATTTATCCTATTCCTAACATCGCTCGCAAATTTCTAGAAAGCTTTCTTGCTTTTAGAGTGCCAATAATTCGAAAGAATTCCAAAGAACCTCAAATCCGCCAAAGATTGAGACACATAAAAAATATTGACCTTAAGAAAAAAGAAAGAATCCGTCGATTTGTAGAAACACATTCACATCCAAGATATGAAAGTGGAATACAGGATTTTGATATGACCATTTTAGGAGAAACATCAGAGATAGTGCAGGATTTAATAGAGCTCATAAAAAAAGAAGATCCGAAACACTACAATTTTTTAGTTGAGAGTATAACATAGAAAGTTTCAACAAAGGATAATAAGATTGTCTAGCTTGTCAGTTTTTTATGTCAAGTCAAGCTAAACTTCAAATATATTAACTGAAAGGATTGATTATGAAATTCATCCACACAGCAGATTGGCATCTAGGCAGGATATTTTGGGGAGTGCATCTGACCGAAGATCAATCGTACGTTCTTGATCAATTAGTTTCCATCATTAGGGATATAAAACCAGACGCTATTTTAATTTCCGGTGACATCTACGATCGATCGGTACCCCCATCTGAGGCAGTTTGGCTGCTGGATGAGGTAATATCAAAAATTGTCCTTGGTTTCAAGATACCTATGATTATCATTGCAGGTAATCATGATAGTTCTGCTCGTCTTGATTTCGCATCCAGGTTACTCCAAGAACAGAGATTCCATATCTTTGGCAGTCTTGATTCACGAATAAAGCCTATTGTTATTGAAGACAAGTATGGCCCGGTCTATCTCTATCCCATTCCTTATGCAGAACCGGCAATCGTCAGGGAAAAGCTTGAGGATGATACACCCATTGATCCTGCAAGTGCCTTGAAGGCTATTATCGATGGTGTTAAGGAAATTAAACCTAAAAAAACTCGATCTATACTAATGGCTCATGCTTTCGTGGTTGGCGGCAAGGAAAGTGAATCAGAGCGACCGTTATCAATAGGCGGAACTAGTACGGTTGAAGCATCTCTATTCGACAGCTTTGACTTCGTGGCTCTTGGTCACTTACACCGACCCCAAAATGTTGATAATGAAAGGATAATTTATCCCGGATCGCTAATGAAGTATTCATTTTCTGAAGCATCCCACACCAAGTCTGTGAGTTTTATTGAAATGGACGACAACGGAAATTGTGTTGTGGAGAGAATTCCTTTAAAGCCAAGAAGGGATGTGAGGATAGTCAGAGGATATTTAAAAGATGTTCTTAAGCCTCCCAAGAAGGATGAGAATCCTAAAGATTTTGTACTTGTGCAGCTCCTCGATACAGATGCGATATTGGACGTCATGGGACAGTTACGTGAGGTATACCCTAACGTGCTGCATTTGGAGAGGCCCAATCTTGAATTCTCCGGTCAAGTACAGGGTATTGACCATCACAAGGTTGATGATATAAGTCTATTTTCATCTTTCTTTTCCCAAGTTACTGGAGAGAAATTAAGTAAGGTCCAGAGAGATACTTTTGCTTCTATAGTAGACGAGATCCGCAGCAATGAGAGAAAGGAGTGAAGAATGAGGCCAATCAATTTGAAACTAAAGGCTTTTGCTTCTTATGCGGGTGAGAACGTCATAGACATCCGAAAGTTGGATGGCAGAAAATTTTTCCTGATACATGGCCCAACAGGTTCAGGTAAGACCAGCATTCTCGACGGGATTTGTTTTGCGCTGTACGGGGATACATCTGGTGAATCTCGTAAAGGCAGTCAGATGAGAAGCGATCATTCTAAACCTGATATGTTAACTGAAGTTACCTTTGACTTTTCCATAGGGAGCGATAAATACAGGATTATACGAAGTCCGGAACAAGATCGGCCAAAAATAAGAGGATATGGAGTTACTACAGAACCACCCAAGGCGACATTATGGAAACGCACAGGTCTGGATGATGACTTGAAGGAAGGGGATGTAATTGCAGCGCAATACTCTGAGGTAACCAAGAAAATTGAATCGTTACTCGGTTTTAGCAGTGACCAGTTTAGACAAGTCATAATGCTTCCCCAAGGCAAGTTTCGCAAATTTCTCGAATCAAAGTCTGATGCCAGAGAGGAGATTCTGGAGATACTTTTCCGGACCGAGACATACCGTAAAATACAGGAAGCTTTGAAGAACAAGGCCAAAGAAATTGAAGAAAAGAGAAAGAATGTTCAGAATCATAGGGATATACTGTTAGATAACGCCGAAGTTTCTTCTGTTGATGAACTAGAAGAGCAGAAGGCTGCAGTGGAAATAAAATCCAAAAAAATGCATGCAGAAGTCGGGAACCTTAGGAAAAAAGAAGCCAAGACGCAGAAAGCTCTTAATGACGGTAATCGTGTAGTGGAATTATTCAGGGAAATGGGGGATGCTAGAACTGCCTTTAAAAAAATTGAGGCTGAGACCGAGGAATACGAAAAGAAACGCAAGAAATTGAAACAGGCACGTAAGGCCCTTCCCTTAATAGAAATTGAATCTGAACTGGAGCAACGAAGAAGTGAGTCAAGTGAGGCAGAGAATAATTTTAAACAGGCCAAAGAGAAGTTGCTTAATGCAAGAAAGGCCCATAAGGAAGCTTTACGCAATCTTAAGAAAGAGAAGGACAGGGAACCTGAGCAGGAGAAACTATCAAAACGTATCAATCAACTGGAGGATCTCAAGACAGAGGTTAACAAGCTCTTTGAATCCAGGAAGGCCCTGGATGATGCTCAAAAAGATGAAAATAAGCTGACTAAAGAAGGCGAAGCTCTCAATAAGAACCTTGATGATTGCCGTAAAAAGTTGGAAGAGACCAGAAAGGCCGTTAATGAGGCCGAGAAAGAAACAGCCAAGTTGGAAGGCTTAAAAACAGCTGTTACAGAGGCTGAAAGCAATTATAAAAAGCGCACTCAACTCTATCAACTTGGTAAGGATTTAAATGAGACACGTAAAGAGCATGCTCAAGTGAAAAGTGCTTTTGACCAGATAAATAAGAAACTTAATACTGAACGGAAGGCTCTTGCTGCCATGGAAGGAGTATGGACAAAGTGCCAAGCTAATGTGCTTGCCCAAAAGTTAGAAACAGACAAACCATGTCCAGTGTGCGGCTCTACTAAACATCCTGCACCCGCCCGATATGATGAAAAACTGCCCAAGGAAAAAGAGATCGATGATAAGCGTAAACTAGTTAATACTCTACAAGATAATCGTGAGAAGAAACAGAAAGCGGAAACTGAGGCTAGGTCAAAGGTAACAGAACTTGAAATAAAGACGAGCACTTTAAAAGAGGATCTTGGAGATTTAAGTGATGAAGAAATTTCAGTACTTGAAAGCAAGTTATTTGAGGCTGAGGAAGCGAAGCAAAAAGCGGAACGTGCGGAGCAAAGTGTTGTAACCTTAAGCGAAGAGATTGGGGAGCTTGAAACCAAAGAAACCCAATTAAAGCAAAGATTGACTGAAAATGAAAAACAACTTAAGAATGCAGTTGAGGTCCGATTAAAACTCAATGGTATCGTGGAAGATCTTGAAGCCAGAGTACAAGAAGAATTTCAATATCCGAAAGCTGTAGATAAAGAAATTGATAGCACAAAAAAAAGTATGAAATCATTGAAAGAATCGCTTGAGGGAGCTCAAAAGAAATCAGAGAATGCTTCAAAGAAATTGTCTGCTTCTGAGAGCATATTGAAAGAAGCATCATTAACTCAAGAGAAGGCAGTTAAACAGGAGAAGGCTGTCAGTGACAGGTTTAATGCCGAAATAAAAAAGTCTGGATTTAAAGATGCCAGCGAGTATCGGACTATTAGGCTAGATCCAGAATCGATAGATGAACTTGACCTGGAGATAAAGTCTTATGATGGTAGCTTTGAAGCTGCAAAGGAAAGATTAAAGAGGGCAAGGGATGCCACAAAAGGTCTTAAAATTCCGGATATAGAGAAGCTAGAGAAGATTGCTAATGAGGTTAAGACTGCACATGAAATGTTGGTTAGAGAAGAATCCAAACTAAATGAACAGTTAAAGCAGATTAAAAAGTGGTCCAATGGACTCAAGGGGATCGCCAATGATTTAGAATTACTCGACAGGGAATATGCACTGATGGGCAGAATATCTGAGGTTGCTAATGGTAAGAATCCTCTCAAAATAACCTTCCAGCGCTTCGTGCTGGCCACTATGCTTGATAACGTTCTTGTGGTTGCTTCTAAGCGTTTTAAGGTTATGAGCAAAGGTCGATTTCAATTGCATCGGGAAATTGGACAAAAGGACAGACGTAGTAGCGGGGGATTGGATCTAGAGGTTTTCGATGCATATACAGGTAAGATGAGACCGGTATCAACTTTATCAGGAGGTGAAGGATTTCAGGCATCTCTTTCCTTGGCTCTGGGGCTTGCGGATGTAGTCCAGTCATATACAGGTGGATTATATATGGATACATTATTCGTAGATGAGGGATTTGGAAGTTTAGATTCAGAAGCTCTTGATTTGGCAGTACAAACCCTGCGGGATCTTCAAACTGGGGGGCGCATGGTTGCCATCATCTCCCATGTATCAGAACTCAAGGAAAGGATAAGTGCGCGTCTAGAGGTAGAACCTAGCAGAACGGGCAGCAGCACTCAGTTTGTTATAGGATAGTATATTTTTTATGTTTTTCCGATTTTACCCTTAAAGAGGATTGACGGCTACAACTCGTTTTAATACGATAAATATCTCTTGTTATGCAAAAGTACTAAAAAGTTATAGAATAATAAAATGTCATCGTCTTTAAATTGGGTTGATTTCGCAGAAGAAGATAGACAGCGCATAAGAGAAGTCCTGTACCTTTTCCGTGATAAGGAAATTGTCGAAGAACTGGGAATAGGCACAGTAAGAGACGCTTTCTCTGATATATTCTTTCCCGGAACGAGTACACTTCACACCAGGGCCAAATACATGCTTTTTGTTCCATGGATATTTTTAATAAGGGAACGACGTCAAACTCCATCAAATAAAATTGAAGAGTTCTCGAGATGGGATGAGATCAATTTAACTACTTCCCTCATAGATTCGGGAGAGACAGATGGAGTGATAGGGAGAAGAGCAAGGGAAAGATTAAAAATGCTGCCTAGTCTTATGTATTGGTCTGGTTTGGGTGTATGGGGGATACGTAAGTTTCAGGGAGCCATAGATCAGTATTTTAGGTCCTTGGATGATTATTATAAATACAAAGACAGAATTGCAGGTGTCAATGGTCGTAAAAAAGTGAGCCATTTATGGTCGTGAAAAGTGAGCCACTTTTCCTTTAAAATTGACTCATCTTCACGCCCTCCTTTCCATTTTCTGAACAGAAAAGAAGCTCTTTCG
>Ga0180434_10006990_pt1 | contig 12821 bp, 22 predicted proteins | sample SS_ome_7_FD_132453 | JGI IMG/M metagenome (GOLD analysis project Ga0180434, IMG submission 132453) | Hypersaline lake sediment archaeal communities from the Salton Sea, California, USA - SS_1_D_2 metaG | ecosystem: Environmental > Aquatic > Non-marine Saline and Alkaline > Hypersaline >... | reverse complement strand
CGCTATCTCCAGCTTGGAAGGCTGGCGCCCAACCAGTAGGACTTCACCTGCATTATCATCGCTCGCCGCCCCGAGTCGAACGGGTCTCCACCAGGAGCAATGGGGGATCGAACCCCGTGTGGTGATCAACCACAGCGACCTTCCGCCTGGCGAACAATGGAGCCGCACCTGGGGATCGAACCCAGCCACTCCGCCGTACCGAGGCGGCGCCTCTCCACTGAGGCCTGTGCGGCATGGCAGGGGAGTGACCGAAAGCGGTGTACACGCTTGTCTGCCAGCTCGCGGTTTCCCCCTTTGGACCTGACGTGAATCGAACACGCGATTTCCAGTATGCAACACTGGTGCCTTCCCTACTTGGCTACAGGCCCTTGGTGGACTCGGCGGGCTATGATCCCGCGGCCTCCTGCTCGCGAAGCAGGCGCTCTCCCGACTGAGCTACGAGCCCATTGGAGCCGAGGGGGATCGAACCCCTGGCCTCTTGTCTGCCAGACAAGCGCTCTCCCATCTGAGCTACGGCCCCATAACATAGTGGGCACTGAGGGTAACGATCCCCCGACTCCTGCGCGTCGAGCAGGTGTGATTCCATTCCACCAAGCGCCCGTGCCTCGCCCTGGACTTGAACCAGGATTCTGAGCCTTATAGGGACCCTGCATTCACCATTTGTGCTAGCGAGGCGTTGGTGCCGCGACCTGGAGTCGGACCAGGGCTCTTCCGCTTATCAGGCGGATGTCTTTCCACTCGACCACCGCGGCATTGCGTCCTCGACAGGACTCGAACCTGCGACGACTGGCTTAGGAAGCCAGCTCCCCTCCAGTAGGGACCCGAGGACAAAACCGGCCTTGGGAGTCGAACCCAAATCCTCCTGGTCCACAGCCAGGCGCTCTTCCTTCTGAGCTTGACCGGCAGATAGGAGGCCGCAACCATGTGCTTTGTAGTGGAGCGACAATGCCCCACAGCCTCCGGGTGGTGCAGGTAGGACTTGAACCTACAAAGGCTACTACGGCCCGGTGGGGTTACAACCCACTGCCTTCCCAATTAGACTACTGCACCAACGGTCTGCGTGGAGGGATTTGAACCCCCGTTTTCCAGCTCCCAAAGCTGGCGCCCGACCAGGCTGGGCCACACGCAGAAAACTTTTTGTGGCTGGTTGGAATCGAACCAACTTCAGCAGATTTTCAATCTGCCCTCTGTCCCAATCGAGTACAGCCACAGAGCCCCCCGCAGGGGAGTCGAACCCCTTTCGCCCGGTAGACAGCCGGGTCGCCATCCGACAGCGTCGCGAGGGAATCTGGCAGGGACAGAGGGACTCGAACCCCCGGTTTCGGATTTGGAATCCAACGTGTTCGCCGCTAACACTATGTCCCCAAGGGCGTCTCCGGCCAGGGCGTATCCATAGCACGAGGCGCTATATACGTCTCTCGGAGGCGCTGGTCGTTGCTTCCTTCCGGACCTGGCGACCGGCAGGCGAGATGAGATTCGAACTCATAATTCAAGGCTTCAAAGGCCTTTGACCTACCGTTGGTCTACTCGCCTATGGCTGGGGAAGAGAGATTCGAACTCCCGACAACCTGGGCCAGAACCAGGTGCTCTTCCAACTGAGCTATTCCCCATTCGCTGGCCAGGTGGGGATCGAACCCACAACCCTCCGGGTAACAGCCGGGCGCTCTCCCTCTTGAGCTTCTGACCAGTGGTGGGTGAGGAGGGACTTGAACCCCCATTCCTCGGCTTAAGAGGCCGCCGCAGTGAACCAATTGTGCTACTCACCCATATCGGGCCAGGTGGGGATCGAACCCACAGCCTTCCGGTTAACAACCGGGCGCTCTCCCACTTGAGCTTCTGACCCATTCGATGCTCAGTTGTCACAGAACAACAGCCCGTCGGCTGTGGTCTTTCGACCGGGGGGAGCAAGGGGACTCGAACCCGCCTCAGACCGCATTAAAAGTGCGGTGCCCGTCCAGTCGGGCGCTGCTCCCAACAAAAAAGCCGCCTCGGTTTCCCGGGGCGGCTTTCGCATTTTCTTCGTCTATGCGTCAGCCCGCCCCTGGGATACCCTCCTGAAGCGCGGTGGCGGCGAAATCGTTCAGGCTGCTCACGCCGCAGGAGGGTCGATACGACCAGGGACACGGATTTGTCCCTTGCGTCGTTCGCTTCAACCTGCGATGTGATTTGCGCATCATTTCTGCTGACTCATTTTGCCGGGGCATCTACCACCGACCACTCAGATAGCGTGCGCCGCTGTCTCAGGTAATGTCAAGCACTTTTTTTAAGCCGCATGACTCTTTCTGTGAATTTCGTGCATAATCGCTAGGTTGCTGAACAAAAAAAGTGGCCGGCGTCACCCTTGAGACGCCGGCCACTGCCACTCCTTGGGGAGCGGCTTGGGGGCCGTGTGGTGCCCCGATCTCTGCAGATACCGGGTTGCCCGATACCAAGCATTCGCGGCGAACGTGGAGGGCACGCCGCTCAAACAAGTGGATAATACGATGTTCGCTTTCCAAGTGGCAAGAGAAAACGACAAGGGGCCTCGAAAAGGCCCCTTGGGAATACGATGCGCGCCGAAAACGAGCCGACGCGGGATTATGATGCATCCGGTGACCCCGACGCCACTCCGTGGACGCCCGGATACCCACGCCACATGGAGCCCAACCAACGACCTCCGAAGAGGTACAGGCGCCGGGGACCTTCCCAAACCGCAGAGCGTGCCAGGGAATTAAGGCAATCCTACCACAACGAAATTTAAAAGTGTACCCCACCGGTTTCCCGGTGGGGTTTGCGGCCTGCTCGGATCGTCGTGCGCCCGCGGGCCGAGGGTGAAGGGTTCAAATGTCTGAGCCTTAGGGCTTGTCGGGGACTGTGCGCTTGTTTGCACCTATCCATTTAAGCACCGCCTCAGCGGTGTCAAGCCAGCGCTGCGTTTTTTCTCAAAGCACCTGATAGTGCAGGCGCAAATTGTCGAGCCCCAGATCGGAAAGCTCCCTCGAAATCCGCTGGCAGTAGGCGTTGTGCTGCGAGACGACATCCCCAACGCTGCCGGTCACATCGACCTGAATCGCGATCCAGCGAGCAGTGGACTCTGGGTCACTCTCCAGCGCCAGCGCGTGCTGCTCGAGGCCCTCGAAACACTCTTTCGCGATCTGGATCGCCGCGGCGAGGTCGTCAGCGATGCCAATCGCGGCTGCAAACTCTTCCGGGTTGGAGCCAGCGTATGGCTCTGGCCCTGCGTCGTCACGACTCTCTCTTCCAACCATTTGCTCAGCGTGCTCGATGAACGCGGATAGCTGCCGCACTGCACCTTCCTTCAGATAGCGCGGCGCGTCCACGAGGCGCAACGCACCGCTGCCCTGAAACAGCACGATCGACATCTCTTCGCCGTGTTGCCCAGAAGGGAAGAACATACGATACGATGGGTCGTTCGGCAGCGACACGGGCATCGTGACGTCGCACTCCAGTTGAGCAATCCCTCGCAGCTTGGTCTCGGCCGCCGCGATCTGTTTGTCCAGCTCCTCGAGCGGCACACGTTTTTGGCGCGAGCTGGAAAATTGCGCTGGCCCTGGGTCCTTGGATTTCTTTTTGTCTGCCATGCATCACCTCTTGCACGCCGGAATCCCGAGCGAGTTACGCGCCCGAGTCACCCGCGACTGGGAAACACCCAACGCTCGAGCAACATCAGAATCAGGGATTTTGCCAAGCGGCTCCTGGGTCCAGTCGATTTTTTTGTACTGGCGGTTGGTTGCGATCCCGCGGTTACGGCGAGCGCTCGATACGGTCGACCGGTCGACACCAAGTTTGCGCGCCAACTCCGAGTCCGACACCTCACCGAGCGGCTGGACGTCCCAGTCCACATACTTGCGCTTGATACCACGCTTGTTCCGTGCCCGTTGCACCGTCTTGGCGTCAACGCCCAGCTCTCGAGCAAGTTGGGAATCGAACACCTCGCCGAGTGGCTGGGCGTCCCAATCGATCTCGGACTTCTTCCGCGGTGGGCGCGTACCTTTGATGCCGCGCTGCTGCCGCGCCTTGAGCACCGCCGACTTGGATACGCCCAGCTTCTCGGCCAACTCGGCATCGGGGACATCGCCCAGCGGCTGGGCGTCCCAGTCGACACCGACAGGACCGCGCTCTTGTGGTTTTTTTTGCAGATCGCTGCAATCTTTGAGACTGAGCTTAACGTCTTTCGGCTTCCAGTCGTCGGTCACCTCGTACATGTAGCCTACCTCAGTCTCGCCCTCGACCTCTGCGTCGATCTTGCGCAACAACTGCCAGTTTTTATCTCTTACGACCGGAGACGTCGGTTGGGATATCAACATTTTAAGTGGCACCCCCATCTCGATGTTACCTTTCCACCGGCTCGACACTGAGGCCCCGCTTGCGCAGCTCTGCCTCGACCAGCAGCCGACGCCGCTGCCACTCTTCGGATGGGCCGATCCAGGGGTCGCCGCCGGCCCGCTGTTCGTTGAACCAGAACTCGGCCCGCATCTTCTGCAGTTGCTGTGGTGTGGCGATCCGAATCTGGTTCGGCAAGTACACGTCCAGCTCGTCTGTCCACTCGAACTGGATGTTCGGGGCACCCGGGGGAGGTGGGTCGTTCGGAGGCTGGCCCCACTCCGGACCATTCGGATCGGGCTCGAAGACAAAGCCGTAGCAGATGTTCGCCGTCCCGGAACAAGCGTTCTTCCAACGGCCTCGGACCAAGCCGTCATGAGGGTCGCGTGGCGGTCGCTTTGGATCAGGTTCGTAGGTCATTTCTCTTCTCTCCTCTTCCTCTCGAAAACGTTTTTGGTGTATGATCGGATTATGTCAACGATCACAATCTCACACGATACAGCACTCGACCACGACGCCATCCGTTTCTCCATCGACGAGGTCTTCGACGAGCTGGCCGCCAAATTCGACATCGCTGGCGAATGGCAAACCGACAGCAGGTTCGTGCTCACCGGAGATGCCATCGAGGGCAGCATCGATGTGTTACCAGGTCGTGTAGAGGTCAACGTCAGCCTCGGTGTCTTCCTGTTGCCGTTCAAGCGCGCAATCGAGTCACAGGTCCGCGAGCAGCTCTTCGAGAAGCTGCCGTAGCTCGAGCAGCTTCTTCTCCTTCAACAGCCGCTGGTTCTCGCGCTGCAGCGCTGCCATCCAGCGCTCGCCATCGTAGGGGCGCTCCTTGACCTCGCCTGTCCGCACCTCGTCGGTGCACAGCAGCTTCTTCGCGACGCGCGTATGAGTCTTGTGGCTCGCCTCGAGCACCGCGACGACCTCTGCGCGCATCATGCCGAGCGGCGGCGGTACATAGCCCTTAATCGGTCCGATCATGTATCACCGTTCCAGTTCTTCATCTTGCTACCTGCCAGATCACGAAGGCGGCCACGACGCCGACCGCAATCGCCAAACAATGCTCGAGCAGCCACCACTTGCCTTCCCAGTCTCCGTCCATACACGCCCCTACCCATGACACTACTTCGGAATATGCGCCCGCATCAGCATCTCGATCAAGTCGAAGATGCGGCGCTGGTTACGCTCTGGCAATCCTGCCAGCAGCTTTTTCAGCTCGGCGAAGATCTCGTGGGGCTTCATGCGCCCCTCCGAGTTGATGAGCGCCTCGGGCGCGTCCTGCCAATTCTTCGGATCGAGCTGACCTTCTTCCCAGGCTCTCGCCTCCTGGGCCAGCTCCTTGTCGGTCGCCCGCTTGCCCGTCATGACTCCCCCTCGTGCGCCGGCAGCAACGCCTCGGCGCTGCTCGTCACCAGCGTGCCCATGCGCGGCCCGACGACCTCGGCCACGGTCCGACCATCGGCTCCCACCAGCCACGGCAGGAACAGCTGCTCGGCCGTGATGATGCCGTTCTCGATGGCCTCGAACGAGCCCTTCAGGAAAATGTGCAGTAGCCGGTGCTCCCGCCAGCCGCGCCGATCTTTCAGCCGTTCGAGCTTCGAGTCGAGCACCTTGCCAGAACGCTTGTGCCGCGCCTCATTCGCGAGCTGATCGTCGGTTGGCAGCCGCAGCGTCAGCTTCGCCATGTAGCTCGTCTGCGAGCCGTCGGGCGTCCAGACGAACTGCAAAATGACCTGATTTTCGTCATAAAGATCCGACCACTGAATGCCGCTCACGCCCCAGATGCGCAGGATATGGTTGATCGCGCCCCGCGATTTCTCCGGGGCTACCTCGGTGTTCTCTGCGAACTTTCTTCGTTGCTGTGCCACGTTACTTCTTGCCTCCCTTGGCGCTCTCGGTCAGCGCCCAGCGATCTTCTTTTGGCCAGGGATTACCCTGTGGGATGTAATCGACGCACCCCTTGGTCACCAACGTTGCGAGCGACTCCATCAATTCGCGCTCGGAGATCTGCCGATTCTGTGCCTCGAAGCAGCCGGTGATGTCGTAGTCGCGCCAGGCGCGCTCGGGCTCCCGCAGCATCATGTCGACGATGGCGCCCTCGACGGTGGTCTCCTCCAACGCGCGCCCTGCCTTCGGTGGCTCCTGTTTTTCTGAGTCGTCACGACTCTGTACTTTTGATTCTCGCGGCGTGACCTTGAAGAACGCTTCCTCGTTCTGCAGCTTGGCCGCGACGCGGTCGAAAGCCGCCTCTTCCAACGCGAAGTACAAACGCCGATTGACCTTGCGCGAATAGATCCTCCCTTCGCCGACCATGACCGTCAATAGCTCTGCTACGATCTCCGGCTTGGCGGCGCTGCGGTCTCTGGCCCGCAGCGCGGCATGTAGCGCATTCTCACTCCATGCGACCCGACCCTCCGCTTCGGTCGTTGAGCCTAGAATCTCGAGGATGTGTTCGTCCAGGGCCACGCGCCGCGGCTGCGCAGCGTACTGGTCGCAAAGCACCCAGAACCGCCCAGGACTCGCCAGATTCGCATCCTCGTCAGGCCGTGTCAACCTGACGACACCGTCCTTGCGCAATCGGTAAAGCGCCGCTAAGATAGCGGCCTCGCCCGGATCGCAGATCTTCTCCAGACCCTTGATAATCTGATCGGTTGTCCACCACCCTTGGGTGCCATCTTTCTCGGTACCGGCCAGCCCCATCACATAAGTGATGCGCTGCTCCAACTGCGGCTGGCGCGGCGGCTGGGTCGAAGGCTGCTCTTCAGCTTCAGCCCGCGCTCGCGGCCCAGCCACTCCGATCCCCTGGTTCGGCTGACAGATTGTGTCGTACAGCTCGTGGTCGACCTCTTCCGATCCAGCTTCGTCCTCTGCAACTCCAACCAGTTCGACCTCTTCCGAGCCCGCCTCGCCTTTGCGCTTCGGCCATTCCGGAAGCAAGACCTCAGGCTCGTTGTACTGGATCGCCGTCCCCAGCTCCTCGAGCGATGCGATGAACCGCTGACAGAGATCCAGTGCATCGTACTCGATCGCAGCCGACACTCCCAAACTGACAACCGCTGTCAGCTTCTGCCAATCCTCTTGGACCTGGTCGAGCAATGCACAGCTTGCTGTGCGGCCGTCGTCTTCACCGACTTTTCTGGCAGCCTCCCGCAATTGCTTGATCGCGGCTTCGGCCACACCATGGGCCTGGTACATGGCATCCTCGTTCTTCTCCCAATCGAATGTCATCGCATCGCCCTCCGAAAGATTTCCAACAGCCGATCCCGAGATGCCTCGAAAATGCCCGGGAAACCGCTCTCTCGCGATCCGGCAACATTTATAACCTCGAAGTCGGCGATCAACCGCGCTATGTGGTCGTACCCATCTTCGTTCTCAGAGAATATGCTCGTCTCGGCCACCACGTCGAACCACGGCTTGCCGTGCTTGCGGCATAAATCGACGGTCAGCTTAGTACCGCGAGAAGCCGCGATGTTATGGCAGTAGATCAGCGTCGCGTCAGCCGCCTTGACGTTCAGCTCCGTGCGAACGCGGTAATCCTCAGACGGAGCCTCGCGCAGTTTCGCTGCGTACTTGACTCTTATCCGACCGGTCTCACAGCGATAGCCCTGAGGCGCCCAGCCCCCTACGGGGATCTTGAGCTTCATGGCCGCCGAGAGGGCACCCTGGTCGACTCCGGTCTGGCCACCGGAAATAACTTTGCGTAGGCTCATCGCACCTCTCCAGTCATGCCGCATTTGCGACACGGTTTTTCTCCAATAGCCTCGAGCATACCGCTACCCCCCTCACGCAGCTCGCGCTCCAGCGCAACCACGTCACCCACTGAACGGCACAACTCCAGCGGCCCCAGCCTCACGGTCCCATCCGGGTGCACATGCAACGAACACAGCTCGTGGTACCCCTCCCATTGCCGCACGAACGCGGCAGAGTTCTTGGGGCGCAGCTCTGTTATGGTGTGTTTCTTCAGCCAGTAGCAGGGCCCGCAGAACACTTTTTCTCTTTCTCTGACAAACAGCGGGCGAACGAACCCTCGCTCCTTGGCTTTCCTGCTGTAGTAGAAACTGCTAAGTTCGTTGAAGTAGAAGTTGGACGTCTTGCACATCCGTTCCCGCAGCGCCAGCGGACCATAAAAATCAATGGTACGCGTGACCTGGAACGTTACTGGCGCCAACTTTTCCGCCAGGTCCATCAGCTTGGGATCTTTTTCAAACGGCTCGCCGCTCGTCGCCACCTTGACCGAGAAGCCTTCGGCGATTGCTTGCTCCCGCACCGCGGCCAGAATGGACCAAAAATCAGGATGCTCAACCGCTTCGCCACCAGCGATGCCCAGTTGGTTCGAGCCAATCGTACGCCGTAACCGCATCGCTGCTGCGAACACCTCGTGGCTCATGTGCCTGCCATCCGGGCCGGTGTCGTACAACATGCAGTGGTCGCAATCGAGCGAGCACCGGTATGTGAGCATGATGATCATGGGCGCGGCTTGATCAGCAATTGGTTCTTTGCCCAACTTCGGATTTCCACAGCTTCGTTCCGAACCCGCTGGAGATTGACAGGCAACCCCACCCCTTGCTTCGCGTAGTGTTCGAGAAGCAGCAGAAATGCCTTTGACAATCTCACATACGCCTCACACAACCCCCTGAAGTTTTGCTGCAAAAGCTGATATTTCTTTTCGTGCTCCTCGTGCTCCATGCCATCACAACTTGGATAATGTCCGCGGTCACTCCAGCCAGCTTCCGCCAGGTCTTTCGCCGTAGCCGGAAAACCGAAGCACAACCACGTGCCTTTTGCCGCATAGAGTTTCCCGTTTTGTTCGTATATGTGAGTCATTCTCGCTCCGCCTTCCCGCCGCTGACAAAAAACGTTGCTCGCTCGTCAGGGTCGTTCGCACGCTCTACCCAGATAATGCACTCGATATGACGGTGCTGCTGCGCCCATTTGCCCGCGGCCTTCTCGGCCGTCTTGGCGTAGACGTGCTCGACGGACCCAGCCGCGTATCGCACAACCCAGTGGGGTGGGCACCGGTGCCGCGGCGCGCCCCGGTAGTCAAAATATGGCTCGCCACATGTTTGACAGAATCGCATTAGAGTCTCCTGTTGCCCGATACCACCAATGCTCGGTCAACTCGTCGGCCAGATCGTCAGTGAAAGCTGGCTCCACCACAAAACGCGTGCGTACCGCGTCGCTCGAGACCTTGACAATTTTTCGATCATGCTCCGCAGCGATCTGCTCGGCCTGGGCCTGCATCGCCTCCGGCACGAACGCCGCGCGAGCTTTGAAGCAGACCCGGAACACGATTGCCTCCGGCTCCACGCTGACGAACTTGACGCGAGGAGCGAGCGGCTCGCCGCCGACCGGCGCCAACTGGCTCTCCAGCGGGTAGCACCAGCAGGAGTCGAGCCGCTCCGAGCAGGTGTCGCAGTAGTACCCGCCGTCGCTGACGGCAACCACCGGGCCTGGCGGATCGACATCCTGCAGCTCGGGCAACTTCTGACCGCAATACGGACAGTACGTGACTTCGATCGAGCACGGACGCCAGCTGTCATAACGCTGCTGGCCGCGGATGACCCAGCGGAACTGCGGAGGCTCGCGGTCGTCCTCCTCGGTGCAGTCGCACAAGTAACCGCTCACCTCGGCCAGGTACACGCTGACGCGGTTTGGGTCTTGGACGTCTGCGCAGCAGTTCGGGCGCACGTAAAAAATCTCCGGCATCGCTACTCCTCCTGCTTGGCCATCCTGCGAATCATGCGCATAAAACCTTGCGTCAGGACGCCGTCGATATTGAATACCACCCGACAGTCGCAGTCCGCGTCGTAGAGCATCCAGTAGGCCAACGTGTCATGCACGTCGTATCCAGGAAAGTGCTGCTCCAGGATCGCCGTCGCCCGCGGCCAACGGTTACTCTGCCGGTCCCACTCCCAGTCCTCAGGACGCTCGGAACAAGAACAGGAGAATGTCAGCGGCCCCTGAGAGCGCCGGACCCTGTTCTCCCACTCTGGCTTGAGCTTGATGCCAGCTTTTCCTCGCAGCAACTCCAAAAACCGCGCCCAGTCCGGACTTGCCGGCGTCATTGCACCGGCCTCATACCAGCAGACCGCCTTCAGATATGCAGCGAAGTCCTCGAGTACCGCGATGGGAAACTGAAAGTGCCGGTCTCCGCGCACGAGCTGCATGTCCGTGTCGGGCGCGCCGTAGGCGAGAAAAAAACCCTGGGGCACCCGCAGCCGAACGCCGCACGGGTGCGTCCACTCGTGCAACGGGTTATCGTCGCGAGCCATCGCTATCGCCCCTTCTTGGTCTTCGTGTTCGACTTGCCGCCCGGCCAACGATCGGCCTTGGTGCGCCCGATATGGAACTGCTCGCCGTCTTTGGCAGCTTGCTTCACCATCGGATCATCGGACACAAACAGCAGGTACCGCTTCGCCGCCTCGTCGGTCGCAGCCTCAACACCGTGTAGCGCGGTATATCCAGCATCCAAGCGAACAGTGCCCTGATACGGAGAACACCCAGGAGCCTTGAGTCTGATGTCATACTCGTCGTCACTCAATGCAAACGCTTTGGACACCGTCATCCTCACCTCACCACTGAACCTCTTCGGCATCTACTTTTTTCTCCTTACCTGACCAGTCAGAACGCCCTGTTTGAGCATCTGCTTGGCCTCATGTTGCAGTTGAATCTCCGGAAGCCCAGCGACCAGATTGGTCTCGATGCTGTTGACCACGTCCTCAAGAAATCCGGTGTCGATCTCCCAGCCAGCATCGTCGATCCGTAGCTCGCCAGCCTCGATCCAGCATCGAGGCAACTGCCGCTCCGCGTGCGGGTCGAAGGCCAGCTCCAGCTCGGGGCCGGCCACCGCGTCGAACGACAGCTTGAGCGCCAGCGCATCTTCGATCAGCTTGGCCGCCTCTTTCGTCGCCCCTTGGCGCAATAGCCCGAGCGCCCGCTCGAGCGCCCGCTTGTAGTACCCTACTCCTAAGCTCATCGCTGCGCCTCCAGGATAACGTCTCTGGGCCACTGGAGCCCCGCGACACAACGCTCTGCCCACCGCGCCTTGCGCACTGCCGCAGCCACGGCTTTTTGGAAAAACTCGGCGTCATCCACGCCCGCTCCGAGTGGCAAATGAAAGTCGATGTATACCATGAACTGGCTCAGCTCATAACTGTCCGGGACCATGCGCAGCTCGCAGCGCACCAGCACATGGGGCGAAAAATGGCGCAGCTCCCGCGAGGCTCCAAATACCTTTTCGTAGACGAACCCGCGCTGCAGCGGTGTCATAGTCCGCGCCAGGTGCTTACGCGTCTGCTCCAAAGTTGCGACATCGCTGATCATGATATCGAATCCACGTGCCAGCTTCCGTCCGGAGCGTAGTGCCCGACGAACTGGTCGTTGGCGAACTTGCCGTCTTCGTAGTCGTCGTACCAGATGTGCTCGGCGCCAGGCTCGAGCCCGAAATTTTCCAGGCGATCATCCGGCGTCTGGAAGCCGAAAAGCAGCAGCCGCCACCGAGTCTCTGTCATGACGACAAACACTGTCTGCTGCTGCTCCATTGCGATCAGCTTGGCGACGTCGCTGACTTGCTCCAAGAAGCGCCCGGTGTACTCGAGCAGAGGATGATAGACCGCAATCAGGCCTTTGCGGTCAGGCGGTAGCCCGGCGCGCACGTAGGTCTCGATGGCGCTCTTGCCCTCCTCGATAATCGCGCGCAGGTGGGCCATGCCCCTGATGCGGAAGTCGTTCATCGCATCCCCCGCTGCAAAAACTTCGTCGCTTTGCCAATGCAGCGCGGGCAAATCAGCACTCCCGTGGTGCCGCCCTCGCCATCGATCAGGATAGCGTGCTCCACTGACTTTTCGCACGCCTCGCACAGGATCGTCGTCCAAGAGCTGTTCTCGACGATGGCAATCACCTCCTGCTCGCTGCAGGTATCCAAGTCCAATGCTTGGAGCTGCCGGTAGATTGCATCAGCCGATATATCCAGGCCGTGCTTGGTCGTAACGGTCGCCCATCGCCGGTCGCGATACTGTTCGCGCCAGCGCCGTGGCACAGACTTGATGACTGTGCGCTTGTCGATCAATCGCATTGTTCGTCCTCATCCTCGATCCGATACACGTCGTCGTGCAGCTCGTCCAGCCGCGCCTCGAGCCGCAGCACCCGCTCGTTCAGCGTCCTGCGAAACCGCCGCGCATGCTTCTCGCACATCGGGCAGACCGTCACCAGCTGCAGGCGCCGGTCGAACTCCACCTCGCCAATGAAGCGCCAGCGCGGAGGGACGTTAATCAGGTGTTGCTCTGCGTCCAGCAGCTCCGTCGCAAAAGAGTAGCACCCATCCACCTGGCACGACACAATCCGCGCCGCAACGTCCGAGTTTCTGCGCAGCTTGACCGACCGCTGTTTCAGCAGGCGGAGATACTTGCTCACCGCCTGCTTGGCCAAATGCATGTAGCCGTCGGACCACAAGAGCATATCCGGGGCTCCCGCGGCGGAGACCCGCCACAGGCTCT
>Ga0180434_10006989_pt1 | contig 12823 bp, 14 predicted proteins | sample SS_ome_7_FD_132453 | JGI IMG/M metagenome (GOLD analysis project Ga0180434, IMG submission 132453) | Hypersaline lake sediment archaeal communities from the Salton Sea, California, USA - SS_1_D_2 metaG | ecosystem: Environmental > Aquatic > Non-marine Saline and Alkaline > Hypersaline >... | reverse complement strand
GAAGAGGCCGGAATGATTACGCCTGAAGGCCGCAAAACCATGCAGTCAATGAACAAGGACTATGTACCTTTTAACCGTATACGTGATCAGCTTGCTGGTGGCAAAGGTGCGGCTAGTGCCGGGTTCCAAAAACTTAAAGGTGGCACCGCTAACCTGAATGATATTTTAGTGAACATTCAAGATGGGATAACGGCCAACGTCCGATCGGCATTAAACAACCGAGCTAAGCAGCGACTTTATCAATACATTTCTGGACACAAAGACGGGGCAATTTTTGCAACCAAGATAGCGCCGGACTCTAAGCCCGTTCAGGTTTACGCCGATGAAATGCAAGCCAAGATAAGCAAGGTGCTTGAGGCTAACGGAATTGAGATAGAAGGTGATCTTGATTTAGCAAGCAAAGAGTTGCTTACTTTTTGGCAGCATGGCGTTGCGCCTCGCGTTAATGAATCGGGCAATATCGTTGATTCAGTGATTATTAATGGCAAGCCAAAGTATTACGAAGTTCAAGATCCAATGCTTCAAGAAATGCTTATGTCAATGAACCCTGAAAGCTATAGCTCGTTTATGAATGTGATGTTCGGGGTTAAAAACTTCTTTACCCGTACCATTACATTAGGGATTGAGTTTACCGGGGCTAACCTGGTGCGTGATACCGTTGGCGCGACATTCCTTAGTAAGAATAACTTCAAGCCGTTTATCAGTTCGTTCCAGGGAATGTATTCGTTTTTAGCTAAAGACAAATATTACCAGGACTTTATTCGATCCGGCGGTGGTCACTCTAGCCGCCTTGAAGGTGCGACTCGTGACAGCCAGGCAAGACGAAGAGTTAAGCTTGATGAGTTTGGCGTTATGACTGGCCCGGAAAGGTTGCTAAGCAGTATTGATAACTTAGCTAGTGCTTTTGAATACGGCACTCGCATTGGTGAATACAGACTTGCCAAGAAAAATATGAAGTCTGATATGGACGCTGGTTTTGATGCGAGAGAAATCTCCACTGACTTTAGTGTTCTTGGTGCTAACAGGTTCCTGACTGGCTACATTCGCACAGTTCCGTTCCTAAACGCGATGGTTCAATCACAGGATCGTGTATTTAGAGAAGCAGCAGTAAGCAAGCGTTATGACGGAAACCCTACAGGCATGGCTATGAAGGCGTTTCTTGGTATTACGGTGCCGACTCTGATCCTTTATTTGGTGAATAAAGATGACGAAGATTACAAAGCAATACCGGATTACGAAAAAAGAACTAACTGGCATATTAAAATCGGTGACGGTCAATTCGTTAAAATTCCTCGTCCTTATGATGTTGGTTTTGTTTATGCAACGATGCCTGAGCTATTTGCAAAGTATGTAGAGGATGACAAGGGCAAAGAGTTTGCTGATGGTATGCTGTGGACAATGACGCAGATGTACGGCATTGATGGAACTCCGGCAATGATGACAGGATGGTGGGACCTGGTTCGAAATGAGAAATGGACAGGTGCGCCAGTGGTGCCGCAATCCCTTTCTGATGTTGAAGCGCCTGAACAGTACACATCAAACACAAGTGAGACCTTTGTTCGTATGGGTGAGGCTTTAGGGGTTAGCCCTATCAAGGCTGAGCATATGTTTAAGGCGTACACTGGTTATCTTGGTGGGTACTTAATGGCTGGCACTGATCACCTTCTTTGGGATGAGTCGAAGTTTGGAGAAAAACCGGATCGCAAGTTATCAGAAAATGTATTCTTGCGCCGCTTCCTTACTCCTGATGTTCGCCCGGCCACTGCAAACATGGAGAAGTTTTTCAACCTAAAAGAACAGTCTGATAAAATAGTTTCAACATTTAAACAAACCGTTGATGTTCGCAGACAAATTAAAGGCCAAGGGGGTACTGGAAAGTTCAAGGATGACAAATTCTTTGGCCTTAGCGCAAAAGAGAAAGAGGTGCTTTTTGGTCTTAACGACTCTATGAACCAACTGATCAAGCTGATGTATGGTAAGGAAGGGATTAAAACCGCAGAGCTGAAAATTAAATATGACAAAAAATTGTCTGGTAAAGAAAAGCGTGAGCAAATGGATAAGCTATGGCTTGCTCGCAATAAAGCATTTGAAACGTACTATAACCAAGCTAATCAGGCTTTGCAGAAGGCCAAAAGAGAAGCGAAACAGGAGAAATAACATGGCAGTCTCAATGATTGGTCCTAAGTTTTATGCTTGGGATAAAAACGGAAAGCCTTTAGCTTTTGGTAAGCTTTATACTTACCAGGCTAGAACTAATACGCCTAAACCAACATATCAATCTGAAGATCAGGTTGTAGAAAATACAAACCCGGTAATCTTAAACGGAGAAGGCTACGCAAACGTCTACCTTTCAGGATCTTACAAGATGGTCCTAAAGGATAAAGACGACAATGAAATATGGTCCTCAGATCCTGTTTCTGCTGCACAGCCTGAAGAGTGGGTTAATTGCCTAACAGCTACATATTTAAGCCCTACAACGTTTAAGGTTGGTGGTAACTTCACTGAGCAGTATGGTGCAGGTCGCCGTGTTCGCCTTGATAATAATACTTCAGAGTATTCATATTCCACTATTGTTGATTCTGTTTACGCATCTAGTGAAACAACGGTAACTATACTATCACCTGTAGTTACAACGGGAATTGTTGAAAGTTGCGTATCAATAATTGGCCCTGATTCAATATGGTTAAACAGAGTTGAAAGCATTGATGCTCTAAGACAGCTATCACCAGATCCAGGCCAGATAATTGAGTTGATTGATTATTACGGTGGATATAACGCACAAATGAGACCGCCAGAAGGGGGAGGTAAGTTCTACATTGATCAGGATGACGTTTCTAGTGTTGATGATGGCGGCATGATAATCGTGTGCGCCAATGACGCCAGAGCAAAGAGAATCTATGAAGATAAGGTTTTAGTTGAGTGGTTTGGTGCGTCAACTTATTTTGATGATGCTAACGCAAACAAAAACGTTACTGCGTTCACCAATACGGCAAAGTTTTGCTTTGAAGGGAAAACTCAAGAAAACTCAGTTCCTGCGATGTGGTTTTCAATATCAAACCCTGGTGGATACAAGGTGGATTCTACCACTCCAATTCCATACAACACGATAAGAATGGGAAGTGATGGTGAGGCCAGGATTCAACCGTTAAACTCAGTTGAAAAGTTCACTTGCTTTGATAATGAAACGGCTGTAACTGAACGATGCAAGATACACGGCTTGATATTTCAGATGTTCGGTGATTTTGATGCTATTAATTTAAGCTTTGGCTCAAACTCTGCCTTCAGGTTTTCTCGTTTATCAAGAAATGCTGAAATAGATATTTATTGTATCGGCGGTGATACAGGCTTGGACTTGGCTTCATCACAAGATCATTGGGGTATAAACCTTGGTCCTATGTGTCGCTTTGAGCTTCAGAAGTTTCCGCTTCGATTGGATGTTAACGGCCAGACATTTACCGTTAATGGCGGTCTGTTTAACTCTACTGTTAAAGCTGGCGTTGACGTTACGGTTATCGGCAACTCAAGCCAAGTAAGCTTTAAAGGTACGGTCTTTGAAAATGACGGAGTTAACACGTCTGGCGCTGGCGGCAAAATGCTTCGTCTATCAGGCAATATTAAAGAAGTAATCTTTGACTCTTGCCAGTCTGAAAGACTTGGTTATTACGCTGACAGGCTAGGCGCTATATCTGATTATGACGTTGTGATTCAAGGCGTTGAAAGGGTTACGCTTATTAACTCAAGGATGTGGGGAGGCGGTTATGGTTCGGTTGCGCCTGGTAACTCTCGAAACTTTGGTTGGTGGTTGGAGAATTGTTCTCTCAAGCTTATTAGCTCGCGCCTATGGTCGTTTTCTGAGAAGGCTATTCATTGCGTTGGTGATGTTTCGATCAGTTGTGATTCTAAGTCTCAAGTGGATGGTCGTATTGATGGTGACTTTAAAATAGTGTCAAACGCCGATCTTGGTAAGAACCAGATTTCTTCGCCTGACGGTTCAAGATATGAGCTTTCTCGCGGTCAACCTGTTCCTTTAGGTTGGAGGCATTTAGAGGCTACAGCTTCACCACAAAGTGCGTTGGTAACTACTGGATTATCTGAGCAATCATCTAAGCATGGATTTACATTCACTGACTCAACGGTTTACACGAACCCGATCAAGGTAACTCAAGGTGATGAAATTTGCATGAGGTTTTTTGGTGAGTTTGCCGGGACAAATTGCGAACTGTTTGCCTACAAGTTTAACCCTGACGGAACAATTGACCTGAATAACTCGAATGACCCTGATACTACGTTGATTAAGTCATTCACCATGAACTCAACTGGTGCTGAAGGTGGTCGGGCATATTTCATTTTGAAGCATGTTATAGATCAGGATGTTGAGCTTGTTGGGTTTAGATTTAACCGTAAATTCTCTGGCGACCTAACTAATTACATTGAGGCCCCGGCAATTTATCTAAATTCAGGAATTGACTGGAAGGACGATAGTGCATACTCAGATAATGATTCAAGCTTTGGATTTAGATTTTATCTTGGCCCATTGCTGCCAGCGTTGCCTAATGCCGATCTTACCTCTGCCAAGACTGATTTGAAGGGGCTATATCGACAAGGTGAAATTATTGGTCATCAATGGACTGCATCAACTGAACCGCTAATTTCAACCTTTGATAATACAGGTGATATAGACGGCTCAGCAATAAATCTTGTTACAGTGGCTACTAAGCCATAAGCTTTTCAAGATCACGAATGCGCTGGTTGAAAGACTGGCGCATTTTTTCTAACTCTTCCCAGGTCCACTTAACCGGGGCAGTATTAGACTCGCAGTAGTCTATGATTTTTTGCCCTTCCTCTTCACCAAAGCGATCCTTTAAACCTTGCTTGTATCCTCTAGTTGTCTTCGTTCCCTCAATGTCACCTGATAGGTTCATATTGCATCGGTGGTTATGCTGAAGGAAGGTGTTCTTCCTGTCATAGCGCAAGCCGGACTGAGCGCCGCGAGTCTTAAAGTGACCACAACACCACTGATCACCGCCAATGGGACGGCCGCAGCTAATACATTCAGGCTCTAAACCTCTTTCTTTGAACCACAATTTTTCCTCAAGAACGCGCATTTTGTTGAATGACTTCTGAGTTAAACCGTGTTGCCACTTCAGATCGCGCCTTTTTGCTTCCTTGCTGGCTGCTCGTGAGGCTTTATCCTCTTTCGCTTGTGCTTGCTTGGCTTTGTTGATTTTCTTCGTCCTGGTACGCTCCTGAAGCTTTCGAGAGTGAGTTATTGCATGGTCGATACAACAAAACCAGCCTGCCGGGGTTTTAATTCCTTGCTCAGTTGGATAGCGGTCTTTGCAGTGCGTACACTTCCGTTTTGAATTTGCCATAGTTACACCAATTGTTCATAAAGATTTGTGGAGAATAATACTAGCAAGCTGTTTGATACTCTTTCGTCACTTTGTAACGCTGCATACTTCTTTGCTAGGTGATCTTTCTTGGACAACCAGGCTTGATGTGCTGCTTCTTCGCTATCAAACATTCCAATATGAGGTGATAATTCCTTGTTAAACGGGTCTCTACATTCGGCTATAAACTTTTTACCTCTAACACCTGTCACGCCAATTTTATATCTTCCCCTTTTGGATCTTCTGTTTGTCAGGAAGTAGTTAAGCTCTTTTGATATAAAACAGCAATTAGCAGGGCTATAAACCTTATTGCCAGGATTTATAATATCCTTGTCTAGCTGATTTCCATTCCAATCCTGCTGTTTCATCCAGCGCTTAAAATTACTGAATGTCAGCCATTCTTTACAAACGGTACAGTTTTTATATGTGGGAAATTTGGAGTGGTACTTTTCGCTATAGCATCGAGTAAGCATAGAGATCCACTTTATGTAGAAAGGGCATAGTCTTACTTTGTAGTCTGCGTCATTAATTCCAACGCCATAGATTAGATTTTTCATATCAACCTCTCAATCATAGGTTATCAATCTTGAAGTGGTGCGCCAGTGGGTGATTGAAGTCCACGTTCAGCCGCTAAACCTAGGCGCAATTAAAGTATACAACTCAAAAGAAACTTAGCAACTGGTTGTATGTGTTTTGATCTGCTGTCTTGAATATGTGCTTCATGGCGGCATTAATCAAAGAGCTGTAGCAATGCTCGAACTCTTCTTGTGACATCGAAGAGAACGAAAGTGACTTGGCTTCAACTCTAACGTCACCATGAATGCTAACGTGCTGGTCATAGAACCCGGCCAGTACAGTTAAGTGATTACGGAAAACATCAAACTGCTTAGTCTCGCTTTGAAATTCGTTATCACCTTTCCAGTAGTTAAAGCAAAAATTGAAGAAGGCGAAAACTTTACGGTGAAACTTTGGGTTCCTGGTCCGCTTGATCTCAATGGTGTACCGTTCGCCAGTTTTGAATTTATTAAGCTTTTCCAGTTCCATATCTGAAGCCGGACAAAGAACGCCGCCCGGTTGCTTTATCATTTCAACTTTCATCTTCTTCACCTAGCTGTTCAATTAGGCTTTCAGCGATATAAGGGATCATCCAGTCGCAATTATCGCCGTTTTCAGTTTTAAGGCTTAGAAGCTCCCACTCTTCCGGCTCCGTAGGAAAACAATTTTCAGGTAGTGCGGTGTACACTCCTGGTATTTCTGGTGTATGATTAAACGTAAGTTCAGCTTCTACTTCTGAACCGTTTATATCCAGTGTCACCGTTTTTGTGTATTGCATGTTATTACTTCCTTTTCTACTTTGAACTGCCGCTACCATTTTGATAGCGGTATTTTTTTACTTCTCATAAAATCCAGGCCTAAAGTCGTACTCAATCACTCTTGAAGGTGCTTTAAGTCCTATCGGCGTGATAATGCCAACCGCACAACTAAACTTAGGCCCTTGCTCCTTCCCGTTTTTATCCAGGAACTTTGAACCGTCCGGCCTTAAAAATTTAAGTCTGAATGGCATTTCAATGAATGTGTCACAAACCTCTTTAAGCTTTCGGCGATAAGCCACTTCAGGGTTATTAGGAATGATCATGGCCGTTGTTGTTCCATGCCGTTCACATTGGCCGTTATCAAGGATCGCTTTTGAACCGCATTCACCTTGCCACGGTTTCGAATAGCAACAAGTTGGCTCTGGCATGGTGTGACCTTGCCTTTGCTGAGCTAACTCTTCAGTGATGATCTTCAACTGCTTTTTACGGATAAGCCCGGCGAACTCAATTGAATAACCAACCTTGCCAAGTACCATTTTAAAAGCGGCGTTAAAGCCTTGCTGGTAGCCTTTTTTGAAGCCTCTTGAATAGCTCATACTCTTTCCCTTTTGAATTGAAAACGCTGGCCGCAGCTTTCGCACAAAGCACGAAGAGAGCCAGATCTTGTTTGTCTTAGGTTGCCGCCGCATTTAGTGCACTTGCTTTCGCCAACTGCTTTTTGCATAGACTTATTGATTGCTTCAGCGTTGTTTGATCTTGGCTTTGAAATTCCAAGAGCCTTTAGCGTTCGGTTGTATTCCTTTACGATCCACTTTCCGTCAGGCTCATGGTGTAGGCCGTCACCCATCATATCCCCAAGCTTTACAAGTTGACGGTGAAGGTACTCTTTATCGCTCATTCTGCCGTTCCTCATATCGTTTTTTAAATGGACCAATCAACTTAATCCCTTTAGCAAGAAACTCGTCAATCTTGCGGTCAAGTTGCTGGTTGTGCTGTTCCGGCGTAAGCGTTTCTTTCATCTTCTCCGGCGTTTCAATTCGCTTAGCTTTCGGATCTGGTGGAGTAATTTCGCCGTTAGCAATCTTTGTTCTGATCTTGCTGATGGTTTCGGACCAAAGTTTACGCGCCTTGTCTTCAGGTAATTGGGTTCGACACTGGAAGCCTACTTTCTGCCTGGTTAACAGCTCTGCATGATCAAGAGGTTCTTTCTTGTCAATGAAGCGGTCAAAGGATTCAGTAGCATCTTCAACGCCTTCGCAAAGCTCAATGAACTTAGGCAAGTTAGGCGGCCAGGTAATACCAGCTTTAACGGTTTGAGCTACCCCGCTCTTAACGCTTTCGATAGTCTGTTTATTCAGAGCTATCTTCCACATCAATGACGGTTCCTCGCCATTCTCCCTGATCCACTGTTCCCCGTAGATCTCGACCATCTTCAGCCATACCCAATCCGCCGCCTGGCTGTCCTGGTTCGTTTCCGTATTTCTCTTGAAGTCGCAACTGTTGTCGCTCGACTGCTGAGAGTTTACGGCCCGTTGTAGATTGTCCATTGATAATTTTTTCATTGCCTATTGTCTCCATGAAGCTTTCGAGCTTTTCACCTGTTCTACATATCAGCTCAATATCGTTAAAAGGTTTCTGCCTGTCATTCTGGCCCATTGAAAACGGATCATTACGACAACCATCAATAGCCTGTTTAATCTGCTCAACCGTATAACCTTCTTTCAGCCGAGCCTTGATAGCTTTGTCGCGTTTAGCGGTTAGCTTGCTGGTAGACAGGTTTTTACCCATAACGTCACACCAGTATTTGAACAAGTCGAAAGCCGGGTTAGCTTTAGCTGACAGAGGTTTTTCTAATTGGTTACTGGTTAATGGTTCTTGGTTATTGGTTATTGGTTTATGGTTAGCTTTCGATTCGCTTTTTTTAGCTTTGCCTTCGGTTTCGTCTGGGTTAGCTAAATTAACCGACTGGGTTTTTTTAGCTTTGCCTTCGGTTTCGTCTGGGTTAGCTTTGGCTTTTCTTGGTCGCCCTCCCTTTTTGCCGTTAGCCCTTGCTGCGTCTGCCTTTGCGTGATAATTGGCAATTTCTGAATCAATGCGACTTTGCTGATAACCTTCTTCCGTTTCTGTAAAGAAATCCTCAAGGACGGTTTTAATTTCCTCGTGGTTTTCTCTCATATTGATAAGCCTGGACAGCTTAGAAACGTCTTTGATAAGAGGTTGCTCTTTGTCGTAGTACAGATCGATAAGCCGTCTATAAGCTAAATCTTCGGTATTACTCAAATGACGAGTAGCCTTAGCATAGTCACCAATGTTGAATTGGTAATAGTGCATAAGCTAATCGCCCTCGCCAAGCGCAATGAACTCACTCACTGGCATTTCAAAGAATTTTGCAATATCAACAATGCTTGATTGTTTGATAGAGCCGCTTTTAAGCCAGTTAGAAATCTGCTGGCTGCTTGTTCCTAAAGCATTAGCAAGATCTTTATGCTTAATGCCTTTTTTTGCGATAGCGAGTCTTAGAGACTTACTTAGGTTCATTCTGGTTAACTCCTTTACTGTGTTGATGAGCTTAATGTATACGGCCAAACTTAAAAAGTACAGAAAAAAGTGAAAATAAATCTTGCGGAAGTGAAATTAAGCGGTTATAGTTCTTACATCAACACGGAGACGCAACATGAAGAAGGCAAGTATGAAGGTTTTAGCAGTAATAGCAGCGGTGGCGCTTTTCGGTCTTGTAGGTCAAATGGACTATGAAGACGCAGTAAACCAGGAAGCACACTATTGCGATATGGTTGAAGCTGGTAACTGGCCTGCTTACCGTGATGACATTGTTTGTTCAAAAGTAGAAGGTGAATAACATGAAAATCGAAAACAAAGGCGCTCTTGTAGAAGCGTTCGCCGCAAAGTCGGCAGAAATCCAACGTCTTAATGATCAGCTTGGAAAAGCTGAAGCGGATCTTGAAGCAATCAATCAAGCTATCGTTGTTGATGAAGACCTACTTGGAATTATCCAAGAGGGCGGTATCCACACAGTAAACGATGCTCTTGTTTACTGGAATGACCATAACGAGCAACTTGAAATTGCAAAGGTTATTCATTCATGGTCTGAGAAGACTGAACTTAACGCTCAACAGCTTCAGTTAATTGGTGGCTTAAATGAGTAGCGGCGAATTAGTTACAAGTGATCAGCAATCATCACTTCCGGTTATGGCACAGCCGCACATGCGCCTAATTGAAATTGCAGTGAATAACGGCGCTGACATTACTCAGCTTGAAAAGCTTATGGATCTTCAAGAGCGTTATGAAGCAAACCAGGCTAAGAAAGAGTTTAACGCCGCAATGTCTCAGTTTCAGGCAATGCTTCCGGTAATTGAAAAGCTTGGCATTGTGGATTACACAACTTCAAAAGGTCGCACGTTCTACCAGTACGCCAAGATTGAAGATATTGCTAAGGCAATTCAGCCAGCGTTAAAAGAAACAGGCCTGTCTTACCGCTTTACGCAAAGCCAGGATAACGGAATTATCACGGTTCGCTGTATCGTCACTCACCAGAGCGGCCACTCAGAATACAGTGAGTTGGTATCTTCTCCTGATATTAGCGGCGGCAAGGATCAGCTTAAAAGTATCGCTTCGGCAATCTCATACCTTCGCCGTTATACACTGACTGGCATCTTGGGGATTGTTGTCGGTGGTGAAGACGATGACGGCGATTCTGTTCAGTACGATAACCAGGATCAAAAACAGGTTGTTAACTGCTACCCGGATGAAGAGTTTAATAAAAACTTCCCGGCCTGGTCTAAAAAAATAACTGACGGCAAGCATACCGTTGACTCGCTACACCAATTCTTGACTAAGAAGAACATTATCCTTAGCCAAGACCAATACTCAAAATTACAACAAGTAGGAAAATAGAATGCAATTATTCAAAGTAGAACAAGGTACACCGGAATGGCACGAACTTCGTGACACTCACCTAACCGCTTCTGATGCTTCGGCAATGATGGGCGCAAGCAAGTACAAAAGCCGTACTCAGCTAATGAAAGAAAAGAAGTTTGGTGTTAAGGAGAAAATCACTCCGGCTAAACAAGCGCTTTTCGACAAGGGCCACGCAGCAGAAGACGCAGCTCGTGATCTTCTTGAGGTTGATATGCTCGAGTCATTCGCTCCGGTTGTTGGTGGTATCGAGATTGACGGCTTAAAGCTACTCGCTTCACTGGATGGTCTATCAGAAGATCAGCAAATGGTATTCGAGCACAAGCTTTGGAATGAAACGCTTGCTGAAAATGTTCGCAATAACGTGCTTGAAGATACTCACTACTGGCAGCTAGAGCACCAGCTTCTTGTATCCGGCGCTGAAAATGCTTTGTTTATGACTTCAGACGGCACAGCAGATAAGCGCGAATACATGCACTACATTTCAATCCCTGAGCGCCGTGAGCAGTTAATTGCTGGCTGGAAGCAGTTCAATAAAGATATCGAGTCTTTTGAAATGGAAGCGAAGAAAGAAGTTGTTGTTGCTGAAAAAACTAGCCTACCAGCTATTTCATACAGCGTAACAGGCACAGAAGTCAGCACTAACATTGGTGTTTGCCTTGAGCAAATCAAAACAATGGCCAGTGAAGAAATGAGCAAGGTCCTGGAAACGGATCAGGACTTCGCCGACAAGGACCAGCTTAACAAAGATGTTAAGAAGGCTCGCGCCGGGCTCAAAGATATGATCGCCAAGGTTCGCGGCGAGTTTGTTAGCTACTCACAGTTTGAAGAAATCGCTCAGGAAATGGATGGTGTTCTTCAGCAAATGCAAAGCCACGGCGAGAAGCAAGTTAAACAGGCCAAAGAAGCTAAGAAGCAAGCTATCTGGACTGAGGCAAATAACGACCTTCTTAACCATATCCAAGAAGCTAACGGCAAAATTGAACCTATGGGTATTATGTCAATCATGGGTGAGATTCGTCCTGATTGGACTGGCGCAATGAAGAACAAGCGCACCATTGAAAGCCTTGAAAATGCGGTATCTGAAGAGCTGGCTAAGTGGAAGGTTGAGATTAATCAGGTGATGGACCGTGTTGTTCCTAACCTTCAATACCTTCGTGACCATGCAGCGGATTACAAGTTTTTATTCTCTGATGCTCAGCAGCTAGTTAACCAGGACGCTGAACCATTTCAGGCGATAATCAAATCACGCATTGCTGATCACAAGAAAGCTGAAGAAGAACGCCTTGAAGCTGAACGCCAACGCATTCAAAAAGAAGAAGAGGCAAAAGCTCAACGTGAAGCTGAGGCCAAAGCAGAAGCAGAGCGTGAACGTATCCGCAAGGAAGAACGCGCCAAGGCTCAAGCTGAAGAACAGGCTAAGCGTGATCAGGAAGAAGCTGATCGTTTACAGCGTGAAGCAGAAGAGAAGGCTAAGAAGCAAGAGCCAATGCCTGAAGTAGAGCAAGTATTTCAAGATGCTGTTCAAACTGGTACCGGATTTAGCCAAGGTGGTAAGCGAGTTGCACCGGAAGACGTTTATAAAGAACCTGAACCAGAGCAAGCGGCTTTAGCTCCATCGGTTGTAAGCGTTCATGTAAAAGTTACTGACAGAGGATGCTACGACTTCAAAGACGCTAACGGTAAGTCTCTTGCTGATTTGACGGAAGAGTATGTTCCTGACTTCTTCCCTGGTGAGCATTATGGTGACTATCTAATTCTTGATATTGAATTGGCAACTGGTCGAATCCTAAACTGGCGAGCTCCATCAACTGAGCAAGTTGAAGAAGCAATGGCTGTATAATTAACCTGGCGGTGTAACGGCCGCCACCACTTAAACCAAAGTAGAGATATAACATGAAAACGCCAATATACATCCTACCTCATGGAATCGAAGTGATAGGCGAGTACGCGCCTAGCGGTGAAAATAGATACTGGAGAGTTAGAATTAACGCTCACCACCTATTTGACGCAAAGATTGTTTCTGGTGGTATGTATATTCGCAGAAGTAGAGTTGTTATGACTTCAGTTGTCGGCAGAAAGCTTCTTGATAGCGAGCATGTTCACCACAAAGACGAAGATGTTAATAATGACTCGCCATCCAACTTAAAAATCATTAGCCCTTCTGAGCACAATAAGCACCATAAG
>Ga0180434_10006988_pt1 | contig 12823 bp, 6 predicted proteins | sample SS_ome_7_FD_132453 | JGI IMG/M metagenome (GOLD analysis project Ga0180434, IMG submission 132453) | Hypersaline lake sediment archaeal communities from the Salton Sea, California, USA - SS_1_D_2 metaG | ecosystem: Environmental > Aquatic > Non-marine Saline and Alkaline > Hypersaline > Sediment... | reverse complement strand
CGAACGACGAACTTGGCGATATGGCAGCTTCTTTTCAGCAGATGACGCAGGATCTAAACGACACGCTTTTGCAGACGAACGCCCTGATCGGCCAGTTGGTCCCATCGGTGGAACAGATGCGGGCCATCAGCCAGAGCCTGGCATCCAGCGCCGAAGAACAGTCCTCTGTTGTGGAGGAGGTGGCCTCGAGCCTGGAGGAGACGGACGCCCAGGTGAGGAGCAACGCCGAAAGCGCCGACGTGGCCAATCAACTCGTCAGCCAGACCTCCGGCGTCGCCAACATCGGCCAGGAAAAGATGAAGGCCATGACCCAGGCGATGGACGCCATCGCCGAGGCTTCGCGGCGGATCGGCAAGATCATCAAGGTGATCGACGAGATCGCCTTCCAGACGAACCTGCTGGCGTTGAACGCGGCGGTGGAGGCGGCGCGGGCGGGCCAGCACGGGCGGGGCTTTGCGGTGGTGGCGCAGGAGGTGCGCAACCTGGCCGGGCGGAGCGCCAAGGCCGCCCGCGAGACCGCCGAACTGATCGAGGAAGCGGGGCGTCGGGTGCAAGGAGGCGTCACCATGGCCGATGAAGCGGGAGCCGCGCTGGGCGAGATCGTGCAGAACGTGAGCCGGGTGAGAGACCTGGTTGCCGAGATCGCCGCCGCCAGCGAGGATCAGGCGATGGGAGTGACGCAGGTCAACACGGCGATGGTGCAGGTGAACCAGGGGGCGCAGACCGCCAGTCAGCAGAGCGAGGAACTGGCCAGCACGGCGGACGAGCTGGGTCAACTGGCCGAGTTGCTGCGCGATCAGGTTGTCCGCTTCAAGTTGAGGGAGAGGCGAACTATTCCGCCGCCGGTCGCCGGGATGACGCCAGAGGCGCTGCGACAGGTTGCCGAGATGGTCAGAGCGCGGACGGCGAACGGCGGCGACGGCGGACTGGCTGCCGTGAAGGTGCCAGGGGTCGGCGGGGGAAATGACGGTCTTGAATTGCCTTTGGATCGAGACGAGCGTGGGTATGGGGAATTCTAAATCTGTGTCAACGCGGCCAGTGATAGAAACGCCTGATGCGATGAAGAGGAGAACTTGAGATGGATATGGATTACGTGCTTTTCGTAGGAGGCAGTGTGGCAGGGGCGTGCTTGTTGATTCCGACACTGTATCTGATCTATCGTCGAGGAATCGCCATACGCCTGGCTGTGATCATATCCGGTTGCTTGATCACGGGCACCACCCTCGCCTTTGTCCTGGGCAAGGAGGGGATGACGCCGGCGAGGGTGGGTATCGGGCTGGCCATCGGAGCGCCGATCATTGCAGGCTTGTTGGTGATGTTGGTCAAGCAGATCATCGCTCCCGTCCAACAGATCGCTCGCGCCGCCGAGGGTATCGCGGAGGGCGATCTCGATCAGCACGTGGACGTCGCCAGCAATGACGAACTGGGCGACATGGCCGCCGCTTTTCGGCGGATGATGGTGAATCTTAACGGCACCATCTCGCAGACCCAGGCTGTGGTCGAACAACTGGTTCCATCGGTGGAGCAGATGCGGGCGATCAGCCAGACGCTGGCGTCGAGCGCCGAGGAACAGTCCTCCGCCGCCGAGGAGGTGGCCGCAAGCCTGGAGGAGACCGACGTCCAGGTGCAGAGCAATGCAGAGAGCGCCCAGGCGGCCAATCAACTCGTCAGCGATGTCTCTGGCTTTGCCGCGTCCAGTCAGGAGATCATGGGGGCCATGATCAAGGCGATGGACGCCATCGCTGTCTCTTCTCAGAAAATTGGCAAGATCATCAAGGTGATCGAAGAGATCGCCTTCCAGACGAACTTACTGGCCTTGAATGCAGCGGTAGAGGCGGCCCGCGCCGGGCAACGGGGACGGGGCTTTGCGGTGGTGGCGCAGGAGGTGCGCAACCTGGCCGGGCGGAGCGCCAAGGCTGCCCGAGAGACGTCGGAACTGATCGAGGACGCGAGCCGCCAGGTGGAGGAGGGCGTCGTGATCGCCGCCGAGACCGAAGCCACGCTAGGCGAGATCGTGCAGAGCGTGGTCAGGGTGAGGGATCTGGTGGCCGAGATCGCCGCGGCCAGCGAGGATCAGGCCAGGAGTGTGGCGCAGGTGAGCGGCGCGATGGTGCAGGTGAACCAGGGCGCGCAGGCCGCCAGTCAGCAGAGCGAGGAACTGGCCAGCACGGCGGACGAGCTGGGCCAACTGGCCGAGATGTTGCATAAACAGGTGATCCGTTTCAAATTGAGAGAGAGGCCAACGATCGCACCCTCGGTCGCCGGGATGACGCCAGGGATGCTGCGACAGGCGGCCGAGATGATCGAGACGCAAGGTTGGTACGCGGGCGATGGTGGGCCGGTGGTCTCCAGGACGTCGGTGACCGTCGAAGCGGGAAGAGATGGAGGCGACGGTCTGGAGTTGCCGTTAGATCGGGATGAACGTCAAGAGTTCTAAGGCGTGAGATGCGTGATTCACGCGGACAGGAGGTAAATGATGTCTGAGAGAGAACGCGATCTGTTAGGGATCAACGAGGCTGACGACATTGAGAACATGTACCTCACCTTCAACGTGCGGGATGAGGAATATGCCGTGAACATCGGGTACGTCACCGAGATCGTGGGATTGCAGAGGATCTCGGAGGTGCCAGATGTGCCCAAGTACATCAAGGGAGTCATCAACCTGCGGGGCCAGGTGATCCCGGTGATGGATATGCGGCTCCGCTTTGGGCTGCCCTGGCGCGAGTACGGCGACCGGACGACGGTTGTCGTGCTGGAGTTGGATGATCCCTCGACAGGCTCAGGGCAGGCGGTTCCCACCGGACTGGTGGTGGACCAGGTGACCGACGTGCTCTCTATACCGCCGGAGAACATCGCGCCGCCGCGCTGGCGCAGCGGGGATGGGCAGGAGGAGACGGTCATCAAGGGGTTGGGCCGGCGGGACGACGCCGGATCGGACGAGCCGGGGGTGAGCATCATCCTGGACGTGCCGCGCCTGCTTTCTGCTCGGCATATCCGCCTGGATATGCCCTCTGAAGATGAACTGCTGGCGGCGTCGGAGACAGCGGAACAGGAAGAGCAACAGGATTAAGTGGAAAAGGAGAGTGTTGAAATGGATATGGATTACGTCTACTTCTCAGGGGTTGTCGTCGTCGGAGTTCTTGCGTTGACATTGGCGATGTACTTGATCTATCGTCGGGGGATCGCCCTGCGTATGGGGATGAGTGTGATAGGCTGCGCGTTGATCGCCGCCTTTATCTCTTTCGTCCTGGGCAAAGAGGGCGTCAATCTGGCGGCGGGGGTCATCGCTCTGGCGATTGGACTGCCGCCCGTCTTTGGCTTGTGGATGCTCTTGTCCAGGCAGATCATCATCCCCACCCAACAACTGGCTTCTACTGCCCAGGCTATCGCCAGGGGCGACGTTAACCAGCGGGTGAGCATCGCCCGGCGGGACGAACTCGGCGACTTGTCCGATTCCTTTCGCGACATGATCGACTATTTGCAAAAGATGGCGGGCGCCGCCGACCTGTTGGCACAGGGCGATCTTACGGCGGGCATCGCGCCGCGCTCGAAGGGGGACCGACTGGGAAACGCCTTCCGCCAGACGATCGCCTACCAGCAAGAGATGGCCGACGCCGCCGATCTCCTGGCCCAGGGCGACCTGACCGCCGACGTCACGCCGCAATCGGAGAGGGATCGACTGGGCAACGCCTTCAGTCAGATGATCGCGAATCTCAACGACACTATTGGGCAGACCAACGTCGTCGTCGAGCAGGTGGTGCCGTCGGTGGAACAGATGCGGGCCATCAGCCAATCGCTGGCCTCGAGCGCCGAGGAGCAATCCTCCGCCGCCGAGGAGGTGGCCTCCAGCCTGGAAGAGACCGACGCCCAGGTGAAGAGCAACGCCGAGAGCGCCAACGTGGCCAATCAACTGGCGAGCGAGGCCTCTGGCGTGGCGACTGTGGGCCAGGACAAGATGCAGGCGATGACCAGGGCGATGGACGCCATCGCCGTCTCCTCGCGCGAGATCGCCAAGATCATCAAGGTGATCGACGAGATCGCCTTCCAGACGAACCTGCTGGCGCTGAACGCGGCGGTGGAGGCGGCGCGGGCAGGTCAGCACGGGCGGGGCTTTGCCGTGGTGGCCCAGGAGGTGCGCAACCTGGCCGGGCGGAGCGCCAAGGCCGCCCGCGAGACCGCCGAACTGATCGAGGATGCGGGTCGCCGGGTGGAGGAAGGGGTCGGCATCGCCGACGAGACGGCGACCGCGCTGGGCGAGATCGTGCAGAACGTGGTCAAGGTGAGGGACCTGGTGGCAGAGATCGCCGCGGCGAGCGAGGATCAGGCAAAGGGCGTGGCACAGGTGAGCGGCGCGATGGTGCAGGTGAACCAGGGCGCACAGGGTGCCAGCCAGCAGAGCGAGGAACTGGCCAGCACGGCGGACGAGCTGGGCCAACTGGCCGAGCTGCTGCGCGCACAGACCACTCGCTTCAAATTGAGAAAGCAGCCGTCCCAGACGGAGATCGCCGGGATGACGCCGGCGATGCTGCGCCAGGTGGCCGAGATGCTCAGGGCGCAGGGCAAGGTCGGCGCCGACCGTGTGGTGTCGGGGGCCACCACACGACACCGCGGTGGACCGGCGGTAGCAAAGAAGCCAACGACCGTCGAGGCGGGAAAAGACGGAGATGACGAGATGGAGTTGCCGCTGGATCGGGACGAGCGCGGATATGGAGAGTTCTAACGATATCGTCGGAACACATCACCCCGCCGCCGCGCTGGCGTGATGGGGACGAACCAAAAGACAGGTATCAAGGGGTTGGACGGTAAGAACCACAAGGTTGAGCGGGAAAGGAGCGACCTGAGATGGATATGGATTACGTGTACTTCATAGGTACCGCCGTCGCCGGGGTTCTCTTATTGATGCTAGTGATGTATCTGGTCTATCGCCGAGGGATAGCGATACGCATGGGGATGATCGTGATAAGCTGTGCAGTGATCGCCGGTTTTCTGGGTTTCTTCCTGGGCAAGGAAGGTAGCACGTTGGCCAAAGGGAGCCTGGTCATAGCCGTGGGGGCGCCGCCCATTCTTGGTTTGTGGATGCTCTTGTCCAGGCAGGTGATCATTCCCGCGCAGCAACTGGCTGCCACTGCCGAAGCGATTGCCAACGGCGACATCAACCAACAGGTAGAAATCGCCAGAGCAGATGAGCTTGGCGACCTGGCGAATGCCTTCCGGGATATGATCGCCTATCTACAAGAAATGGCTGACGCGGCTGATCATTTGGCCCAGGGCGTTCTGACCGTTGGTGTGGAGCCTCGATCGGAGCAGGACAGGCTGGGGAACGCTTTTGATCGAATGATCCTGAATCTGAATGACATCTTGCAGCAGACCAATGTCGTCGTCGAGCAGGTGGTGCCGTCGGTGGAGCAGATGCGGGCCATCAGTCAGACGCTGGCGTCGAACGCTGAGGAACAATCCTCCGCCGCCGAGGAGGTAGCCTCTAGCCTGGAAGAGACCGACGCCCAGGTAAAGAGCAACGCCGAGAGCGCCAATGTGGCCAACCAACTGGCGAGTGAGAACTCTGGCGTGGCTGTTGTCGGCCAGGAGAAGATGAAAGCGATGACCAGGGCGATGGACGCCATCGCTGTCTCCTCGCGGGAGATCGCCAAGATCATCAAAGTGATCGACGAGATCGCGTTCCAGACGAACCTGCTGGCTTTGAACGCGGCGGTGGAGGCAGCGCGGGCGGGGCAACATGGGCGGGGCTTTGCGGTAGTGGCGCAGGAGGTGCGCAACCTGGCCGGGCGCAGCGCCAAGGCCGCCCGAGAGACCGCCGAACTGATCGAGGATGCAGGACATCGGGTGGAGGAGGGCGTCGGCATCGCCGATGAGACGGCGGCCGCGTTGGGCGAGATCGTGCAGAACGCGGTCAAGGTGCGGGATCTGGTGGCCGAGATCGCCGCGGCCAGCGAGGATCAGGCCAGGGGCGTGGCGCAAGTGAGCGGCGCGATGGTGCAGGTGAACCAGGGCGCGCAAGGCGCCAGCCAGCAGAGCGAGGAGCTGGCCAGCACGGCGGACGAGCTGGGCCAACTGGCCGAGTTGCTGCGCAGGCAGACGGCCCGATTTACGTTGAGAGAACAGCCGGGTCAGACGGGGATCGCCGGGATGACGCCGGCGATGCTGCAAAAGGTGGCTGAGATGATCAGGGCGCAGGGTGCGGATAGCGGCGACCGTGTGGTGTCGGAGGTCACCACACGACACCGTGGTGGACCGACCGTGGCAAAGGAGTCGTTAGCCGAAGTGGGAAAAGATGGAGATGACGGGCTGGAGTTGCCGCTGGATCGGGATGAGCGCGGGTATGGGGAATTCTGAACACATGAATGTGAACGGGAAGTATGAGACGCGATCATGGAAAAGCTCATAAAACTAACCAAAGAGGAGTTCAATCATGAAAAGCAAGGATTTGATCATCGAAGATACTGGTAGAACGACCCTTTTTTCTCTACCCTTTACTTCACCACAAGAAGCGCACAAAGCGATGCCAGATGAGACAGCGGCTCAGTCGCGCAAGGCTTTGCGGGTGGCGACAATTATACTCATTGTCGGCGCTTGTCTGATTCCCTTCTACCTTATCCTGGCCTTTTTGGCCGGGGCGTGGCAATTGTACGTATTTGGAGGGCTAAATTTTACTCTGTGTCTCCTCGTCCTCGCCAGTATTCGGTTGATCCGGCGTGACCGTCTCGTTCTGGGTGTCTGGCTTTCCATAGGTGGGACAGCGATAACCGTACTCCTGGGGGGTACTGCTGGTTTCCGGCCTCGGACTGATGCTTGGGTTAGGCATTGCGCTCGTACTGGCACAGACAGCGATCCAGGCGTTGCCCGAGAGTCAAATCAAGTGGGGCATCGTCGCCGCCTTTGCGGCTGGCGCGGCCATCGTGCTGCTGGACTTGTTCGGACCGGTCAGCCGGTTGGCCACGCCGGCCGGGGTGGGCGTCGGCATCCTGTTCGCGGTCACCGCGGTGATACTGATTTTGAGCGTCCTCATGGCGCGTCAGTTTGTCAACTACAATCTGCACACCAAGCTGATCATCGTCTTCCTGGCGATCGCGCTCATCCCCATGGGACTGCTGGCTTTCCTGGAAACTCAGCCCTGGTTGCTGGACATTTTTCAGTCTCAGGATGTCCTTCTGGCCTCGTCCGAGGTGCGAAGCCGCGTCGTGACGGTGTTGGCCGTGATCATCGGTGGCTTGGTCATCGCCGCCGCCTTCGGCATGGCCCAACTGCTGGTAGGCCCTGTCACTCGTCTCACTCTCGCCGCTGCTCAAGTGACGGAAGGCGACCTGAGCGCGCAGGTGCGGGTGGAATCGGGTGATGAGATCGGTGAGTTAGCGGCTGCTTTTCAGCGCATGATCGTCTACCTGCAAGGAATGGCGGGTGCGGCCGACCGGCTGGCCCAGGGCGATGTAACCGCCGACGTCGCACCCCAATCGGAAAAGGATATATTGGGCAACGTGTTCCGTCAGATGATCGCTTACCAGCAAGAGATGGCGGATGCAGCCGACCGGCTGGCCCAGGGCGATGTGACCGCCGACGTCGCACCCCAGTCGGAGCAGGACCGGTTGGGCAATGCTTTCCGCCGCATAATTGCCTATCAACAGGAGATGGCGGATGCAGCCCACCGGCTGGCCCAGGGCGATGTGACCGCCGACGTCGCACCCCAATCGGAAAAGGATATATTGGGCAACGTGTTTCGTCAGATGATCGCTTACCAGCAAGAGATGGCAGATGGGGCTGATCGGCTGGCCCAGGGCGACGTGACCGCCGACGTCACACCCCAGTCGGAGCAGGACCGGCTGGGCAATGCCTTCCGCCACATGATCGTATACCAGCAAGAGATGGCGGATGCAGCCGACCTGCTGGCCCAGGGCGATGTGACCGCCGACGTCCAACCACGGTCGGAGCAGGACCGGTTGGGCAATGCCTTCCATCGCATGATCGCATATCAGCAAGAGATGGCCGGTGCGGCCGATCTACTGGCTCAGGGCGATCTGACCGCTGACGTCGAGCCGCGGTCGGAGCAGGATCGGCTGGGCCATGCCTTTCGCAAGATGATCGTCAATCTGAAAGAAGTAACCGAGGACATCGTCCGGGTCTCCCAGGGACTGGCAGAGGGTGATTTGAGCGTCGCGCCCCAGGCAGAATACAAGGGGGATTTCGTGCAGATCAGAGAAGGGCTGGAGACGGCTTCGAGTGACCTGCGACAGGTGATCGGGGACATCGTTCAGGTCTCACAAAGGCTGGCGGATGGGAATCTGAGCGTCACGCCTCAGGCGGAATACAAGGGGGACTTTGGCCAGATCAGGGAGGGGCTGGAGGTGGCCTCGAGTGACTTGCAGCGAGTGATCGGGGATACGGTACAGGTCTCACAAAAGCTGGCGGAAGGGAATCTGAGCGTCACGCCTCAAGTGGAATACAAGGGAGATTTTGGCCAGATCAAAGAGTCTTTGCAGAGAGCTTTGATCAGTCTTCAGCAAGTGATCGGAGATATCGTCCAGGTCTCACGCGGGTTGGCAGAGGGAGATTTGAGCGTCGCGCCGGAAACGGAATACAGAGGGGACTTTGTGCAGATCAAGGACGGGCTGGAGACGGCCTTGAGCGGCCTGAACGGTGCCATCGGGCAGGCGAATGCGGTCGTTGAGCAGGTGGTGCCGTCGGTGGAGCAGATGCGGGCCATCAGCCAATCGCTGGCCTCGAGCGCCGAGGAACAATCTTCCGCCGCTGAGGAGGTGGCCTCCAGCCTGGAGGAGACCGACGCCCAGGTAAAGAGCAACGCAGAGAGCGCCAACGTGGCCAACCAACTCGTCAGCCAGACCTCCGACGTCGCTGCCACCGGCCAGGAGAAGATGCAGGCGATGACCAAGGCGATGGGCACCATCGCGATATCCTCCCGCGAGATCGCCAAGATCATCAAAGTGATCGACGAGATCGCCTTCCAGACGAACCTGTTGGCGCTGAACGCAGCGGTGGAGGCGGCGCGAGCGGGGCAGCATGGGCAGGGTTTTGCGGTGGTGGCGCAGGAAGTGCGCAACTTGGCTGGACGGAGCGCCCGGGCCGCCCGAGAGACGGCGGAGCTGATCGAGGATGCGGGATGTAGGGTCGAGGAGGGCGTCGTCATCGCTGCCGAAACCTCCGACGCGTTGGGTGAGATCGTGCAGAACGTGGCGCAGGTGAAGGACCTGGTGGGCGAGATCGCCGCGGCGAGCGAAGATCAGGCCAGGGGCGTGGCCCAGGTGAGCGGCGCGATGGTGCAGGTGAACCAGGGGGCGCAGGCCGCCAGCCAGCAGAGCGAGGAGCTGGCCAGCACGGCGGATGAACTGGGCCAATTGGCCGAGTTATTGCGTGAGCAGACGATTCGCTTCAAGTTGAGAGAGGGGCGAGCGACTGCCCCCACCATCACCGAGATAACGCCAGAGATGCTGCGTCAGGTAGCCGAGATGATCCAGGCGCAAGATGCAGACGGCGGCGACCGTGGGTCGATAGCCGCGAAAAAGTCCGTGACTGTCAAGGTTGTAAAGGATGGCGATGGCGGCGGTCTCGATCTGCCGTTGGATCAGGACGAGCGTGGATATGGAGAATTCTAGTCTGGATTCAGGTGCAACGCACTTCGCAAGTGCGTTGTACCTCACAGGTAGAAGAGGTGAGTGATGGAAAGAAAACGAGTGATGATCGTGGACGACGCGGCGATGATGCGTCTTGTCGTCAACAATATGCTGAGCGGAGACCCCCATCTCCATGTGGCGGGCTTTGCGGCGAATGGACGCGAGGCCCTGGATAGACTCGCTCAGGTGCAGCCGGACTTGATTCTGCTGGATATCGAGATGCCAGAGATGGACGGGCTGGAGTTTTTGCGTCACGCCCGGCTCAAGAGCGAGGCCCGGGTGGTGGTGCTCACTTCGGTGGCCCCGCTAGGCTCTCCAAAGGCGATGCAGGCGTACGCGCTGGGAGCGGACGCGGTGATCTCAAAACCCTCCGGCGCGGTTTCTTATGATCTGGAGGAGAAATGCGGCTGCGAGCTTGTGCAGACGATCTATAAACTGTTGGAAATCGAAGAGAATGGGATAGCTCTACAGGGATAGGGCTTTCTCGACGGCAACTTTTCACCTGACTCAGGAGGGTATCATGGCCGATAAAGATCCTCGTGACGACTATACGGATGAACTGGAGGAGGTTTGGTCCCTCTTTGCCGAGGACGGCAGAGAGGCGCTGGATCTGGTGGAAGAGACGCTGTTGGCACTGGAGTCAGATCCCACCAACACCGGGTTGGTGGCCAAGCTTTTCCGGGGCTTGCACACCTTCAAGGGGAACGCGCGCATCATGGGCCTGGACGTCATCGAATCGCTGGCCCATCACGCGGAGGATCTGGTGGCGTTGGTCCGGGACGAAGGTGTGACCCTGACCGGTGCGATGGTCGATCTGTTGCTGGAGGTTCTGGACCAATCGCGAACCATGCTGGCGCACGCTCTGGCGCACCACCGGGATGCCGAGGCCGCCCAGGTCGAGGGGTTGCTGGCGCGGCTGGATGAGGTGCTGGCGGAGCACGCTGAAGGCACACCGCCGCGGGCACCGTCTTCCCCGGCCCCTGTATCCGAGGACGTGGACGATTCGGATGAAGCGATTATCCTGGAGACAGCCGAAGAGACCGAGGAAGACGAGCTTCTATTTTTCGGGGGGATCATCGATCCGGCCACCGATCCCGAATACGTGCGCATATTCCTGGAGATGGCCGAGGATGAACTGGGACGCCTGCGCGCTGCGCTCGATGGGCTGGCTGGCGGTGAGGAGGAACACGTCGAGGAGATCGAAGCGGTTGTGGATACCCTGGCGTATGCCGCCGCGCAGATGGGGTACGAGCATTGGGTGACCAAATTGCATGACCTGGCAGCCGCCGTGGAAGAGTTGGATGGCGAGGCGAGGATCTCCATGCTCCGTGAACTGGAATTGGCCTTGTCGGAAGAAATGGTCGCTCTGCAACCAGATCGAGAGGAAAGCGTTCCGCCTCTTTTGGACGAGGATGATGCGGATGCGGATTTGGAACGTCTTCCCATACCCGCTGACGCTTCCGGGTTGTTCCGACATGGATACGCGGAAGGGGTGCTTGCCGATCTGACGCGCCTGAGCACGGTGGTGGACAAGCTGGAGCAGCTCGTCAGGCAATATCTGGCCGGCAACGGCGCTCTGGCGGAGGACAGGACGCTGGCCGATGAAACCGCTTGCCTGTTGCAGAGCGTCTACCAGGCTTGCATATTTTACGATCTGGACCGGGCGGCTCGCCTGACGCTGGCTCTGGGAGACTTGTATGCCCGCATCGCTCGAGGAGAGATGACGGTTAATGAAGCGCTGTTAAATCTCACTCGTACTTGTGTGGCCCGCTTGAACGGCGTCGTCGAGGCCATCCGGGAGGGCGAGACGCTGGAGCTGGCCGAGTTTGAGACGATGCTGGGTCAGATCGAGGAAGTGTTGCATCTGCACACAGAAAGCCGGGCGTCCCTGGTCGCCAATGACGTACTGGAACTGCTGGATCTCGCCGAGTTCAGAGAGGTGATGACGCCAGCGAGCCTATTGAAAGCCAGTCGGGCGCTCCAGGCAGGGGAGCGCCTGTATACCGTGCTCGCCGATCTGAACCGGGATGGAGAGATCGGGCAGGCGTTTGGCAAATGGTCTCGGTCGGATACCGTGCGATTGATCACGAGCGTGACCGTGTACCGGAACGATCGTACATTGTTCAATTTCTTGCTGGCCACTTCCGAGCCGCACGAGGCTATGTTGGAGGCCCTGGCCGAGTTGGACCCCGAGGGACGCTATTTGTCTCTGGAGGAGTGTACTTTACGAGAGGGGGTGGATCTCGACCAGTTTGTGAGCGGTCAGGCTGACCGCCGAATCGCTCGTCCAGTGGAGCAAGTTGAGGGAATCCAGAGTGGGGTCGGGGTCGCCACCGAGGCTCTGGTGGGTTTTGTGGAGCGGGTGGGGGAGCTGGCGGCGACCCGCGCGACGTTCCACCGGGTGACGCAAAGGCTGGCAGAGATGGATCTATTGGAGACCGTGGTCCGTCTGGCGGAACAGTGGGACGGTGATTGGCGGCAGTTTCTCAACCAGTTGCAGCCTCCGCTGGAATTGTGGGAGGAGAACCTGCGCACCTTGTCGCAGATAGAGACCGAGATGGGAGCGGCGCTCGATCGGTTTCAGGAGACGGCGCTGGCGCTGCGCGCCAGGCCGGCCGCCGAGATCTTGGCTCCGTTGAAACGCCTGGCCCAGAGTGTGGCCCAGGTTCAGGGAAAACTGGTCAAGCTGAACCTGGAGGGGATGGATGTCAGGTTAGATCACGCTGCATTAGGCGTTCTGGCCGACCCCTTGCGTCGTCTGGTCTGGTTTGCCGTGGCTCACGGCATAGAAAAGCCGGTGCAACGCCGGGAGACGGACAAGCCGGTGGTCGGGCGCGTGTCGGTCGTCGTGTCGAAAACGGCAGATCGCGCACAGGTGGTGGTCGAGGATGACGGTCGCGGCCTGGACCAGGGGATTGAACCAGGGCGGTTTGACGACATTGAGGGGATTGATTTGGCTGCCATTGGCGCAGAGTTGCAGGCTCACCGGGGCCAACTCCGCCTGATCAGCGAGCCGGGGAAAGGGACGCGGGTTTCGCTCGAACTGCCGCTCGACATGGTGGTCATCGATGGCATGGTGATCCGTGCGGGGAATGTGAACTATGTGGCGCCCATCGAGGCGATACGCCGCATCATCAAGCCGGAAAAGGCACAGATCGTGCACGCTTCTGCGGATGGCGACCGGT
>Ga0180434_10006987_pt1 | contig 12824 bp, 9 predicted proteins | sample SS_ome_7_FD_132453 | JGI IMG/M metagenome (GOLD analysis project Ga0180434, IMG submission 132453) | Hypersaline lake sediment archaeal communities from the Salton Sea, California, USA - SS_1_D_2 metaG | ecosystem: Environmental > Aquatic > Non-marine Saline and Alkaline > Hypersaline > Sediment... | reverse complement strand
TCTGTGTGAAGAGCACGTCCATTGCCGGTATGACGAAGTAGAGCAGTGCGAATATGGCGATGGCGGCGATGCCCAGGACGAAACTGGGGTACATCATCGCCCCTCTGACCTTCCGTGTGATCTGGTCCTCCTTTTCCATCTGAGTGGCCACCTGGCGTAGCATCATCTCAAGTTTACCTACTTCCTCGCCGACCTTCGTCAGGCGCAGGAAGAACGGCGAAAAGGCCTCGGGGTGCTGGGCGCAGGCCTCGGAGAAGGAGCTGCCCGTCTCCACCGCCCCTTTCACATCATTCAGCACCTTCTTCATGCCCTTCTTGGTTGTCCGCCCGTGCAGCATGGTCAATGCAGGGAGTATGCCTATACCGGAATTGAGCAGGGTGGCCAGGTCACGGGTGAAATAGATGATGTCGTGCCGTTTCACCCCGTACAGGCTGGGGAGCATCTCGGCTACGGACACGGGCTTGCGGTGCTTCTCAAGGTTGATGATGGTCAGATCGGAGCGCCATAGCGTCCGTTCAGCTTCCCGCTCCGATGTCGCCTCGAGCGCGCCGGCGGCCGTCTGCCCCCTTGAATTGCAGGCCACGTACTTGTACCACATCGTCGTAATCCCCCCTCGTTGTAGTTCGGGGCTTGAGTCCCCTCGCCGCCACCCGCGCGGCGAACAGCCTCGCAGCGAAACATTCGGTTCGCCGCATCACCTAGCCGATAGTGAAGACGTTGCGGATGACCTCGGCAGGTGTGGTTATTCCCTCCTTCACCTTCAGCATGCCGTCGTTACGCATGGACACCATCCCGTCTCTCACCGCCTGTTGCTTGACCTCAAAGGCGCCTGCCCCCTGGCTGACCATCTGTCTGATGGAATCGTTCATGGTTACCATCTCAAAAGCACCTACTCGCCCGCGAAAGCCAGTATTGGAGCAAGCGCCGCAGCCCATGCCGTGGGCGAACTCGGTGCGCTCCTCACCTGTCTCTGCTTGATAGGCCATGGCATCCACGACGGATGCCTTCTGCATCTGCTGACATTCAGGACAGATCTTGCGCATGAGACGCTGCGAGACGGCAGCTATGACCGCCGACGTTACCAGGAACGGCTCCACGCCGAAGTCCAGCAGTCGAACGATGGCCCCGGCTGCGTCGTTGGCGTGAATGGATGTCAACACCAGGTGCCCGGTGAGAGCCGCTTGGATGGCGGTGTTGGCCGTCTCCGCATCACGTACCTCACCGACGAGTATGACGTCCGGGTCCAAACGCATGATGGCGCGCAGCCCGCTGGCAAAGGTGATGTCAGCGGCACGGTTGACCTGGATCTGACGCACGCCGTTGAACTCATATTCCACCGGGTCTTCAATGGTCATGACATTGAGCTCTCTGTTCCTCGTCTTGCTCAGCGAAGCGTACAGGGTTGTGGTCTTGCCCGAGCCGGTGGGCCCGCTTATCATGATCATGCCGTAGGGAGAGTCGAGGCAGCGACTATACCTTTCAAGGACGTGAGGCGACATCCCCAATGCCGCCAGTTCAATCAGGGCGAGTGACTTGTCCAGCACGCGCAACACCGCCATTTCGCCGTGGTTGGTGCCGATGGAGGCAACACGGAAGTCGACCTTCCTTCCCGATAGCGTGGCGGTGAACTGTCCGTCCTGGGCCCTTCTGCGCTCAGCGATGTTCATGTTGGCGAGCACCTTGATTCGTGTTATTAGGGGCTGGTGGACTTCCTGGGGCAGGGCCACTGCGTCGTGCATGATTCCATCAATGCGATATCGAATCAGCACGTCACGTTCCTGCGGTACGATGTGAATGTCCGATGCTCTGCTTTTCACCGCTTGCCCCAGCAACATCTCGACCGCTTTCACCACCGGGGCGTTGCTTACTGTGTCCAATGTGAAGGTGGGGTCGGTTATGTCTGCTGTGCGCAGGCTGCCCAGAAGCTGTCTGATCTCCTTCTCGACACGGGTGCTCTCCACACGGCTGGTGTCGACCCTGCTGGCGGCCTTGTAGTGGGCGTCGATTGCTGTCCCTATGCCGTCGTGAAGAGGTATGACTGGCTTGATCCTCTTCTTCGTCACGGACGAAAGGGTGTCGATCAGTCTGGTGTTGTAGGGCTCGGCAGTGGCCAACGTCAGAGTCTGGCCGTCCAGCGCTATGGGCAGCACACTGTGCTTCCTGGCCATGTCCTCTGAGACCAAAGCCAACGCGTCGGGCTGAACCTGTGCATCGTTCAGGTCTATCGTGGCGACATTCAACTGGAAACTCAGTATCATGGCCAGCGTTTCCGCGCTGACAAGGCCTTTATCAAGGATGACCTGTCTTACATCCTTGTTGGTTCGCTTCGCTGTGTTGCGTGCGCTCTCAAGCTCCTCTGACGTGACGAAGCCGCCGTCAATTAAGAGACGGTCTAGGCCTTTTGAGGGCTTGGGCTCCTGTACTTTGCGGATGGCCATCGCTCTCACTGCCTGATCCTAGGGCATTGATTTCCCGGGTAGCTGGAAGCGTTATTTAACCACATATACAGTCATTTGTCAAGAGCAAACGTGTAATACAGCACTACACTGGTATTGGCAAGGTATAACATATCTTTGCCTCCCAGCGCGGCTATTACAGCATTTCTGCACAACTATTATACTTTGAACTCTGCAACTATATATCGAAATCTGTGATGTCTATTAAACCACAGAATAGGTTATTTGTCAAGCTGCAGAGGCCGTAAACATCTGTAGATATCAGATAATGTGCCAGCGCTCACCGGCGCGCGGCGTGCGAAGGGGGTGCTGGTGATGGGGCCGGGGAGCATGACACAGGACGTAGTCGGGCTGTCATGAAAGGCATCGGAGCCACAGGCCGCTGTCTTCAGCACGACTGCTCTGGCCCGTGGTAGCCATGCGCTGTTTCCCGGACCTGCCACTGTGGCCCGGCGGTCTTGCCTGGCAGTGACCGGGAAGGGGGATGCTACGGTGCCGCCAGACCGCAGGCGGGCAACAACGTTGGTTGCCAACGGGCATGTCACGGTGCTAGAATCAGAGCTACAGGCGGGCGTCGTCCCTGTAGCTCAGTGGACAGAGCAACTGCCTTCTAAGCAGTGGGTCGTGGGTTCGAATCCCACCAGGGACGCCACTCAGGCGTGAGCCACGCCTGAGGCCGCCCCCGACCGCCGGGCCGAAAAGGGCCGAAAGACCCACTGCCTCGATGGACATGGCACCGGTGTAAGTCATCATCCAGTGGATTCACACCGTAGTCCATATCGAATAGCGTACTGAGGCGGATTCCCGGAACAATCGCGGCCGGCGTCTTGCTTCTCCATCAGCTACTCCAGACCTCGATGTGCTCGAGAAGCGTTGTTTCTTGTCTGGCTTCAGCAGGGGGTGTACAATCGGCGTAATCAGAAACGACTCCTTTCGGGAAGGGGAGCGTCGCCTGGGACAACTGCGAGGCAGTGGATACAACATCAATCTAGGCAGATTACTTGGACAGCTCCGTACTGCATAGACCGTGGTGGTCCTAGAATGATCCGGCGGCATTATCAAGAACTGAGGTAACGGAGAAGCACTTGGATTTCGTCGTCGCTAGGTCGTTCAACTCGTTGTATATCTACCTGGACATTGCCTGGCTTGTTCTTTTCACACTAATCCTGCTGTTCAGGCGGCGCTACCTGGCCATGATCGCTGGCCTGGCGGGCTGCGTTATCTACTTCGCGGTCGACTACGGAGTCTTCTACCATCTGTTGGGCACGAGAGAAGTAGCAGGGGCGGATCCATTCTGGGTTCTGTTGTGGCTGAGTATCAGCTACGGGTTGACCAACTTCGCCTGGATATGGCTGCTGCTGGACCGCGATGGTCACACCGTTGACTGGAGTCTGCTGATTGTAGCGGGTTGGCTTACGGTAGCACTGCTGAGCCAGAACTTCAGCAGGGATTTCGCACAGATCACCATCTCGCGGGGAACAGCCGACTATCACGGGATCATGACAGCGATCATGTTCATCGGGTACCTGTGGCTATTGCTGCGAAACCTGCGTAGTGCCCGGGGAGCGAAGGTCAATCTTCTGCGGCTATTGGCCATCGGCGTCGGGGTACAGTTCAGTTGGGAAGCGGTGTTACTGCTCAGCGGTATCCGCCCAATGGGTGTCATACCACTCATCGTGGATTCTCTCGTTGAGACCAATCTCGGTCTGCCCTATCTCTATCTCATACACCAGGCGATATCGAAGCGGTTTGGCGAGAGACTGACCTTACCTGGCTAGATACCTTATGATCGAAGGCATGGAGTGTGAGGAGACTGACCCCATCCAAGCCGTAAACAGAACACTCCCACATCCAGGTGCGGTTGACATGGGGAAGCCCGGATACTATCCGCGGAAGGGCCTTGTACTCTCAAGAAGAGGGGTATTCATTCATGAAGCTGAGTCTGAATGAAGTGAACGAAGAAGACCGTGGGGTAATCGCACCCTGCGGCATCATCTGTCTGGGTTGTGATGTTCATATGCATGAGAGTCTGCAGGCGGCGAAAACGATCATTGATATCTGGGAAGGCTTCAACCTTCGAGATGTTGCAGCCCTCGCCGGTCTGAAAGGGCAAGACGTGTGCGATACGCTTGATACGCTGAGCGAGTTCGTGGCAAGAAGAGAGGGAGCCGGGCCATGCCCGGGATGTTTCAGGGCCGGCGGACCTTCCGCTATCTGCGCCATAGCGAAGTGTGTGAAGTCGAAGGGGTACTGGACATGTGCCGAATGTCCGGATTTCAACCCGGAATCCGATGAGCCCTGCCCTCATTCTGACGCCAGTCTTGCTTCGGTGCCTCTGGGATCGAGACGGGAGACTTCCGCTCTCATACGCAGGCGATACAGCACAAACAACATTCAGAACTTGAGAAGATGTCGTGAAGTGGGCTACCCTGCTTTCATAGCAGAGGCCAAAGAGAAGGTTCGGACAGGTTGGAGAACGTGGCAAGTCATCAGCAGTGAGATGCTGTTCACCCAGACAAACGAGCAGACTGGCTGAGTTGTCGCGACGAGCGAAGTAGACCTATCAAGCGGAAGCCCCACTGGCAGTGGCCATGAAGGCGCCTGCGTTGGCAGCATGGTGGGTGTTCACGTGCGACACTTACTATCTGTTCGCGAAAGACAGGAGCGCCTGCAACTGAGACAGCGATATTGATTTCGTGCCAGAGGTGGATGGCTTGTCCTTCAGGAGAATCTACACCAACGAAGAGGCGGATGAGCCTGAAGCTCAGGGGTTCGACTTCAGGGAACATGCTTTCGACGGGAGGAGCGGGCCGGACAAGAAGGGCGGCAGCATTCTGTGTTTTCGTTGGACATGAGCTTGCCAACATAGGGTGGCTGTGCCCCACACAGCAGGCGAGGGACAGCCTGAATGAGCCTCCCGCCATTCATTGCGAATGGACTAAAACGGGCAACATATGGTACAACTCGCAGACAAGGTCGTTGCCGCTGAATACGGCGACTTTGTTTGAACGGAGCCGTTAAGTTGGTCAGGGACAAGAGAGAGGCTATCGTGGTCGGCTCGGGGCCCAACGGTCTGGCGGCAGCCATCGCGTTGGCGCGGGCTGGCCTGGCGGTAACCGTCTATGAGAAGCACGAGATAATCGGCGGAGGCTGCCGTTCCCTGGAGTTGATACAGCAGGGCTATATCCACGACGTGTGCTCCACGGTCCATCTACAGGTAAAACTCTCACCCTTTTTCCGGAAGCTGCCCCTGGAAGAGTATGGACTAAGGTGGGTCACACCCCCCTTCGCCCTGGCCAACCCCTTTGATGACGGCACGGCGGCGGTGGTTTCCCAGTCTATGTCCGAGACCGTGGCAACCCTCGATGGTAGCGATGGGGAGACGTATGCGAAACTGATGTCTCCCCTGGTTATTCAATCACAAGAGCTTATGGATGAAATAATGCGATTCCCAAGTATTCCCTTGCGCCACCCGCTCATGATGTTGAGTTTTGGCAGAAGAGCAATAACTCCTACTACAAAGCTGGCCAGAAGCCTGTTCAAAGGAAAGCGGGCTAGAGCATTGATTGCTGGTATGGGGGCTCACTCAGCAATGGAACTCGAGCAGAGAGGCAGTTTCGCGTCAGGCTTCTTGATGAGCATAACAGCCCATGCTGACGGCTGGCCCTTCCCCGAGGGTGGCTCGCAAGTAACTGTCAATGCCCTAGCGGGTTATCTAGCCGAATTGGGTGGTAAGTTCATTACCGGCTATGAAGTCAAATCTCTGGATCAGTTGCCACCGCACGACGTAGTGTTGCTGGATGTAACCCCCCGGCAGTTCCTTGAGATGGCCGAGAATAGACTGCCCTCATCCTATGCCAACAAGCTGAGGCAGTACCAATACGGATGCGGCGCCTTCAAGTGCGACTGGATTTTGGACGGCCCTGTTCCCTGGAAAGCCAAGGAATGTCATAAGGCAAACACCGTGCATATTGGTGGTTATCTTGAAGAAATAGCCACCGCCGAAAGAGAGGTAAGTCAGCAGAAGCACCCGGAGAGACCCTTTGTCATTGTGACCCAGCCGAGCCTCTTCGACCGTACCCGGGCAGGCGGTGATGGACATATCGTCTACGGGTACTGCCACGTACCCAACGGCTCTACTTGCGACATGACAGAGCGAATCGAAGCCCAGATAGAGCGCTTTGCTCCCGGCTTCAGGGATAGTATAGTCGGCCGGCATACCATGTCCACTGCGGACTTGGAGAGGCATAATCCTAACTGTGTAGGGGGGGATTTTCTGGGAGGGGCGAAGACTCTAAAGCAATTGATCCTGCCACCGGTATCCTATGAGACTCCAATCAAGAACGCTTTCCTCTGTTCCAGTTCGACACCTCCCAGTCCCGGCGTCCACGGTATGTGCGGTTTCCGGGCTGCACAGACGGCAATAAGAAAACTGAAGCTTTCTCACTGATAGTTGCGCCATCACATCTATCTGCAGAATCTGACATTGGTGCATTCCGTTCAACCGAAGGGCCTACATCACCCTGCCTCCTGGTCATGCTGTCTACAACCATCGAAACCAGCCAAAAGACGGCTGTACAAAGAACCCACTGCTCCCGCGCACAGTGTCAGCCTGGATGGCGGTATCGAACGCCGCCCGAAACAGTGCTGGTGCGCTTGACGGGGCGCCGAGGCTTGACTCCAATCGAGGCCGTTCACGCAATAGGCACGAAGATACGTAGTGCCTGGTCTGCTACGGTGATTCTCGATATTGCCTGTGACGAGAGCCTCGATGATGAGATGAGGGCAATCCTCCTCTCCAGGTAATCTTGCGTGTCGAAAGAGAATGTGACACTATGTCTCGCGTCTCCAACGGGGTGGGCTTTGATATCTTCTCGACCGACGCTGATGAGTGAGCCGGCAAGCTGACGTTACCGCAGACAGGTGCCAGGCTGAGGGAGGATGACATGGCTGAGAGCAAGGTGCCCGGGGTTATGGCCTTCGACATGGATGTCAGGGCCGAGGAGAAGCCCGATTTCGCGGTGTTGACCTTCGAGAACTGGCCCTATCCGGAGGAGGTGCTCACCTACGGCGACCTGGTGCTCCGGGGTCGCAAGCTGGCGCGGGCTCTGGAGAAACAGGGCATCGGCCGCGGTGACATATTCTCCGTCGTCATGCGGAACCACCCGGAATTGGTGGTCAGCATGTATGCCGCCACCGCGCTCGGGGCGGTCATGGTAGCGATAGACCCGCGCTCGAAGGGTGGGAAGCTCATCCACCAGATAAGCAACTCGAACTCGAAGGGGGTCATCTTCGCCGCGGAGTTCATGGAGGCAGTGGAGGCGGTGCTGCACGAGATCCCCGACGTGAAGAGCCTTGGGGCGGTGTACCGGGATGACTTCGGCGTCCCTGTGTCGGCCAAGCATCCCAACCTGAACGAAATACTCGCGGGGCCGGAGGTTCAGGGATTCACCCCCGATGTCCATCGTATGGGCGACCCCTTCATGATAATCTACACCTCGGGGACTACGGGAGACCCCAAGGGGGTAAGGCAGAGGCAGAACCGGCTCCTGGCCTATGCTGGCTTGGGCCGGATGATGTGGCAGTACAAACCTGAGGACTGCTTGTATACCGGCCTGTCGCTGACCCATTCGCACGCGCAGGGAGTGACTTTGATACCGGCGCTCTACCTTGGCGTCCCGGCGGTGGTCAGCCGCCGGTTCACCAAGAGCCGCATCTGGGACATATGCCGTGCCTACCGCTGTACCTCTTTCGGCCTTCTCGGGGGCATGATGATGGGCATCTACTCTGAGCCGCAGCGTCCTGACGATGGTGACAACCCGGTGCAGGTAGTGGTCAGTGCGGGGACGCCCCGTCCCATATGGGAGGCATTCGAGGGACGCTTCAACGTCAGGATTCACGAGTTCTACGGTGCGACCGAGGGGACCTTCGTGCACAAGCCGCCCGGCGAGGGCCCCGTTGGCTCGTTTGGCCGGTCACTGGAGGGACCAATAGAGGTGAGGGTGGTCCGGGAGGATGACAGCGAGTGTGAGCTGGGCGAGACCGGAGAGCTTCTGTGGCGCACGGCGGCCAGCACGCCCCAGGTTGAGTACCATGGCGACAAGGCGGCATCGGAGGCAAAGACGCGTGGCGGCTGGGTGCGCACCGGGGACATGGTGCACCGTGACGCGGAGGGATGGCTGTTCTTCGACCATCGCAGGGGTGGAGGTCTGCGCAGGCAGGGCGATTTCATCCTGCCTGCCTACGTGGAGGCGGCGATCGTGAAGCACCCCGATGTGAGCGATGTGTGCGTCTACGGGATACCAGCGTCCTCTGGAGCACCGGGGGAGAGCGACCTGGTGGCGGCGGTGGTGCCAGTTGCAGGGCGGCCCCCAGACATCAAGGGCATCTTCGACAGATGCCTGGCCGACCTGGAGCGCAACAGCGTGCCTTCCCATATCCAGGTTGTCGAGGAGATACCGAAGACGGCATCACAGAAGAACCTCGACCGGGTATTGCGCGAGGAGTTCGACAGCGCCAGCCCAAACGTGTACCGCTTTGAGGACTTCACGTAGAACAACCGGCCAGGGCTGGAGTGGTGGGTGAGGCGAGGGTCGCCGGCAGCGTCTTCCACCCGGCATAGCCGCCCTCATACCCCGGGACACAGAGTGCCAGCTTTCGAGAGATGTGAGAATGGCCTCGGGTGTGGCCATGCGGTTGAGACAGAAGACATCATCGATTCGTTGCAGGTCGGTTTCCTGACGACCCCAGTGGCCGCTGATAGAGCAGACTTGGACTTATGGTGTATTTGCCTCGCTCACAGCAGATCGTTACGGGCTTTCCCAGGAGACTTGCGAAAAGCCCTGAAGATTGAATATGCTGGCACGAGAGGGCGCTTGACGAAGCCAGAGAGAGGGACACAGCTACCCCCCAGCGAAGGTAAAACGTCATGAAAAGGGAAAGGCGACTGTACCTCAAAGCATTCGGCCTGCTTCTTGATGAGGTACTCATAGCAGGCCTGATACTCTTTGTCCTGTGGAAACTGGGGGTTGGTATCCCGTTCTGGGCTTTTGTCTTGGCGGGGGTCTTCTGTGTGGTAGCATACTGGCTGCTGTACCGCCTCCTTCTGTCCCAGGGCAGAAAAGCGTCGTTCGGCGAGGAGGGGATGGTCGGGCTCAAGGGCAAGACGGTCACGCTCCTGAATCCCGAAGGACTCGTCCGGGTGCGCGGAGTACTCTGGACGGCGGTTTGTCAAGGCGGCGAGGTCATGGTAGGGGCAGAAATTGTGGTCGTAGGGTTGGAGGGGCTTAGACTCCTTGTAGTCCCCCAAGGCTTCGAGGAGTGCGGTCTCGACTGAGATATAGGCGGGGCCTATCGCTTACTCTGACCTTCCCCCCGAAAACAGCGACACCCTGAATTAGACTGCTCCACTGGTGCTATACACGATAGGGTTGCCCTGCACAGCAGGCCCAGCACGGCCCGGCACCCACGCCAGCGCATCCCGGATGGCTGACCCTGGCTGCGTGCTTCAGCCACGGCGTTTGTCGTGCGCCGGACACACATCACCCCCATCATTGGGTCAGGCATCGGAAAGCGGCAACTGCGAACACGCTGGCCGCTAGTGGGCGATTCTCGTTCGCGGGGGCTTGGTACCCTCTACGCGGGGTGCGTTCGAAGCATATGTATTGAACAGATTGAGCCGCGCAATCTGGCGACATGGCTAGTCGGCTGTACTTTCCTTGACGGGTTTGTTCAGGACCCAGATCCCAACGTTCAGATAGGAGGCCACACTGACCCACACGATGTAAGGGACAAGAAGGGCGCCCGCCCACACGGAAACCCGGAACGAGGCAATCATCGTTGCCAGGATAAGCAACCAGAGGACAACAATGACCATGATGCCGCCCCCCTGGGACTTCCTTCCGAAGAAGACGACGGACCACATGGCGTTGAAGACAAGCTGGACCCAGAATAGCGTGAAAGCAAGCATGACGCCAGGGTTGGCCAGTCCCTTCTGCCAGACAAGGAAGACGGATACTCCCATGAGGACATAGAGGACGGTCCAGACTGGTCCAAATGCCCAGTTGGGTGGGGTGTAGCGTGGCTTCTTCAGTCCGGCGTACCAGCTTGGGATTGCCCTGAACGTGAAAAGGCTGCCGACGCCCGCGGCGGCAAAGCTGGCAAGGATACTGACAACGAGTTTGACAATGCTGCTCAAGTCCACGACTGGTTCCTTGTGCCATCACTCTGCAGGGTTCTTCAGCAAGATTATAGCAGATTACGTCTGAGGCAACGTCGCGGTTATGTGGCCTGGCTACAGGGCCATGTGTCGCCGAAGAATCCGGACCACCTGTCGCTCGCTCTCTATAACGCGCCTGATGTCTGACTGAGGAGCATGAACAGCGGACACGCTGGCCGCCAGTGGCCGATTCTGGTGCGAGGCGGTTTGGTGCCCCCAAGCGGATTTCAAAGTCACGTCCTGACTCCCAGTCAGCTGGTGTAGCGATTCAGTTGAACGAGATGAGTATTCGTGCAACCGGTAGACAGGTCTGCAATGGTGGCGCATACCTACAACATGTGAGTGCGGCAGAGGTACGCAGAGCCTTGCCATTCGAGATGACGCAGTTCATAATATTCAGCGCAACCTGATAGCTAAATCACAGGATTCTTGTGACTTGGAGAAAGGAGACCAGCGACGAAGGTCTGTATCATTGGCGGTGGTGCTGGCGGCAGGAGCGCCGCGGGGCGAATTCGACAACTGGACAAAGAAGCTCAGATAGACGTTTTCACCAGTCAGTCTGAAGTTGGATACGCGCCTTGTGAGTTGCCCTTTGCGCTCCGGGGCAGTACCGTTACTCTGGAGGATATCTTCTATCCGGGAGACTTCTTTAAGGAACAGCAGATAAACCTACATGTCAACACCGAGGTCACCGATATTCTTAGAGAGCGGAAGCGTATCATTGCCGGAGGAGAGAGTTACGCCTATGACAAGGCTATCCTTAGCTTGGGTGCTATTCCCTCCATTCCTGCCATACCAGGACTGGACGGCAGAAACGAATTCACTCTAAGCACTGACATTGCTGACGCTAGAACCTTGGGCACAGTCATCCCAAGGTATGGCAGTGCCGCCGTCGTCGGAGCAGGAGCGATCGGTATAGAGATGATCCTGGCTCTTATGGCGCAGGGTCACCACAGTCTCTACCTCTTGGACATGATGGAGAACATCTTGCCAGCAAGCTTGGACAAGGATATGGCGGGCAGAATCGAAGAGGTGATGCGCGAGAAAGGGGTAGAATTGATTCTGCCTGCTACGATCAACAGCGTAAGGCAGGAGTCAGCAGGGAAACGAATTGCTCTCCCTGACCGGGAATTGGAGGTAGACCTTATCTTCTTTGCCACTGGAGCCAAGCCGAATGTGGAGTTGGCACGGAAGGGAGGTCTCCAGATAGGCAGCACGGGAGCTATAGCCGTAAACCAGTATCTTCAAACCAGCGATCCAGATATCTACGCAGTGGGGGACTGCATGGAGAATTGGGATGTGATCACGGGCTCCAAAATGCGTCGCCTGATGGTCACCACTGCGGGGATAACCGGTGACATAGCAGCCAGAAATCTGGTCTTGGGGAATGCCACTCCCTACCAGGGTACTGCTATGACGTTCATTATGGAAATATTCGGTCATCAGGTGGGCTCTGTGGGATTCACGGAGAAGCTTGCTCGGGCGAATGGACTGGATGTAATCTCACACACTACCACAACTCTTACAACGCGGCCAAAATACGGGAAGAAACCTATCCACTGTAAACTGGTTGCTGAGCGTGAAGGCCGGAACCTGGTGGGTGCGCAGGTAATCTCTGAGGCGTCAATAAGAGGGGCAATCGATGAGCTAGCCTTGGCTATAGCCTGCAGGATTCCCCTTGACAAGTTGGCCCAGCTCGATACCCCTTATTCGCCGGCTGTTGGGGGAGATCAGGTACGGTGGACAGTGAGAGCGTTGATGAACAAGGCTATTGCTGCCTCTGAGGTACCCTCAACATAGGTTCGGCTGGCCCTCTATTCTTGTGGCTTCCCTCACTGGTTCTTGCCTTTGCTCGTGCCACCAGAGGCAAATAGGCAACTGGTATCGCTGGCAGCCTATCCAGGAAAGCCACCGGGTTCTTGCTCATTCCCCAGAATCCGCTCGTGCTTTCCACCACTGAGATACACCACCAATTGCCTTCTGACCGATGAATGCTTCGCTGCATTCACGGATATTGGCCAGATTCCCCATCCAGTATCTCGCATATCTGATCCACAGTTTGGATACTGTCAGTCAGCATGTTTGGGTTCGAATCCCCAACGGCTAGTCTCTGTGTTACTTCTCCCTCAGGGAAACTTCTCCATCTTCTT
>Ga0180434_10006986_pt1 | contig 12825 bp, 10 predicted proteins | sample SS_ome_7_FD_132453 | JGI IMG/M metagenome (GOLD analysis project Ga0180434, IMG submission 132453) | Hypersaline lake sediment archaeal communities from the Salton Sea, California, USA - SS_1_D_2 metaG | ecosystem: Environmental > Aquatic > Non-marine Saline and Alkaline > Hypersaline >... | reverse complement strand
CAGCACAGGGAACCGTCCCGTTGAAAGTCACGACTTTCGCTTCGCCCAGCACGTTCTCGAAAACCTGGCCTACACGTGCGGCTTCCTCCGCCGTTATCTCCGGGCCCGGCTCCATATAGGCGGTCTGTACGTGCTTACTGGTATCCAGCACAGTCACGATCTCCCTGGAAGGTGCCGACACCCACACCGGCACTGTCTCGACACCATCCTGAACCCTGATCATCTCCTCGATGTGCGCGCCCGTATGACCACCGACGACCTGGAGCGCCTTCGTAGGGCGGTCCAACGCTTTAACCACACGCGACACGTTCGTGCCCTTGCCGCCGGCTATTGCAGTGGCCTTCTTGCCGCGGATTATCGTCCCGAGCTCGACGTGATCGACGAAAATAGTCTTGTCAACACACGGATTGGGGGTTACCGTAAGAATCATATCACTCCAAGGCTTTTACCGGTCTGGTTCAGAGGATCCGTCGCGCGGCGAGATCAACGCCTCCCCTACCCTCGCGCTTCCCTTGCGGCCTCACCTGGCTCGCCGGTCCTCACGCGGAAGATTCCCGCACTCTGCTCAGGGCGACACCGGCCGCCCCTATGACTCCGGCGTCGCCTCCAAGCACGGACGGCACGATGCGCGCCCGTGCGGCGGGAACGGCAAACGCCCTCTTCTTTACGGTGTCGCGTATTGGCTCAAAGAGCGCCTCACCCGCCCCTATGAGGCCGCCGCATAGAACCACGACTTCCGGGTTGAGCAAGTTGACCAAACTGGTGATACCAATGCCGAGTATCTCGCCTGTCTCCGTGATCATACGACGCGCAAACGCGTCGCCGCGTTCCATAGCTTCGGAGATATCCCTGGCGGTCAACTTGGTCAGGTCAGGGACCGTCTCCGTCAACACGGTTTTCTCTCCGCCTTCGATAGCCTCACGCGCTCTGTTCACGAGACCTGTCGCTGAGCCATATTGTTCGAAGCACCCGTAACTGCCGCAGTTGCATTTCCTGCCGTGCATCTCGATTATCATATGGCCGATCTCGGCGGCCGTCCCGTCAACGCCGCGAACCAGCTCCTCATTCAGTATAATACCCCCGCCGATCCCGGTACCGAGCGTCAGACATATGAGATCCTTGCAATCTCGGCCGGCTCCGAGCCAGTTTTCGCCGTATGCAGCGCAGTTGGCGTCGTTCTCGATAAAGACCGGCACTCCCAGCCGCTTGTGCAGCTCATCCGCCAGAGGAACGTCTTTCCATCCCGGAAGATTAGGCGGGGTAAATATCACTCCCGTCTTCTGGTTCAGTGGACCCGGTGCACCCACCCCTGCTGCAAGCACGTCCTCGCGCGAGCAACCACTCCGCTCCAGCACTCCCAACAGACAATCAGCCATTCGACTAAGCACGTGCTCCAATCCGCCGCTCGCCTCCGTCGTTATCTGACTTTTGGCAAGCAGATCACCCTCCTCACTTAACGCCGCGCCAACCATATTTGTGCCGCCCAGATCGAGCCCAAGAACTATTTTCTTCTTCATGAAACGGTCCTTTCGTTGATATACGCGGCCGCTTGTTGAAGCCGCTTGACGCTCTCCTCCTTACCCAGCAGTTCCACCACCGCGTAGAACCCTGGTCCTACCGTCTTCCCAGTAAGCGCCAGCCGGGCAGGATGGATTAGATCACCCAACTTCATACCGTTTTGCTCGACGATCTTCGTGCACGCCGCCTCTATCTGCGGCTCCAGAAATGGCGCGATCTCACCAAGAGCGGCCGCGAGTTGCAGGAGGATTCCCGCAACCTCTTTCTGCGACCAGTGCTTTTTCATACCCTTTTCCTCATATTCCTGCACCGGTGCAAAGAAGAAATCCGAATAGGAAACGATGTCATTCAGAACCGCGATCTTCTCCTGGCATACTTCGGCCAGTCTCTGCGTCCACTGCTCCTGTTCCTTGCTGAGTTTCGGCGGCAGAAACCCATGCTCCTGAAGCACAGAGCGAACCCGCTCGGCAAAATCGTTCTTGTCGAGCCTGCGCACGTGCTGTCCGTTGAGCCAACGGAGCTTCTTGTAGTTGAACACTCCGGCAGCCTTAGTCAACCCATCAAGCGAAAACAATTCCACGAGCTCATCAACCGATAGTACCTCCCTATCGTCGCCGGGCGACCAGCCGAGAAGCGCCAGGTAGTTCACCAGGGCCTCCGGCAAGAACCCGTCTTCTCGGAACTGCAGGACGTTCGTAGCGCCGTGGCGCTTGCTCAACGGTTTTCCGTCGTGACCAAGGATCAGCGGGAGGTGAACGAACTGCGGGAGCGTCCCGTCAAGCGCTTGGAACAGCAGCACATGACGCGGCGTGTTCGAGAGATGCCCTTCCCCGCGGATAACGTGCGAGATTTGCATCGCTAGATCGTCCGCGACAACCGCGAGATGGAAGGTGGGCATCCCGTTGGCTTTCAGAATGACGAAATCGCCGATCTCGGCATTGTCAAACGCTGTCTCTCCATACACAAGATCGCGAAAGACGGTTTTGCCCGCCGGCACACGGAACCTGACAACGAACGGCTCCTCGGCACGCCGTTCAATCTCGGCAGCAGTCAGCCCCCTGCATTTGCCACTGTATCGCGGGGGCCGTTTCTCCTTGCGCGCCCTTTCCCGTTCAGCCTCAAGCTCCTGCGGCGAGCAGAAACATCTGTATGCCTTACCCTGGCGAAGCAGCTGGTCAGCCTTTTCACGGTACAACTCCATCCGCTGGCTCTGAACGTACGGGCCGTAGTCGCCGCCTACCTCGGGACCTTCGTCCCACGTCAGACCGAGCCACCGCAGCGCCTCGAACACCACCTCTACCGCTCCCGGCCTGTGGCGTTCGACATCCGTGTCTTCAATCCTCAGGATAAACGTGCCGCCCTCGCCTCGCGCAAAAAGCCAGTTTATCAGGGCGGTCTTCGCATTGCCTACGTGAAGAAAACCGGTGGGGCTTGGAGCGAACCTTACGCGGACCGCGCTACCTGCGTTCCGACTGCGAGCATCCTGTCGACACATCTCTTGGCTCTTTCGCGAACATCCTCATCGACCGTGACCAGGTGTTTCATCTCCTCCATCGCCTCGATCACGTGCTCAAGTGTGTTCAACTTCATGTTGGGGCACGTCATCAGCTCGGAGGCGGGATAGAACTTCTTGCCGGGGTTCTCGCGGTGCAGCATGTAGAGCATACCGGTCTCCGTGCCGATGATGAACTCCTGTGCATCGCTCTCCCTCGCATATCTGAACATGCCGGACGTGCTCGCAACGTGATCGGCGAGCTGAAGGACGTCAATTCTGCATTCCGGATGCGCCACAAATAACGCGTTCGGGTGCTCCCTCTTCGCTTTGATCACATCCCGGACCATAAGTCTCGCGTGCGTCGGACAAAAGCCCTGGTGGGCGATAACCTCCTTGTCGGTGTGGTCCATGACGTATCGGGCAAGGTGTTTGTCAGGGATGAATATCACCCGATCGACATCAAGCGAATTGACCACCTCAATTGCGTTCGCCGAGGTGCAGCAGATATCGCTTTCCGCCTTGACCTCCGCTGATGAGTTCACGTAGCACACCACGGGCGCTCCGGGATACCTCTCGCGCAGCTCACGCACACCATCAACGGTGATCATGTCCGCCATCGGACAGCCCGCTTCCTTCACCGGCAGAAGCACCTTCTTGTCCGGCGACAGGATCGCGGCCGTCTCCGCCATGAACAGCACACCACAGAACACGATCACGTCCGCGTCGGTTTCCGCTGCCGCCCTGCTCAATCCGAGGGAGTCGCCCCGTATATCCGCGATATCCTGTATTTCCGGAATCTGATAATTGTGAACCAGGATGACCGCGTTGAGCTTCGCCTTCAGCCGCGCAACGTCCCGGTTCAGCTTTTCAATATCACCCTGAATTCCTGACGACATACGGTTGCTGTCCTTTCTCGCGAAATCATACCGCCGCGCCGCACAATAGCGGCACGGCTTGCAGGCGCCTACGTCTCGATGCTGTTGTTCTCGCCGAGGCGGACAATGTGCGGCTGATGTCCCGCCGCCTCGTCCTCTGAGTACATGGCGTAACTGAGCACATGGATCTTGTCACCCACGAGACCCTTACGTGCGGCCGGCCCGTTGAGGCAGACCGTACCGCTGCCTTTCTCACCTTCGATGACATAGGTCTCCAGTCGGGAACCGTTGTTGAGATTGAGAACTTGGACGCGCTCGCCTGCCACCAGCCTGGCTGCGTCCATGAGATTCCTGTCCAGAGTCAGGCTCCCCTGGTAGTTGAGCTCCGTCTGCGTAACCGTCGCCCCCTGCAACTTCGATTTCAAGAGGATCAACTGCATTTCTGGTGACTCCTCCTTATTAGGCTACACTTTTATCTTAACATTGTCTATAAGTCTCGCCGATCCTACTCGAACCGCCAACGCTATCAACATCTCGCCCTGAAGCGGATTGAGCGGTTCCAACGTGGCCGTGTTCACCGCCTCAACGTAATCGATCTCCGCATGTGGCGCGCTGCGGAGCATGCGCTCGATAGCCTCTTTGATTCGACCGGCATCACGCTCGCCGGTCTCTATCAACCGCCGCGTTTCCTCGAGCGATTTATACAATACGACCGCTTCCTTCCTCTCATCGGGGCTCAGATACTTGTTTCTCGAACTCATCGCGAGCCCGTCCGGTTCGCGCACTGTGGGCAGCTCTACAATCTCAATATCCATGTTCAGATCGTCGACCATCTTGCGAATGACAATGGTCTGCTGCGCATCTTTCTGACCGAAGAACGCCTTGTGCGGCCGGACGATGTTGAACAGCTTGGCCACTATCGTGGTGACACCGCGAAAATGTGTCGGACGTGCCACACCGCAGAGGACTTCCGTAAGCCGCTCAACCTCCACGTACGTAGCATACCCGTCCGGATACATCGCCTGGTCGGTGGGGGTGAAAAGAAAATCCACGCCGACCTGCTCGGCAAGCGCTGCGTCCTTCTCGAAGGTGCGGGGATACTTCGCAAGGTCTTCGCCGCGACCGAACTGAGTGGGGTTCACGAACAGACTCACGACCACCTGCGAGCACGCTTCACGCGCCGCCCGCATCAGACTCAGATGCCCCTCGTGAAACGCGCCCATGGTTGGCACGAACCCTATAGTCTCGCCGACGAGCCTCAAGTCCTTGCTGATACGCTGCATATCCTGCGGCGATTCGACTATTCTCACTGATAGACGTGCTCCGGACCGGGGAACGTCCCGGATTTCACCTCGTCGCGGAACTGGGCGAAGGCGTCCCTCATGACCGGCGCGAGTTCCGCGTACCTTTTGACAAACTTCGGTATGAACCGTTCGAACAGACCCACGAGATCGTTGAACACGAGCACCTGACCGTCACAGTCGGGGCCCGCTCCTATCCCAATCGTGGGGACAGCTACCGCCTGTGTGACCTTTGTCCCGACATCTGACGGTACTGCCTCAAGGACTATGGAGAACACCCCGGCTTCTTCCAGCATTTTCGCCTCCTTGACGAGCCGCGCAGATGCCTCATCCGTTCTCGCCTGAACCTTGAGCCCACCGAACTGGTGGATTGACTGCGGCGTCAGCCCGAGGTGGCCCATGACAGGAATGCCGCAGCGAAGTATCGCCTTGATGTGCGGCACGAAATCCGCGCCGCCCTCGAGTTTGACGGCGGCTGCCCTACCCTCTTTCACGAACCTGCCGGCATTCTCCGCCGCCTGTTCCGGTGACAACTGGTATGACATGAACGGCATATCGCCCACGACCAACGCGCGTTTCGTGCCGCGCGCTACCGCGAGCGTATGGTGGATCATCTGGTCCATGGTCACCGATAACGTGTTCTCTTCGCCCATGACAACCATGCCGAGACTGTCCCCAACAAGCAGCACATCGATCTCCGACTGATCCATCAGCAGCGCCGTGCAGTAGTCATACGCGGTGAGCATGGTTATCTTCTGACCGCGCTGTTTCATCTCCAGCAGCGCGACTGCCGTAACCTTTTTCACGGCCATAAAAAAACCTCCTGAACCGAGCTCAGAAGGTGCATCGCAACCGGTCCGCGGCACTCTCCCCGTCTCGGTCCTACCTGCGGGCCCTCTTTACAGACCCGGCTCTCTGGATCCAAGCGGTACGTCCGCACGGAACCCAACGCTTACATGTCAGACTTCAGCTTCACATCAAGCCTTCTCACACGACATCCATCATCGAGTTGAGAGGCCAGCTCAGCTATCGTTTTCCTCGCCGTCGGATGAACCACACCGGGCGCAATCTCCGCCAACGGGAACAATACGAACGCCCTGCGCGCCATCTCAGGATGGGGTACGCTCAATCCCTCCTCGTCAATAACCTGCTCATCCCACAGCAGTACGTCAATATCAATCGTCCTCGGACCCCACCGTTCGCCCCGCACCCGGCCAAGAGCATGTTCCACCGCATTTGCACGGGCAAGCAGCTCGTGAGGTCCAAGCGTCGTTTCGATCTCTGCTACAACGTTGTAGAAATCGTTCTGAGCGGTTACGGGCCCGACCGGTTCGGTTTCATAACACGACGAAACCGTTTTCACCGCAATACCGTCCGTTTCCTCGAGCATTGACAACGCATTACTAATATTCGCCCGCCGATCGCCCAGATTACTCCCTATTCCTAGGTAGACCTTCGCCGGCAACTCGCGTTATCTCAACCTCGGCGCACTCGCACGTTCCGCCAACAGCGGGATCAACCTTTCTGACAGTCACAGTTGCTGCGCTGCACCCCGCTATCCGCAGCACACGCCCTGCGATATCCTCCGCCAACGTCTCGAGCAGGTTACGGCTCGGGCCCCTAATCACCTGTGCGACTTCAGCATACAACCGCGAGTAGTCAACGCTCTTGCTGAGGTCGTCCCTGCGTCCCGCCTCCCGCACCTCGGTTTCGACCTCGAGATCGACCTCGATCCTCGTCGGGACCGTCTTCTCGTGCGGTTCAACGCCGTGGCACGCGGCGAAAACCATCCTCCTCAGGCGGATTTTGTCCATTACTTATGCGCTACCTTCAGACGCAATTCTAGCAGTCGGGTGGGTACGTGTCAAGACGGATAGCCGGCACGGGTTCCCCGGGACATCGTTTTCCGTGTTTGCCACGCAACCGTCCCCGCGTTATCAAGACCGGACGCAACAAACCGACGGAAGCTGCTGCGAACCTAAGCAGTGCACCCCGGCTTACCGACGAGGTGAACCGGCTTCACGTCTCTTCGTTGCCAAGACACCGCCCAACACGAGCGCGGCCAGCATGGTGAGACCAGCGGCTGCTGAATACGTGGGCGAGCGGAGCGTCAGTCGCGCGATAGCTACCACCGGAGTCATCAGGATCCGGACGATCCGTTTCACAGGCTCATGCGAGGCTATGAACCGCGCCACAGGCGGGCTGAACCGATAGTACGCTCGGGCGAACGCGGTACCCGCGCGATTAGTCAGCAAGTACCTGTCCCTGAAATCGCAGAGTACACCGACCTCGCGTGCCGTACTTGTTCCATATGCAGCCGTGGCGATAAAGCAGGGATTGAACCAGTCCTCTACGTCGTCCCAAAAATCATCGTCATCGTCGTGCCGGCGTCGCGGCACCGAGGTCGGGTCATAGGGATCGGTTCCGGCAGCCACCTCCGCCCCGTCCGTATGGCCGTCGCCGTCCGAGTCGGTATCGAGGTAGTTTGGGAACCCGTCGTCGTCGGGGTCGCCGCCGCCCTCGTCCGTGTCAGTGATACCGTCCCCGTCCGCATCAATTGCCCGGACCGCCAGCCGGACGTACGGCCGCTCGTACGCCTCGTCCGGCCCCTCCGCGAAAGCGACCCACAGTTCGAGGTCCGTCGCATCGTATACCACGTTCACCACGTTCGACCCCACTATAGGAATGCTATTCGCCAGCTCAATCAGCTTGGTATGGTTGTACGTCCCGTGGTTTGCCAGGAGGTGGGCGTACGCCCCACGACCTTCGTCGTTGTATACGACATCCTCCATGACGTTCGGATAGAACTCGTCCGTCGGGTCGTTGTCGGTCCAGATGAGAAGGTCGCCGGGCGGCGGCTCCGGCGCATGCGCCTTGATCTTCACCGCAGCAAGCTCGTTCCTCCCGTCGCCGACGACATAGTGGTACCGTTTGATCCGCTGAGTCAGAGCAATGATATCGACAGCATCAGTAAGACTCTGTGCGTCGTAGAGTATCTCACGGAACATGGGCATAAAATGGTTGCCATCCAGATCAAACGGGTACTCGCTTCCGGGCGAGTCCCCCATCGACGCCAGCACCACCCCCTCGACGTTTATCCCGGTGTGCGACCCAATCACCCCGGCAAACGTCACGTTCACGTGGGGCATGCCCTCATCAGGGTTCGGTATGTACACCACGATACACGGGTAATTGTGGGCGCCGGCGCCCAGATCCCAATCGAGGTTCCGGCTCTGGTAAAGGTGACCGTCCACCGTTGCTGTGTCCCAGACCGCAACGGAACTGCACGAGTAATCAGCCAGCACCGGCGCCGTGAGCGCACGGCGGAGCACATGGTAGTCCAACTCCGCACCCGCGGCCATCCCGTCGAGCTCCTCCCTGTACCGCTCATCAACGTACGGCGCGATGGCGTACCATGCGGCGTCCAGGTTGTCGTCGCTGAACCGCACAGGGTCGCCGCTCTGCACGTGCGACAGGAACGCCGGGATAAACGCCTGCGCCTCGGCTTTCATCAACCTGCCGAAATGATATCCCATCTCGTATGCGGTACCGCTCACCACAACCACCGGCACCTCGTCAGCGCCCGTGCCGATCGCGCTCCGATATCCGTCGCCCCCCACGCCGATGGAGTACGGCAGATGTTGCGGCAGTACGCTCACTTCGGTGGTGAACTTGAACGGGAGAAATCCGCCGGTCGGGAAGACCAGCTCAACAAGGAATGCAGTCCATCCCGTGTCCGGCTCCGGCACCCGGCCTACGTAAACTCCGCCACCCTGGTCCGCAAGCGGGCTGCTCGTCCATGCCGCTCCGATGGCCTCAAGCCGGAAATCCCGCGCCGACGTATTGGTGGCCTGCCACAGGTTGACCTCGCTCGGGACATCGACGGTCTGGACATGGATCGAGCCATCGCCCTCGACTGTCCACGAGAACTCAGGACGTACCGTCCCCTGCAGAAAAGACTGATAGTACGCGAGCACGCCGTACGCGGCGTCCGAACCTTCCAGTGTATGGTCGCTGTTCGGCACGTATCGGAGGTACTTCTCTCCGGGCAGAGCATCGAAATAGAACTGCGACGAGTCCGGCAGAAAAAATTGATCGCCCGCCGAGTTGACGAGATACTTCGGCATCGTGTAACGCTCGCGATAAACGTACGGATCAACAATATCCATCAGCGCTCGCATTTCCGCCGTGCCCAGCCAGTCCATGATGCCCATGGCAACGTAGTCATGTATCGCAGGCGCCCAGAAACCGTATGCGCTGTAATGGTGTTTCATCGACTCCTCAACGTTCAGGACATCGATTACGATGGGAACCATAGCCTCGACGCGCGCGTCAACAGCCGCCGTCGTCCACGTCGCCCAGCCACGTTTTGACCCGCCTGCTACTACGAACCCGTCGATGGTCAAACTCAAATTGCTGCTACAGTACTCCTGTATCGCGTCCATCGCGCGGACCGCGGCCTTCGTCATCGGCAACCGCGCAGGCCACGTTTCATCGCCGTTCCTCAGATACTTGTCCCACGTGTATGCTATCAGGGCGTCCTCCCAACGAGGCGTCGACTCATCACCAATGAAGGTAAGCGGCTGGTTCGGCACCATTCTCAAATCTGCGACCACCGATTGCGAGCCTGCGGCCAACAAAGCAATCTCATCATCAACAGAGGTTGGCGCCGAGCCCCCGTTGTCACCACCGTCTATGTACAGGAGCGCCTTTGTGTAGCTTACCGTATCCGGCACGACGATGATCAGCCAGTGTTCCCACAATGTCCTGTCCACCTCGGTGGCGGATCGCCATTGCTGGGAAACCAGATGCAACACGTGGGCGGTGTACCCCGTACCTGAAATCGTATGTACCAGGCTGTAACTATAGTTCGGGTCCGCCTCCGCTACGTAATCGTCGAGAGGCGTACATCGTGCCGGTCCCAAAGGACCGACGACAAAACCGATCGCTGCCAACAAAAGCAAGGGTGCTCTCAAACCAGGCCGAAAGGATATCATGATCTGAATCTCCTTAAACAGATGTGCCAAATCATTCTGCCGCAGTACGGCGCTTCAGGAAAACCTGCCCCCTCTCTTACAACACTATGCCGATTTCACCTTGTTATGTCAACGAACAGCACCGGAGCTCGACCTCGCCCGGCAACATGATGCTGTCCCGGCTTCCTCGTACGATATCCTCCTGGCAGCGCTTCTACTCGGCGAAACGCACGAGGGCGATAACAGCACGCGCCGCCAGATCAAGTTCCAAGGGCGGCACAAGCGATCCCGAAGGAAGTAACAGCACGTCCTCCGATTTCAACGGCCTATCCGGTCTATAATGGAACACGTTCCACCGGGAGCCTTTCGGTATACCGTCGAATCTCACGCGAACATCGCTCTCGGAAAGGTTAACGAGGAACATTCCCACCGGCACGCCATCTCGCGCAACTGCTGCGCCGCGCACGAACGCGTGATCCGGGTCAAGCACCAATTGCACCGAATCGTCTCCGGGCCGGACAAACCGTGTGAACAGGCTGTACGCAAGAGCCACCGGTCTCACCTTCCATTCCGCATCCGCATACTCCCACAGTCCGTAATCCATGAAGTTGAATCCCGGATACATCTGTCGGCACAGACACCAGATAGCACCACCTGCTGCGCCACCGTCGAGCATATCGCACGCAGCCATCGCAGTGAGAAGACCGTACCCGTATTCGCGGATGCCCGTATGGGTCTGATCGGTCGTTCCCGGCCAGTGGAATCCGAACTCGGCGAAAAGGACCGGTTCACTGCACTCGTCCTGATCGTTTTCCTTTGTTGAAGTAACGGCGGAGCGAACAACATTACAGAAAAGTGCAGCCTGGCTTTCCTTCATGTACTTGTGCCGCGACCACGCCGCACAGTACGGGTCGGTCTGTGCTACCGCCTTATCGAAGAAGTCCGGCTGCACCGTGACGTCCGCGCCCATGAGCTTCACCCCTTCCGCAAGATCTTCATCGCGCAGGGCTTGCGCGAGACACCGGTGTGCAGTGACAAAAGTGTCAAAGGCACCGATGCGCTTCTCCCAATGCAGGTCCGGCTCGTTGGTAATAGTGAGGTACTTGACGCACGTTAGCCCATGCTTGTCGCGCAGTTCTCGGACAAGCTTCGCGAAGAACCGGCCACCCCGCGCGACGTTGTTCGGGGCAAACGGAACCTGTTCCGGCGGCCATCCCCACTCGACGCCGCAGAACACCACCGGCACATCAAGGTGCTGGTACGTCCCCAGCGTTCGCAACAACGATCGACCGTTGTCGCCCGACAGATCGACCGTCTCGAGGTCGCGCGACGGATTCACAGCTTCCCACCAGACAAAACAACGCACCCAACCCGGGCACAACGCTTTGATACGCTTGACGTGAAGCTCGATTGCGCCCGCGTCAACGCCTCGCTGTCGGTTCTCGTCGTTGTAGAAGAACGGATCATCTTCGAATCCGAACCCCCACAGATCACGTTCAATGATCTGATCAATTCTGAGAAATGCCGTGATTTCTTGCGGAACCGGTCCCGGACCTGCTGAGATCCGCTCGATCGTCACGTCGTCGAACCAGGCAGTTCCCCGACCATGTAACAGGAGCAGAACGTTGATCTGTGTCGCGCGGGGCGGGACGAGGATCTTCTCGCTCACCATCGTCCAGCCTTTCGTGCCCGTAACAGGGCTGGAATCTGCTTGTGCGAGGCGATCAGCCTCGCTGTCTCCGTCCGCGCCGGGAGCTGGACAAACGAGGCCGATGTATGCGCCGTGGCCGTCACGGACATTGTCCGTCTTGACAAAGGCTGTGACCTGCCAGAGTTCGAGCGTTTCGACAGGGATTCGCGTATGGCGCCAATGCGGCCATCCCACCGTCGGCGCGTCCTCCGCAACCTCTATCTTCAGGGAACCCGCCGTCGTCCTACCGACAGGGCCGTCCCATACGCACTCAGCCCCGCTCCTCTCGGCTGCAAAAGCACGCCACTCGGACGACATCGGCGTTTCAGCAAACGCATATTCATCGGTAACTCCAACCGGGCAAGCGCCCAAGAAAACGCATAATGACAGTACGCTTACGCAAGCGTATCGGCAAGATTCTGTCAAGACGGCATGTCGCACTAACACATCTCCCTCTCATTATCTGCGCAACTCAGCGTCCGGACCGTCCATGAAATGCGCATCTTCGGACTCGCGCTTGGAGTACGCAGCAACCACCGCCACAAGCACGGCTCACCACGCTCAATCGACCTCTTCTCGCAGCGGATCATCGGACCGGAAACCCTACCGTGAATTGACATCCACGCGCACATTCCGCTATAATCCCGAACAGAATAACGGTGCCCACGCCGGGATGGTGGAATTGGCAGACACGCTAGCTTGAGGGGCTAGTGCCCGAAAGGGTGTAGGGGTTCAAATCCCCTTCCCGGCACTCTACCATTTCATGCCTGTTGTGAAGTTGACCACATTATGCGCCCGTGGTGTTCTTGCCCGAGCTGCCGCCGAGACGCCCGGCAAGCTTGTCTGCGACGTCCCCCTCGAAGTAAACCGTCCGCGTCGGAAACGCGATCGAAAGCCCCATGTCTCTGACCGTGCGCATGATGGCCAGATTGACCCGTTCTTTGGTCGCCATATGGTCAGCAAATGCGGT
>Ga0180434_10006985_pt1 | contig 12826 bp, 9 predicted proteins | sample SS_ome_7_FD_132453 | JGI IMG/M metagenome (GOLD analysis project Ga0180434, IMG submission 132453) | Hypersaline lake sediment archaeal communities from the Salton Sea, California, USA - SS_1_D_2 metaG | ecosystem: Environmental > Aquatic > Non-marine Saline and Alkaline > Hypersaline > Sediment... | reverse complement strand
TCAAAGTTTCAATTCCAATACTGCTAATTCTGGGGTTAGTGCTAATCAGTGGCTGTGCTTTATCACCAAGAGAATCTGAACTTGAGGAGGGAGGGCAAGGTGAAAGCGAGATTACTGATGAACTAACGGAAGACCGCAAAATTGTAAAAACAGGCTCTATGACTTTGGAGGTGGGAAATATAACTGGGACTATGAATGAAATTGCCGAGATGGCTGATGGTCTCAACGGCTATGTAGTTTCCTCACATAAATATGACTATGAACGGAGGGTAGAGGGCCGCATTACCATCCGCGTTCCTTTTGAAAAATTTGACGAGGCTTTTGCCAGACTTCGCCAGTTGGCAATAACCGTGCCCTACGAAACTACCACGGCAAAGGATGTGACTGAGGAATATGTTGACCTGGAGGCTCAGCTAAGCAACCTTCTAGCGACCGAAGCCCAGTATCTAGCCCTGATGGAGGAGGCAGAGAACGTAGAGGAAATGTTGAAGGTGCAGAGCGAGCTTTCTAAGGTGAGAGGACAGATTGAGCAAATTGAAGGCCGCATGAAATATCTGGAGCAGACTTCAGAGATGTCACTTATTGAAGTGAACTTACAGGAAACAAAGGGATTGGCCGAACCCTGGAGCACCTCCGCTGCTTTCCAATCGGCAGTGCGCGGGCTTACAACATTAGGCAGAGGCTTGGCTACTGCGCTCATCTGGGTTGGTGTTTTCTGCTGGGCCTGGGTGCCGCCTCTGGTAATCTGGCTCAGAAGACGTAGAAAGGCAAAGAGCTGACTCTCAATACATTACTTATAGGGTCTAGCAATTGCCTGCCAGCTCCACGGGATTTGAAGAAATCAACTAACAGGATTGCTTACTGTGCACCAAAGAGTCAAGTAAACTGGCACTTAGTTAGTGCCTGCCCTCCTTAACAGTATTTATATAGATTAAGTCAACACAGCTTACTGGCCAACCAGTCGACACATGGCACATTCTTGACAGGAAGAGTCTTCTCTAACTATAGTATGCTAAGGGGAACACCGTGAAAATAATGAGGTTTGTTCTGAGTTTCTCTATTCTTCTATCCCTGGTGATGATTGTCTTTGCTCTCGCACCCCGCGCGTCTCAAGCTGCAGATGGAACCTCTTACTACGATTTTATTACCAAGGCCCCTGAGGCAACCTGGAGTTCAGGTGACGGCAGCCTTTCATTTCCGGGAGGAATCGATGATAGCCGGGGCTTCGCCTGCTATAGAGATGTTGTAGAGCTGGAGGATAGCGTTACTCATGGTAGAGTTCTGGAGACTCACCCCAATTGGGATGCCTATGGGCACATACAGGGTACATACCCTGAGATGACGGTTATATCAGGCACTGAGCTAGTTGTCTGGGTAGGCTTTCTCAAAGGGGCAGCAGGTACCGATGGCGTCCACTTCCAGGTCAATTTTCGCTACTGGAACGGAGATAAATATGTAACAACCGCACTGGTATCAAGGAACGCGTACTACGATGGCCACCTGAATTTCGAGAGGGTGTCCCTCGACAGCTATGCCGGTAAGACCGGTAGATTTACCATCTATACTGGGGCTGGAGAATCATCGGGCAAGGACTGGGCAATCTGGGTCCAAGCTGAAATAAGGCCCGTAGACAGCCCGGTATTGATACTAACAGAGTGCCCTCTTCCCGATGCCACCAGAGGACAGGCTTACTTGACGCGGCTGGAGGTTATTGGCGGCCTAGTTCCCCCATATCACTGGGCTGTAATAGATGGCTCTTTACCTCCAGGCCTTAACCTCAACAGCGATACCGGGGCCATATCTGGCACTCCGACTTCGAGCGGGATATACTCCTTCAGGCTGAGAACATGTGATTCCACCGAACTTGATGGTGCCCGTTGTAGTGAACCCGAAGATTGTTACATCCAGGTGACCGAGCCGGGAGAGACCCCGCCTCCTCCTGACACTTTTGATTTCAACCTCAACGTATCTCCCGCTGAAATTACTATTGACCTTGACCCTTTGACTTCAGGCACTACCTGTACAGCAGAAGCTAAGACAACAGCTACCATCTCTTTAGTCACTGGGATTGCCCAAACGGTTGACCTCTCCATGTCGGGAGTGCCCAGCCACATTTCTTCCTACTGCATGCCGCGCGACGGACTGCCGCCCTTTACCTCTGAGTGCGGATTCATCATCTACTGCACAGGCACATTGCCCACAGAAGGAGACTACTCAGTTACTCTTACAGCAACAGGCGGTGGCATCACCCGAACAAAAACGATAAACCTGCATATAGTAAGAGGAGTGTATGGAGACTTAGATATCATTTCAGTAGATCCAGTGCAGGTTGTCTATGGAGCGCCTCTGGTCGCACGAAAAGCGACTGCTTTCAGGGTAAAAGTGCACTCAACCTTTACGGTTCCAGTAGAAACCAGCTTGATGTTGGAATTACCCGAAGACGAGTGGCTTACCTCGCCACCCAGCACTGGCCGCCTTATAACTGGTATCCCGCCAGACTGGAAGTATCCAGAGATTTGGGGGCCAGTGACGATAAACCCCGGGGATAATGAAATAATGCTTCCTGTAGTAGCCGCTGGCCACGAGGATGCAACTTGGTCTGGTGAGCCAGCTGGAATAATAACGGGAATCTGCATTGGTGGTGTTTGTGGCCCTGACGTTAGAGTGGTACCCAGGCCAAGGGATGTCTCAACGGCGATCTATACAGTGGAGTTAGATCCATACAATGCAGTCAGCGAGACTAGCGAGCATAATAACGAATACTATTCCGATGCCGCAGTTTACATTACAAAGCCATTTCGTGTCCTTTTTGTTATACATATATCAAACACATCTGAGAATGACCTCCTGTACTGCCGCAACTTTAACTGCCTTAATGGCTGTTGCTCGGCGCCTCACGTAGATGTGACTTGCGCTGGAGGTTCACGGACCCATTCTGAAATGTGTGAGGAGATAAGAGAATGGGCCAAAGGGGCAGCGGAATATTTATTAGGAGTACTCCCTATTGCCGATTCCAAGCTTATATACCAGGTTGATTGCTCTGTAAGGGAGGAAGATAATTATAGTGACTATATGGGTTCTATGGTTGCTATGGCCAGGGAGAATGGCTACGATTATGTATTATCAGTACAACCGTGGGGTCGCTGTGGCTGCTGCGGTATAGGCTCAGCCGGAGGTTACGTTGAAGTCTATGGGAGCCCGGCAAACGCTGCCCATGAGCTTGCTGGGCATGGCATACAACGGATTGGATACGAGTGCTATGCACCTTCACCAGACGCCTGTCCAAGTGCTGACTGTCCCAAATGTGAGTGCACTGATGTTTCCTCTAGTTCGTGTGCCGCTTCAGAGGGATTTTGGGTCAATGAGTGGCATAGCTATAGCGAAGGTAGCTGGAGCAGTCCTTGGATTGTACAACCGCCAACCTACTACATGGACGGCGTAGGATCAACACCTCCCTGGGATAGGTGGCAAAGGTTAGACAATCCATGGCGTCATAGCGATGGTTGGGAACTTCCAGGTGGATACCTTGATTTAATAGAAATATTGGAAGATACCGACGACCCAGAGGTATTACTGACAAGAGGTATGATTGACAAAGACGGTTCAGCAACGCTCGGACCCTGTATGATATTGGAGAATGCAATTGTAGATATCGAGGTCGGGGAAGAGGGTGATTACTACTTGGTTTTAATAGATTCCGAAGGTACAGTTTTGGGCAAGGTTGGTTTTGATGTTAGCTTTGATCTTATGACCGCGGAGGGTAGAGAAGAACTGGACAGGGTTTCTTTCGCTTATCGGATAGAATGGCTGGAACTAGCGAACAGAATAGAGCTACAGGATAGAGATAGCAGTATCCTGGCTAGTATTGAGGTTTCACAGAATGAACCAGAGGTGCAGATACTTCATCCCAATGGTGGTGAGATCTTTGTCACTGGTGAGAATATAAGGGCAAAATGGCAAGGAAGCGATGAAGATGGGGATATGCTAACTTATTCTTTGGCGATAAGTAGTGATGGTGGCGAGGCATGGCTTCCAATTGATATCGACATCACCGATAATGAATACCAGCTAGGTACTCAGGATCTGAAAGAAGAGCAAGGCTACATTTTGCGAGTTCGGGTAACCGATGGCATTAATACGGCGGAGGACGTCTCCGATGATGTCTTCACTATCATGGAAGAAGGGGAGGCCGAAGAAAGGATTAGCACCTGGGTAATTATTGCTATTGTCATTGTGGTCATAGCTTTAGTCGGGCTGTCGATCTACTTGGGAACCAGGCGGAAAAAAGTCTAGGTACCCATGGGGCAGGAAGGATAGTTACACAAAATGGCTCAATACCTAGTAGTACAAAGTTACGTTACCCTGGATTAATACCCAACAAGTTAGTAATCACGCTCCGTTGTTAGTTTGCTAATTTACCTCACCCATATTCTCTGCAATTTATACAACAGATTTGTTCAGCAACATTCACCTGCCATTATGCGCCCTTCGCCATCTGACATTCTGCCCATGAACTAAGTATGAAGGGTGAGAATCTAACTCCGCGAAGAATATTTCAGATCCTTCAGCATCCCGATTTACCGGCACTCTTCACAATGACATTAGAAAACACTCCTTATAAAGTCCTCTTGACACGACTGCGTTGAACATCTACACTAGTAGAATCACCTGATGAGGTCTGAAGACAATGATATGCCCAGTTTGTAAAGACGACATGATAGTCATTGAGTATCGTAATATTGAACTCGATTATTGTCATAGCTGTAAGGGTGTATGGTTCGACTCTGGAGAGCTTGAGATTTTGCTTAAGTCTCAGGGTCTCGAAGAGCCAAAGACATTCTTTAATGGTATCCTCACCGCTCAGGAAGCCGTTTCGTCAGAAAAGAAACGAAATTGCCCCATCTGTAGCCATAAGATGAAAAAAACAGCGATAGGTGGACAGCCAGAAATCCTAATCGACGTATGCCGTGATAAACATGGACTGTGGTTCGACGGAGGTGAGGTCGCTCAACTGGCAAGCTGTCTAGCAGGGGAACGAACGTTAAAACGTGATTCCAGAGAACAGGTTATCAGTTTTCTGGAAGAGGTATTTGAAGCCCCAGATCAAAGGGGAAATAATAATTAAGTAACATATGGAGAACATTGGTTAAGGAGGTTTAAGATGCTAGCAGTTTATATCGTTATCGGTATTATTGTGGTCCTTCTTATCATATTCCTAGCCACCTACAACAGCCTGGTCAGGTTGCGTAACCAGGTAAAGAACGCATGGGCGCAGATTGACGTTCAGCTAAAACGACGCTATGACCTCATTCCCAACCTGGTTGAAACTGCCAAGGGCTACATGAAACACGAGCGTGAGACCCTGGAAGCAGTCACCAACGCCCGTAATCTTGCCCAGCAGGTGGCTTCTGCCGGAGCTGGTGAGCGAGCAAAGGCCGAAGGTGAGTTGAGTTCGGCCCTATCCCGCTTACTGGCTGTAGTGGAAAACTACCCCGACCTTAAAGCCAATCAGAACTTTCTGGCACTTCAGGAAGAGCTTACCTCAACCGAGAATAAAATAAGCTTTTCTCGTCAGTTCTATAATGATTCGGTCTTGAAATATAACAACCAGACACAGATGTTCCCGTCTAACATCATAGCCAACATGACAGGATTTAAGGCTAGTGAATTCTTTGAAGTTACTCTAGCCGCAGAAAGAGAAGCGCCCAAGGTCAGTTTTACTTAATAAAAAGACTCTGCAGCTGTGTGGGAACAGATTAGGTCTAACCAAATAAGGTCGGCAGTGCTGACAATAAGCATGGGTGCATTGCTGATCCTTATCGGCTATTTCCTGGGCCTATATTTCTTTGATAGCGCTACCGCGGGCTTAGTCATCGCCCTATTAGTATGGGCAATCCTGAGTTTAATCGGCTATTTCCAGGGTGATAGTATCCTGCTTAGCATGTCGCGGGCGAAGAAAATCAGGCGCGATGACCACCCCCGCCTGTACAATGTGGTTGAGGAAATGAAGATTGCCTCCGGTCTGGAGAAAATGCCCGAAATATATATAATTGACGACCCGTCACTGAATGCTTTCGCCACGGGTCGTGACCCCAATCGGGCATCCGTAGCTATTACCTCGGGACTGCTACAAAAACTAAACCGCGATGAATTGCAGGGAGTCATCGCCCACGAGATATCCCACATCAAGAACCGAGATGTGCTGCTCATGGCGATGTGTAGCATACTGCTCGGCACTATCGTAATCCTGGCCTGGTATGGATCACGTTTCCTAATTTTTGGCAGCGTGACTGGCTCGAGAAGAAGCTCTTCATCAGGAGGGGGTGGAGGAGCTCAAATAATAATCTTAGTCGTGGCACTCGTATTTATGATACTGGCGCCGATTATGGCGCAGTTCATTTACTTTGCCATCTCTCGCAAGAGAGAGTATCTGGCAGATGCTTCGGCAGCACTCTATACCAGATACCCTGAAGGACTGGCCTCAGCCCTGGAAAAGCTGGGCGCCTCAACTGGACAGTTAAAATCAGCCAATAAGGCCACAGCCCCCATGTATATCGTAAATCCTTTCCGCAAGAAAGGCTTGAAAGCCAGTGACTTATCAAGCACCCATCCTCCTCTATCAGAGAGGATACGCATCCTGCGTGCTATGGCTGGTGCTTCTTTTAACGACTATGACCAGGTCTACCGCCAGGTCCACGGAGGTAAGGGAGTTATACCTGCTGCCAGCCTTGCTGCCGAAACAGTCCCAATAGCAACAACAAAACTAGAGGGTGAAGCGGGCGAGCCAAACGAGATACAGCGAGTCCGGGAGACCTCAGACGTAATGTGGAGACTGAGCAAATATCACACCATTACCTGTGATTGCGGCGCCAAGTTGCGAGTGCCACCCAATTTCAAAGAGCCACAAATCAAGTGCCCGCATTGTGGTAGAACACACCAGATTTGAGAAGATAGGTTATCGTTAATCGAATCTCTGCACTTAACTTCGCTGACTCACTATGAGCCGTTTGATACTATCTTCACCCAAACCCTGGCGAAGTAGTATAATGAGTGTGTGTCGTTCTTAATTGACAGATCATGAGCCAAGGTAACACAGTGCAGATACCAACGGCTAGTTCTAAAAGGCTACCTTCTGTATCGGTAGTTATACCAGCTTATAACGAGGAAAAATATCTGCCCTTGTGTTTAGCGTCAATTAGAAAGCAGGACTACGCCGCAGAATATGAGGTTATCGTTGTCGATAATGCCAGTAAGGACAACACTGCCAGGATAGCTCGCGATTGGGGAGCCAGGGTTGTCTATGAAGGTAAGCGAAGTCCCGCATGCGCCCGGCAAAAGGGCGCTGAAGCATCAACAGGAGATATTATCGCCTTCATCGATGCCGATACCCAGGCACCTCCTTACTGGCTTTCAACCATCGTGTCGCGCTTTGTCCGGGAGACAAAAACGGTGGTTGTAAGCGGACCCTATGTCTACTGCGATGCCGGCAGAATCGCCAAGATTTTCTCTTATATAAATTTCATCAGCATGAACATAGACCAGCTTTTCCGGACAGTTCTTAATAAAGGTAGTGCCATATGGGGGTGCAACTTCGCCGTGCGCCGGTCAGCGTTATTGAAAGTAGGTGGATTTGATACCAGCATCAGGTTTTATGGCGAAGAGTACGAACTTTCCTTGAGGCTTAAGAAAGCCGGTAAAGGGAATATTATCCCACGGCTTTTCGTCCTTACGTCGGCTCGTCGCTTAAAGAGGATTGGCGTGGTGAACCAATACTGGAACTGGATTGTGGATTACTTCTCGGTCCTTTTCTGGTATGAGCCAATTTCCGAAGAACTGGAAGACTTGCCGGCTAAGGCGTTGCAAAAAATGGTTGATAGTTTTTCTTGGCCGAGATTTAAAACATCCTTGTTGTATGTTGCCCTTTTCTTTGGTTTAATATGGTTGCATATCGGACCTGTAATTGAGGCAGTGGGAAGAGCTATTTATGTCTTTGATATCGGCGTTCTGAGTTCACTGTTTGCCTACCATGGTATCAACCCTCGCTCGCGGTTCTACGGCAAAGTATTGTCTAATGGAGACCGCAACCACCCCAGGATTGCGTTGACTTTTGACGACGGTCCGAATGAACCTTACACCTCTCAAGTTCTCAACATATTGGAGCAATATAGAATAAAGGCGACTTTCTTTATCATCGGGAAAAACGTCCGGCTCTATCCTGATATCTCCCGGCGAATAGTGGCAGCCGGAAACGTGATTGGCAATCATTCATATCATCACCACAAGTCCCTATGTCTGAGGTGGGGTAAGACAATCGCTCGTGACATTGAGTTGTCTCATCGAACAATATATGACTGCACCGGATTTGAGCCAAATCTCTTTCGTCCTCCCCACGGCTTCCGCACTCCCTGGTTGATGCGAACTGTTCGCCAACTCGGGTACACGGTAGTTACCTGGGACAATATGACCGGTGACTGGAAGGCCAATAAATCTGCCGAAGAGATTGGACAGACTGTTGTTCAACGTGCAAAACCAGGGGGTGTAATTGTACTGCATGATGGCCGCGATAGCAGACCCAACTATGACCGCAGCCAGATGCTCCAAGCTCTGCCTTTCGTCATCGATACTCTGAAGGAGAGGGGCTTCGATTTTGTCACCATACCTGAGCTTCTCGAGATAGAAAGGGATCCTGCAGTCTAGCAAATCCGATTTCAGGATACAATCGCATTCACGGATGTTTCGGGCCGTACCTGGTTAAAAGCGCCGCTCTGGATAGCCATACTTCTTTTAGCTCCCAGGACTTTTCTCTGAGTCTAGACGCTTTATCTCCCCTCAAATGATAGACTTGCATCAATCCGGCCACATAGAAACGGCCACCTTTCTTCCACAAGCCATCGGGTAGTTTATCAACTTGGAATCCCAGTCGTCTGGCAGCCACATCCAGGAGGGTGCTGCCATGGAGTGCTGTAATATTACCAAACATTCCGCTGGTTATCTGCTGAGCTAGAAAGCGAAGGTCTTGTGCGAAGCAACTGAGAAATTCCCTGGGCGATTGTGAGGCTTTGAGATTTAGCTTACGTCTTCCTTTAAACCAGGTGTTGTTCAAATGAAGCTCTATGATTGTGTCTCCAGTTCTTACTTCGGAACCGTCATTTAGTATCCTGCTAGGACCCTTATAGCGGCGAAGGTCGAAGCAAATAATGCCGCTGCCATCGGCTTTCAGAGGTTTGATATGATAGATTGTTCTCAACAGCCTGTCCACCATGGGCCACAATAGTAGGACAAACTGAGGCAGCTCGCCTTTTGGCATTAGTTGTCTCCGTAAGCTGCATACCAGCAGGATTATATGTAACAACATTTTACCACACGAAGCTGGGCATATCCTGAGCGCGAAACTACAGCCTATCGACGCAATGCAATTGAGTTAAAATTGGGCATTGTCCCCATCAATATTTTATGCAACAATAGCTAAGTCTTATTATGATTGACTGGTTAAACGGGGCGCTTTCTACACTGGCTGCTTCCATAAGCGTTGATAACCCAGGGGGACTGGCAGCCATATTTTTATTAACCGTATCCGCCGACATTGGCATTCCATTTCCGTTTGCACTCGACACCATCCTATTTTTCACTACCTATAAAATGGGTGCCTTCTCATTGCCTGTGCTCCTCATCATTACAATGCTACTGGCTGGCAGCCTGCTGGGAACGAGCATTATTTACTGGGTGAGTCGGCTGCTGGGCACAAGATTCATAAACTGGCTTGGTAAACGTTCGAAATTTTTAAGGCATAACCTTGAGCACTTTCAGAATAGGCTAGGCAGATGGCCCATCCCGGTGATAGTTGCCGCCAGATTGACACCGGGGTTTATGCAGATATCATCGGTGGCTGCTGGCACTGTGCGCATCCATTACTACCAAATAGTGCTGGCCATCGTATTTTCTTTCATTGTCTACGATGGAACATTAATTTTGCTGGGATCTTTGGCCAGGCTCGGGCTAAAGAACGTAGGGCCTGAGTATACCGCCTGGATCGTCTTTGGCTTCGTGGCTATAATGGCTGCGGTGTTTGTCACTATTCACCTGATAAGGCGCAGGCGTAAAAGAAGTTATCATAATGACGAATTGTTGAGCCGGGACAAGATGCCGGACTCTTAATTTGGTTTCGTATTAATCCTTACAAGCCGGCTTCTTTTCTCAAGATTTCGGCCTTGTCAGTTCTCTCCCATGGCAGGGCGAGGTCTACCCTGCCGAAATGCCCATAAGTAGCAGTTTGCCGGTAAATGGGGCGGCGCAGGCCTAGAGTTCCTATGATAGCCTCGGGACGAAAGTCGAAATGCTTGTTGACCAGATTTGATATTACCTCATCAGGGACCTTTCCTGTGCCGGATGTCTCGATGGATAATGACAGGGGGTGTGCCTTTCCGATAGTATAGGCAACCTGAAGTTCGAGGTAATCGGCAAGTCCGGCAGTTACTATATTCTTAGCGGCATATCTAGCCATATAAGCGGCGGAGCGGTCTACCTTGGTGGGATCCTTGCCAGAAAAACAACCCCCGCCATGTCCGCAGGCACCGCCATAAGTATCGGCAATTATCTTACGCCCGGTAAAACCTGTGTCACTCACCGGCCCACCGATGACGAACTGACCGGCGCTGTTGATATAGTATTCAGTTTCACTATTCAATAAATTGGCGGGAATAACCTTCTTAATCACCTGTTCTATGAGATCTCGCTCAATGATTTTATGTTCCACCCCGGGATCGTGATGAGCCCCGAGAACAACACAGAGCACCTTCTTTGGTATGCCATGACTGTATTCTATGGTTACCTGAGACTTTCCATCAGGCCTGAGATAAGGCACAGCTCCACTTTTTCTTACCTGGGCCAAATTCCGACATAGCTTATGTGCCAAGGCCACAGGCAAAGGCATAAGCTCGGGAGTCTCTGTACAGGCAAAGCCAACCATCATTCCCTGGTCACCAGCACCGGTCCTATCTAAAACCTCATCAGTAGCCTCTCCCGTTCTTGCTTCTAGAGATTGCCCAACCCCGGCAGCAATATCGCTTGACTGTTCCTTAATTGAGACCAGAACGCCACAGGTCCGATAATCAAAGCCATATTCGGGCTTGGTATAGCCTACCTCCTTGATTACCTGGCGCACGGTGTTGGGTATTTCCACATAGCCCTTGCAAGTAATTTCACCCAGAACTATCACCATACCCATGGCCACAGAGACTTCACAGGCTACCCTTGCGAAAGGGTCCTGTGCCAGCATGGCATCGAGGATAGCGTCTGAAATCTGGTCACATAGTTTATCAGGATGCCCCTCGGTGACACACTCCGCAGTGGCTAAATAGGAATCAGACTGATTAAAACTATTCGGCATTTTTACTCCTTCTTATGTTCCTTCTTCCCAGCTTGCCAGGTAATTCTTTTGCTCCTCGGTCAAGGAATCGATTGTGATATTCATGGAGGTGAGCTTCAGTTTACCCACCTCCTGGTCAATTTCATGAGGCACAGGATAGACCACGGGCTCAAGCTTTCCTTTCATCTTGGTGAGATACTCCAAACATAGGGCTTGGTTGGCAAAGCTCATATCCATAACGCTGGCCGGATGTCCCTCGGCGGCAGCCAGATTGATTAGCCTGCCCTCGCCTAACAGATAGAGACGCCGTCCATCGCCTAAAGTATATTCATCGACTGAAGGGCGTATTCGTTTCTTGGATTTGGCTAGACTTTCCAAAGCCGGGATATTTATTTCTACATTGAAGTGGCCGCTATTAGCTAGAATAGCTCCGTCTTTCATCTCTAACATGTGTATCTTATCAATGGCGTTCATATCACCTGTAGTGGTGATGAAGACCTCACCTATCTCACATGCCTTAATCAAAGGCATGACTTGAAAGCCGTCCATGGCAGCCTCCAGTGCAGGGATAGACTGGACTTCGATAACGATAACTTGCGCTCCGAGTCCTTGAGCACGCCTGGCTATTCCTTTGCCACACCAGCCATAGCCGCAAACAACCACCTTCCTCCCCGCCCATAATATATTGGTAGCCCTGGTGATGCCATCAATGGTGCTTTGCCCCGTACCGTACCTGTTATCAAAGAAATGCTTGGTTTGAGCATCGTTTACGGCAATAATGGGGTAAATCAATTTACCCGCCCTCGCCATGTTCCTCAGCCTGATGACCCCAGTGGTCGTTTCTTCAGTGCCGCCAATGACATCGGCAGCCAGTTCGGTATAGTCCTTATGAAGGGTGGAAACTAGGTCAGCACCATCATCCATGGTAATTTGAGGTTTATGTTCCAGGGCGGTGACGATATGTTTGTAGTAAGTCTTGTTATCTTCCCCTCTTATAGCGTTGACGGGAATGCCGTAGTCCACCAGGGCGGCAGCTACGTCGTCCTGGGTACTTAAAGGGTTGGAGGCGCATAGAACTACCTCAGCACCACCCTCTTTTAAAGCCAGAGCTAAATTGGCCGTTTCCGTGGTGATATGGAGGCAAGCAGAGACGCGCACTCCCGCTAGAGGCTTTTCCCTGCCAAATCTTTCCTTTATCAATCTGACGACCGGCATTTGCTTGCCAGCCCAATCAATTCGAAGCCTGCCCTCTTGGGCCAGGGAAGAGTCTTTAATGTCATAGTTCTTCATTTTTTAAGCCCCGTAAAATGGCATCGACTTAAACTGCTCGGCAACCCAATCGGGTATATCCAGTGTGCCCATGAGAATTGGTTTTTGATGACAATCGCTGCCGCAAGTCATGAGCATATTGTGCTTTCTGGCGAACTCAATATAGTGTGCTGTTGTTTTCTCGTCATGTCT
>Ga0180434_10006983_pt1 | contig 12830 bp, 14 predicted proteins | sample SS_ome_7_FD_132453 | JGI IMG/M metagenome (GOLD analysis project Ga0180434, IMG submission 132453) | Hypersaline lake sediment archaeal communities from the Salton Sea, California, USA - SS_1_D_2 metaG | ecosystem: Environmental > Aquatic > Non-marine Saline and Alkaline > Hypersaline >... | reverse complement strand
ATCACTTTTGGTGCAAAATTAAACATGTATTTTGCTGGAGTAATTTCGACGAACTAAAAAAAACAACCACATATTATCTCAAAATTGGCCTACCCTTTATTCCGGGAATGCTTTCAAATTGGATTATGGCCTCAGGAGACAAATGGTTTTTAGCTCGTTATTCATCAATTGAAAACGTAGGAATTTATACCCTTGCAGATGCATGTGGAAGTCTTTTTCATATAATCGTTTCCAATTCTCTTGCCGCAATCTATGTGCCGTTCCTTCTTAAGAAATTCTCTGCACACAAGGAAAATATCAATAAATTGGAAACAAAAAACAAACAAATAATGGCAATAAGTTTAATCGTTGCCTTTATTGTTGTAACTATTGGCTATTTTATAACAAAACCAATACTATATAGGATTTTACCGCAATCATACACCATATCAGTTCAATATATTTGGTTTACATTCGTCGGATATATTTTGTTGATGGGAACATATTTTGCATCAATATTGATTCAATTTCATAAACGATCACTTTTTTTAGCATGTTCATTAATTATACCGGCCTCATGCAACTGCATTCTTAATCGACTTTTAATTCCTCAATACGCAATATATGGATCATTAATTGCCACCATCAGCTCATATCTAGTATATTTCGTAATCACTATCGCTTATAATTACTATTTATCTGCACAACAAAACAAAAAACTTGTCACATTCCCTCATCAATCTACAAATATGGTTCACGCAGCTTATGCATGTAAAAAACAGCTAAAATAAAAAGAACACAAAAATTGCTAGAAAATATTAGAAAATACATTTTACATAAAAATTGGAGTACATTAATTTCTACTCTAAAGAAAATCATAATCGCATGGAGCTTTATAACCGTTCTCACATTAATTAAAGTGTACACAAAAGAAACCCCCATCTCTTACATTGATTTAATAGGAAGTTTGGTTGGTGCAGGACTAGGAATAATGTGGTACAATTGGAAAAAATAAATACATCCGAAGAAGCTTATACTCTAAGTATACAATTTCTATACAAATAGGATTCTATGAATATACAAAGTTTTTTATACAGCAAAATAAATAAGTCTTCAGTTATTGGATCAATCATCTATGGATTGATTTGTGTTAGTTCAACTATGTTAATGCCGAAATTACCTTTCAGATTTTACTCAGTTTACACTTTTGCAACCGCATCATTGTTTTATTTTGGTATGTATATTGTGTACACATCAAAACCACGGAATGGTGTTCTTAGGTTTATTGGCGGTGGACTTTTAAAGTTTATGGTTGCTTATCTAACCGGTCTCATCGTTATTGGAGTTGCCTTTTCAACGTTATATCATACCTCATTCATTTATGGTTTTTCTCTCGCATCTAACTGGGGCACTCTTATTATGTATTACACTCCATTCATACCGTAAAAAAAATTATAAACTATTATTGATAAGTTCTGCGTGATTCTTGCGAATCTCTAAAATCGAACTTAACATTTTCATGCCACCACCAAATGTATTGAGCTTGCTTAATACTTGATCATGCCAAACGGTTGGAATTTCTTTAACCGTAAAATTAAATAATCTACATAAATACAAAATTTCTACATCAAATGCCCATTGCTGCACTTTTAGATGATCTACAATCATTTTAATTACATCTCGTTTAAATAACTTTGCCCCGCATTGCAAATCTTTAAATGGTAAGCCTAATAACATTTTTACCAAGGGTTCAAAAATAATTTTACTTCCCCACCGCTTTATTTTTGGTCGTGGCGGCGTAACAACGGCACCGGTCATATAACGACTGGCAATAATTCCATCGCTTTCATTAAGCCCTATTATTAACTTGTAAAATTCTTGAGGAGATGTTGCCATATCCGCATCAACAAAACCGATAAGGTCTGCACCTTTTGCAAGTGCATGCTTAAATCCCCTCTTAAGTGCATACCCTTTTCCAGCAGTTGCAAAATCAAGCATAGTTATATTATTTAAATTCTTCTGTATTGCTTTGACAACAGCTGAAGTTTTATCATTGCATCCATTAAGAACAATGATCAGTTCAAAATCTATTTTTTTATGTTGCTCTAGTGAATTAAAAAAAGAGTGATATGCTCTCAATGTCGGTGCTATTCGCTGTTCTTCATTGTGGGCCGGAATAATCAATGCGAGGCTTTTTTCCGATTCCATCAATACTCCTTACATTATGTTAAGCATAAAATTAATACACATTACACCATTGATACTATCTACTATGAATTCATATTTTTCAAGAAAAATAAATACTATCGATAAATAACGCAATGACACATCAAATCAGTATTGTAAGTTACAATTCATTATTACACAATATAACGCAAGATTTCACCGAAAAGAAAACGTATTTTCGCTCCTAAAGAGTGCCAATATTAGCCAACACGAAATCGAGCCAAAGCTTTAGCATGACCAATATTAAGAACATTTATAAAACGTTGCAACTTTGTCTCAAGAAATACTTCTTGTTCTTCAAGCTCCAAAAGAATCGTTGAATTGCAAGCAATATCTTCTTTGACTCTAACATAGAAATCACAAGACAATTGATTGTTGCCAATATCAAGGAAAAAAATATAACGTTCAAGCAACGATATATAAAGGTCATTAAGATCTTCTATATCTTCTAATATTCCAAATTCAACCAAATCTGCTAAATGATCAGAAATAGATTTTACGGACTCCCATGTTTTATAGTCATCCTCAGGATGCCAGACCAATTTAGCCAATCCTATTTCCAAAAAACGTGTAAATAATGAACGCAACTCTTCCACACTCGCATCGGGAATATAATATTCGTTGAGTTCTTTAACCAAAGAAAGAGAAATATCATTTAGAAATTGACGCGGTTGACGCTTAAAAAAAGAAAAATTCTCTGAAAATGATGAATACAAAATATTATAGACTTGAACAGCAGGGTCATCAAAGTCCTTCAGAAAAGATGCATTCATTAGCGGATCCAGCACTTCAACCACTTGTAAGAGCATGTCATCAAAAGCATATGCATTTAAATACGGACAAGCATGCATTTTATTCTTAAAAACTCGTATAACACCTTTTGCATGTGCACGTGCTTTTTTAAGACTTTTCCGTATTTCACTTCGACTACTAGCCGAATCATTTTTTATGTTCTTACTGCTTCGATCCAGCCACTGAATTAAATGAGAAAAATCATTTGGCAAAACTTCTTGAGCATATTCATATCGATTAAATGTATCGGAAAAAAAATGTTTTATGCCAGATGATGAAAAAATAACAGGAGCATATAAACTTTCAAGATCACTGTTCGTATAAACTATGTAATTATGCAGTTGATTATCTCGCGATTTTGCATTATAAGTAAAAATAAGGCAGAATAAAAATAGAAAAAGAAAGGAGAATTGTTTTATATACATAAGTTATCCTTCTTTAAAAGAGAATATAGAACAAATCAACATTACTACTATCCTGTTAAGTTTACATAAGATGTCAAGAAACGAAAAGGGGCAAAATGGCTCTTTATTTTTACCGAGCTTTCTCACGAGAAGGTAAAAAAGTAACCGGTTACCTAGACGCCTCATCAACTGCCGCAATAAAAGAACAATTAACACGTCAGGGTTTTTTCCCTGTTTCAATTATACCTGCAAGTGAAGAAAAAAAAGGGAAATGGTGGCAAAAACTTTTTGAAAAACCAATACGACCCAAAGATAAAATATTATTCACTCAACAACTTGCAACTCTTCTTGAAGCAGGAATTCCCTTGGTGCAAGCACTTGAATTATTGAGCGACCAATTTACTGGAAAACTTCGGTCAATAATTATAACAATCAAAGATAATATTAAAGGCGGAAAATCTTTTGCCGATTCACTAAAAAAATATCCAAAAGCTTTTAGCAATATATATGTTCAATTAGTCCGTGCCGGTGAAGCTGCGGGAAATCTTGAAGTAATTCTTAATCGACTTGTCAGCCTCATGGAGCGTCAAGAAGAACTTAAAAAGCGAATTCGTTCCGCGATGACAATGCCAATCATACAACTTGTTGCAGCAATTGTTGTTATAGGATTTTTAATAATAAAAGTTGTACCGGGAATCACCGAAGCATTCATAAAACCCGGAGAAGAGCTTCCATTTACAACACAAGTTCTTACAAGTATGTCTAAATTTCTTGGCACCTATTATCTTCCGTTCATCATTGTTGTTATCGCTATTGTTGCAGGAATTTTATATTGGAAACGCACAGCATCGGGAGCGCGAACGGTTGATAAAATAAAGCTTAAACTCCCTATTATTGGACACTTTACACAAATGAGTGCTATAGTACAATTTTGTCAAACACTCGGAATGCTGCTTGAAAGCGGTGTAAACCTATCCGAATCTCTGGACATTGTTGTCAAGGTCATAGATAACAAAATTCTTGCAGATGAGCTGAGAACAGCAAAAGACAAGATCGTTAAACAAGGTAAAATTGCACAATATCTTAAAAAAACTAAAATATTTCCCCCGATTGCTATTTATATGATTAGCACCGGAGAAGAAAGTGGACAATTAGATAAAATGTTATTAAATGTTGCAAGCATGTATGAGGAGGACTTAAAAGAATACGCAGATAAATTAACCGAATTAATTGGTCCTGCAATGCTCATTTTCATGGCAGTCATTGTAGGGTTTATTGTATTGTCAGTCGTACAACCAATGATGCAAATGTTTGAAGGCTTTCAAATGCCTGGAGGAATAGGATGATTACAATTAAAAAGACTTCTCAAGGTTTCACATTATTTGAAATAATGATCGCAATAGCAATTCTAGGCGGATTGATGGCTCTTTTTTATCCGATAATTAGGAACTATCAAAAACGTGCCGCAGTACAAACTGCAGATATGACACTGACTCAACTCAAAACAGCTATTAACTTATATAAAACTGATACCGGACAATACCCAAACTCATTGCAAGACCTTGTTCGCAAACCATCTGCCCCAAAAGCAGCTGCAAAATGGGTGTCGGAATATGCAACTGAGGAACTCGTAGAAAAACCTGAATTAGAATACCGTAGAACACCACAGGGGAAACATCCATACGAACTTGACTATATCATCGAAGGACAAGAAGAACCCCGAAGCGCTTGGAAATAAACAATAAAGATGACGAATAAGGGTTTTACATTAATTGAATTATTAGCAGCCATAGCCATAATTGGTTTGTTAGCGGCAATTATTGTGCCTAATATTGGCAAGCGTTCTCCAAAAGAATCACGAGCGAAAACGCTTGCCAAGCTCAACGGAATGGTGCAACTCGCATGGCGCAATGCCATTGTCACCAATAAAATTCATAGCATTAAGTTTAATCTAAAAGATGGCGCCATATCTGTTGAAATTGCAACCGGAAAATACAAAAAGGGAGAACCTACGTTCAAGCCACTGGATCGTTCATATATTAGTACCGAAATGGCATGGCCTAATAATCTTGAAGTAAAACAATTTATAATTGAAGGAAAAGACGAAATAAAGATTCGCGGTAGAACGGATATATCATCATGGTTTTATATAATGCCAGACGGACTTGCACAGGATGTTATTGTTAATTTTATAGATACCAAAGATCTACAACCTGATGAACAACCAAAAACGTTCGGTTTAGTGTTAAACCCATTTAATGCGCAGTTTAAAGTTTATGATACATTTCAAAAATAATATTTCACCGTTCGCCCGGAGCTTGTCAAAGGATACGAACAATATCATCTTAAAACACAACGCAAAGAAAAACCCGCTATGTGATCAAAATAAGAAACGCGGCTTTACGTTAATTGAAGTTCTTATTGCCCTTGCAATACTTGGCGCCACGTTAACTCCATTAATACTTAATCAATCAAGGTTTTTAAGTCGTACTTATATGCAATCAAATATGCTAGATCGGACATTTGCCGGTCTACATTTTATGGTAGATTCATTTGCTGAATTTGAACAAAATAATAAATTTCGCACCGCAAAAAAAATAATTGAAAGCCCTGAAACCACCCTTAAATTTAGTATCACACAACCAAAAACGGCTTTAAAAAAAGAATTTAAAAATCTATTTAAACAAGAAGTCTCTCTCGAATGGGATGGAGATGGAAAAAAACAACAAGATAATTTGGTAACATTTGTCTTTTTACCGGACGTAGAAGAAAAATGAAACGTGGTTTTACCCTCATAGAATTATTAGTCGCTATTGCCATCGCATCGGTAATTATTACATTGTTGTTCAACAGCTTTCTGCAAACAACAAAAATTGTCGATCGGATAGACAATACTATTAGTATCAATACCCGCGCAGCTCTTATTCAACATCAACTTGAAAAGGACATTATGGGTGCATTTCTTCCCGTTCAAGCATTTAAAGAAAAAGAGAAAAAATCTGCGGCAAACAACAAAAATCAAAAAGTGCCTATACAAAAAAAAGAAGGTGCGAAAAAGAAACTTACAAAAGTATTTTATGGAATCAATCATGAATCGATGCTTGATCTCTTAACGTTTATTACAAATAACCCTATCCGTGGATACTGGGGGAAAAAAACGGGATATGCAAAACCTAAAGTTGCACGCATAATTTATCGCTTAAAAGAAGATCCAAGCCAGAAAAATTCATTTACATTATATCGACAAGAAGGTAACAATCTTGAATTCAAAAAGTATGGATCAAATAAACAAACAAAAGGAGCACGCTCCTATCCATTGGCTGAGGGTATTAAAGAATTAATAATTAAATACAGAGTTATTCTTGAACCAGAAAAAGAAAACTCTGAAAAAAAGAATAATAAAAAACAAAAAAAAGAAATAAAATTCAAAACATTCGATCAATGGAACTTTGAAAAAGAATTACCAAAGAATATAAAACGCCCTATTCCAAATATAGTTGATGTCAGCCTTGTTCTATGGGACTCAAAAGAGCAACGAAATTACTCTTTTGAGTTCAGCATCCCAATTATTCCCGACATCAGCGAAAAACCAATAGAAAAGCCACCGAAAGAAGAAGAAACAAAACAAAAACTAAATCAACAAAAAAGTGGAATCATAGTAGACAAAGAAAAACTTCAGGTGATGGTACCTCAAAATAATATATCTGGAAGATTTTCAAAACAAACAAAAACAAACAACAATTATGTAACAATAACGTGTGCAAACGAAGACGCACAGTCAGAATTATTACGGCTACTTCAAATGGGGAACAAGTAACCATGAAAAATAGATGTTCACATAATGGCTACATCATGATTTTTACACTTATCATGATCTCCCTTTTGACCATGTTAGTAACATACATGGCAAATCGTACAATTCCATATGTTTCCTATACCTCAACCCTAATTGACCGAGAAAAAGCAAAATTACTGGCTCTCGGAGGAATACAAATGGGGCTCTCTCGTCTCGCTTGGGCTGCAGCCGACGAAAAAAAAGAAAAATCAAATACAAAGACAGGAAAAAAAGAACAACCAGAAGAAAAAGACAAACGTTTCTTGCAAACCATTCTTCCCTACCTTAACCGTTGTCACAAATTTTCATTAACCAAAGAAAAAGATGGCATTAATGGTGAAATTCACCTCATCATTTCCTGTGAAAATGGAAAACTCAATATCAATGAAATATATGATTTCGATAAACATGTTTTCGTTGGCAAAGGATCAAAAAATGGACAAGATTATGAAAAAATAATGGAAGCATTCTTTAAAGATCTCGAAAAAAAAGGTGGTGGAAAAGAATTGTTTAAATCATTCTCTAGATTTTTGAAAAATCGTAAATACAAACTAAACGACGTCACAGAATTATTAGAAATAAAAGCATTTGAACATTTTAAAAATCGAATATTTTATGAACCTCCGAGCCATCGAGAAGAAAAAAAATCAGAAGAACAAAAAAAGCCAATCTTCTATCTAACAGATATTTTTACAGTTTGGTCTGGTCGCAAAGACATTCAGCCCTGGTTGCTTTCCGACTCAATGTGTGGTTTACTCAATCTAGACACAGCAAAAACTGATGATATTGAAAAACGCACAAAAAAAATAAAAAAATCGCTTGAACAATTTACAATAAAAACAACCTGGGAAAATGACTGGAACAAAAAACTTACATCAGTTTATGGAAAAAATTTTAATATTGTGCCAAAATTTATTAAACCGATTCTTGCAACAAGATTTGGACCAACTGTTTTTTCTGTATTATCATATGGGAAGGTAGGTGAAGTTACACAACGCTTTCTTGCTATTGTTGAAAAAGGAAAACCATCGCAAGAACAAGATGGAAGAGCGAACGTAACAATAAGAAAGCTCTATTGGTTTTGATGTAAACTGAGGAATTACCTTGCAAATAAAAGTGGAAACATGGGTCGGCCTCTTTGTAATGGCCGCTTGCGGCGTATTAATATATATGGGATTTCAAATTGGTGCTTTTAGATTCGATACAGCAAAGTACCGTTCTTATACTATGACTTTTAAAGACGTTTCGGGCTTGTCACGTAAGGCAATTGTTAAAATTGCCGGTGTAAAAGTTGGTTGGGTAAAAGAGATTGATCTAAAAGACAATGGTGAACCAAAAGCGAAAGTCATGGTTATGATCCACAAAGATTATAATCTTTACTCTGACGCCTATGCAAAAGTTATGCAAGATGGATTATTAGGTCCAAAATATCTTGAAATCGTACCCGGTGATCCATTATTGCCACGACTTTCCCCCGGACAACAATTATCAAAACCGAGCGTTACCCCAGTTTCTATCGATGATATATTGCAACAAGTAAAAACCATTTCGAGCAATGTAGAAAGCGTTACCGCTTCATTTAAAAAGGCCCTCGGAAGCAGCGAAGGCGCCGAAAACTTGCAATCGATTGTAGGAAATCTAGCAACAGCTGCCGACAGAATAGCTTCATTCTCTGATCATGTTGAAAAGATTTTTTCACGCAATGAAGATAACATTCAATCATTCATGGAAATAGGAAACACTGTCCGCACACTTTCCAATAAACTAGAAACCAACTTTTTACCCGCAGTCCGTGACAGCTTCGAAAAAATATCTGATTCATTTGAGGATGCAACATTGCAGGCCCGCGATAGCTTCAAAAACATAAACTCTGTTGCTGAAAAAATTGATGAAGGAAAAGGTGTCATTGGAAAACTTGTTAATGATGATGAAACATGGCGTGATCTAAAAATCGCAGCACAGGGTCTCAGAAATTATTTTGCAAAAACGAGCATGCTTCAATTAGTCTTTGACACACATTTTGAAAGCATGCATCGCCCCGCTGAAAATTATGCCTATGAAGATGCAAAAGGATATTTCAACATACGATTATTTCCATCAGAAGATCATTTTTATCAGATTCAAATTGCAACATCAGAACGTGGATTTATCACTCGAAAAGAAAAAGAAAAACGATATGCTGATCAATGTGGGAACCTTATAAATCCATACCAAAAATTTGACCCGGCAACACAATTCGGTGAATATGGATTATTTAAATATGCCTACAGGCGTCAAAAAGAAACGTTCCACCGTAACACATTTAAGGTTGGCCTACAAATAGGAAAAACATTTGATTGGATTGGCGTAAGATTAGGTCTCTTTGATGGTTGGTCTGCCGGAGCTGCAATTGATGTAGATATTCCATTCGAAACCGATAGATTCCGTTGGTTAATGAGTTTTGAAGGATATGATTTCCACGGATGGAACCGTGTTGACGACAGAAGACCACACCTGAAATGGATTAACAAAGTTTACTTTATGCGCAATTTCTATACATGCTTTGGAGCTGATGACTTTATCAGCAAGAAAAATGCAAATGTATTCTTTGGCGCCGGTATCAGATTTGGTGACGATGATGTTAAATACCTTCTTCCAAGCGTTGGCGGAGCAGGTTTTTTAAGTCAATAACTAATTAGTTTAAACAATATCGTCTATGTTGATCCACCTTATATTGAGCAGCCCAACTCAAAAACACGTTTCGTATATATATAAGACGATTTGTTTTGTCGGGAACTATTTTGTATACGTTTTGTTTAATCGGAAACAACCCAGCAATCTTTATCTTTTTTAGCCGCGTAAATAAATTGTTATAATATTTAAATGTACTAATTTCTTTATCAATATCTTTCATGAATAAAACAAGTGGACTTATAAAATCCGCAGGAGCTTCTGCGGTTGTATATCTACGCTGAATTTCAAGAATTAGATCATTCGAAATCGAAGCAGCGGGAATCGCCAACAACTCTTCTAATAAAATATCACCTTTCCACCGACTCCATGAATGTATATTCGCCACATAAGTAGTACCCTTCAATACTTGATAAAAAATAAATAGATATAAACCAACCGCAGTTCCTCCAGCAATGTAATATTTTAAATCATAAAGAGAGCTTGCTAATGCCTTGCTATATTCATTTATGGGAACAGCAGGAATCTTGTCAAACAATAAAGAATAATCCTGGCTAAGGTCAATTGACTGACTCGGACTACATTCAATATTTATGGTAAAACTTGATATACGATTTTTCACATTTTCGTTCGCCAAAAGTCCGGAATTTATAACACAAGCAACCAAAATAGAAATAATAAAAAGACACGTAAAAACTTTTTTCATAATCAACCTTTTTAGAAAACAAAATTACAAATCCGAACACTATAAATTAACTAAGAGCCAAATTTTGCAGCTATTCTCATCAACCTCTCAGAATTTACATAGCAAAAACCAGCAAAGGCTGTCACAGCTAAAGCAACTTTAACTTTCAAAGAAGGTTCATAATCATCTTCACTATTTTCAGTAGCGTCCTTTTTTTCAATACTAGATTTTATACCTGATGTTTTAACTTTTTTAACAGCTCTCTGATCAGGACTACACCGAATATTAATAATAACATCAACGGGATCTATCTCTTTTTGTATTGTGCACAATACACTCATATTTATAAACAATGCAACAAACAAAAGACTACAATACAAATTTACATAACTCTTCATAAACACCTCATAAAAATAATATTACTGTTACAGAACTACTTTTAATTACCACTTTTTTTCAAGAATATTGAAAAAATAACCATCTAATAAGCTATACTACTGCAAGAACCAAACTTTGATGGAAAAACGGGAAAATAGTGAAAAAACGAAATCCTCAATATCCTGTTGATAGTATTTTTGTTAATAGATGGTCCCCACGGGCTCTATCTCCTGAAACAATGAATAACACTGAATTAATGTCACTTTTTGAAGCAGCACGTTGGGCACCATCTTCATATAACAATCAGCCATGGCGTTTTATTTATGCAAAACGTGGAACCGATAATTGGAAAACATTTTTTAATTTGCTTGTTCCATTCAATCAAGAATGGTGTGAAAATGCATCTTTTTTAATCGTTGTTATTTCACGAAAAAATTTTGAGTATAACGACAAATATTCACGAACTCATTCATTCGATACAGGTGCAGCATGGGAAAACTTAGCATTACAAGCATCAATAATGGAACTTGTTGCTCATGGAATTGAGGGATTTGATTACGAAAAAGCACGCAAAGAGCTTAGCATCCCGAAAGAATATGATATTGAGGCAATGATCGCTGTTGGAAAACATGGAAAAAAAGAAAATCTTTCTCCTGAGCTTCAAAAACGTGAAGAACTAAGTAACCGTAAAAAAGTAGAAGAATTTGTTTTTGAAGGAAAATTTAAGGAGAAAATATGAATGTGCTAACTCTGCTATCTCAACTTTTTATCTCAGAATGGATATGGGGATTAACCTGGGGTTTTTACCACAACATTATTAACATCTTGTTTATGATCTTATTCATGAAATTCTTTTTGCGAACATCAATTGTTTCAGCAGTGTTAATTGCATGTAGTGCTCAACTTGCAGCATTCATGTTTTTCAATGTCTTCGTAATCAGCATTCTTATACTTGGTTTTGGTATTGAATACGACGTTGTAAAAGGATGGACATATATCCCGAATCAATTTTATGCATCATTTTTTCTTGGATTAATATTTGCACTAATTCAATCGCTATTTTTCTTCATTTTCAACAAGTATTTGAAGCTTCAATTATCATGGGTATTTGTCATTGTCATCATCAGCAATGCGTTAACAATTTTAACACTCAATATGATGTTGCCTGAAAATCTATAAGGTCTCGTTCAACAGCTTTTTTAAATAAAGCGGTAAAATTGCTGAAGAAAAATGCAGTCTTGGGTAATAGTATTTTAAATCAAGATTCAAATCGTTATACCTCTTTTCAATTTGATCACAGGAAACAGAATCTAAATCAATATCAGATGCAACAGTAATACTAAAAATTCCACCTTCATATGTAGGAACAACTATTTGATGAACATTTACTGATGAAAAAACATTCTTTAGTCTACGATTAATTGTTGCTGCCAATTCTGGCTGCACCGTTAATGATTCACTCTGTACAGAAACAACCCCACCATCTTTCAACGCTTCTTTTACATCAGCATAAAACGATTCCGAAATAAGTTCTTCTGCCGGTCCTTCGGGATCTGAAAGATCTAAAACAATAACATCAAAATAATCTTTATGATTTTCTATAAATGCTTTTCCATCACCAACAATAACGTTTGCCTTTTCATTATCAAATGCTCCATTAGACAACGTTGGCAAATACTTATTGCTTATTTCCATTACTTTTTCATCAATCTCAACCATAAAAACTTCATCTATAGGATGCTTCAATAACTCTCGAAGTGATCCGCCATCACCACCACCAATTATTAAAATTTTTCGTGGATTTGAATGATAAAACATTGGAAGATGACAAATATTCTCGTGATAAATAAATTCATCTTTT
>Ga0180434_10006982_pt1 | contig 12830 bp, 10 predicted proteins | sample SS_ome_7_FD_132453 | JGI IMG/M metagenome (GOLD analysis project Ga0180434, IMG submission 132453) | Hypersaline lake sediment archaeal communities from the Salton Sea, California, USA - SS_1_D_2 metaG | ecosystem: Environmental > Aquatic > Non-marine Saline and Alkaline > Hypersaline >... | reverse complement strand
GGTCTCGACGGCCGCTACGCCGGTCTCATCCGTCCGGGCTTGGGCAACGACGAGAAGCGGGCCACCTGGACCCGCGACACCACCCTCGCATTCTGGAAAGCCCACTTACAACAGGATCCCGGCGCGCGGCGGCACCTGGAGAGCGGCCAGCTCGCGCGGACCTCCGGGGGCCTGGCCTCCATTGTCTCGAAGCGCGAGCAGGCGGAGACGGCACCGATCGCGAAGCCCGGAAAGAAAGCGGCGGTTTCCCTCTCGAAGACGAACTGCGAGGCGGCGGCGGATTACTCGGCGCGGAGCGGGGGGCGTGCGGTGCTCGTGATGGTGGACGGGAAGATCCTCTTCGAGCGCTACGACAACGGCGCCGATGGGCAGACTACCACCCATCTCCACAGCGCGACCAAGGCTTTCTGGGGACCCGTGGTCGCGGGAATGATCGCGGATGGGCTCGTCGCCTCCTTCGACGAGCAGGCTGCAGCGACGCTCCTGGATTGGAAGCAAGACGAACGGAAGAACAAGATCACGCTCCGTCACCTTCTCTCGCTGAACGCCGGGCTGGCCCAGGACGTCCGTATGCTGCAGGGCTTCCGCGGGAGAGCGAAGGACAAGTACGCCCACGCCGTCGCCCTGGAGGTCGACACCCCCGTCGGCGCCGCCTTCCGCTACGGGCCCTCCTGCTATTACGCACTCGGCGAGATCCTGAAGCGAAAGCTCGCCCATCGAGGCGAGACGCCGCTCGACTACCTGCGGCGGCGGATCCTGACGCCGATCGGCTGCGAAGTCGCTGAATGGAAGCACGACCCCTCCGGCAACCCACACATACCGAACGGCGCCTACTTCACGGCGCGGAACTGGCTCCGCTACGGCCGCTTTCTTCTCCAGCGAGGAAAGTGGCGGGGACATTCGATCATTCCGGAGAAGCTGTTCAACGAGCTCCTCCGCCCCAGCGACGCAAATCCTGGCCACGGCCTCACCCTGTGGCTCAACACCCGAGAGGGCTTCGGGATCTCCCCGTTCATGCGGGCCCCTGACGGTTCCTCGGCGGGCTTCATCTACCCGGACAGCGAGCCCGACCTCTACGCCGCGCTCGGGGCCGGCAAGTGCCGCCTCTATATCCTACCCGCGCGAAAGATGGTCGTACTACGGCAATGCGACGCGGTGCGTGACACCTTTCAGGACCCGGTATTCCTTGGGCTTCTCCTCGAGGGCAAGAAGCCCGTCGAACGAAGCCACGCGCCCGCGACCGATGAAGAACGGTGGCGCCGCTTCATGCTGCGGGCCCGCCAGCTCTCTCGCGAGATGCGACACGCGGGGAAGTCCCGCCGGGACATCTTCCGGGCGCTCCGCAATCTCGCCCGCAACATGGGCCTCGATCCGGCCGAGATCAGCAAGCGACTCCGGAGATAGACCGCGCCGGGTCGCCGAATGGGTTCGGAACCCGACGAGTGGCTAGCTTCCTTCGAACTGAAAAAAGGACGACAAGCATAAAAGCTTATCGCCCTTGGAGTTCTGTCTGGTAGCGGGGACAGGACTCGAACCTGCGACCTCCGGGTTATGACGATTTCGGGGATATTTACGTAACCTGCTTGCCGACAGGCAATTCCAGTTATCCGCGCCTCGCAAAATAGCTTACATCAAGCGTCCGGCGAAGTCCATGCTCGGCATGTTGGGCATGTTCGGCGGCGCGTGTCCACAGTATGTCCACAAAGTGGTGGGACCAAGTTGATCTGAATCGGCCCACTTCGATGGGATTTGCTCCACCCGTTTTGCCTCTACTCTGGTGATCAACTTCGGCAGGCGGGATACGCTGTTCGACATCGACCGGTGGCTGCTCGGGCTCTGCGAGGCGAAGGTGCGGGCGCCGGTCTGCGAGGTGCCCACCATCCCGGATCTCGCGGTGGCCTCGTAACCAACGGCCCTCAACGCGGTATAACCGTCCATGACCATCGCACGGAAGCGAGCCGAAGAACGGGGGCTGCCATTGATGCACGCGACTGGAGTCCGACCACCACGCGCGTCGGCCGCGGTATTCTGGGTGGCGTTGATCGTCGCGACCGGCGGGCTCGGCGCACAGAAAGCGCCGGCCGTGAAGCGCAATCTGGACGTGCCCTATGCGCCAGCACCGCCCGGCGTCGACGCCGGGCTGCTCAGCCTCGACATCTATGCCCCGCGCGGCGTCGCGGAGCGACCCGTGATCGTGATGATCCACGGCGGCGGTTGGCGCCGCGGCGACAAGGCCGCACGCGCCATGACCCGTGACAAGCCGGCCTGGTTCGTCGGTGCCGGCTACGTCTACGTGAGCGTCAACTACCGGCTCTCGCCCGCCGTGAAGCACCCGACCCACGTGAAAGACGTGGCGCGGGCGCTGGCCTGGCTGCACGACCGCGTGCGGCAGTACGGCGGCGATCCCGAGCGCATCAGCGTGATGGGCCACTCGGCCGGGGCGCACCTGGCGGCGCTCGTGGCCACCGACCACCGGCGGCTCGAGGGCGTCGGCAAGTCGCTGCGGATCGTCAAACGGGTGATCCTCCTGGACAGCGCCGCCTACGACATCCCACGCTACGTGTACGAGCTCGGGGCGGGGCCCGTGATGCGGCGCATGTACGAGACCGCCTTCGGTGCGAGCGAAGCGGCGTGGCGGGATGCGTCGCCGCGCACCCACGTCGCGGCCGGAAAGGGCATCCCACCCTTTCTCATCTTCCACACCGGTCGGCGACTCGCCGGCGAGCGGCTCTCGCGCGAGCTGGCCGCGGCGCTGGTGAAGGCGGGCACGCCCGCCGCTGCGGTGCACGCCGCCGACAAGGATCACGGCACCATCAACCGCGATATCGGTCGATCTGGCGACTGGGTGACCCGCCGCATCATGCGCTTCCTCGAGGCGGGTAAGCCGGGCGACACGGGAGCACCGACCGCGCCTCGCGCCGTGCCGACGGTGCGTTTTCGCGAGAGCTATCGGGCCGGCACGCGCGACGCCGCGAAGCGATGGATGGGCGGCACCGAGACCATGCGACTGGCGAGCTTCGCCGGCAAGCTGTTCGCCGCGATCGGCTACTGGACCGACGTCCCCGGCGACGACCCCCGACCCGGAGGCCAGGTGCTGGTGAAGCGGGGCCCCGAGGCGCGCTGGGAGGTGGACCGCGACTTCCCCGGCTCGCTGCGGGTCAGCGCGCTCGAGCCGGTGACTTTTCGTCTTGACCATCGCGGTCGAGCGCTCGCCGCGCCGGTGTCGCTCCTGCTCGCCGATGCGAGTCCGCTCCGCCACCGGCGGGGTGGCCCGCTGGCGGTCTGGGTGCGCGGTGTGCAGGACGGCGCCTGGACTTCGGTTCGCGTCACCCAGTCCGCCTCGCGCGCCTACACCCGTGCGTTCGGATTCCACCGCGACGCGAAGACCGGGGTCGACCGTGTCTTCGCCGGCACCGGGGCCGGCGAGATCTACTCGGGTGCGCACGACCCGAAGGCGTCCGGCGGGATCCGTTGGGACCCGGAGCCGGAACTTCGCAATCCCGACTTCAACGAGACGCCCTTTCGCCGCGTCTCGGCCTTCACCGTGGCGAACGGCAAACTCTACGCATCGGTGGCGCCGTGCCTGTACGAGCGCGAGGACGGTCCGGAGCCCGGGTGGCGCGAGGTCTACCGGTGGCGACCGAATCCGGGCGCGGGCGCCGGCCTGCGTGGGATCACGGCCGTGCCGGGCCCGGACGGCCGCGGTGAGGTGATCCTCGGGGCGCGCGAGCAGACCGGCCGCATTCTGCGCGTCGACCCGGCCCGGGGGTTCGACGCGACGGTCGAGCTGGAGTCGAAACGGTTTCTCACGGAGACCCTCGGGGGCCGCGTGTTGGCCGGCCGGCTCACGGCCTACAACCGCTTCGTGCCGGGCAAGCACCCGGTCACCGGCTCGCCGATCCACTGGGTGACCGTGGCCGCAGTGCGGCCGCGCGACATCTCGGCGGCCTGGCTGCTGATTCGCCACGCCGACGCACGCTACGAGGTGGTGCGCGTGCACGATCCGGCGCGGCGGGGGCGCCCGCTCCTGGTCTCGACCCGTACCCTCGAGATCGCGCCGTGGTCGGATCGCGAGATCTACACGGGTGGCTATGACGGTGCGGCTCGAGGCCGGCGCAACCACAACACTGCATGGATCTACCGCGGGACGTGGCCGGCGCCGGCGAAGCGCGCGGGAGGGACGGACGGGTCGAGCGCCGACCGGTGACCGTGGCCGGCCCGGCCATCGTGGAGCACGGAAATGAGATCGTAATGGCGTTTCACCTGACGACAAGATGGGGAGCCGATGAACCGCAGCCGTCCGTGGAACGGATGGCGGAGGTAGTCTCGCAACTGGACGCCGCTGACGAGGAGCACGTGTCCGTATCACTCACCCACGAATCGGAATGGTGCTTGGCTGCCTACCCGTCGGGACTGCTCGTGTGGGAGAACCTCGAGGAGGCCAAGCCGCGGCACATGACCAGGGTTCCACGCGCAACCGTTCTCGAGCTATGGCAGATCCTGGCACGGGGCGGACTTGAACAGATCGAAAAGCAAGCCTGGCGCCCCGGATACGGAAGTGGGTGAATCAAATGGCGACCGGCGATAATCCTGACCAGACTCGAACCGGAAAGCAGGACCTTCGCTACTATCATTCAGCGATCGACTTCCTCGGTGCGGAACCAATCGTATCGCCGAGCCGAGTCATGGTCCTCGCCGACCGAGAACGCCTGTGCGGGGGTCCCTTTCCCGCGTCCGTGAAAGAGTGGTTTTCCATTCAACATGCCGAAGCGCTGTTCCGTCAGAACACCAACCAGGACGAACTGGTTTCCCATACCCAGCTCGGGGAGCCTTCTGCGTACGGTGAGGGCTTTCTCCATGTGGCCTCGGAAAACCAAGCGGTCGTAGATTGGTACGCTCATCTGGATGGATCGGATAACCCACCGGTGTACGGGACGGATGATCGCTGGGATGCGGATCTGTCGTCGGTGGAATGGCGACTGTGTTCCAACACATTTTCCGAGTTCATCTTCGATGCGGTCTTCTACCATCCCTTTGGCGGCTGGGACTCCGGCATGCACCTTTCCGCGAAGGAGCGGCTTCCGGACGAATCGATGCTGGAACGACTTCGGAGCACGTTCCAGGAAGGTCCTGTCACGGATCTCCCCGATCGGATCATACGCCGCTTTTTCAACCGACACGCGATCATTGATATCCGGACCCGGTCGCCGGAGTTGATCGCGAAAGGACAGGCCGAATGGCGGGTCGAAGCCGACTCGGAGGAATCGCTTCTCGACACCACGCTAGCCATCTGGTCCATGCACGACATGTCCACGTCTCTGGCGGCGATGAGCGCCACGCCCGAATCCCGCCGGCGCGGGGAATCGGTTCTGAAACGCATCCGTCGACAGGCGCCGGGCGACTAGCCGGTCCCGGTTCAAGGCAGATTGACCGCGAGGGCGAGACCGAGAGGCACCCGTCGGTGGGCGGCTCGTGCGTCGTTCCGCCCATAGATCCGCGGGATCGGGGTTGTTGCGCCGGACCGCACCGTGTGTTCAATGACATTGTAAAATGTTAAATTCTGATCAACCGTGAGCGATTTCAGGTAACATCTCCGGTGATCGCGGGTATACCGCGGACAACGAGGGGGACGCGCAGAGCTCCCCGCCGGCGAACCAGGAGATCTCATGGAATCACCCCGAACGGGCCTGCTGCTCGGTCTCTGGCTCTGCACCCTGACCGGCGCCATTACGGCGCAGAAGATCGAAACAGGCGGTCCCTACGTCAATCAGCCGCTCAAGATCACGTACACCTCCGAAGCCGATCGCAACTACACGATGTTCATCGCGCAGCCTCCGCTCGCCGCCACGACGATTCAGGGGATCGCCGGGACCCTGCACCTGAATCCGGCCCTGCTGCTAGGTGGCTACGCCGCCCGCGTCCCGTCCACGGGTGTGGATTCCCAGGTGATCCCGATCCCGAACGAGCCGATCCTGGTCGGCGTGCGATTCGCCCTCCAAACGCTCGATGCCGCGCCCAACGCCGCCTTCACATTCTCGAACGCGGTCACCCTGGCGTTCCGCCCGGCCCCCGTCTGGTTCGCGGCCGGCCCGCGCATCGAGGGCAGCTACACTGCGACGGCAATCTTCGATGCGGACGGTGACGACTGGCCGGACATCGGGCTGGGTGACGTCACCGGCTCGAACCGCGTTTGCGTGGCCCTGAACCGCAAGAGCGGCAGCAGCCGCACCTTCACCCTGAGAACCCAGGACATCGTTCCGTGCGGAAGCAAGTTGCGCCACCGAGCCAATGGAGTCGGGCTCCACGATTTGGACAACGTAGTGGTTCGATCGCGTCGTGGACGTACGGTGACTCGAAAGGCTCTCGGCGTGGACCGCGTGCACGCTATCGCGCTGGATCCGTAGGTGAGGAGGCAAAAAGAACCGGGATCAAAGTGCGGCGTAACACTCGCGACTGCGGCCCGTTCCACGCTGACGGGTGAGTTCCTGGTGGAGTTTGAACCAGACCGAGTCGCTCGAGTCGAGCTCCCTCTTCCATTCCCTTGTCCTCCGGTCACGATCCATGCCCTCGAGGACGGCCCGCAGATCCTCGTCCGAGAGCTTCTCCAGGATGGACTGGATCAGGGTGTCAGGAGCCAGAACCAGCATGGGAGCCTCAAGCTCGAGAGTCCGGATCTTCAGCACGAAGCCGTATGCGTCGAGACCTTCCTCGAGCGCCGCCCGTACTTCCCATTCGAGCAGACAGTGCGTGGCATGCTTTTCGAACCGGAGTTCCTCTTCGACGGGCACCATCCATTCAGGTAGCCCGGCGCCGGCTCTCTTGACGGTTTCCAGATAAGCTTCTACCATGCTGAATCCGAAATCGAGATCTTCGTCCATGACTCGATCGATCAGCTTCCGGATCCGGGCTGCGATGGGCTCCAGGTCCTCGACCAAGGCTAGCAGATCCAGCTCGGGCGCATCCCAGTCATTCTCCTGAAGCCTGTACTTCCCCTCTTCGAGACAGGATTCCTCGATACAGCTCCACCATTCTTCCCAGGCCCGGCCCCATTCCTGCTTCACCTTGGCACTTCCCACGACCGGAGTAATCCTGATCGTCCGTTTCGCCATCAGGGCCCGGAGCGTCTCGCCGGTCTCCGGGCCGAGCCGTGACACGACCTTGCCCAGCCCCTCCCTGTCCAGGGAGAGCAATGCGCATGCCAGGACCTAGTCCATCTCCTCGTCCGAGAGTCCGGCGGAGAGCCGTTTCAGCAGGGCCTTCTCCTTCCGGTCATCAGATCGGCCCAGGGAGGGTTTCTTCTTTCCAGTCATGTTTCGATCTCATCTTCGGGATTTTCGACTACCCATGGCAGATCATGCCGGTTTCTGCAACAACCAGTCCCGAAATCGTCCTTGGTACCGGAAGAGCGCCTTTCTGCATCGTGCAGAAATAATGGCCCCGCAATCAGGGACCAGGGACAGGGAAGACCCTGACAGCCCGGAAACGGAGTCCATTTACACCCATTCTTGAAAGGGCGGAATCAGTTCTGGCGATCAATGCAACCTACAGAACTGAAGATCAAGGGTGAATATGAGTCCCTGCCGGAAGCCGTGTAGCAGGCTGCGCTTGCTCGGCTTCTGGATGCTAACTCGATCCTTCGGGTTGCATTTTCCAATGAAGATCTTACCATGATGAAGGACCTGACGGCCCCGGTGAGAGGGGCAGGAAGCCCCACACCGGGTTTCCTCTCGGGTCCTTTCGTCACGCTCGCGATCCAAGCCTGGGGAGGTGATGGCCTTGAGCTTCAAGCAATTCCGTCCTGACGAACTACTCGGCCCGCTGAACGAGGTCGAAAAGCGGAACGCCCCGGAGGTTCTTTTTGTTGCAGGAGATACCGAACTCCTTCGAAAAGGGAAACGCGTCTCCATCGTGGGCGCTCGAAAAGCCTCGGGGGACGGCCTCGACCGTGCTTCGAGCCTCGCCCGCATCCTGGTCGAACAACAGGTCATCGTCGTGAGTGGACTGGCCGAGGGAATCGACACGGCCGCCCACGAGAGTGCGATGAGAAACCACGGCAGGACGATCGCGGTCCTCGGAACGCCCCTGGACAAGACTTACCCGGACAAGAACAGGCCTTTGCAGCAGAAGATCATGCAGGAACACCTTGCGGTCTCCCAGTTCCCCACCGGATGTCCTTCCCAGCGGAAGAACTTCCCGATGAGAAACCGCACCATGGCACTCCTGGCGGATTCCACGGTGATCGTGGAAGCCAGGGACGGCAGCGGTTCACTCCACCAGGGATGGGAGGCACTCCGCCTGGGCCGGCCCCTGTTCCTGATGGAATCCGTCACAAAGAATCCCGATGTCCAGTGGCCGAAAGAGATGCTCTCCTACGGCGCGGAGATCCTGACCCGGGAGAACATCAACCTGTTGCTCGAACTGCTGCCCGAGGGAAGTCGTGACGAACGATCGCGCTTTGCTATCTGAGATCACCTACGGAGCCTTTCTCGCCTATTCTCCCCGGGGACAGACCCGGGTCTCGATCGATTCGAGAAGAATCGTCCGGGACGGCGTGAAGCATGACACGCCACACATCATCCGGAAAGCGGTGGAACGGCTGCTACACATTCTCAAGGGGAGCGGCCTCGAAGGCTTCTTCGGCAGAAATGTGATCCTCGTTCCCGTCCCTCGCCGGGCTCCTTTGCGGGTGAAGAACGCCCTCTGGCCCGGGAAGAGAATCTGCGAAGAACTCGTGAAGGTCGGACTTGGACGTGAGATCCTTCCCTGCCTCGAACGCAAAAGGGCCGTTCCGAAATCTGCCTACGCTCAACCAGGAGTCCGGCCCGATCCGCAGGTGCACTTCGATTCAATGGCCCTCTTCCCCGCCGTGATGATCCCCGAGAAGATCACTCTGGTCGACGATTTCGTGACCCGGGGGTCCACCCTTCTTGCCGGAACCTCCCACGTCCAGCACTCGTTTCCCGATACCGAGGTCAATGCGTTTGCTCTCGTCCGGACGCGGGGACTGATCCCGGAGATCGAGAAAATCGTCGATCCGTGCGTGGGACGAATCTGGATCGAGGGGGGAAGAATCCATCGAGATCCCTGATCTCGACCGACATCCTTCCTGAGCCGGTAACCGTAATCGGGTCTCGGTCCCGCATTGCATCCGGGTTCAAGTATGCTGTTCCAGGGCGTTTCGACAGGCCTTTTCCCAACCACATCCCAAAAATTCTGCATCACAATGAGTTATATTGTCTTCGGGTGATTGTTCAGGCTGAGTTACTTGATGACTGATTCTGTAAAGACCTTGAAATCGAACCAGCGATCTCCGGGCGAACTACCCGATTTTGACTGACTATAAAGCGCTCAATAATTAAGCGCAGTCAACCACAACAGATTGACTGCGCTTTGTTTACATGAGTAGCGGGGGCAGGACTCGAACCTGCGACCTCCGGGTTATGAGCCCGACGAGCTGCCAACTGCTCCACCCCGCGATCGATTAGGGTGTCTATGTATAACCGCCCTCCCCGGAAATGGCAAGCCCTTCTTCAAGACTCTGTCAATTCAGGAATTAGGCATCATCCGGCATGAAACGGGATACCCTCCTTCTATACTATATTATTATGCCCCGTTTATCTTGCTCGGGGCGCGCCTCTTGTCTCCGCCACCTCAACGCCCCACCATCCGGCGCAACCGCTCGAGACTGTCTTCCAGCACGGCCCGCGTCCCCTCATCCTTCTCCACGGAAACGCTCGCACGCAGATCCCCGATGGCCGCCGTGTACTCGATGTCCGCCAGGGCCCGGGCCGCTGTTTGCCTCACCGCCGGCTCATGATCCCGCAACAGGCCTGTGATCCACTGCCGTGCCGCCCAGGATCGGATCTCCACCAGCTTCCCTGTTGCCTCGATCCGCTCCTCTGCGCTCCCGTACAGGAGTTTCTGAAAGAGGGCCCTCTCCAGCGCCCGCCTCTTCTTGTCAAACAGGATCTCCCCCGTGTACAGATGGGGCCGCACCACCGAATCCGGATACGGAATCCGATCTCTGCGCGCCACCCACCGCGCCATCCTCGGCACGATCCACCGCATGCCGGGCGTGGTCTCGGGATGGCCCACACTCAAGAAGACCCGCCCCCTCCCCGCCTCCACAGCCATGAGGAGCGGCTTGCCGGGCATCAGCCCCGCCGGAGCATCATTCTCCAGATGCACGTCGCTGAGGATGGTCGCCAGCGGAAGATACGTCCCGGAAAAAGCCCGCGCCGGAACACAGAGGGGCCCTTCATAGTAGTAGACAAACGCGCGCCGGACTCCCGCCAGCTCCGGAAATACCTCCCGCCCCTCCCCGGTGAGAGAAAACGCGATGATGCCGTGCCCCCTCTCATCGTGCTCCCGGTCGATGGCCTCCACCCCGCAAAGCCCCAGGCATTTGTAATCCGGCGTGGCCGTCAGCATGTACGCCCCCGCACAGATCCCCACAACGCCCTTGCCCTTGCCCATGACGAAATCTCTCACCCGGGCAACACCCTGTGCGCCCAGGTTGTTCACCTGGCGACTTCCACCCCCCCCGGCAAAGACAAGGACGTCAAACCCATCCAGGATTCCCGTCGAGATCTCGCTCGCCGTCACCACCACCGGCTCCACCTCCGGATCGATCCGGAGCGCCTCCACCGTGTCCACCACACAACCCGGAACCGCACCATGGCCAGAGAAGACTGCAACGCGGAGAGCACCGCCCCCCTTGCACCCCGGAGCCGACACCAGCATGACCACGACCAGGAAGACAAGCAAACAATCCGGTGATCTGCGCACATTCGCCTCCTCTCGTGACATGCCCGGTGACAGGAAAAGGCCAGGAGGGCGGGAAGCCGGGGATCACTTCGGCTTCTCGCTGCCCTTTCCGTTCGAGGGTTCCGTGGGCTTCAGAACGCTCTGGATGCTCCCCAGCTGGTTCTTCAGCCACCGGGCCGCATGCTTCTCGAAGGCCTCCTCCGGCACCTTCGCCAGGAGATCTGTGACCTGCGCCCGGTTCCCCTCCGGGTCCGCATTCAGCAGCGCCAGTGCATTCCCGATCAGAACCTCCCAGGAAAACGGCTTCGAGAGATCCGCAGCGACGTTGGTGTGGAGGACCTTGAAATGTGTCACTGCATCCTTCTTGCCGAGACGAACATGCGCCCAGGCAGTCAGGAGGTTCCACTCGAGGATCTGGGTCGGATCCTTGGTCACCATGCGGTTGGCCTTCTGGAAGGCCAGAAGCGCCTCGGACTTCGGGGTGCCGCCAAGGTGCAGGAGGCGACCCTCCAGAAGGAGGAGCTCCGGATCAACCGGGCTCGTTCTGCGGAGATTCTGAACCTCTGTCAACGCTTCCTCGAGATTCTTCTCCTGACCCTGCCGGGTGCCGATGCCCATGAGAGCCCGGATATACAGGACAGAAATCTCGTGCCGGGAATCCTTCTGCAGCTCACTCAGCCGCTTGGCCTTCTCCGCATCCCGGATCAGGCTGCGATACGCCTCGGCCACCGCCTCGTTCAGGCCGTGCGTCATGAGCTGGACCAGGAGAGCATGCGTCCGCTTCACCTCGTGGGTCGCAATCGAAACCAGAGCCGCCCGGGTCCTGATCCGAAGCTCTCCCTCGGCCTTCTCCAGAAGCATGATGAGATCCGGCACCGCCCGCCAGTATCCGAGTCGGCCCAGAGACGTGACCAGAGCCTCTGCCAGCTTGGGTTCTCCTCCCCCCGGGGACTGCTTCAGCCGCTCATGCAACACCATGCCCGCCTGGTCGCTGTCCTTCCCCTTGGCATATCCGAGTCCGTCCGCACAGATGATGAGTACCTTGATATCCCTGTCCACCTGCAGGCACGCCTTCAAGGGGCGGATCACCCCGGGATGTCTGGTGATGACATTGCCCAGCATGTCCACGATGCGACGGCGAAAGGTGGGCGAGGTGCCCTGACGCTCAAGAATCCCGCTGAGTGTCTCGATCGCCACGGTCGGCTTGATCTTCAGGAAAACCGAGGCAGCAGCCGTGCACACCGCCTCCTCTTTGTCCTCCATGGTCAACCGCTGGAAAAGCGCCGCCGAAGCGTCCTGCGCATAGGCACCCAGCGTGTTCACCAGCGCAACCCTGAACTCCACAGGCCTGTCCGCTGCCCCCTCCAGAATCTTCTGCAACCGCATCGCCACGTCCCGATCCGCCGGGTCCGCATACCCGCCCAGCGACAGCACCGCCTTGAACCGCATGGCTTCCGTGCCATCCTCCACGAGAGCCAGCGTCTTCCCCCGGATCCTCTTGCAGAGCGCAACGTCATCCAGCGACGGCCTTGACATCATTGCCATCGCATTCAAGGCCGACACCACGACATCCTCCCAGTGGTGGTCCAGAAGGCCCATCAACATTGGCAATACACTGAGCTGAATCTTCTTCCGGATCCCCTCGTCCGCCACCGAAGTGTAAAGCTCCCCCACCCGCCGGGCCGCAGCCACCGTCACATCCGGATACGGGGTATTGAAGAAGAGCTCGATACTCTCCAGCTCCTTCTCCCCGAGTGCAGTGATGCTGCTCTCCAGTTCCCTCGAGAGAAGATCCGAGGTCTCCCTGTAAATGCCCGCCCGGTTGGCCTCGAGGAGCTTTTCCCGCGTCACCCCCTTCCCGAGTATCCTGTCCGCCCAGCTCTTCCACTTCTCCGCGTCCGTGCCGTACCGGGGATCCTGGGTGATGGCCTCAAGGGCCCCGGCAATCCGCATCCGGGTCTCCCGGTCCAGCGGCTGCTCCAGCAGCGCGATGAGGGGTCGGACATCCTCCACCCGTTTCCGCATCCGGGCCATGTAGATGGCGCCGCGAAGCTCAAGCACGC
>Ga0180434_10006981_pt1 | contig 12831 bp, 13 predicted proteins | sample SS_ome_7_FD_132453 | JGI IMG/M metagenome (GOLD analysis project Ga0180434, IMG submission 132453) | Hypersaline lake sediment archaeal communities from the Salton Sea, California, USA - SS_1_D_2 metaG | ecosystem: Environmental > Aquatic > Non-marine Saline and Alkaline > Hypersaline >... | reverse complement strand
GCATCTATGGGCCCTTACAAGGTATCCAACTACTCAACCACGGAAGGGGAGAAAGGCTTCGGTAACCGGGATTATGAGGCAACCACTACCTTCTCGGTAACACTTTCTATTGACGCAACACGGGAGAAGCCTTGACGCCTGCCCGGCTTTCTGGCTAGAATCCGTCATTGTCAGCACTGTGGGGGTTCCACATGCCGGTTGATACTACCGTCAGGATAAAGGTATGCGGCATCACCACCGCCGAGGACGCCCTGATGGTGGCCGAGGCGGGCGCCGACTACGTCGGCGTAATCGTGGGCATAGACGAGTCGCCTCGCCGCGTTACCCTGTCACAGGCCCGCACCATCCGGGAGCAGTCCCTCCTTCCGGTTGTGCTGCTGTTCCGGGACAAGAAAGAGGAACAGATAGAGGAGGCGGTAGCTCTCCTCGCCCCCCACGCGGTGCAGCTTCAGGGCGAGGAGTATACCGTGCTGGCGGCAAGGCTGGCGGGCAGGCTCCCGTGCGAGATATGGAAGGCAGTCCATCTTCCCCCCGAGGGAGTGGGGCGAAGCGAGGTATCCCGGCAGATACGGAACGCCCTCTCCATGGAGGAAGCAGGCGTTAGCGCCATCCTGGTTGACACCGTGGTCTCGGAGGGCGAAACGCGCCGCTACGGCGGCACCGGGCAGGTCAGTGACTGGCGTCTCGCGCGGCGGGTAGTGGACGCGGTCGCGGTACCGGCCTTCCTCGCCGGCGGCATCAATCCTGAGAACGTCGGCGAGGCCATCCGGGCGGTACGTCCCTTCGGGATAGACCTGGCCAGCGGGGTGGAGGTTAGTGTGGGGCAGAAAGACCCGGAGAAGGTGCGGCGGCTGGTGCAGGCGGTACGCGAGGCGTCCCCCGCAGAAGGCTAGCCCCCGCTGACTGGCAGCAACCAGGTGCACGGCCTCGTCCCCAGAGGCGGCAACCGGCGGCCTTTCGGCCAGGTTTCTAGTAGTCTATCCCCCGGCGGGACAGTATGCCCCGGGCGTAGGGGTGCTTCACGTTCACCATCTCGGTGACCAGGTCGGCGGCGTCGAGGAGTTCGGGGACCGCATAGCGGCCGGTAAGCAGGAGCTCCAGGTGGCGGGGCCTGTTCCTGACCAGCTCGAGCACATCGTCAATATCCAGTAGCTTCCAGGCAATCGCCACGTTGATTTCGTCGAGGACGACCACGTCATAGCCGCCGCTCTGGACCACCTCGCGGACCCTGTCCAGGCCCCGCCTCGCCTCGGCGATCTCCTCGGGCCTGACGTTGGCAGGGTCGACGAAGGTCTCCTGCCCGAATATGCTGACCTCCACGTTTGGTATGAGTGCCAGCGCCTCCCGCTCACCGTAGGGATAGTCACCCTTCATGAAGAAGATGATGTGGACCTTAAGACCGTGTCCCGCGGCCCGAAGGGCTACCCCCAGCGCCGCCGAGGTCTTGCCCTTGCCGTCACCGGTGAACACGCTCACCAGGCCCAACCCGGTCTGGTTGCCGGAGAGGTCGGGGATCGTCCTGTCGCTCATGAGACGGGACCGGCTATTCCGCTGGCTTCACGTTTTCTCTGGCCCACTTCACTATCTCCGCAATTGTTACGCCGGGGAGGAAGACCTCGCTGATGCCTGCCTCTTTGAGCAGAGGGACGTCCCCGGCGGGGATAATGCCCCCACCGATGACCGGGATATCCCCGCGCCCGTTCTCCCGCAGCTCCCGCACCACCTCGCTGAAGAGGTGGAGATGAGCACCGGAAAGGCAGCTCAGCCCCACCAGGTCCACGTCCTCCTGTATAGCCGCGGCAGCGATCTCCTGAGGGGTCTGGTGCAGGCCGGTGTAGATCACCTCGAACCCGGCGTCACGCAAGCCCCGGGCGATAACCTTGATGCCGCGGTCATGCCCGTCCAGGCCCGGTTTCCCCAGCAGGACCCTGAGTATCCCTGGAGTTCCCCCTGCGGCATCAATCACTGGACAGCACCTCTTCCTGCACTGAACCTAGTGTCCTGTTTCTCAAGTTCGCTGAGTAATTCCGGTGGTTCTGACCATGGGTCTTCTGCGAATCACCATTCCGGCGCAAGCCGGAATCCACTTCCCCCACCCCGCCTGGATTCCGAGTCAAGTTCGGAATGGTTATCCAATAACGGTCTCGCCCACAACAAGCCTTCCTCGTATCTCAGTTACAGGACACTAGTAGTACCCGGGGTCACGGTACTCTCCGAAGACCTCGCGGTAGACGTCGCAGATCTCCTGCTCGGTGGCATAGGCCTTGACCGCCTCGATGACGAAGGGCATGACGTTCCTCCCGTTCCGGCAGGCACCGCCGAGATTGTCCAGGGCCAGCCGGACGGCGCGGTTATCACGGGTCCGCTTCACTTCTTTGAGTCTGGCGACCTGTTCCGCCTCCACAGTCTCGTCGATTTTGAGCACCTCTACCGGTACTTCCTCCGTGGTGTCATATTTATTCACTCCCACCACCGTCCTGTCGCCGCTGTCGACCCGCTGCTGGAACTCGTAGGCGGCGCGGGCAATCTCTCTCTGGGGATACCCTCTCTGGATGGCGGCAAGCATGCCCCCCATGCCGTCTATTCTCTCGATGTACTCCCACGCCTGCTCCTCAATCCTGTTGGTCAGTGCCTCCACGAAGTAGGAACCTGCCAGGGGGTCTATCGTGTTGACCACGCCGGTCTCCTCAGCGATGATCTGCTGGGTGCGCAGGGCAATGGTGACCGCGAAGTCAGAAGGCAGGGCAAGCACCTCGTCGAGGGAGTTGGTGTGCAGGGACTGGGTGCCCCCGAGGACAGCGGCGAGAGCCTCGGTAGCCGTGCGCACGACGTTGTTGTAGGGCTGCTGGGCGGTCAGCGAGCAACCAGCGGTCTGGGTGTGGAACCGCATCCACCAGGAGCGCGGGTTCCTGGCCTGGAAACGCTCCCTCATGATCCTCGCCCACATGCGCCGGGCAGCGCGGAACTTGGCGATCTCCTCGAAGAAATCCATGTGCGAGTTGAAGAAGAAAGAGAGCCGGGGGGCAAAGGCATCTACGTCCAGCTTCTTGCGCTCGATCATGTCCTGCACATAAGCAATTCCGTCCGCCAGGGTGAAGGCAAGCTCCTGCGCGGCGGTGGAGCCGGCCTCGCGGATGTGGTAGCCGCTGATGCTTATCGTATTCCACCGGGGAACATACTGTGTGCCGAACTCAATGGTGTCACTCACCAGGCGAATGGATGGCTCGGGCGGGCACATGAGCGTGTTCTGGGCGATGAACTCCTTGAGCATGTCATTCTGGATCGTCCCCCCGATGCGGTCCCAGCTTATGCCCTGCCGGTCGGCGATGGCCAGGTACATCGCCCACAGCACACTTGCCGGCGGGTTGATCGTCATCGAGGTCGTCACCCGGTCCACCGGGATGCCCTCGGTCAGCAACTCGAAATCGGCCAGGGTATCGATGGCCACCCCGCACTTACCTACCTCGGCGGTGGCTCTTGGCGAGTCGGTGTCGTAGCCCATCAGGGTGGGAAAGTCGAAGGCAGTGCTCAGCCCGGTCTGGCCGTCGCGCAGCAGCTGGCGCCAGCGCCGGTTGGTATCGCGAGCACTGCCGAAGCCACTGAACATCCGGAAGGTCCAAACCCTCCCGCGATAGCCGGTCGTCTGGCAGCCGCGTGTGAAGGGGTACTCACCGGGAAAGCCGATCGACTCGCCGAAGTCCATGTTCCTGACATGCTCAGGGGTGTATACCGGCTCCACCTCCAGGTTGGATATGGTCACGAAAGTTCCCCGCTGCTCCTCGGCACCAGGTTCACGGGCCCTCTTTGACCATGCCTTCATGCCATGGCGTGCCTGGTTGAGCGTCTTCTCGTCAAACATGATGTCCTCCTCCGCCCCGTGCTTCTCCCGCATGTTCTAGCCTATCCTACATTCGCGACTGGCTGGAGTCAATGGTGTCCCTGGCCTGATGCTTTCGGCTGCTATTCATGGTCATTGTCCCCAAGGCAGGCATGCCCTGTTCCCGGTAAGCGGTGGCCCGAAGCCCGGCGCCTCCCTTGCTGGGGCGGGTACTGCTTCTGTCCCGCGGGCACCCACCGTGAGCGGGTATGACGGATTTGAGCGAACCGGTACAGGCATGCAATGAGGCCCGGACACGGCCGCGCTGTCGCAAAAACAGGATGCCAGCGGTGGCGGGCAGAGGCAAACAGCATCACATCCTTCCGCGTGTCAGGACCGGGTGATTGTTGCCTGGACAGGTTCTTGCTAGAATAGGCGCGTCGCCAGCCGGCTGCCACGTTTGACTGGCTTTGCGGCGCTAAAGACGGGGAGAATGAGATAATGACCGTGTCCAGCCAGTCACTGGAGGAGAGGGTAGCCATCGTCACCGGGGCCAGGAGAGGGATCGGGCAGGCCATATCCCTGGCCCTCGCCGGGGCCGGTGCTCACGTGGTCCTGGCAGACTGGGAGGTGGCCGACGGCGCCCTCCAGGCCACCGCCGAGGAGATAGCCAGGATGGGGCGGCACTCACTGGCGATGCAGACCGACGTCTCCGGTAAGGCCCAGGTTGACGCTCTGGTAGGAAGGACACGGGAGGAGTTCGGGAAGATTGACATCCTGGTGAACAACGCCGCCGTCGGCGACGGCGGCAATCTGCTGGAAGCCACCGAGGAAGCCTGGCAGCGTGTGATCGATATCAACCTGAAAGGAGCGTTCCTGTGCTGCCAGGCGGTGGCCCGTGGCATGATGGAGCGGCATACGGGTAGCATCATCAACATCTCGTCGGTGGAGGGGCTGTCCCGGAACCCCTATCCCAGGAGGAGCAACACTTACGGGGTGGCCAAGGCCGGTCTGATAATGCTTACCCGGGGACTGGCCTGGGACCTGGGCCCCCACAACGTGCGCATCAACGCCATCGCCCCCGGCGGGGTGCAGACCGAGATGCTCAGGCCCCTGTGGGAGAACCCCGAGCTGCTGGAGCTGATGTCGCCCATGCTTGCCCTGGGGAGGATAGCCCAGCCGGGTGAGATCGCCGCGGTAGCAGTATTCCTGGCGTCGGATGCGGCCAGCTACATCACCGGCCAGACAATCGTGGTGGACGGCGGTTTGCTCACCTGAACCAGTTGAGGGTAACGATGCTCTCTCTCAGACCGGCGGGCCCGGGCGACATCAGGGCAATCACGGACATCTACAACGAGGCGGTTCTCACCACCACCGCCAGCTTTGACATCGAACCCCGCTCGGTTGACCAGCAGCGCGTCTGGTTCGAGAGGCATGGCCCCAGGCACCCGGTGCTGGTGGCGGAGCAGGGCGGAGTCGTGGTGGGCTGGGCGTCCCTCAGCGAGTGGTCGGACCGCCGTGCCTATGCCAATACCGCCGAGGTCTCCGTGTACGTGAAGGAAGAGCACCGCGGCAAGGGTATCGGCAGGAAGCTGCTGGAGGCGGTGATGGAAGAGGGTGAGAGAGCCGGACTGCACACGGTGGTGGCACGGATTGTTACCGGCAACGACGTCAGCGTCCATCTCCACCAGGCGCTCGGCTTCGAGCACGTAGGTGTCATGCGAGAGGTCGGCCGGAAGTTCGGCAGGCTCCTTGATGTTATTGTGATGCAGAAGGTATACCCTCTGGAGAAGGACCAGGGAAGAGGAGATGGTACCGCCAGCAAAGGAACAGCTTGACTACCTTTTCAGTCCGGCGTCGGTAGCCATCCTGCCACTGTAAGCCTGTGGCTTACCCCAGAACGTCTTCCCGCGCGTCGATACCGGCAATCCTGCGGGCGAGCTCCTGCTTGAGGGGCATATCCGTCTCGCGCTCGATCATGATCTTCTGCGCCTGGGGGGAGCCGGCCCCGTGCATGGACTCGGTGCGGTAGCTGGGCGCAACCAGGCCGAAGCTCATGGCATGAATCAGGGTGAGCATCCGAAAGCGGTCCTCGGTGGACACTTCGGGCACTCCCTTGAGGTATTTCTCGATGTATTTCCCGATCTCAGGATGCCGCAGGTCCTTCTCCGAAGGCGTGGTTACCAGTAGCCCCCCGGCGATATCCTCGGCAAGACGGCAAAGCTCGTAGGGGAAGCGAGTGACATTGAGTTTGCATACGTTCGCCAGGAGCGTATTAGTCTGGTAGTTGCCTGCCTTCGTCTGCCAGCCCTCGTGGGAGCAGGCCAGTCCGCAGGCGTGTATCGTCTCCGCCAGGTGAATCATCTCACCCAGCTTGTCCCTGATGTGGGCCGCCCGGCGCACGCCGTTGTAGTCGGCCATCGAAGCCGCCGCGCCGATTAGCACGTCCCCGATACCTGCCTTGCAGCCCCCGTAGCTCTGCCGGTGGTAGGCGGCGAACCGCTCCACCAGCATGATGGAGAAGTCGATCTCCCCGCACATGAAGACCCGCTCCCAGGGAACGAAGACATCATCCAGGACCAGCAGTACCTCCTGGCCCCCGAAGCTGTAGTTGCCGACGTCTATGTCCCCTTCCTCAAGCTTGCGGGTATCACAGGACTGGCGCCCGTAGATCATGGTGATGCCCTGGGCATCGCTGGGAACGGCACAGGCGACGGCGTAGTCCCGGTCCGCCTCACGCATTCTGAGGGTAGGCATGATGAGAATCTCGTGGGAGTTGGCGGCGCCCGTCTGGTGTCCCTTGGCCCCCCGGATGACAATGCCGTCGCTCCTTCGCGCGACCACGTGGACGAACATGTCCGGGTCGGCCTGTTCACTGGGCGCTCGCCCCCGGTCACCCTTGACGTCGGTCATCGCCCCGCCGACACACAGGTCTTTCTCCTGCACGTGCTTGAGCCATTCCCTGAACCGGTGGTGGTACTCGGTGCCGTGCTCCTGGTCTGCCTCCAGAGTGGTGCTGTACACGGCGTTGATCCCATCCATCCCCACGCACCTCTGGAAGCAGCACGCCGTCCGCTGTCCCAGCCGCCTTTGCAGCTTTACCTTGTCCACCAGGTCTTTGGTACCCTGGAAGAGAGAGGTGAACCGGTTCACCTTCTGTCCGGTCAGGGGCGACTCCGTGGTGGCCAGAGTCTGGGTGTCAGGTTCGTGGGCCAGTTTGTAGGTCATCGCAACCGCGTTCAGGGACGGTCTTATGATGGGATGGTCGACCCAGTTGTTCACCCTCTCGCCGAAGAGATACAGGTTCAGGTCTAACTCGCGCACGCTGTCCAGGTACTCGCCCGCTGTCATCAGCATGGTGCTTCACCTCCCGAGCCGAATAGTGAGGCTCCTGGCGCGATTATACCATGCCCGGGACGGCAATGGCCGGGCTCCCTGCCAACCGTGCGTGTTGCCTATTCGAAGTAGATTGCCACCTTCTCCTGGGGGGTGTCTACGTCAACCTGCAACTCACCCAGGGAATCGACGACCTTCTCCAGGTCCTCAAACTTGAGGTCCCGGATGTCCAGGTCAATTCCCTGCTTCCTGAGCTGCTCGTTGATCTGGGTTGATGCCATTGTGGGGATGAACGATGCGAACTTGATGCCTGCCCTCAGCACCGCCACCGGTATCCGGATGTTGACCCGGTCTTGCTTGGCATCCTGCCCCGGTGCCGGTTCCACCACCACCCGCAGGAACTTGGGCTGGGCCTTGGCGGCCCCCTCCGCCGTACCGACGCTCACTACCTCTCCGGATGGCTCACCGATTGTTGATAGCAGCCTTTCGGCCTCCTCCACGGTTACCTTGCCCTGTGCCAGCATGTCCAGGATCCGCTTTCTGTTCTCACTCACAGCATTGCCTCCCTTTCCCTTTGTTCAATCAACGGAGAAATACACTTGCTCCGGGCCATCTTCTACTTCGACTTTGACGCCGGGCAGCGAGCACATAAGGACGACCAGAGCCGGAGCAGCACGCACCAGCATGAAGAGGCCCAGCAGGACCCACCTGCCCGGACCGCGGTGCCACAGGACCGCTGCGGCGATAAAAGCGAAGGGTAGAAGCAGCAGGGAAATCACCAGGACAAACACCAGGACCACTGGCCCAACCAAGAAGAGTGGCACCCACAGGCTGAAGCGACGCTCGGGGTTCCTGATCCGCATCCGCAGCAGCACCGGCGGCATCATCGGGAGAGCCTCTCGATCGCCTGCTCGGCCGTGATCTGACCGGACTCCAGCTGAGAGAGGACCTCGTCCGCCTGTGACCACTGAGGTGCGGGCAGAGTCTCCACAAGCTGCAGTCGCTCAGAGATACGGTTGAGCCGGTTCTTCACGGTCGGGTAGCTCACGCCGAAAATCTGCTCCATCTCCTTGATGGACCCGTGGCTGCGGACAAAGGCCATCACGAAGACCTGGTCCTCGGCGGAGAGCTGGGCCAGCGGCGGTATCTCGAAATCACCCTCGATGGCGATGCCGCTGTCCACCAGGCGCACCCGCTCGATGACGATTGGCCTCCCCTGGGTAAAGCGGTATACCTCCTGCCATTCTCTTGCCATACTCAACAGCCTCCTGTGGTTGTATTTATTTATCCCGTGCTTCATTTTCTTCATTCAGTGTAGCATCACGAATTAATATCGGTCAACACGCTCCTTGGCCGTGGAGACCACCCCAGAGGCGCCACCGCCCGCTCAGCGGGTCCCGGCCCCGTCTTTCTTCCCGTCTCTCGCCTGTAATTCATTTTGTTGAGGACTATATGCCTGTTGTCTTGATTTTATCGATGTCTGGATGCAGGAAATGCAGACCGTTGCCGGGTCAAGGAGGGCCTACGAACCTATCCTGCCGTAATGCTTGCAGTCAGCCCACACCGGTGCTAGAATCATCCCTAATTCTGCTGCCCTTCGGACCTGGAAGGACTGCAGGCTTACTCCCGGGCAGCAGGGAGGTGACGGGTATGGCACCAGCCGCGCTTTCCGGTGTAAGGGTGGTGGAAATGGCCACCATGGTGGCCGGGCCCTACTGCGGCAAGATGCTCGCTGACCTGGGCGCTGATGTCATCAAGGTGGAGCCACGCGGGGGTGACCCCTCTCGTGAACACGGCTCTTTCCCAGACACAGGCCTGCACCCCGAACGCAGCGCCATGTTCCTCTACCTCAACACCAGCAAGCGTGGCATAACCCTTGACCCGGAAGTGCCTGAAGGGCTGGAGGCGCTCAAGCGCCTCATCAGGTGGGGCGACGCACTCGTCGACAGCGCACCGCCCGAGCGTCTCAAGGGCCTGGAGCTGTCCTGGGGACAGATGCAGCAGCTCAACCCCGGCCTGACCTGTACCTCCATCACTCCCTACGGTCGCACTGGTCCCAGGAGCCCGGCCAAGGGTGATGAGCTGACCCTGATCCATGCCGGGGGACTGGGCAACCTTCTGCCGACGCGTTCCGAGGACGTGGACCGGGCGCCGGTCAAGATGGGCGGTAACCCGGTGGGATACCATGGCGGTATCACCGCAGCCCTGGCTACCATGGCAGCGATCATCGGCCAGAGGAAGACCGGCCGGGGACGGCTGATCGACATCTCCCTGCAGGAAGTCATCCTAGCGATGGTGCGCACCAGCCTTGCCGGGAGCCGGTACCAGAATAGCACCTGGAGGCGCGTCCCGGACCGGCCGCCTGCTATGGGCAGGATGCAGACCAGGGACGGCTACATCGTCGCCGGTACCCCGGAGAACCACCACTTCCGTGCTTTTCGGGAGCTTATGGGAAACCCCGAATGGCTGGCCGGCAAGGAGTGGGAGTCCCTTGCCTATCGCTCCCATCACCTGATGGAGGTTGCTGACAGGATCGACGAGTGGATGCTCCAGCAGAGTAAGGACGAGCTGCACCACCGCGGTGCCAGGATGGGAATCGCCATGGGCCCGCTGAACTCCGCCGAGGACCTCCTGAAGGATGAGCAGTACGCCGCCCGGGGATACTTCACCGAGGTGGAGCATCCCGAGGCGGGCCGGCACCGCTATGCGGGATGGCCCTACAAGATGGGCCAGACCCCGCCCCGGGTCCAGCGGCCTGCTCCCCTGCTGGGCCAGCACAACCGCGAGGTATACTGCAATGAGCTTGGCTACTCCCCCGAGGAGTATGAGCGGCTTCTGCACGCCGGTGCGGTTTGACTGCAATACGTGAAGGACGGTGGTCACTATGCTTCCGCTTGAAGGAATACGGGTAGCCGATTTCTGCTGGGTGTGGGCGGGGCCTTACTGCGCCATGATGATGGCCGCCCTCGGTGCCGAGGTCATAAAGGTAGAGGGACACCGCCGGACTGACCTCACCCGCCACGGCGTGGTCTGGCCCCTGCCTGACCCCGCACCCTCAGAGGTGCCGGTAAACCAGGGGATGTCCCTGAACACGGTCAACCAGAACAAGAAGAGCGTTACCCTGGACCTGAGCAAACCAGAAGGCGTGGCCCTGGCCCGCCGACTGGTGGCCATCAGCGACATCGTGGTGGACAACATGAGGGCAGGCTCGATGGAGAGGATGGGACTGGGCTACGAGGAGCTCCGCAAGGTCCGGCCGGACATCATCGTTTTGTCCATGTCCAGCCGGGGCCAGGGCGGGCCCCAGAGGGACTATGCCGGCTACGCCACCATTCACCACGCCATCGGTGGGGGTGCCTATATTACGGGCTATCCCGATGACCACCCCTGTCACAGCACCGGTGACGTAGACCTGATGAACGGCACCACCGCTGCTTTCTCCGCCCTTGCCGCGCTACACCATCGGATGCAGACCGGTGAAGGGCAGTTCATCGACTTCTCCCAGTGCGAAGGCGTCACTTCCATCATCGGTGAGCTCCTGCTGGGCTACGAAATGAACGGAGTCGTGCCAGAGAGGGCGGGTAACGCTCACCCGTACTATGCCCCGCACAACGTCTACCGTTGCTGGGGTGTAGACCGCTGGCTCGCCCTCGAGGTTCACTCCGACGAGGAGTTCGCTGCTCTGGCGGGCGTCATCGGGAAGCCGGAGCTGGCCGCAGACCCTCGGTTTGCTGACATGGCCTCCCGCAAGCAGAATGAGAAGGAGCTTGACGGTGTCATCGGGCAGTGGACCCGGCAGCGCGACCGCGACTGGATGGTGGCCGAGCTTTGCCGGGCCGGGCTGGCGGCGGCTCCTTCGCGTGATGACCGCGACCTCTACGCGGACCCGCATCTCAAAGCCCGCGGGGCTTTCCTGAAGGTCAGCCATCCGGAGCTGGGGGAGCTGGAGCTGGTCGGCTCACCCTGGAAGATGAGCGATGCCCCGATGCCGGCGCGACCTGCCCCTCTGCTGGGGGAGCACAACGACTATGTGCTGGGGGAGCTGCTCGGTCTGAACGAGGCCCAGATGGCTGAGCTCCGCGAGAAGGACATTATGCTATAAGCGTCACCCACACAGTTCGCGCGCGCCGTGCCTGTCGCATCAGGGCTGCGTCCCGGCACCCGCCTCGCGGCGGTATTTCCTGCGTGCTTTCGCTTCCACGCCCGAGTACCTGCCCAGACCGCCCCTCAGCCGCGGGTCAAGGAGGTCTCTGAGCGCATCCCCGAACATGTTGATGCCGTAGACCACAACGGCCAGGGCAAGGCCCGGCCACAACGCCATCCCCGGTGCCATCCGCATGTACCTGCGCCCGGGCCCGCTGAGCATGCCGCCCCAGCTAGGAGCGGGCGGGGGAATACCGTACCCGAGGAAGCTGATCGTCGCCTCGGTCAGAATCGCCGCCCCCATGCGTGTCGTGAAGACGATGATTACCGGGGCCATGATATTGGGCACGATGTGCCGAAGAAGGATCAGACCGGTCGGGGCGCCGATTGACCTGGCCGCTTCCACGTAGACGTTCTCCTTGATGGCAATGACGGCGCTTCTGACCGTCCTGGAGCCGTTGATGCCGTATATCATCCCCAGGACAAGTATCACCTGCGCCAGACCCGGACCAACAATAGCCATCACTGTCAGGATTATGAAAAGCCCGGGAAAGCACATCCAGGCGTCCACGAAACGCTGGATGACAATATCAGCCTTGCCTCCGAGGTATCCCGACACCATGCCTATCACCAGTGAGACGGCCGAGCTTAGAGTGGCTACGCCCAGGCCCACGAGCACGGACACTCGTGCCCCGAAGATGATGCGGCTGAAAAGGTCCCGCCCCAGGTTGTCCGTACCCAGGACGTACTTTGCCGACGGGCCTTGCAGGCGGTCCAGAAGCGTCATCTCGTTCTCGCCATATGGGGCAAGGTAGTTCGCGAATATGCCGGTAAGCAACAACAGCAGCACTATCGCTGCTCCCACCGTGCCCAGCGGCTTCTCCCTGACCAACCTGGCGAGCAAATCCACAAGCAGTGGCCGCCGCTTGCGCGCTTCGACGGCTATGCCAGATATGTCTTTGGTCCTTTCTTCCATGGCGTGCTTCCCTCTCTACCTGTAGCGGATGCGCGGGTCCAGCCAAGCGTAGGTCAGGTCAACCACCAGGTTCAGCACCATTATGAACAGACCCATGGTCAGGTTTATCGCAGATATTATCGGGTAGTCCCTCTTGCCAAGGGCCTCGAGCAAGTACCGCCCGAGCCCCGGCAGGGCAAATATCTGCTCCATGACGGCACTGCCTCCGATTAACACCGGCACCATGCCCGCGGCGACGGTGACCACGGGGATGAGGGCATTCTTGAGGGCATGGCGCACCACCACAACCCGCTCCGTCAGCCCCTTCGACCAGGACGTCCGGATGTAGTCCTGCCGCAGCACTTCCAGCATCATGGTTCGCGTCATCCTCATGGTTGTCCCGGACATGATCATTCCCATCAGAACGCCCGGGACCGCGAACTGCTTCAGGTTCTCTATCGGGTCGTCAACGAACTTGATGTAGTCCAGGGGTGGCGACCAGTCCCACCAGATTGAGGGATAGACCACCACCATCGTCCCGAGCCAGAACCCTGGCAAGGAGATGGCCAGTATGGCTAGT
>Ga0180434_10006980_pt1 | contig 12831 bp, 7 predicted proteins | sample SS_ome_7_FD_132453 | JGI IMG/M metagenome (GOLD analysis project Ga0180434, IMG submission 132453) | Hypersaline lake sediment archaeal communities from the Salton Sea, California, USA - SS_1_D_2 metaG | ecosystem: Environmental > Aquatic > Non-marine Saline and Alkaline > Hypersaline > Sediment... | reverse complement strand
CCGTGGTCCTATCCCACAAGTTCTCCTTCTTTGACTTCTTCTACGCCATCCTCATCGGCCTCCCCTATGCCGGTGCGGAGCTATGTCTTGCTTTCGGCCTCCTCGTCCTGATGAGTGCAATAGCGCCACGATTTACCTGCCGCCTGTCAGCCCTGCTCCTACCGGTAGGCCTCCTACTATGCGTGGGTGTCAATCTCGATCAATGGTCCGACATCAACGGAAGTAGTAAATATCGACTCGTACGACATGAAGAGAACACCCTTCTGCATATCGCCCTGAAAAGCCCTTCAGGCTACGCACGCGAGAACCTCGCTCCCTATTTCTTCATTCACGACCATCTGCAAAATAAAACAATCGTGACCTATTCAAAACAGGTTTTCGACAAGTACCACATAAGTATGAACGGCCGAGTTAAAGACTACAAAGTCGAGACCTATCGCTACGAAATAACCCCTGAAGAAGCCCAATCGCTCATGGCACGGAAACATACCATCATGACCTTGGGCAGTGGCAACGAATGCGTGTTCGTTCTGGGTGATGATAATCCCGATACCGAAGACACCTATTACATCCTACGAAACGACAACCGCCATTTCGTGGTTCCGGCTCGTCTCATCCCAAACTAGAAAAGGCCCCTCCATGCTGCAGCAAATCGCTTTTCTTTCTTGCCTGCACCTTCTCGGCATCCTACTGGGCAGCCTCGTCAAGAAGCAAGTCGGTTTTCTTTTCATCGCCCTGTCCGGCATTTTGTGGGGCATACTCACGTGGGTGCTCCTTGGCGTCACTCTTTTATCCATCGGCGTGCCCTACACAATACACAACATGGCGATTTTTATCGCGGGGCTTGGCTTGATCCTGCTAGCCATCAATCTTCGAATCAACACCTTCACGAAACGCGATATCGGATGGATGATCGCAACCACGTCCGCATTGGCGGCTGTCACCACCCTGGCGGGCATCTTCAATCACACCGTCATGTCATACGACTCCTACCGGCAAGTCGAGTTCAGCCGATACCTCGCACACATGGGAATACTTAACGATAACTGTTCGAAAATGCTGTCCTTATGGGGTGTTTTCGTACCGATCGTCCAATCAGCCTCGGTCTTCCTCAACATCGACTACCTCTACGCCGCCGGCCCTGCATGGAAGGCCGCCATGCTTTTCGCCTTCTTCTACGTCTCTGTGCGGTCCCTCCGATCGCTCGACGTACCATGGTGGATAGCATGGGCAACGGCCGCTCTTTCGATAGCCACGCTCTTGTGTACCTATCTTTTTACGTTCCAATTCTTCTACATCCACAACAATCTGCCATCCGCCCTTTACTTGTTCCTCTTTGTCGCCACACTCTGGATCGGACTTCAAGAGAAAAACCACGCCTGGTTTCTCTTCTCAATGCTGGCGCTCACTGCCTTCACCTTATTGCGAACCGAGGCCATCCTCACCGCCTTAATCTTTCTCATCCTGATGGTATCAACTGGCGCGATCACTTACCGAACCAAGCTGCTCTGTTTCCTGCCCTACTGCTTTATCATCCTCGCATGGTTTCTGAAACTCCGATTCCAGATCGGCCAAGGTAGCTACATCCTGTCGGATAGCCGAATTGCCATTCTCATTGCCTTAGTGATAGGCTTCAGTCTCTTGATCCTTCTCTCGAAGCTTCGTTGGATAGAGTGGCTCGCAACCCATGCCCCCATCATGATGCTCTACGCCCTCGCAGGCATCTGTCTCTTGTTCCTCGCCCTAAAAACAGACCTTATGACCGCCTGCTTCGCCGCTCTCCTCGACAATATGTTCTGGTCCGGCCGATGGGGTGTGACATGGGGTATCCTCCTCACGCTCCTGATCTTAGCCCACTCCCAACGGCACATCCCTTACGAACCCATCTTTGCCGTGGGCATTCCATGCTTTTTTCTCTTGGTCTATGCACTGGGAGCCTTCAGAGACGAACCCTACCGACTCGGCTGGGGCGATTCCGCCAATCGAATTTTCACCCACATTCTGCCGATCATCGTTTTTTACCTGGGCCTCAAGTATGCCCCCGGCCTCATACCTCGCCACGACAATGCACCTAAAAGTGAACAGCGCCGCCGACTGCTTCTCACGTTCACCCTTCTCTTGGCTGGAAGTGCCGACTATACCCTGCGTTGCCCGGTGAACTTGGCCCGAGGTGCAAAGGTCATCCACGGACCTGAGTTCATCTCAACCCACCCTTTCGATATTGCCCTGCGCGGAATCGCCGACCGTAAATATGTAGCCTCAAAAGGCAAGGTACCCGCAACCGTCATTCTCGACTTGAACCGCATGGTTCGCGCCAACGTCCTTGAGATAACCCAGTACCATCGCACGGAGTTGTTTGAAGACTACGCTTGGCACGTCTCCGCCGACGGTGAAACCTGGCAAGACGTCTTCGATACGCAAACGGGTGAAACACCACTTTCCACAAAGAACGACGGCGTCATAACGCAGTTCGATCTATCCGACAAAGAGCCGTTCCGCTTCGTCAAGCTGACCCTACGTTCCGCCAAAGGCCAGAACCGACTCCTACTAAAGCGACTGAGCGTCTATTCCAACTTGTACAATAAACTAAGACAAGCCGTAGCTGACATACGCTGATGCCATCTCTGCTTCAACCTCCAGACCATGGCACAGCACGGAACACGACGGCCCCAATACCATATGCACACGCGTATTGCGTCCGACACCGCAAGCGTTCCGAGCCGCTCCAGACACACCACACGCAATACCGAAAACGCAGCAAGGCTTCAAACGCCTGAGTCCGGTAAGCTTAGGTCTTCAGGCCCGATAATGCTTGGTTCTACCGTCTACACGTGAAGATCCCTCGGCACTTCACGGCATCGGGTTCGATTCATATCCGCTACAATTCGCCGATCGGCCAAAATCAGGTGACTTCAATCAAAGGTCAACCAGGGCTCCCATGTTTCCGATAAAAAATCCATCCAACTCGGCCATAGCGGCCAACAGCAAGCGCAACTGGAGCGTCTGGAATGACCACGTTGAAGCCTCTTCAGCCACGATACCCCTCCCTGGATATGTGGAGGGGTGTTGCTTGCTTGATTGTGGCCGCCTTTCATGCCGCCATTTGTATTCGCAAAACCGGCGTGAGCCTGTCGTGGGTCGTTGCGCCTCTTTGGTACTATGGTTATCTAGGTGTGCCACTATTTTTCGTCATTAGCGGTTACTGTATTGCCGCCTGTGCCGATGCTCATCGCCGGTCCGACCGTAGCGGCCGGTCTTTTGTGTGGCGACGCATTCGCCGCATTTACCCGCCATACTGGGCATCACTCCTGTTTCTCGCAACCATCCTGATAACGTGTGATCTCTGCGGCTGGGAGTGGTTCTACGAGCGCAAGGTGCGTTTCATTCATCCGGCTCAATTGACACTCTCCCAATGGATAACGAATCTCACCCTTACCGAAATGTGGGCCCATCCCCTGCATGGCAGCGACAAATTCACACTCTTCAACGCAGTCGCTTGGTCACTCTGCTTTGAAGAACAATTCTATTGCGTTTGTTTTCTTCTGTTATTCATTGCGCCCCGACGCTTCTTTAAGGCAGTCATTGCTGTAACGGGCTTGATTCTTGTCGGATGGGCAATAGCAGAGTCACTCGGCTTCAGCGTGCTCGCCCATAAAACCTTCATCGGCTGGGGATGGTTGGAATTCGTGCTCGGCGTGGCGGTCTACTATCGCCTGAATTACCTCACCGGGAAAAAGAGTCGACTCTTCGATCGGGTCGCAAGTCTTTTGACTTCCGCTTGCATCCTGGCACTTTTGCCGTGGTCATTGCGCACGCGCAAGCTCGTGTTTCCTTTTCTGAATCCCTGCTTGAACCTATCGGTGGCCTTGAGCTACGCGTGGCTCCTCATACAAATTCGCCCGTACGATCGGCGTTTGACACAGACGTTGCTAGGGCGTCTCTTTTCGTTCATCGGAAAGTTCTCATACAGCCTCTACCTGACTCACTATCCCATCTGCAAGTTGGTTGCCGTGTGCTCACTCAGCATAGGGTGCTGGAACTCGCTAAGAGCGACACTTCTGACACTTCCCGCGTGCGTAACTGCTGCATGCCTTGTTGCCTACGGGTTCTATCATCTTGCTGAACGACCATTCCTCAACACCTCGTTGTCGAGTGAGAAAGCGGCCCCAACGCCAGCCTGCACCAACCCAGTAGCAAAACACATCAACAAACCACCAGCCCAAACACCACTTCCCGAAGGGGATCTTCTTGCGGTTTGAAACAACCCACAAGTACCGTCCCATTTATCTACGCCATCCACAACTTTTGGGCTCTCATCCCAAAAACGTGGGGTGTTGTTATAAAAGTGGACATCATGCCGCCCTTTGGTAAACAAGTGCTTTGTCAACAGGTACTTGTAGGCCGAAGGGAGACGCACGATGTCCGAGCTCAGTATAGCAGTGTATTTTCCGTTTGCACGCATGAAAGTCATTGACCAACAACCTCACCTGGATCTCGACGTACCCGGCACCGTCATCGGCCTTCGACCGGACCGCCGATGCCGACCGCTTTGTCATGAATGCGGCCAACCCGGACAGGTTCACTCGCACGGCTTGCGCCGGTTCATCCGCGATCTGAACGTCGGCCCGGCTCAGACGTTCTTGCGGGTCGAGTATCGCAGGGTGTGGTGTCCGGCGTGCCAACATGCCCGGGTCGAGCAGCTTGATTTTGCCGACCCCGGCAAGCGAATCACGCATCGATTGGCGCAGCTGATCTACGACTTGTGCAAGGTTATGACCGTCGAGGACGTGGCCCGCCATTTCGATTTGGACCCCAAGACCGTCAAAGCCGTCGATCAGCATTTTCTTCAACAGGAGTATGGCCAATCCACCGCCTGCGTACGTGTTTAGCGTCCCCAGTAGCCCTCAAGTGACATGCGGTGACGCGAAGAACGTGTTCTTCACCACCTACCTTTCGCTACCTTGTTGTTGCAGTTTTGCCAAAGCGGCAAAGGGACGCGGCTGCAATTTCAGTCGTCCCGTCGTAGACTCCCAGCGATACACGCTGGCAGTTGAGACGTTCAGTTGCCGGGCAAACTCTACCACCGAAAGCCCAAGCCTTTTACGCAGTCGGGCTACCGACCTCCCGGTGGGTCGGATCCGCGACGTGGTTCTGGTGGCCGCCGCACTCTGTTTTTGATTCTTGGGGGCAACCTGCGCGCGTTTCTTGTGATCGGCGACCTTTCGTTTCACCTTCTTGGGATGTTTAGATTGTTGTTTAGCTGGTGTAGTTTTGGGCCGTGTTGCGGATCGGAGTTTTTTCGTGGCCTTGGACGGCACGGCGCGTTTGGCGGTGCGGGGTTTCTTCTTCGACTTGTCTTTCGGAATACGCTGCTTGTCCTCTGCATCATCCAGCTCGATTCCGAAGATATCGCCGAGCCGCTCGTCGTCGATTGCATCGCTCGTTGCCACCGTATCCGGGACAGTCATCTCGGTGGAGATCAGTTCCTGTGCATCGACGTCGCGAAGCAGAAACAGCAGTTCCGGCTCGTGATCGAGTCGGCGACCGACGCCGTACATCGCGGCTGCGACATGCTTGCACATGATCGCCCAGTCGGGACAGTCACAACGGAGTTCGATTTCGCGCGGCTGGGGAAAGAGCCCATTCGCTCGATCGGTCACAACCGTCATAACCTGATCCGACAACTTGCCCTGCAGCAACTCCAGCATCGAACCGATTTGCCCGGAACAGTTGACCTTGACAGTATCCCATATGGCAGGTCTGAGTTTCTTGATCCCGATGCTGACGTTGTACAACTCAGAGCCACTGACGATGGCTTCTATCTTCCCGGGATGGATGGCCAAGTGGCAGACCGAGCCATTGCGGACATACCTTCGACCGCGCGGCAGGCGGTTCTCATAATCGGAAAATGATTCCAGATGATCGCACCAGCCCTTGCCCCAGAAACTCCGAGCAATCGTCCGTCCGTCAATCTCAACGGGTTGAATGATATTGCCCTTCTTGCGAAGTTTCGCCATTTTGCGCAAAGCGTTCGCACGCCGCTGAGCCACGGGAACATATTCACCCCAGAACTGCATATCGCCACTCCTTAGATTTTCGCTCGCGTAACATCCAGGCGAACCAGATTCATCAATTCGTCGTCGGGCAATTCGGTCAGGTTGAACTCACCATCGGCGGCAAGGACTTCCTCGGCTAACTGTCGCTTCTCTCCGATCAACTGATCGATCCGCTCCTCGATCGTTCCACTCGTGACGAATTTATGCACCAGCACGTTTCGTTTTTGTCCGATGCGGAACGCACGGTCAGTGGCCTGGTTTTCGACGGCCGGGTTCCACCAGCGGTCGAAGTGAATCACATGCGACGCCGCGGTCAGATTCAGACCCGTGCCGCCTGCCTTCAATGACAAAATGAAGAACGGAGGTCCGTCGTTCTCCTGAAACTGTGCGACCACGCCCTTGCGTTTCTTGATGCTCGTCCCGCCGTGCAAAACCAAACCACTCCGCCCAAAAACGGTGGCCAGGTGCTCCGCCAATGGATCGATGATCTCGCGAAATTGCGTGAAGATCAATACCTTCTCCTGGCGCTCAGCCAACTCTTCGCAAATCTCGGCCAAGCGGAGGAATTTGCCGCTGTCGACAGGGTCGTATTCACCGTCGCCGACAAGCTGGCTGGGGTGGTTGCAGATCTGTTTGAGTCGCATCAGTACTTGCAGCACGAGCCCACGCCGGGCGATGCCGTCGACTTTGTCCAAGGTGGATCGCATCTGCCGTACCGTCTGCTCGTACACCTTGATCTGCGTCCTGGTCAGTTGGCAATAGCGTGCCGTTTCGGTCTTCTCCGGAAGATCGGTAATAATCGACCGATCTGTCTTGAGACGGCGCAGAATGTACGGCCCGACCAGTTGACGTAGCGGCGCAAACTGATCCCGCTCGCGCGATTGCAGGTTCTTGACAAAAGACTTGAACACACCGGCTGAACCGAGCAAACCCGGATTGATAAAATCGAACAGAGACCACAGATCACCCAGTCGATTTTCCACCGGCGTACCGGTCAACACAATCCGCGCCTGGGCGGACAGCTTTTTCGCAGCTTTGCTTTGCCGCGTGGACGGGTTCTTGATCGCTTGCGCTTCATCGAGGATCAACAACCGCCAGTTCAGTCGTGTCAACCATGTCTGACGGGTCAACATAGCGTAAGTTGTCACCACGAGGTCGCTATCAGCCAGGGATTTCTCGGGCGATTCAGCAATGCGTTCTAGTGTCGGACGATCCGTCTCTGCGGGATGCAGAAAGGTAAGCTTCAGGGACGGCGTGAAGCGATCCGCTTCCTGTCGCCAGTTACTTAACAGTGAGGCGGGGACGACCAGCAGCGATGGCTGGCGTTGTCGTTTCGTTTTGTCCTCCCGATCGCACAACAATAGTGCCAACACCTGGATCGTCTTGCCCAACCCCATGTCGTCCGCCAAACACGCCCCCAGCCCCAGCGTCGTCAGGAAGCGCAACCACGTCAAACCGACCTGTTGATACGGTCGAAGCGTCGCGTTCAGTCCTGTTGCCAGTTCCGCAGGGCTCAGCGTTCCAGGTTCGCGCAGGTGGGCGAGGATCCCGCGCATCGCCTCACCGGCAGACACATGGACCCACTCGCGCTGCCCCGCAACCTCATCCTCATGCTTGAGATCCGCGGACGCCCCTGCCAGCAAGCGCATTCCTTCGATAAAGGAAATCTCGCCATTCGTCGCCTGTTCCTTCATTGCCTGCCAGTGGTCGATCGCTTCCTGCAGTCTCTCGCGATCCACCTCGACCCATTGCCCCTTGAGCAATACCAGCCCGTCCTCGGCCGCCAACAGGTCATCCAATTCCTTGGCCGACAAGGCCTCGTCACCCAACGCCACGTCTACGTTGAAATCCAGAACCGCGCTGGCACCAAGCGTATGTTTCTTCTCCTCGCCGATCGTGACCGAGACTTGAGGCCGCGATCGCTTTCGCCACCAGTCGGGCAGCCTGACCGACAAGCCGCTGTCCTCTAATGTCGGCACGGACCGCAAAAACGCATACGCTCGTGATGCCGACCATGCCGTCGGCTGATACACTTCGCCCGAATCGACCAACTGCTTGATCCAGTCACAACGGTCCGCTGCTTCCTGGACCGGAGCAAGAAGCTTGATCAATGCGGATCGATTCTTGGCGCCTACGTACTGCTCCAATGCTTTTCGTAGCGGCAAGTGCTTTAATCGTCCGCCCGCACCGAAACCTGTTGCATACGTCGCCAGGAATGCGAATGGCCGCAATTCGTCATTTTTATTCTCAGCAAGGTGAAAGCAGACGCGGCCAACCTGATGCCATTTGGGCGCGCGTGATTGGAGAAACTTGCCCAGTCCGCCTGCTAAAACAACCGCACCCTGAACCCATTCATCCAACCCACGCCATAGATCGTGCAGGATTTCAGCCGTCAGATACTCGCCACCTCGCATCGGCGGCGCAGTCAAAACCCAGGTCACACAATTAGCCGGCGAAGGCGACTCAACCTCAAAGGTTGCGGCCGATTCGGGAATGTGACACAAAGCGGTCAGATACCGCTCCGCAACGCTCTGCCAGTAGCGCAACGTCAGAGAATCGCCAACACCGATCTTCTCGCCGGCCAGTGCAAAAAGACCTTCCCGCCAGTCTGCGGAAAAGATCTTCCGTAACGTCGACAGGGACGCAGGTTCAGCCTCATCACCCGTAGAATCCCAGGATAAATGCCCTGTTGGTGTGAGTCGGATCTCTGGCATGACTTCCTCTTTCGCCCCTCTACAACGATTCGACTCGACGAAGGATCATTCGAAGCTTATCGCGATGCTGCTTCGCTGAATCACCTTCGCGATTGCCTTGTCGCTCTTTTTGCAAGGAATCCGCCAACCACGACAATACGAGAAATAACTCGTGAACCACAACATCGGCCTGCACGATGTCAATCCCACCGGCTTCATGATACGCGGCCAGCAATCGCTTTAACCCGTTATTCAGACCGCAGAGCCTGGCGTTACCGCGCGTGACGATCGCTAAATCATATGCGGGATCACCAATGCGTGCGTATTCCCAATCGATCACCCCCAAACGATTATGCTCCCACATCCAGAGGAGATTCTGTGGAAGTAGATCCCCGTGCAGCACAACCAAAGACCGATCCGTGGACAGATGATCGTTGATCCATTCGATGGCCCGGATAGCAACAGGATCACTGTCCAGAACGTCAAGGTCAATGCTGTCTCGCCACGCCACCATATGCTCCCTGGAGTCGGAACAGCCGGAAAGCAGATCAAAACGATCAACCGGAAGATGATGGACGGCAGCGGCAACACGCCCGATGGATTCAATCATAAACGACGCCTTCTCGGGAAGCTTCTTGATCTCGCCCAAACAGATGCCACGCAAAGCCGTTTCAATAAAACCCGTTGGCTGAGCGGCGTCATCCCTAACGAAGCAAATGAATTCCGGAATAGCCACATCCATGCCCTGGTTCGCCAGGATTCTCAACACCGCCGCTTCTCGTTGAAGCCTGTGGACCGCTTCCGCGTAGGCCGCCACTCCGTCCTCTGATTTGCACTTGCGCAGCACGTACAAGGTCTCTTTCGGCAAAGGAAGCGGTTCATCCGTATCGAGCTGAAACACGTAGTTGTCATGATTCAAGCCGTCACCCAGACGCGTAATCTTGCCGTCGATTCGAACGGACGATGGGAATGTGGTATCCCCCCTCAGCGCAGTTTCGACCTCATCTTTCAAGGCAGTCCAATCGATTCGACGAGATCGCCGCTTCAAAACACCTTCTCCAAGGGAATGGCAGGCGGATTCCGGGAAAGACAATCAGCCCCAATCCTGCCAGCCCCTCACCGTAAAGCCTTTGCGAACATACGAAGACGCGCCCCCATAAACGAGCGTACCTGGACAATCGTCTTGCTCTGGCAAGGTACGCCAGTAACCCAAACCCTTGAACGCATCGTCAGCGATCGTCTGACCGGACTTGATCTCTACTGGCACCAGCGAGTTACCACGATCAATCAGAAGGTCAACCTCATGCCCGGCTGAATCGCGCCAAAAGTAGACATCCGGTTCAAGGCCCTGGTTGTGATAGATCTTGAGTAGCTCAGACAACGCCCAGGCCTCGAATATCGCACCGCGGCTCGCGTGCATGGTAAGATCATCAGCATCCCTGATCCGCAACAGATAACACAGCAAACCGGTATCTAAGAAGTAAAGCTTCGGTGATTTGACCAGCCGCTTGTTGAAGTTCCTATGATGGGGTCGCAACAGATATACGAGAAAACTCGCTTCAAGAATCGACAGCCAGCGGCGAGCCGTCGTATGAGATACGCCCGCATCCGACGCGAGTGACGACAGGCTCAATAGCTGACCGCATCGTCCTGCACACAAACGGACGAACCGGCCAAACGTCTCCAGGTCACCGACGTTGAGCACTTCTCGCACATCCCGCTCCAGGTAGGTTCGATAATAATTGGCCAGCCATTTCTGAGGTTCGAGTGCTTTATCATGAATGCGAGGGTAAAACCCCTTGAATAGCGCATCGAACAAACTAGGGACATCCTCTATTCGTGCCGACTCTGCGCGTTTTCGTGATGGTGGAGTTTCAATGCGATCGAGTGGCATCATTGGGCGATTGGCGAGTTCCGATCGGCTGAAGGGTAACAGATGCAACACCGCGCAGCGGCCGGCCAGGCTCTGGCTCACTTTCTGCAGAAGAAGGAAATTCTGAGAACCGGTGAGAATGAACTGTCCAGCCTTGTCGGTCTCATCGACGATCCCCTGGATATACGAGAACAACTCCGGCACGCGCTGTGCTTCGTCGAGGATCACTTTGCCGGAGAACTGGTCCAGAAACCCTCGCGGGTCGCTCAGGGCAAAGGCGCGATGGTCTGGATCTTCCAGCGAAACGTAGCGGTGTTTGGGGAAGCTTGCACGAACCAGTGTTGTTTTGCCGGACTGCCGGGGCCCGGTAAGTGTTACCACGGGATACTGCTTGGCAGCGGCCTTCAAAGTCTTGGCGAGATGCCTTGCGATCATCATCACGCTCCATGCAATATGAATTTCGTAAATTCATATTACAAGACAGGCTTCAGCCCGTCAATCCGCCTCCTCAAGCCAGTGCGTCTCTGCAACGGATACCACTGTTCCCGGAAAGAGTTACACCGCCCAAAGCCCAGGTTTTCAGGCAGGTATCCTGGTGACAGGGCATCGGAACTCCATGAATTGCAGGACGTTGGGACACCGCTGCATATTTCTTGGTGTTTTCCTTGGTGCAAACTTGGCCGAAACGGGTCAAATCGACGGGGAAGGAGTGTTGGCGAGAGCATGAGGAGTCGCCGGCGTTTCTGAGGTCAGTGACGTAACCCTAGAAAAGGCGGTCACTTAGTACGTGTTTAGCGTCCCCAGTAGCCCTTGAGTAAAGTGGTATTTTATTTGCGCATTGGTTATCCACAGCGCATACTTGTAGCGTCCCGTTTGGAGTGCGTGACGCCAGGAGTATGGCATGGATGCTGACCCGCGCGATCTTCGGATTCAACAACTTGAAGCGGAGAATCAGTCGCTCCGTCAGCGCGTTGCTGAACTGGAACCGCTCGTCGCCTCGCTGCAGCAATGCATCGAGGAACTTGAACGTGTTGCCGCACGTCAGGCAGCGCCGTTTCGTCGCAGAGACAAAAAGAAAAAGCCGCCGGATCAGCACAAACGCCCCGGTCGGCCCCAAGGACATCCGCCCGCGTTTCGTCCGCCGCCTGCGCAGGTTGATGACGACATTGAGATGCGATTGGACGAATGCCCCCAGTGTGGTGGGCCGATCACTGCGATTCAACGTTGCGAACAGTACATCGAAGACATTCCACCGGTTCGGCCGCATGTGACAAAGTTGACCACCTACGTTGGCATCTGCCGCTGTTGTGGCGAAGTGCGCAGCACGCACCCCTTACAAGTCAGCACCGCTTGTGGTGCGGCCGGAACACACTTGGGTGCACGTGCTTTGGCTGCTTGGCTGAGTAAGCGATTGGGCATGACCACACGTTCGGTCTGCAAGGTTTTGCAGGCGATGTTCGGCTTGAAGCTTACGCCCGGCGGCTTGACGCAGGCTTTGGATCGTATGGCTGACAAGTTGGAACTGACGTTCGATGCGTTGATCAACGAACTGCGTAACCAATCGGGCGTCTGGGCGGATGAAACCAGTTGGTGGGTTGGTGGACCGGGCTGGTGGCTTTGGACATTCACTTCTCCGAACCTGACCGTTTATCATGTCGATCGCAGTCGCGGCCGGGACGTGGTTCTTGATATGCTTGGACAAGACTTCGCAGGTGTGCTGACCAGCGACTGCTTAGCCAGCTACGAAAAGCTGCCGTACAAGATGCATAAGTGTTACGCCCATCATCTCAAAGCCATCCGTAAAGCCTGTGAGGATGAACCCTCCGATTATCTGCTGCAGCTTCGTAGCCTGTTGCACGCCGCCATGTTCCTGCAAACTCTTCGCAATGATCTGCCCCCTCCGGAATGGGCCACGAAGCGTCAACATCTGGAAGACCGGGCGGATGAGCTGCTCTTGCGGACCACGCCGCCAGTCGGTGCCGCCAAGGTGGCCAATCGGCTTCGCAAACGCCGCCGCTGGCTGTTCACCTTCCTGGACGACCCAGCCCTGGAAGCCACCAACAACCGGGCGGAACGCTCGTTACGTCCTGCCGTCATTACCCGCAAGCTCTCCTGTGGCAACAAAACGTTACGAGGCAAGCGCACGTGGGAGATCTTGACCAGCTTAGCCGCCACCTGCCACCAGCAAGACCAAAATTTCGCCGAGTGG
>Ga0180434_10006978_pt1 | contig 12833 bp, 11 predicted proteins | sample SS_ome_7_FD_132453 | JGI IMG/M metagenome (GOLD analysis project Ga0180434, IMG submission 132453) | Hypersaline lake sediment archaeal communities from the Salton Sea, California, USA - SS_1_D_2 metaG | ecosystem: Environmental > Aquatic > Non-marine Saline and Alkaline > Hypersaline >... | reverse complement strand
GCTGGGGTCTACCACTACAGGCAGGTGAGATAGTCTCTTCACTATAGGAATGGATGATATATCCAGGGTATTCCTGGTGCCCGGCTCGAAGGTCCTTATTCCTCGCTCACACAGGATAACTTTCCTGTTTCCCTCTTTGAGGATGTATTCAGCGGCCATCATCCACTCCTCAACCGTAGCACTCATACCTCTCTTGAGCAGTATAGGTTTATCCGAATAGCCTAGCTCCTTGAGCATAAAGTAGTTCTGCATGTTCCTGGCCCCCACCTGCAATACGTCCGCAAAGCGGGACACCAGGTTTATGTCCCTGACGTCCAGCACCTCTGTGACGATTGGTAGGCCCGTCTCCGAGCGGGCCTGGGCCAGCATCTGCAGGCCCTCCTCTCCAAGTCCCTGGAAACTGTAGGGTGAGGTACGCGGCTTGAAGGCCCCACCCCTGAAAAGATCGGCACCACCCTCCTTTACCCTGCGGGCCGCCTCCACCACCTGCTCCTCCGTCTCCACCGAGCACGGTCCAGCGATCACGGCAAAGTGCCCCGCGCCTATCTTGGCGTCCCTTACCTCGATCAGGGTGGGCTCCTCCTGGAATTCGCGGCTCACCAGTTTATAGGGCTTCATGATGGGAACCACCTTCTCAACGGCCGGATAGGCCTCGAAGGGCATCTCCATCACCTTTTCGCGGTCGCCGATGACCCCGATCACCGTGCGATATTCACCCCGCGATATGTGAGCCTCCGCCCCCACCTCGCGAAGTACGGCGACCAGTTCCTCTATGTCCTCCCTGGTCGCTCCCTCGCGCATGACGATTACCACTTTCACCACTCCCTTTCTCAATCGAAAAGTTCGAGCCAGAGGCTCGAACTCCCCTATCTTATCTATTCTTTTGTGAGGCGCTGCCCGCTTATTCGGGGAGATCCGTCCTCAGCTGGCGCGCCCCCTCGAGATAAGGATGGCGCAGCTCGTGCGGATGTTTTCGAGTGTAAAAATGCATAAGTACCCTGACGCATCTCTGAGGTGAACCATCGATATCGAGCTCCCTGGCGCACAGCAAGGGGACATGGGTCAGACCGATGTTGCGTGCCGCAGCTGCCGGAAACTCCGCTGTAAGATCCTTGGTGGCCGTGAAGATGATGTCCATGATGTCTTCGTGCTTGATATCGTTGCGTTCAAGCATCTCCCGCAGCAGTTGGGACGATCTCTCGGCTATCTCCTCTTTACTGTTACCCTTACAGAGAATTGCTCCCCTTAAAGCTCTGAGCTGCATACCTATCCTCCTTTTCAGGAGTTTAGTTTACCATAACCCTCGTGGTCATCATACCTTATAAAGCCTTGGCCTTCTCGTACAGCTCCCCGCGCTGTATTCCACCCTCCTTGTTGGTGGGCAGCTCGTCCATTATCTTCAAGATGCGGATCTTTTTATACCTGGCCAGTTTGCGGTTAGCGTAATCCTTGATCTCCTCCTCCTTAGCCTTGGCTCCGGGCTGCAGCTGGACGAAGGCCACCGGCATCTCACCGTAGCGATCGTCCTTCCTTCCTACCACTACCGCCCTGGCCACTTCTTTATGCTTGTTGAGTACTTCCTCTAATTCCTTTGGGTAAACGTTATATCCCTTGTATATGAGCATGTCCTTCTTGCGTCCTACGATATAGAGGTATCCATCCTCATCGGTCTTCCCAAGGTCTCCCGTGTACAGCCAGCCGTCCTTCAGCACCTTGGCCGTCTCCTCGGGATCATTCCAGTAGCCCTTCATCACCTGGGGACCGCTAACACATACCTCCCCTTCTGATCCCGCCGGCATCTCCTCTTCACCCTTATCGAGATCCATGATCCTTATCTCCGTATCCGCAATAGGAAGTCCCACCGAGCCCAGCCTGATTCCCTCGCGCGAGGGCGGATTGGCGGTGCAGCCCATGGTGATCTCGGTTAGACCGTAACCCTCGCATACCACCCCAGGTATACTGTCCATAACGGTCTTCAGAAGGTTCTTGGATATGGGCGCGGCCCCGGAGGTCACCAGTTTTATATTGGACATATCCGCTTCCTCGAAGAGGGGATGCTCCACCAGGGGCAGGAAAAGCTGTGGCGCTCCCCCGAACCCCGTTGCGCTGTATTTGCCGATGGCGTGCAGGTACTGTCCGGGGTCGAAACGGTTGGAGACTATCATAGTCCAGCCGTTCATTATCTGGACATCCAGGAAACCTATCACTCCCATGACATGGAACCAGGGCACGACTATAAGCGACACCTCGGTTCCCCGGCCTACGATATGATCCTCATCCCTATCGCCCTTGCCGCGTTTTATGCCGATCTTTCCATCCTTAAAAGTCACGTCCCCGCCCAGGAACCAGTAGGCGTTCTGGCAGCAGTTGGCCACGGCGTTATAATGGGTGATCATAACCCCCTTGGGATTACCGGTTGTTCCTCCTGTATAACAGAGGTGTGCCAGGTCCTCTTTGACATCGAAATCTATGTCCGGAGCTTCCTCCGGATAACGCGCCAGCAAGGTGGAAAAATCCAGTACTTCCGGGGTTAAAGGCCGGCGGCGCAAAGCTTTCACAGACGCGGAAACCCGGGGATAGCAGTTTGCCAGGCTGGCCAGGATAATCTTTTCCACCGAGGTCTCAGGAAGCATCTTCCGCGGCATCCTGTAAGTCATGTCCAGACCGATATATGTCTCTATTCCCGCGTCGTTGAGCTGGAACTCAAGCTCTCTCTCCGCCAGGAGAGGACTCAAGGGAACGAATACCGCCCCCGCTTTCAGCAGCCCGAAATAGGCGATGGCGAACTGTGGGCAGTTGGGAAGGTGTACACCCACCCTGTCTCCCTTTGCCACTCCCATGTCAGCCAATGCCGCCGCAAAGCGGTCTGAGAGGAGGTCCAATTCACGGAAGGTGGTCTCCATGCCCCCGAAGATCATGGCATTTCTCTCCGGCCACTGTTTGGCGGAGGACCGCAATAATTGAAAGGCCGGGATCTCGGGATAGCTGAGGCTTTTACATACCCCTTTGGGCCAAGACCTGTAATTCTTTTTCATCAACAGTGCCCCTCAGGTATCGATTGCCGCATAACCTTCCTATACAGGATAAGCTAACTAGGCACCTTTGTGAATCCATAATCGGGATTTGTTCAAACCCTTCATTCCATTGCCTATGGGCCGCTCTTCAAAGAAGGGTTATTCTCCCCGTTTATTCCTGCAGTCATAAGGGTAAATTGAAATAGTCGTATATAACAGACAGTATCAGGAGGGAGGAATATAATGGCTGTTTACATTCTGATCAGCCGGGTCACCGACGAGGGTTCGTCTACCCTGACCAAGAATCCCAGCCGCATCAAGGAAGTCAATAAAGATGTGGAATCCATGGGGGGCAAAGTATTGGCCCAGTACGCTACTCTCGGCCAGTTCGATTTCATCAACATCGTCGAGGCGCCGGATAACGAGACCATCGCCAAGATATCTGTTCATCTGGCCTCCCGGGGATCTGTGCGTATTATGACCCTGCCAGCCATCGATGTGGATATCTTTATAGACAGCTTGAAGTAAAAAGCCTTCAGCTGAAGTCCGGATAACTTCAGTTATTTAAGGAGGTCCCTTACCTCCTCGGGGGTGAGGGAGCGGTAGCCGCCTTCCTCTAATCCCTTGAGGTCCAGGGGTCCCAGGCGGGTGCGGATGAGTTCCGTCACCTTCAAACCCACCGCCGCGCTCATGCGGCGTACCTGCCTTTTTTTACCCTCGTGGATTGTCATCTCCAGGATGCAGCGGTCATTCTTTTTTGCCAGAACTTTTACCTTGGCCGGCGCGGTTGTGCCCTCCTCCAGTTTCACTCCCTTGCGCAATCTGGCCAGCCCCTGCTGGGTCAGATATCCCTCCGCCTCAATAGTATATGTCTTCTCCACACCATGGCTGGGATGGCTCAGTCTCTGGGCCAGGTAACCGTCATTGGTGATGAGTAGAAGCCCCCTGGTATCCTTATCCAACCTACCCACCGGGAACAGCCTTCCCTTCTCATGTATAAGGTCCATAACCGTCGGCCTCTTACGGTAATCCTTTACCGTAGTGATGTATCCCGAAGGCTTGTTCAGAAGGAAATAGCTCTTTTCAACGTCGAGGTCCAGAGGAATATCATCCACCGTAACCAGGTCCTGTTCCGGATCCATCCGGTCGCCTAAACTGGCCACCTGACCGTTGACCCTTACCCGCCCGGCCTCGATGATGGACTCGCATCTGCGGCGAGAGCCCAGCCCCGCCGCCGCCATGAATTTCTGGATTCTTTCCCGTGAAGGCATGTCTTTCACTACCGGTTATATAGATTTAAATAAGTTTAACCCCTACAGCTCATTGGTAGTAGTTTCTGTCTCCTCCGCCGGCTGTTGCGGTCTGCCGGATAAGGAGCGCGCTATTCTCTCCACCGTCTCACCGTCTGGTTCGAACTCCTCCAGGGGCGGCAGGTCCTCCAGGCTGTTCAAGCCGAAACGCCCCAGGAACTTATCGGTTGTGATATAGAGTGCCGGGCCACCGGGAGTTTTATCTTTTCCCGACTCTCCAACCAATTCCTGTTCCTCCAGAACCTTTACCATGTTCTCCGACTGCACTCCCCGCAGGTTGGCGATCTGGCTGCGTGTAATGGGCTGCAGATAGGCGATAATTGCCAGGGTCTCCACCGCTGCCTTGGTAAGCCGTGGCCTTTTAGCCGCCATTAGCAGCTTCTCCACATAGGTAGTGTAGGCGGGATGGGTATGCATGCGCCAACCGCCTCCCACCTCTCTCAGCTGCAGTCCCCGGTTGAACTGGACATACTCATCCCTCAAGTCCTGCAGAGCCGCCACCACTTTGCCCTCGTCACACTCCAAGGCATCCGCCAACCTCCCTGGGGCCAGGGGTTCATCGGCGATGAAAAGCATGGCCTCCAGGGCGGCCTTTATATCTGTTATCTCGTCGATATCATCATGGCCGGCACTGGTCCTCCATAACCTGCCTCCTATAGGTTTAAGGTCCATCTCCATCCTCCCCTGTTGGATAAACCTGGATATCACCGAACCTAACCGCCTGCCTTATCTCTATCTCCTCCCTCTTGTAAAGCTCGAGCAGGGCCAGGAAGACGGCTATAAACTCTATGCGCAGGTAGCATTCGCTGGTCAACTCCATATATGTCGCTTTTCCTTTGCTGCGCAATTCCCGGCGTATCTTGTCCATATAATCCTCTATTTTCACCTTGATGGGCGCGATATAGGATAAGTCCACCTCACTCTCGGGTATGACCAACTCCCTGGCAGCCTGCAGCAGCCTCTCCAAAGTCAGGCCCTGGATTATGTCCGGCATGATACGATCGAATGGTTCCTCCAGGTCCACCTGGCGATACATATATCTTTCCTCCCGACCCAACCTGGCGGATAGGTCGGCGGCCGCATTGCGATATTTCTGGTATTCAACCAGCCTCCAAAGCAGCTCCTCCCGCATCTCTGCCGGAGTGAGTTCCTCCCCCTCCCTCTCCGGCTCAGGCAGCAGCGAATCCGATTTCAGCTTGAGCAATGTGGCAGCTATGAGTAGGAACTCCGTGGCCACCTCCAAATCGAGATCGTGCAAGGTCTCTATATACTCAAGGTAATCGTCTGTGATCTCGGCCACGGAGATGTCGTATATGTCTATCTCCTTGCTGCTTATGAGATGCAGCAGCAAGTCGAAGGGGCCCTCGAATATCTCCAGTTTCACCTGGTAAGGCACGGCTCCCCCTTCACTCTATACCCATGCGTCTGCGTACCTCCGCCAGCACCTCCCCGGCAATGGGCTTCACCTTTTTCAAGCCCTCCGCCAGCACCTCCCAGGCTTGCCCCGGGCTTGCCTGCAGTTCCTTTCTCTTTTCCTGGAAGGGGCTCAGCGATTCCACCACCCTCTCAGCCAGTAACTTCTTGCATTCAACACAGCCCCAGCCGGCTGACCGGCATTCATCCCCTATCTCCTCCAGCCTGTCGGGGGTATATATCTTGTGCAGCTCGTACACGCTGCATTTATCGGGGTCACCCGGGTCTTTACGGGTGCGGCGAGCCGGGTCGGTGACCATGGACATGATCTTCTTCCGTATCTCCTCAGGAGGATCATCCAGCGCAATGAAGTTGTTGTAGCTCTTGCTCATCTTGCGCCCATCCGTTCCTGGAATACGCGGCATCTTGGACAAGACTGCCTCGGCTTCTGAGAAGGTGTCGCCGTAAAGATGATTGAAGCGTCGCACGATCTCCCTTGTCAACTCCAGGTGAGGAAGCTGGTCTTCGCCTACCGGTACCCTCTCTCCCCGCACTATGACGATATCCGCGGCCTGGAGTACCGGATAGCCCAGAAAACCGTGAGTGGATATCTCTCGTCCCTTCAGCTGCTCCAGCTGTTCTTTGAAGGAGGGCACCCTCTCTAGCCAACCTAGTGGGGTGATCATGGACAGGTAGAGCTGGAACTCCGCAACCTCGGGGAGATCCGACTGCCGGTAGATGACGGCCTTCTCGGGATCCAAGCCGGCCGCCAACCAATCCAGCACCATCTCCTCCGTGTAAGTAAGCAGTTGGGAGGGATCCTGGTAATCCGTGGTCAGGGCATGCCAATCGGCAACGAAGAAAAAGGCGTCTCCCTCTTCTTGCAGCTCGATCATCCTGGCCAGGTTCCCGTGCAGATGGCCCAGGTGCAGCCTACCGGTGGGCCTGTATCCCGTCAATATGCGTCCTTTTGACAATATGGCCTCCTCCTTGTTTCAGGCTTTAAATTATTCTGCGGGCACGGCATGCCGTGCCCCTATAAGGAATCTTTCGACTGATGTTTATTTACTACCTTCTTCAGAAGCTGTCGTCAACCTCCGCCAGGCGCCGTGAGCGTTGGTCGCGGGGTTCTCCCTGGTGACCCTGGACTAACTCTATGATCTCATCCTCGCTCCCCGCCTCCTTCAGGATCTCCGCTCCTATCTCGCCGTGGTGAAATTGGATATATAGACCCCGCTTCCATCCCCTGGGAAGGCTTCGCGCTCTCTGGAGAGCATCCCCTCCCTCCGCCAGTTCCTTCAACCTCTCCTCCTGGCGTTTTAATACCGATGGCATAAATATCTCTAACCATGTATGCAGCCATCTGGTGAACAGGTTGAGTTCGGATCTCAGTTTGCCGGCATCGTGAAGAAGGGCCGCCTTGTAGAGGATGGGGTCGTCCCGCAGTTTCGATGACACCGCCAGGGAATGGGCCAGATCGTACCTGGTCATGTTCAGGAACAGCTCCCTTTCATACGGAGTAAGGCACTCGGAAGCACTGCGGGCGCGGCGGCGCAGCAAGGGATCCAGGGAAACTATAGTAATCCGTATCTTACCAGGAAGGTTCCAAAAGGTGTTCATCGTCAAAATCGATAAGGCAATCCAAAGATATTAAAAAAGATGTTCGCGAGTCCACCTACGACATCCGACAAGAGGAATCCAAATAGTAATACCAGGGCCAGGATTATAAAGAAACCATAAGGTTCAATCGACATATATGCGCGCCTGGCGTTTGTCGGCAGGAAGTAGGCCACTATTCTTGAGCCGTCCAGGGGTGGAATCGGTATAAGGTTGAAGACACAGAGAAGAAGGTTGATATAGGCGATGAAGATAAATGTATATACAACGCGTTCAAGCGTTGTTCCTCCGCTAAGAAAATTGTGTATTATTCCAGCTAACCCCATGAATACCGCTCCGATTAACAGGTTTGTCATCGATCCTGCCAGGGATACCCAGATGATTGCCCTTGGCTTTCGAAAGAGGAAGGGATTAATAGGAACCGGTTTTGCATAGCCGATTATAAAGAAGCCATAGCCCATGATACTCATGAGAAATAACATGCCCGGCAATATCAGGGTACCAAATGGATCGATGTGAGCCATGGGGTCCAGGGTCAACCTCCCCGCACGTTTCGCCGTGGTGTCCCCCATACGGTAAGCCACGTATCCATGAGCGTATTCATGGAAGATCACCCCGATTATCAGGCCGATAAGCATATAGACCGCTACTTCCCATCTGTTCATTCGAGGTTCACTCCTGCTCTTTTCCCTTTACCAGTATTTTTGCCAATTCCAGTTCTTCTTCCCTTCCCTTTACCTTTCCATCCAGCACATCAGCCCGTACCTTGTTCAGGACCTTCGTATAGGCCGGAGAGGGGGGCAGTCCCATCTCCTCCAGGTCCTTTCCGCTTATCTCCGGTTCTATCCTCCTCCATTCCATTATGTATTGGGTCACCGACTCCCTGACCCCGGGGCCTCCCATCACATAAAGGTAGACCAGGGACTCTCCCCTCAGCTGGTCAAGCAATCCTACTATACCGCTGGGAGGCAGTCCTCCGGAAGAGATTTTGTCAATGGTTCCTTTTATATCAATAACACATTGTATCAGCGGCAAGCAGTCGACGCGCTTGAAACGCATGAGGTGACACCATTTCTCGGTCTCTGAAAGCGGCAATTCCGCCAGCATGGCCGCCATAGGCGGTATCCAGACCTTGCACCTGCCCTCCACCAGCCTGCAGGCCTCCTCCATATGCAGCTGCAGCTGGTTGAACCTCTCCCGCATGGCCTCGGAGACCTCCAGGTTGGGGTGCAGGGTTTTCAATGCCCCCAGGTCCTGAAGCCTCTGGACCGCTTTGAAGGGCAGGGGATTGGGCTCGCTGAAGATATATATGAGTTCGTCTCTCACCCTCGCGTTGGTGAGCTTGCCTACTATCTCCATCTCCACCGCCCTGCGAGCCAGCATCTCAGTCTGACGCTCCATCTGGAAGCCGTAGCGCTGCTCGAAGCGCACCGCCCGGAAGATGCGAGTGGGGTCCTCCACGAAACTGAGGTTATGCAGGATACGGACGTGCCTCCTCTCCAGGTCGCGCAGGCCCCCGAAATAATCAAGCATCTCTCCGAAGTGCTCTCCGGTAAGGGTTACGGCCATAGCGTTTATGGTGAAATCCCTGCGGTAGAGGTCCTGGCGGATAGAGGACACCTCGACTGTGGGGAGGGCGGCTGGGTATTCGTAGAATTCCGTCCTTGCCGTGGCCACGTCTATCCTGCGCCCGGTGGGAAGTATGACCACCGCCGTTCCAAACTTGCGGTGGCTGCGCACCCTCCCTTTCAGCAGATCGGCCAGCATCTGCGCGAATTCGATGCCTTCCCCTTCCACGACAATGTCCAGATCCAGGTTGGGATAACCGAGCAGAAGATCTCTGACCATGCCGCCCACCAGGTAAACGCTGTAACCGCTGCTCTCCGCCGCCTTGGATATATATCGCAGCAGGGTCTGCATCTCCCCCGGAAGTGAGCGCTGTATCAGCTCGACTATCTCTGAACGGGTATAGCCCGGCGCCTTTTGCGGAGGAACGAACCCGCGCAGGTATTCCGAACCGTGCAGGGCCCGGATAACGTCCTTGCGGGTAACGATGCCCACCAGTTTCTTATCTTTGACCACCGGCACCCTACCGATGGCGTTCACCGTCATCAGTGCCTGTATCTCCTGCAGGGATGCATCCTCGTCCACGGATATGAGGTTGCGGGACATGAATCCCTTGACCGGCGCGTGGCCGAGCCCGTGATGCCCCGCTTTATCCAGGTCCTTACGGGAGATGATCCCCGCCAACTCCCCCTCGTCATCCACCACGGGAAAAGCCGTATGCCCGGTACGCTCCATACGCTTGGAAGCCTCGGTTATGGGCGTCTCTTCATGCAGGGTGCGAACCGGCCCGGACATTATCTCCCCCGCGGTCACTAACTTCCTCACCTTCTCCCGCAGCAGTCCCAGGAGCTTCCCCTCCGCCTCCTCCAGGGTAATCCCCTTCATCACAGCCGAGCCCGCCTTGGAGTGCCCTCCTCCCCCCAATCCGGAGAGGATGTCGTCCACGTCCACCTGCAGCAGCCGGGAAAGGCCTACCACTAATACCCGCTCGCCCATCTCCGCCAGGGCGAAGAGCACCTCGAGGTTCTCCATGTCGGCCAGTTTGCCCGCTACCAGGGAAGCCCCCTCCACGTACTCATCCATGCGTGCCTTGGCCAAAGCTATCAGCACCCCGCCTATCCTGTAATGCTCCAGGTTTGAAAAAAGCCGTTTCATCAACTCGTGTTGGGGCATGGACAGGTGTTTTCCGAGAAAATGGACGATGACGCTCATGTTAGCTCCCACCCGCATGAGATAAGCCAGTGACTCGGCATCCTCATGGGTGGTCCCGGCATAGGTCAGAGAACCGGTGTCTTCGTGGATTCCCAGGGCAAAAAGGGTGGCCTCGAAGGGAGATATGGTCAGGCCCATACGACGGATGATCTTGACCAGGATGGTGGTGGTGGAGCCCACGGGCTCGCTGTAATCCTTTACATCCACCATATCGTGGGGGGAGGTGGGATGATGGTCGTAGACGAAGACCTCCACCTCCGTCCTGGAGAGGACCTCGCTCAGCTCTCCCAGGCGGCTGGCTATCCTGTTATCCACCACGATCAGGCGGGTAACGGCATCTGAGTCCAGAGAACGAGGTTCCCTGAACTCCAGGATGTCACCGTGCAGCGTCATGAACTCGCGCACATTACGATTGATGGAGCCGGCAAATACCATCACCGCCTCTGGATAGAGTTTGCTGGCGGCGACCATGGATGCCAGGGAATCGAAATCCGCGTTAACATGCCCGATGATGACGTCCAACCTTCGACCATCCTCCCAGATACAACAGGCCCTTGCTACAATCCTTCACTATGATAAGTCTAGCAATCCCGTATAAGTTTCTCAGCCTCATCCCCACAGCGGCCGATGTTAAAAACCCGCGAATCCCTTCATCTCCTCATGCAGGAAGCAGCACCTCTTCGGCAAAACTTGTTCCGTCAAGGTCCGGGGCTTCTATCTCCAGGAAATCGGCGATGCTCTTTCCGCAATCCGCAAAGGATTCCCGTATACCCAGATCGATACCGGGGGCCACCCTTTTCCCGAAGACCAGCAGCAGAGCGTATTCGCGAGTATGATCGCTTCCCCCATAAGTGGGATCGCATCCGTGGTCGGATACCACCATGCAGATATCTCCTCGCTTCATGGCCCTCCCCAGCTCGGGCAGGAAATCATCGAACTCCTTCAATCCCCTGGCGAAACCGGGGCAATCTCGCCGGTGGCCGTAGAGCATGTCGAAATCCACCAGGTTGGCCATGAGGATTCCCTCTCCACCCCGGCTTATCTCCTGCAGTATCATGCTCATGGTCTCCTGGTTTCCAGATGTATGGGGGCTGCTCTCGAAACCTCTGCCTGCATACAGATCACCCACTTTCCCCACACCTTTTACCGGCAGGCCGGCTTTGCTGCACATATCGAGCACCGAAGGCCGAGGCGGCGGTAGCGACAGGTCAAGCCTCTCCGCCCCTATCCTCTCAAAACTTCCAGGACTCCCGATAAAAGGACGTGCTATAACCCGACTTACCATGTGTTCGCCTCGAAGCATTTTCCTGGCTACTTCGCACATGTGGTAGAGCTCATCCAGGGGTATGACTTCCTTGTTGGCCGCCAGCTGGAAAACGCTGTCCGCCGAGGTGTAGAGAATAGGCCTGCCGGTCTTCAGGTGCTCCTCCCCCAACTCCTCTATGATCACCGTTCCGGAGGCGGGCTTGTTGCCCAGTACTTTTACCCCGATTAGCTCCTCGAACCTCTCCACAACCTCAGCGGGAAAGCCCTCCGGGTAGACGGGAAAAGGCCGGTCTAATATGATGCCGGCCAGCTCCCAGTGGCCGGTGGTGGAATCCTTGCCGGGAGATACCTCGGACATCTTGCCGTAAGCACCCCGCGTCACGCTGTAAGGGGCCACTCCCACTACGTTGGTAAGGTTCCCCAGCCCCAGGGCCTCCATGTTCGGCAGGCTCAGACCTCCCAGTGCATCGGCAAGGTTTCCAAGCGTGTTGGCTCCTTCATCGTCATACTCGGAAGCATCGGGAAGGGCGCCCACCCCTACTCCGTCGAGTATCACCCAGATTACACGTTTATCGGCTGAGGACATGATCGCCATCCCGTTTCGAAGCCGGTCCCTGTCGCTGCTTGCGCGGCCGGGATCGATATCTTACGTTTTTATGGCAGGTTCTATGGCTCAGCTTTCTTTGAGCCCCAAGTCCCTGAGGGCGCCTGCGATGTCCGAGATGTATTGACGGCACTCCGACTCTTTGAGGTCTTCCTCCCCGTCCCTGGAGACCACCACCAGACGGTTCACCGCCCGTCTCAATCCCTCGGCATCGCTCAAACGTTCATATAACAGGTCTACCCTATCCAGCAGCTCGCCGCTCCGCAGTCCTGCCAGGTAAAGAGCTTCCTCCAGAATCTGCAGAGCCTCGAAAGCCGCTGCCCTGACATCATCATCCTGCAGCTGTCGAACCGTTTCCCAGAGAAGATCGAACCGCATCCCGACTTCGAGATTTACAGCGTTTAAAAGGTGCAGGTCCACCAGGTCCTGTGCGAAACGTGTGGCCAGGCTGGCCAATCTGTCGACCAGTTCCAATTCCCTGTCGCTATCCAGGTCATCCCAATTCTCCTCCCCCAGGAAAGAGGTCTCGCTCTCCCGTAGCTCCTCCAGCTCCTCTTCCAGTCGCAGAATAAGCCCCTGAGTCCTCTCACCCAAGACCTCCGCACCCCAACTGGCTAAAAGCCTCCGTGTTGCGTTTATCATCTCCAGGCTGAGCAATCTCTCAAGGTCATCCTGGGGTTCATACAGCAGCTCCACTTCCTGGGAGGGATTCAGTAACTTTTTTATCTCTTTCTTATTGATGAGAAAGGGGCATTGGGGCAGCTCCAGACTTTCTTTACCTTCCTCGCCTAAACCCCTTAATTTCTCTTTTATATTGTCCAGGGAATCAGC
>Ga0180434_10006975_pt1 | contig 12848 bp, 22 predicted proteins | sample SS_ome_7_FD_132453 | JGI IMG/M metagenome (GOLD analysis project Ga0180434, IMG submission 132453) | Hypersaline lake sediment archaeal communities from the Salton Sea, California, USA - SS_1_D_2 metaG | ecosystem: Environmental > Aquatic > Non-marine Saline and Alkaline > Hypersaline >... | reverse complement strand
TCGGCGGCGCGGTTCTCTTGTCGCAATTCTCATCCATTGCGATGGCTCTTCCAGTCGGGGAGCGGGATGCCGAGCTGGCGGCATGTGGAGCGTCGCAATTCTCATCCATTGCGATGGTTCTTCCAGCCGGTTTATAGTGAACCCCCTGTGGCGTCGGACCATCCCATGTCGCAATCCAAAGCCATTGCGATAGCTCTTTCAGTAATGAAAGAACAAGGAGATAGAACGAAAGAAAGGAAAGTCGCAATCCATTGCCATTGCGATGGTTCTTCCAGCATGTGTCGTTCTACACTGAGATCGACCATATGCGTGTCGCAATCCATTGCCATTGCGATGGTTCTTCCAGCCTCACACACCAGCCTCAAATGATTCCGCACCACTGGGCACCGTTTTGCGAGCGGTCCTCTTTGCAGCCTTTTTTCGCGCCCACTTCCCCTGCCTTTTCGCCTCCTGCCCGCTGTCATCGCCGGGCCTCTCGCGCTCCAGTAGGTTGCGGCACGCATTCGCATCCTGGTCCCACGTGGCGCCGCACGCCTCGCACGTGTGATCGATCTCCACCGCAGCGTCCCAACGCCCCTCGAAGCCGCACGCATTACAGCGCTGCGTCGTCATCGCCGGGTCCACCTCGACAGCGGTACCATTGGCCCGGCGGAATGCGTAGATGAGGCACTGCTTGAGCTCGTACCCGGCCGCGTCGCGCTGCTGCAGCCGGACTGCCTTGATCTCCACATCCTCGTCCTCGGCCTCGACGTGGCGCTGGAGCTTGGCCAAAAACTTAGACTCGAGCACCAGGTGCCGATACTCCGCGGCCAGACGTTTGGCCAGACACCGGTACTGGTCCTTGCGTCGGAGACAGCTCTTGCGGCGCTGGTGCGCCTCCCACCGCCACAGATGCAGCGAGTCAGCAGCCCAGGCGGAAAGAACCGAGAGCGCCTCGGAGCCGACGTCTGGATGCTCGGCCCAGATGGAAGCGAGTCTGCGCCACCGACGGGCAGACTTCCACTTGTCAACGAACCCGGTGGCCAAGATGAGCCACGGCGGAAGCTCGGCCTGCGCCTTGAGCCAGCCAATCACCCTGGCCGCCATCTCGGCCTGCGCCTTGTCCTGGATGGAGCGCAGATCCTCAGATTTACGTAGGCCGGAGACCACTCCCGGGTCGAGGATGATCTCCTCCTCAAGTCCACAATCGTCCACGACGTACCCGACGCGGATCGTCCCATCCTCTTTGCGACGCCATCCAAGATCGACGGCGACCGTACCTTCACCGTGACAGGGCTGCTCAGGGGAAATCTCGACTGTGAGTTGCAGTTCCCACTTGTCACGGTCAGAGACCATCCGTCGAATCACCTTGGCCCATTTGATGACGCCGTTCTCGGGCAGCGGTCGGTGCATCTGGAGCGGCCACTCGGCCCAGATGGGCGAGCGTCCATCGCTTCCCACGCGCAGGCGCAGAGTACCCTTGCGGAGCTTCAGCTGCCGGCGCGAATGCGGGCCTGGGCCAAGCTCGGCCATCTCAATCTGCAGCCGAGAGTCGTCGCAAGCCAGCGCGGACAGCGCGAGCAGCCCGCCTTGTAGCTGTGTGGCTACCATGACGCTGCCGCCCCAGCGGCGAAACCGCGGGTCGCGAGGCTTTCCCTTGAAGAACAGGCTCGTTTCCTTGGCCGCTTGATCGACAGCTGCCTCGATCTGTAGGTACGTGCCCCAGTAGACGCCGCAGATCGCCCGCGAGGCCCTACGTTGCAGTTTGGCCTCTTCATTGGCCGCATCGAACGCGGCGTGCATCGTCGAGTCCCCACGGTGCCCCTTGCGCGCCTCCTTGAGCTCAGCCGCAGCTTTGCTGCGCTGTGCACGGAGATCGCGGACGGCCGCACGCTCGGGCCGTGTCAACTCTGCATCTGGCCCTGGACCGCTTGGCCTTGAGCGCTTCCTTTGCAGCGTTGTACTGCTCGTCGAGCCGTGCATGTCGGGCAATCGCATCGGAAAGCCCATGGCGCCGATCGTTGTCGGCCATCGCCTCGCGGATCGCGTCCCGCCTGGCGCACTCGATCTCGATCAGGCGGTTATAATAACGGTTGCCGAGCCGCATCTGATCGTCGACCAAGTCGGCGTTGGTTGTCGGGCGTCTAAGTCCGTAACGATAGACTCTGATCATCTTCCCTCCTTGTTGATTCCGGTCGCAGCCCTTCCGCTGCGATGGTCCTTTCCTGCGATGGGCAGCGTCGCGGTCATTCACCGCGATGATCCACACCTGCGGCAGCAGCCGCCGGCGTCGTAGTCGTGTTCCGGTTCTGGTTCTGGTCTCTGAAGCGGACAGCCTGTCTTTCGGTGGATGGCGCAGTAGAACCGGTGGATCCAGTGGCCTCCAGCGCGGTGGCCAAAGTCGAACACGCTTCCACATGGCATGCACCGGCCAAGGATGCCGCAGCCGGGCCAAATGTCGGTGCCTCCGCTCTGGGCGACGTCATCGTAGGAGCTGTAGTCCCGCTTCAGCAGCAACAGATCCTCCGCGGCCAGATGCGCCACAACAGATATCCACCCGTGCGACCTTCAACCATCACCAGGGGCGATCCGTCAAGGGCAAGCCACGCCTCGCTTCTGGTTTTGGTCTCGTGTTTGTTGCCGAAGTCGTCGATGAGGGTCACCTCTGCACCGACGAGCATGGTCTGGTTCCATATCCTCACGGCCCACTTCCCGTACTCCCCGTACTCCTTGCTCACAGCATCACCAACGGCGCATCTGCGCGCACGTAGAGCGGGTGCCGCGGGTGCCGTCCGTCCTTGGTCGTTCCCCAGCTCGTCCAGATCGCGATTGCTCGTGAGTCGGCTGATGGCGTTCTGGCGGCGATCGTTATCTACCGTCATCGCACCAGCCCGTTCTTGCACTTCGCGATGAACAGCGCCAGATCGCGAAGGCAATCCGCAGAAAAAACGGCCGTGTCCTCGGGCTGCAAAACGTACTGCCCCCATCGTGGGTACCACTCGATGTAGCCCAGCTCGGCTCCGTCCCTGGCGCGGATCAGCCACGTCTCGTGGGGGGCGGTTCCAACGGCTTCGGCCTGCATGTAGCGTCCGACGCGGGTCATCGTCCCAACCCGTCGATGAACTTGACCAACAGATCTCTGAGCCTCTGCGCTCCACCGGCCGATGCAGCGCGCTCAAACGCTTCGATCTCTTCCTCCAGCCGCACGACCGCTTCCATCCGTCGAGTGCTCATCTTCTTCTCCCTCCGCGATTGAAGGCCAGCGTCAAAATCGTTGCCGCCTGCCCCTTGGTTATCTCTGGCGGGTGCGCGATCTTCATCCTCGCGAGCAGCGCCACCTGCTTCTCCGAAGCGGGCTTGTCGCGCCAGCGTGCCCGAGTATCAATGAGCCGCGTCGCATCGTTCCATCCTGACGTGCGGCGCACCACCTGGTCGCTCGCGCGGATGGCGTCGCGGATCGTGGCAAATTCTCCCACGACAAACCTTTCCCACGCCAGCTTCTGTCCATCCGCATCGATCCGGCGAAACCCCGTCGCCTTGAACGTGTCGAGGTGGGTCGGCTCGACCACCACGCCCTCGCGTTTCGGCAGCGGCAGCTTGTAACCACCGCCAGCCTGCTTCACCCACTGGAACTTGGTCCAGGATTGCAGCTCGGCTGGAACGGCCGGCGCAAAGAACTCGATCTTGGTCGTCGCCACGTCGAGCTCGTCGAGCGTGCGGAGTTTGTCAAGGTCCAGCCAAGGGTAGCGCGTGGAGGCCATCTCGAGCTGCTCTGCTGCCACCTTGGCGTCCTGGCCCTGCAGGTTCAGGCGCTTGGGAATGCCAAACAGGGTGCTGATGCTTACGAGATCGTGACGCGCGCTGTTGTCAGTGCAGTCGATCACCAGGCACGTTTTTTTACCCTCGGCGAGCCTGGTGCCGCGTCCAACCATCTGCGTGTAGAGCAGGCCAGACTTGGTGGGCCGGGCCATGATGATGCAGTCAACCCCGGGCTCGTCGAATCCCTCAGTCAGCACCATGCAGTTGGTCACGAGGTCGAGATCTCCGGCGCTGAACGCGGCCAACACCGCCCGACGGTCATCCTTGGCCATCTTGCCGTGGACAGCGGCGGCGCGGAGGATCCCGGTACGGTTGAAACAAAACGCGAGGTGCTCGGCATGGGCCACGTCGACGGCGAACACCAGCGTCTTTTGGCGGTCGCCGGCGTGCTCCAGGTAGCCGCTCACCACCATTTCGTTGCGTTCCGACGTGTCGATGGCCTGGGAGAGCTGCGAAGCGACGAAATCCCCGGCACGGATGGATACCTCGTCCAGGTTGGCCCGGGTGTCGAGCCGCACGCCTGCCAGCCTCGATAAATAGCCGCGGTCGATCATCTCTAGCATCGGGGCGTCGTAGGCGATGCTATCAAACACCTTCGACAGCCCCACGCCGTCTCCGCGTTTTGGCGTGGCGGTGAAGCCGACCACGGGGATCCGCGCCTGGCGCTGATCGCAGCCGAAGTAGTTCAGGATCGCGCGGTAGCTCTTGGCGATGGCGTGGTGAGCCTCATCGATCACGATGGCGCCAAACTGGTCGGGATCGATGCCTCCGAGGCGTACACTGCGGAGCGTCTGCACGCTCGCGATCACCACCTGGGCGCCTCCGGCATAGCGATCCGCCTGCTCGATGGCGCAGCGCATGTCCGGGTTGACCACGCGGAACTTGGCCAGCGCCTGGTCGAGGAGCTCCTCGCGGTGGGCGAGCACGAGCAGCCGCTTTTTGCCGAGGCCGAGAGCCTCCGGCAGGTGCGCGAACACGACGGTCTTGCCCGTGCCGGTAGGCAGCGCTACGAGGGTGCGCATGGTGCCCGATGCGATCTCGCGCCTGATCGCCTCGAGCGCCTCCAGCTGGTAGGGCCGGAGGCTAAAACCCGCAGATCCAGCAGAGCCAGGCCCAGGCGCGCACGTACCAAGGTCGAGGGTCTCTTGCACGATCAAGCTCCAGTCTTGGTGGCATGGCCAATGAGACCGGCGTTGGAGAGAAGGAACGTCACGCGCTTGGTTTTGTCCTGGATCGCAAATGGCAATCTCGAAGCCTTCTCCTTCGCGCACAGCCTCCAGAGATCAAAGAGGCCGTCGACGGCTGCGCCGACGGGATCGCGTTCCTGCTTGGGGGCCGCGCGCTCGGGGAGTTGATCGCGGATCTGCGCGCTTAGCTCCTCCAGTCCCCTAATCTTCTGCATCAGATGCCCCCTTCAGCTCATCGAGCGCGTTCGTCGCACGCTTGCCGGCGTAGGACGTGCCAGCTGGCTTCTCACCGTCGCGGAGCACGTTGTACGGCCGCAGGTCGGTTTCCTTGTTCGGATAGGTCCAGAACGAAGCAATCGCCGAGCAGACGTGGAGGGCGATGCCCAGCGCGGTCGGGTCCATGAGGATCCTCCGGATCGCTCTTGCGATCCCGGCTGTCGTCGCGACGGTGTTCTTCGGCTTGGCGCGCTCGTCGTAGAAGCGGTCAAGTGCATCGGCCAGCTCGCCAGCGAGTTCGCGGGGGAACCATACGAAGTCGAACGTGCCAACAAGCAGCACCTCCTCCCACCTCTGGAGCACGCCCTTGCCCACCGACGACCACAGGCGATTGATCCCGTCATCGTCGCCCATCACGTACCTGGACGAGGAGAAGCCGTGGCGAGTCGCGAGATCCTGCCATGCAAACGGCGCGTAGCCGTGGCCGTTGCCCACTTTCTCAAACGACGTCACATCCCCATTCTCTTGGACCTGCAGCACCTCGACATAGCTCATTGGGTCGTCTCCTTCGCCTTGATCTCGTTTTCCCACTTCATCAGGTAGCCGACACCTGGCAGGTGAACCTGGTAGAGGCGGATCGCCTTCACGGCGTGGATCGTGCCCGCTCGCCAATCCGTCTCGCGGTTGTCTCCCATCAGTACCTCGACGGCCTCTCCCGGGGCGTACTTCGTCACCATTTTAGGCATCGCCGTCATCCCTGTTCTCCCACTTTCCGCACCAGCCATCGAGATCAACACGCGGCCAGTCGGACACTGGATCCATCTCGTTGACGGCTGTGTAGCTACCATCCGGGTACATGAAGCGAGGCGACACGTCGGCTTCTCCGATGGCGATTGGTTGCGAAACGAACCGCGTCAGAAGCACGGGTGGGTAGTAGCGACACTCTCCCCCGCGACAGTAGTGGCAGTTCCGGCACGATTCGTTTGGCATCAATTCCCTCCCTCTTTGTGCACATCGGGATGCTCTCGCTTAGAGAGCTCCGGGTGGTTGAGCGCGATCATCTCCCAGCACTCTTCGGCGACACCCGCGAACTCGGCCTGGCCGCTGGTGAGACTCCGTCCGTGGTACTTGACCAGACAGAGGTTGATCGCCTCGATGATCATGGCACGGATCACTAGATCGAAGTCCTCGTGGTGGCTTCGAAGGCCATTCGTCAGCGCACGGATGGAATAGCTCATCCGGCCCAAGGCGGCCTGCTGTTCGATTGTCAGCTTCACGTTATCCTCCGGCTTTCATTGATTCCACGCGAGCGCAACGGGTCGCAATTCATCTCCATTGCGATGGTCCTTCCTCGGAGAAAGGGCGGATGATTGTTCCGACCGTTCCGGTCGCAGTTCATCCACTCAGGTTTCGCGCGTCGGCGTCGTCGTAATCCTTCCAGTCAAACGCGAGCTGGCGGGCCTCGAGAGCGCGCCGTCGGCGCCAGGCACAAACGGCGCGCTCGGCACACGCCCACCCCTTGTCGCTCTCGCTCGCGTACACGGGACGTCCGGACAGTAGCTCACCGCACCGGTGGCATCTGATACGGCCCCCTTTGGGAAGTCTGTGTCCTGTAGCGAGCGGGGGTTGCATCAGTCGACTCGCGGCGGCCAGTGCCAGGTCATCTCCCGCGGGGTCTCTTGACCATCGTAATCCGCGACGCCCGGCTGCCCGATCAACTCATCGTAGGGGATACCCGGTGGATCTACGGGGTCCAGAAACACGTGCAGCCCCACACGGCCGATGATTCGGTCGATCACGCGAGTTACGATGGCGGGCCTCACCTCACCGCCGGGCAGCTGAAAATGGATGATTCGTCCGATCCCGAGTCCCTTCACTTGTCACCTCCGAACAGTTGCATCTGATTGACGTCTTTCCGGCGCTTGCGCAAAAGCTGCCGCAGCCCGGCGTTTTCTTCCTTGAGCTGGATCGTCATAGCCTCGAGTTCCGCAACCCGGTCCATGAGCTGGTTTCGCGTCGGACCCTTAACCCGTCGCGGTAGCGGATGTGGGTTCTGATCGGTCACGTCCCACAAGATCACGTCCTTGCCCGAGATCGAGCAGACCGTCTCTCCAACCTCACAGATCGCGCCCATCTCCCGCAGCTCGGTGAACCGGGCCCGAGTCTGCGGAACGGTCCGATACCCATCGCGCGCAGCGAGCTCCTCCATGACCTCCTTCGACGTCAGGGGACCGTGCCAGTAGAGCAGCTGGTAGACGCGCCCGCGGCTTTTTTCCAGCTCCCCCTCGGCCTCGAGCTGGTGGTAGACGCGAGCGCTGGTGCTTCGCACTGCATCACGCCGGCGCTCGCGCTGGGCATCACGGATGGCCTCGATCGACAGTTCAAACGGTGGCATTGTGACGCACCGGCCTGAATCCGTGATCGGGGTAGGGATTGGCCGGAGAATCACCGCTAAGGATCAGATCGATCACCAGAGGTTGGAATCCCGGTCCGCGTAGTTGGCTCATGGCTACGAGCCTCCACCCAAGTGCTGCGATGTAATTTACGTAGCATTCTAGGGGGCTTCCGTCTCCAAGAGAAAAGCGCTCACCGTCCGTCAACTGCTCGGCCCACATGGTGAGGTGATTGACGCTCACGCTCACGTGCTTACATATCTGCATCGTCTACCTCCTCGTTGATGGCGATGATGGCCCTCACAGCATCCTTCACGATCGCGTTGATCGACGCCTTACCGCAAGACGAACACAGTCGAGCGCTCTCTTCGTAGAGCTGTTGTCGTTCGAGAGATTCTTGCTCGTTCAGATTTAAGCGATTCAAGTGCTTGAGTCGGAACTCCAGCCACGCGAGATGATCTACTCCGGCGCGGAGAACCGTCAGCATCACCCGTTTGTTCATCTCCTCAACCCTCGGCACGTCTCGCCGACGGCATGGACCAGCTCGTCGAGATCGTCGTAGATGAGCGTCGGCATACCAAGGGCCTCGAGAACGGCCTCAATAGATCGACGAGCGCCGACAAGTCCAGGGTGGACACCCACGATCGGCGTCGCTCCACCGTCGAGCCGAGCGCGGCCGAGACAGTAGCCCAGTTCGAACTCGGTGTCCCGCTGCACAGCCTCCGTGCTTGGCTCCATCCAGATCGCCACAACGTCGCACTCCGTGAGCCAGTAGAGTGTCCAGCGGACGAACTCGCGGAATGCTCCAGGTCCAGGATGCGCTCCGTAAAGCACGACCCCCGCGCGCGATTCCAACCCCGCAGCGACGCTCTCCTGCCACTGGTAGGCGCCCTCTTGGATGTAGGTGCCCAAGAGGTATACCGCTGGCCGGGGTAGCGTCAGATTGGTCGTGTTGGGTATGTCGGGCCACCGGACGATCATTTGTGCCTCCTCTTGCTAGCGATCTCAGCCCGCCGCCGGGCATAATCGTCCCGCACCTGCACCCCCCGAGCGGTCAACCTGCCGTACCACACCGATCGTTTTCTTGCGGCCAGCCCAGGAATACGCCTGAACTCCGCGACGCCCCACCTCTCGAGGGCCTCGCGTGAATGAGTGTGGCCGGTAAACGGCGCCCAGTAGGGCATGATCTCGTTGTTGTAGACCATCTTGAGCGCCGCCGATCCAAATCGGTTGCGCCGCTCTCCTTGGCCATTGTCGCCTTTCGTGATGGGAGGTGGCTTGCTCATGGGCACAGCCAATCGTCGCACGTGCACGGCTCGTCGTCGCAGTCGCAGTGCCCGCCGAGACAGTCGCGCATGTCCTCCCAGAGGCGCCCGTAAGCCCACCCGCACGACATGCGATCGTTGCGGACCGCAGCGCAGGGAGCGCACGTGCGGAACGTTGACCAATAGTCCCACTTCCCTGTCACGTACTCGTGGCGCTCGCCGACATGGATCGTCGCACCGCACTCACAGCAGTAATGCTCCTTGGCCGCGCGACGCGTCTCGGTGCGGCACAAATCAGGTCCAATGTCGGAGTAGTCCACACAGCAGCACGCCTCAAACATCAGTCTCTCCTCTTGGGCTTGCGCCACTCCCACCGCGGCGCCGTCTCCGCGTTGATTATCAGACCGCGCTCGCGCAAGAACTCGAAAAACTCCTGCCTCTCAGCCGGCTTGAGCTTGGCGCCCTTCATCACCTTCTCGATCCCACCCTTGGTCGTCTTGGCCGCGGTCAGCGCGGCCTCCATCGACGTGATCTGGGCGAGCTCGCCGAGGCAGCCCGCCGCGTCCACGATGGAGTCCTGCCGACGACTACGGGGACCCCACTCCATGCCACTCGTCGGATCCTTGACTGGCTCGCCGAGGGCCTGCACGAACCGGCGCGCTGCAGCGAACCCCTCTTTGATCCTTGCTTCCACGACGGGAACGGCTAGAAGGAAGTTCAAGATATCGTCGCGGGTGAGAAAGTCCCCGCTTTCGTAGGGCTGGATCTCGCGCGTCTCGACCGCCTGGAACTTCTCCGCCATCGCGGGGCAGTGAAATGCTTGGAAACAACCGCGGCACTGGGCCCCAGGGCGCAGATCGTAACGGTTGGCCCAGATCCTCTCCGCCTCCTCGGTGACAGCCTCGAGCGCCACCTTGAGCGTCTCGCTGTCTAGCTCGAGCGTGTGCTTTCGGTGATGATAGCAGAGCACGCGGTGCACGGTGACATGCGACACATTGTAGCGCTGCCACGCCCCGACGCCGTAGCTGATCATCTGCATGTCTTGCCTGATCGGAGGCAGCATGTCGGGGCGGTTGTAGAACTTCCAGTCGACGACGATCGCCGCGTCGTGAATGACCTCCACCAGGTCGAGGGTGCCGGTGTTGGTGACCTCGCCCGCCTTGTAGGACAGGGGATGCTCGGCGAGGAGCTCGACGCCGCGCTCGGATGCTTCCTCCTTCGATAGCGCTGGGAGGAAGTTCTCCCCCACGAGCCAGTCCCAGAGATCGGCGAGCTCGATGCGGAAATCAGGCGCCGCTCCCTCGTTGTCGAGGTAGCTCTCGGCCGCGGAACGGCTCTTGGTGATGCGAAGTTCGAGATACCGGTGGCCCATCTTGCCCACGGACGTGTACTCGTTCTCCTGCTCCACCTTGAGCGCAGACGCCTTCTGCGCGAGAAACACGCTACCGGGGCAGACCATGCCGGCGTTGAATGCGCTCCCGCGGATGCGCGGCATTGGCACCCAGGCCGGACGTTTGACGATCTTGGTGGGCTTCTCTTTTGTGGTCGGTGGTGACCAGTCCTCGTCGCCCACGAGGTGCATCCCGCGCTCGTGGAGCGCTAGGCGCACCTTGTCCGCGGACATCCTCCCTATGCCCTTCAGTTTGAGGAGGTCCAAGACAGAGAAACACAAGAGATCCGCCACGAGAAAGATCTCGTTCTCGCGAAGGATCCTTTCGATCCCGGCACTTAGACCCAGCGACTTGATCGGCTCCGTTGCTTGCTCACCCCGGGGAGCAGCCGACTCCCCGGGGGTCAGGGCAAGTTGGTCCGTCCGCCCCACTACAGATCCTCGGGCGGATCGCTAGCGGGCGGCGGCTCCTCCTCGGCCGACGGGGCCTTCTCCTTCTCAGCGGGCTTGCCCTCGGCCTTGGCCGCGGCGGCCTTGCCCAGATCGGCCTTGGCCTGATCGGTCATCTCGAACTCCTGGGCGGCCGTGGTGTGACCGTCCTCGAGCGAGGACCAGACGTTGCGCAGGTCGGCCAGATCCTCGGCGCTGCACTTGTCGAGCGGCTTGCCGATGCGCTTCTCGAGGTGTTCGCGCGTCACCGAATACTTTCCGAACACCTTGACCATCTTGGCCACGGCGTGCTGGAGGCCACCCTCGGTGAGCTGTGCGGCCAGCGCCTTCTTCGCCGTCTCCTGAGCGCGTGCCAGGATGCCACTCGGCATTGCGTTCACCACCGCGTTGCGGATCGCCTTGGACTGGCCGATCTGGTAGGCCATGTCCAACTTCCGCTCCACGTCGTACTTGCCGCGAATGGCCGACTTGCTCTGCCGGAACAACCGGGTCGCGGTGAACCCCGTCTCGAGGTCCACGTAGGTGCCCTCGAACGTCCAGTAGTTACTGTCCTCGGCGATCTGCTCGGCGGAGACGACGCAGTTGCCGTATTCCCTGGCCAGGGTCATCGCCATTCGAATCGACGGCCCCTCGATAACCGCCTTGGAGCCGTCCCGGTTGTTGACGGTCCAGGAGTACATCAGCCCATCGGGCATGATCTCGCACTCCTCGAGCACGCGGGCGAGCACGGCCTTTTTGTCCCGCGGCACCTGGACGCGGACCGCCGTGTGATACCGCGTCTGGATCCGCTCCATCGTGGCGCCGCCGGCGACGATCTGCTCACCCGGCATCTGCTGATCCTGCTGCATCTGGTTCTGGAGGCGCTGCATCGCACCACCATGCTGGTTGCTAGCCATCGGTTTCTCCTTCGGCGCTACGGAAATCCATCCCTGGCGCCTGCTTGATCAGTACCTCACCCCTCGCGTCCCGGATCAGGACGCTGAACAGGTCCCATCTCACGAGCTCGCCGTACCACAGATCCTTTCCGCGGGTAATGATGATGTCCTGCCCTCGGTGGCGCTTGAGCCAGTCTAGCGTGACCCGATTCGGGCCCGCTGGCGCTTCAGTGCTCAACTGATACCCTCCTTGTCGATCTCTTCCCATGTCTTGCCGGAGGCCAGGGCGGCCTCGATTTCGCTCATCTCGAGCAGCACACGGACGTAGCCGCGCCCACCGCAGTTTGGGCATCCACGATCGAGGCGGTTGCCCTTCGTGCAGTCACAGGGCGACTTGATGCTCGGCTCGAGCTTTCCCTGGCGGACGTCGCGGTAGGCGACGCAGAGTGCCTGCACTGCCTGGAGTTCCTCGATGGTCACCTCGCAGAGCCGCGAGATGTCGACGAGCGCGTAGCCACGCGTGCCAGCACGCTGGATATGGCCGCGCAGATCGGGCGCAGGTGGGGTATGGATCGGGACCGACGTCGCGCCCCATGGCGTGTGCTGCGTGATGTGCGGCGGAGCATACCCAACCCCAGCCCGCGCCATGATGTCTAGGAATAGCCGCTGATCGTCCTCGACCATCTCGAGAACGTCCGCGACGTTGAAAACGAGGTAGGGGTGCCCCTTCGCGACAAACCAATCTCGCACGTGTTGGGGCGTGTCCATCCCTGGGATGGTGCGTTTCGATGAGGGCACGGGAGCCTCCTAAAAAGCGACCCGACCGCGGAGACTCCCGGCGCGCAAAGGCGCCACAGGGAACGGTCGGGCCAAATCTGTCCTACCTTGGACGATGCGCCTAGCTATCGCGCATCGCCTGGAGTCTCCTGGCGCCCAAGGGCACACCCTGCACCCACGACTCTTACATCACGCGATGGAAGCCGTCAACTGAAATGTCGAAATCCGACTTTTCAGGGGTTGGGCTGCGTGGTGGGGGAGATGGTGGGGTTCGGCGAGCAGCGCCTGCGGACCTCTGCGATCCAATCTCGCATGTCAGCCAGGCGCTTGGCGAGCTTTCCCGCGTCTGCGGGCTTGTAGCAGGCCCACGTGTTGATTTCGTCAGGGCAGGCCGATCGCGTCACCGCAGGCAACTCGAGGGCTGGTGGCAGCGTACACGGCACCTCGACCTTGACGGTCGTCGGCTGTGGTGAATCGCATGGTGGAAAGCAGTCATG
>Ga0180434_10006974_pt1 | contig 12848 bp, 7 predicted proteins | sample SS_ome_7_FD_132453 | JGI IMG/M metagenome (GOLD analysis project Ga0180434, IMG submission 132453) | Hypersaline lake sediment archaeal communities from the Salton Sea, California, USA - SS_1_D_2 metaG | ecosystem: Environmental > Aquatic > Non-marine Saline and Alkaline > Hypersaline > Sediment... | reverse complement strand
CCGCTTGTTGCTGATCCCAAAAGTTATTTTTAATATTGTGTAAATATATAATAGTCATTCGGTTGGAGTTGATATGCCTAGCAATTGGTTGGTATTTGATAGAATTCGTGCGTTAGCTAAACGCAATAGAATATATCAAGCTGAGAATAATTATAGAGATGAATACGATGTTGATAGGCTCTTCTCTAATGCTACTGGCAATGTCGCTGATCAAGCTTCATTGTTGCAAAATACCGCTGTTCATATCAATAGGCTCGAGAGGTATAAAGACTATGACCAGATGGATGAAACTGGAGTTATGTCTCTGGCTCTTGATTTATATGCAGATGAGGCCAGCTTAGTAGATCCAGAGAGGAAGCATACTTTAATAATTAGAGCAAGAAATAGGAGATTGAAAAGAGAGCTTGAGGAGTTTTTCTTTGATACTTTGTTATGGGATTCCAATTGTAGGTCGGCTGTTAGATATTTATGTAAGTATGGAGATATGCCTTTTGAGATCGTGCCGTCTCATAATAGAGATTCTGTGACTTCGTTGAAGTTTATGAATGTGTATAATTTTACTAGGTTGGAAACTAGGCACGGTGATCTTGTTGGTTTTGTGTATCAGGATGAGACTGAGGATCCTCAGTTTTTACATCCTTGGCAAGTTGTACACATGCGTTTGACTAGTTATGATAATATTTTTCATCCTTATGGTCGTGCTATTATTGATGGCGGTAGGAAGTCTTTTAAGCAGCTTAGGCTTATGGAAGATGCTGCTTTGATTTATAGAATTACTAGGGCTCCTGAACGTAGAAAGTTCTTTATCCCTGTTGGTATGATTCCACCACAGGAAGTTCCACAATATTTGGAAATGATTGCTAGGAATTATAAACGTCAGAGGTTTTATAATCCAACGACAGGTACTTTTGATGAGAGGTATTCGCCTTTGGTTCAGGAAGATGATTTTTTGCTTCCTAGGAGGCCTGATGGCTCTGGGCCTGATATTGACACTTTGCCTGGTGCTGAGAATCTTGATCAGATAGCTGATATTGAGTATTTCAAGAAGAATATGGTTGCTCCTACTAAAATTCCTTTTGCTAGGGTTGGTATTGGCGAAAATGGTGGTGAGGCTAGCGAAAAATCTTTGTCTCAATCCCATAGTGAATTTGCGAAGGCTGTTCAATGGGTTCAGAGGCAGGTTACTGTTGGTTTAACTAAGGCTGCTATTGTTCATTTAGCTCTTAGGGGTTATACTGTTGAAGATATGAAGGGGTTTGATATTATGATGTCTGCCACTTCTGCCATGGAGGAATTGTATAGGATCGAAACTTGGCAGACTAGAGTTTCTGTTATGGCGGAGCTTAAGGATCTTGGCTGGTTTCCTAAGGAGTGGATTGTTACTAGATTTACCGATTTGTCACCTGATGAGATTGAAGAGTTGAATGATATTCAGCGACAAGAATCAGAAGGAGGTGGTGGTGGAGGAGGCGGCGGTGGTGGAATGGGTGGAATGGGAGGTCTTGGTGGTCTTGGTGGTCTTGGTGGAGGCGAGGGTGAAGGTGAAGGTGAGATGCCAGATCTAGGTGAAGGTGGTGGTGAAGAATCTGCTCCGGGTGGTGAGGAACCAGCCGGATTGCCAGAAGGTTTTGATGTTAATGCCGCTAAGAAGCTTATCAGTGAAATGGAAGATGTTGAGAAGAAGGATAAGCTAAGGGCGTTGCTAAATGAATGGGCTGACAATCTTGGTAAATCTGATCGTGAGACACACAGTACGAATCATTTTCAGAATATGTTGAATAGCAATGAGTTGGATGGCCTTACTACTGAGGCTTATGATTCTTCTAAGAAAGATGCTAAAGTAGGAGTCAGTGGTTATTATAATCCCAATAATAGTGATGGCATTCTTGTAGAGTGGTCTACTGCTGATGAAGCTGATGATGTTATGAGTGAGACTATGAGCGTGCTTTGCGATGATTTTGATGATTTGGATGAAGATATTGATATAACTGATGAAGATTTACCAAATTAATTATTCACCAATCAAACTTAATAGTAGTTCTAAACGTTATTTGTGTTAAACAATACTAATGTTTAATGAATTATAATGTAACAACCAGGAGTTATAGTGATGGGAAAAACGGCACCTCTGACCATTGATAGCCGTAAATTTTTGAGTGCAATAAATGATTCTGCACAGTCAAAAGTGACTGTCTTTGAAAACAGAATCAAAGAGATGGGTAAAAAAGCCAATAAGAATTGGCGTCTTGCTGCCCTAAAAACAAAAGAATTGTATTTTGAAGATGTTGATACCAATCAATATTATATTGCTAACCATTCAAAAGATGGTCGCAAGGTCAACATCAACAATATCAGGAAGGTCAACATCGTTGATCAACAAAAGAACGGAATCTTTAGCGAATCCTGCTATCGTCTTATAAATGCTCTTCAGGAAAATGACACTAAGTCCATCGGTAGTGCTTACAACAGAATGAAGGCCAATCGGTTCTCTGGTAAATCGGTTCCATTTTCTGGTTATGTGAAATGTCATGACGGTGTCCTTAGAAAGATTACTGTTGCTACTGAAGAAAGCATTGACAATGCTACCAGAATGAAGCTTGTTTCTTGCATAGTTGAAGGAATGCAAGACAGAGTTATAGTTGAAAATGATCACGTTGTTGCTGGTACATTCAATGATGGTGATAGAGTAAAATTGCCTGTAACTAAATGGTCATCTAGAAAGCTTATAGCTAGAAAGATGGCTGAGGCAGCCAAGGATGCTTACTGGTCTAAAGGCTTTCAGAAGAGAATGTTGCAGATCTCCTCTCTCGTAGCCGAAGGTAAGATTGAAACGGCTGTAAAAACAATTAAGCCATTTTTGGAAGAGTTCGAAGAATTTACGTTATTGAATTCAAGACAAAGCAAGCAGCTTGTAGAGAATACCATGGCTGCTTGTGGTGTGTTCAATCAGGAATTGTGTAACGATACAGCTAAACTCTTTCATAGAACCAATATGAAAATCAGTAAGGCTAAAATCGTCAGCGAGTGGAAAGAAATCGCTAAGAGATCAGAGCACCCAGTACTTGCAGAAAATGTACAAATACTCTCTGAATCTTCAGATTTTGAAGCTGCTTATGACAAATTTTTGGATTTGATGTTCGAGGCTGTTTCTAATCGCGAGGTTGCTGCAGAGACCCTTGCAACAACATTGGAGGTTTTAAGAAATAAGACTCCAAAGATTAAAGAATCTCATGAGCTTGCCAGTAAGCTTGATGGTCTTATCAATAGATTGAAAGACCCTAAGTTCGATGACGCTGCCATTTATGAAGCTGAAGATCTGATTGCTACAATTCAGGAGGAATTGGCTTCTAATGAAACTCTCAGCGATTTCGACGAAATGCCAGGTGGTGAAGAAGATCTCTTCGGTGCTGAAGATGACGAAGATATGCTTGATCTTGGTGGTGGAGAAGGTTCTCCCGTAATCAATATCAATTCTCCTTTGATTCAAATTGGTGGCTCAAGCGGCGGTTCTTCGGAAGATCTCGGTCTCGACGAAGTTGGTGGTTTGGATGACATGGAAGGCATGGAGGACGAGTACTCTGAACCTGAAGAAACTGGTGAGGATATTGCTGACATTTTAAGTGGTGAAGGCGGCCCAGATGAAGGAATTGATCTTGGAGGTGAAGGTGAGGGAGAAGAAGGTGGTCTAAGTCTCCCAGAAAGCTTCAATAGACGAAGATCTCCTTTCAATGAATCTAGGCCTCAACACTATGAGATGAAGAACGAATTCGACACTGATGAAGCTCATGGTGCCGATGGTCCTTATGATGAAGATGAAGAGGATCTTGAAGAAGGTTATGATCCTTATTCTTTCAGAGAAAGTTCTGTCAATTTTAATTCTATACAGGATTATGGATCTTTGGCTATTGAAGACGATATGAAGCTTCGTTCTATCGTCAATATCATGCACAAAATAGCAGAAGAGAACAAATTAAATGGTAGGAGCCTATTAGAGAATCTTGAGGATATGGCCATTGCTGGAATTAAAGCAAGTGGTCTTAGACTTCCCGAGAGCAAGATGGGTCCTGCTATTGGTCAGGTTATTGAATTGTTTGAGTCTGATTATGATCAGGTCGATGATGACGAAGATGATGATGACTTCGATTGGAAAGAGCAAGCTGAAGAAGAAGATGATGACTTCGCCGAAGATCAATTCAAAGGCCCAAGGATGCGTGGTATGGGTTACAAGCGTAATGCTGTGAACCCAGTTGAAATTGAATGGATTGAATCTCAAAGCGATGCTATCCTCGGTGAAATGAATAACGTCAAATTCATTCTTGATCATGGTGGAGATCCTTCGATTGAACCTGTTATCTTGAGTGAAGATGGTGGTACTGATATTCCTATTCCAAGACATCTTTATGATAGTGCTTATGCTGCAGCTGGTCTTTCTGAAGGTGATTCTGCACCATTTTCTAAATGGCTAAGCCAATCCATTGAACAGTTGAGACCCATTTCTTCCCAGGAAGATGATGCTTTGCAGGAAGCCATGGCTAAAATAACCACTGGTCCCAATGGTGAGATCAACGTTGAAGTTTCTGATGACGTTGATGTAAGTGATGTGGATGACTTCGAAGATGATGACTCTGCTGATGCAATGTCACCTGTTGACTCTATCGACATGGATGATGAAGAGGATATGGACTACGATGACGAGGATGACATTCCTGACTTCGAAGGTGGCGACGAAGATGAGGATGAAGACGAAGATGAAGACGAGGACGAGGATGAAGACGAGGACTTCGAAGGACCTGAGGATGACGATGATGAAGAAGTCATAATTGACGATGAATCAGAGGATAAGGATGAAGACGAAGATCTTCCCTTCGAAGACAATGAAATGACAGAGCCTAAGAGTTCAAAATTCAACAAGCACGCTAAGGAGAATCACAGGGATATTCCGAGTGCAAAATATCCAAAGAGTTCAGATGATAAGTTGGATTCTATTGGGCCTGATTTGAACAAAGATGATGGCACTGGAACAAAGTCTAAAACTGCAAAGAGAATGAGTAACAAATGATTCCGAGCAGAAAAGCCAATATAAGTATTAATAGAGGACTTATAGCTGAGACTGGTTGCATCCCTGTTGGGATGCAACTCATACAGGACACTCATTCTTTTCAAGTTATTGAAAAGAAAAACGCTATCACTGAGGGAGTTGGTGGTAGAGAGGAACCTGTTATGAGAGTCAAAGGTTTGTTCCAAAAAGGCGATTTTCAGAATGCCAATGGTCGTATCTATCCAACTAGAGATGTTCTGATACCAGCTGTACGTCAAATCAACGAAGATATCGATGGTAGATCAGTCTTAGGCGAATATGACCATCCATCGGACGCGAAGATCCATTTAGATAGAGTTAGCCATTTGATTACCAAGATATGGATGGAAGGTTCTAAAGTTTACGGAGAAGCTGAAATTCTTCACAAACAACCTTGTGGTGCAGCACTGCGTGGCTTGTTCGAGCATAACGTTAGGGTTGGTATATCATCTAGAGGTGTTGGTGATATGGAAGTGAGCGAGAACAATGGTCAAGAAACTTTTGTGGTGCAACCTGGTTTTGCTTTTGTTACTTGGGATGCTGTTGCTGAGCCGAGCGTAAATGGCGCAATACTCAACATACAAGAATCCCTCAACAAAAAAATCAGACCAATCAAGAAAATGCGCAACAAATTTAGTGCCGAAGCGTACAATAAACTGTTGGTGCAAGAAATAAATAGCTTCTTTGATCTGAAATAACATGGATATATTGACTTGTTACTTTAACCCATGCAAATACAAGTCAAGATTAGAAAATTATCTCAAGTTCAGAGAAAAACTCAACAGACCGTTGATAACTGTTGAGCTTTCCTTTGATGGTGATTTTGATATTCCTGATGCTATACATATATCCGGCAGCGACAATAATATAATGTGGCAAAAAGAGCGACTTCTAAATATCGCTCTGCACCATTCTAACTCAGAAAACTTTGCATATATCGACTGTGACGTGTTCTTCGACGATGACAATTGGTATGACAGAGCTATAGAAAAATTAAAAGATTACCATGTTGTTAGGCTATTTGATTCCACAACATACCTGAACAATAAAATGGAAGTCCATAACGTAATAAAAGACATCCCACCACACGTAAAAATGAACGGTATAGCATGGGCCTATAGAAGAGATATATTATCATGTGGATTATATGATAAATGTATAGCTGGACAAGGAGATTCTTTGATATATTGCGCATTAGGGGATGAATGGAGCAATCTTGCATTTTCGCATTTACTGGCAAAAACTATGCCAGTTAAACTTTTAGAAGATTTTTTGAAATGGTCAGCATATACATGTAGAAACAGTATCAAAGTGTGCTCTATAGAAAACAACTGTTTCCATTATTTCCACGGACACCCAAACAACAGAAAATATTATGAAGTATCTAAAATGCTTTCTGACCATAATTTCGATCCGAATCGTGACATTTTCATAAACGATGATGGAATATATGAATGGTCAAATAGAGATATAAACGATAAAATGATTAAATATTTTTACGATAGAAAAGAAGATGAAGCAATATCTTAAATATTTCCACAAAAACTTGGTAAGTGAGTTTGATTGGAAGTATTATGTAAATCAGCATAAAGATCTATTGAAGGCCGGTATAGATACCGAGAAAAAGGCCATCGAACATTATAATAAGCATGGTAAGGCCGAAGGTCGAAAATGTAGGAAGCACACAATATCACTTATAGTTGCTTGCAAAAACAGAAATGATAATCTTTTAAGAGCAATAAAATCTTGGCTTATCGTTGATGATATAGTACAATATGTTATAGTAGATTATAACTCAGATCTTCCTATAAAAGATGATAAAAGATTCAAGGAAATTTTAGAGGATCCTAGGGTATGTTTAAAGACTGTAGTTGGTGAGAAATATTTCAACTTGGGTTTGGCATATAATATAGCTGCTGATTTCGCGATTGGTGATATAATTTTAAAGATTGACGCCGATTATGTCAATGTAGATTCAAGTTGGCTGAAGATGCTCCCCAAGCAATTGGACAGATCTTATATAACTGCTTTGTGGGACATGAATTCTACACACCTAAGCGGTTTTTTGATGGTTTATAAGAAAAACTTTCCATATTATAGAGAGGATTTAATTGGATATGGGCGTGATGATGATGACATTGTCGATCGCATGAGCCATTTAAGAAGGATAGACTGGTTCGATGCAGCTAATTATATTTATCATATACCACATGATAATGATGCCAGAGTTTCAGAATATATTGTTAAGGAACGACATGTCAGTATCGCAATAAATAAAACATTATCTGATGTCGGCATGTTGTGTGATAATGATTTAAATAGGTTTAATTACTACTTTGAAAAAGGTGATAATTTTGATCTTTTAAAAGGTTTTGATTTCACAGACGACATCAAGATAGATAGGCCTTCTTTAGATGGGATTTATTGCATCAATCTTGATTCTAGGGAGGATAGATGGAGTTTGATATCATCCAATGATAAAGTTAAAAGATTCAAAGCAATAGATTATGATGAATATTCTTTAGAACATATGCCTTGCAATTATACCTTAGATGTTTACTTTAAGATTAATAGTAATACTAAATTTTGTTTCTATTCTAATTATGCTCTTTGGAATAAAATGCTAGATGAAGATATTGATTATCTGATGATAATTCAAGATGATATTATGATAGGTGATTTGAATAAATTTATTGAAGTTATGCCTGTTGAGTATAGAAATTACGATATTGTTAATTTATCTAAAAGAATATCTAAAAGTGACGATTGTGTTGTGTGGCATGGTGCTGAGGCGTATATTTTGTCTCAGGATGGTGCTAGAAAGTTGATAAAAGCTGTTGCTGATAATAGCTTGATAACTGACTGCAAAGTTTTTGAAAATGCTGATGTTAAAGGTTATGTCGATGAAAACTGTTTACCATTATTAGATATTTGTCATAGGAACAATATTTGTGCTCCTGTTGATGTCTTCATTGGATTATGTTGTCAGAAATATGCTTCAGATGATGTTCGATTGAGTTGTTATTATTATCCATATATAGGATTAAATGAGATTAGTAATTACTCTAATATTCAAGACTGCTCTTATTCGAATGTGATTGATGATCGCTCTTTGTTGGAAGAATGTTTAAATAGTTTAGATTTTATGTTCGGTTGATCTTTATCTCTTTTGGAAGAATTTTTTATTGCGATGCAAAAATATAGATAGTTCAACAAGATAACATATGTTTTACTCATAGAGATTCGGAAATGGACAAAATTAAAACATTACTTGAGAAATCTGGTTGTAATCCAGAATTGACTGATAAGATCGTCGAATCTTTGAGCAAATACAAAGAAACAGTCAGAAATGAATTTCAAAGAGACTATGACGCCAAAATCGCTGAAGCGAAAAAGGTTTGTCTAGAAGAAACGGAATCTCACAAACGTGAGTTAGCCCGTAGACTCCAGATCTTCTGTGAGTCAAAGAGTGCTGCTATTGATGCAGAATTAGCCAGAAAGTCTGCTATTAATGAATCCGAGACCGAGACCAGACTCACCAAAATCAAGCAAGCTCTTGAAGGTGTGTCAAGTGGTCCAGTCATCAACGGTGATATTAAGACCAAATTACAACAGGCTAAGCGTCAGATTAAGCTCGCCAATGAGTCTAAAGAACAAGCAATCGCAAAGGCAAACCGCCAGATAGCAGTTGCAAATAAAGTTCTTCAACGAAATAAGACTCTCATGAAGGAAAACTCTGAACTCAAAAAGAACGCAAAAGTTCTAGCAGAGAGCAGAACCTCCAAGAGACCTACTAGACTCGATAGCGGAAGAAGAACAAATAAACCTTCTACCGCCAGACCAACTATCGTAGAGAACCAACAGAGATCACGGCCTAAGGCGCCAAGACCAGATAGCATCGAAGGTATCGCTGCTAGCATGGAAGATCTCTGATCATCTGACACATTAACCTTACGAGGAAAAAATGTTACCAACAAGAAACTCAAGAGCACGACAACAACGAAGACACCTCATGGAAGGTGCCGGTCGTGGCCAGAACGTAATCTCCGAGACCCCCGTTGACACACATCACGCATCGGTCATCAGAGAAGCCAAAAAGAACGAACTTGTCAAAAAATGGTCAAGCGTTCTCGAAAAATGCCATGAAGTTACACCAAGCAAGCTTGGTTTCATGGCAAGCATCCTTGAAAACCAGCTGAACCACAGCAACCCTAAAAACAAAAGCGTACTCTTCGAAGATCAGACGACCACATCAAACATCGCTGACTTCACACGATTCGCACTGCCACTGATTAGAAAATCATACCCAAAGCTCATCGCTGATAACCTCGTTGGTGTCCAACCAATGAGTCAACCAGCAAGCTTGATCTTCTACATCAGATACCGATACGCTCTCACAAAGGGTCAAACGGTCGCTGGCACACAGATCATGCGTCAAAACACTGCACAGCAGTACGCACGCCAAAACGGTTGGGCACTCGACCCATACTACACCTCACAGCAGGTGGTTGGCGAAGACGCAACGATCGGTGGTGGAAATACAACCGTCACAGCAACCCTCTCACACCGACCAGTACTCGCAGGTACAGTCGTTGTCGAAGTCTATGCATCAGAAGAAGATGCAAGCCCTAACTGTGATGATGCAGTCCCATGCCTGAGAGTTGGTTTCAACTCTGACGGTGATCCAGACCACATCATCATCGGTGACTGCACAGAATTCACCTCCACACTAGACGTCGATGACACCACAACTGGTGCAACAGCATTCGACCACTCAACTGGTGCAGTGCAAATCACCCTGTCCGCAGGATCATTCCCAAGCGGTGCAGTCGCAAGAGTTAACTACGAGTATGACCTCGAAGCTAACCCATTCCAGCCAGAAGTCACCATGAGCATCGACGCCGATTCAGTTACGGCAATCACTCGAAAGCTCAAGACATCATGGTCACTGGAAGCTGCTCAAGACCTCAAAGCCGTCCACAACATCAACGCTGAGGAAACCCTCACGAACTTGATGGCTGATGAAATGGTCGCAGAAATCGATCGTGAAATCATCAACGACCTGATCGTTTCCGCTTCCATCAGAGCACGCCACAACTTTGCAACCGCAGCTGGTGCAAGCGTCAACTTCACAGACCGCAACATCGCCCTGATGTTCAAACTCATTGAAGTTGCCAACATCATTCAGCGCACGACTCAAAGAGGACCTGCAAACTGGGCAGTCATGTCATCCGACATCTGCTCCAAGTTCGAGCAGTTGAACGACTTCCGAGCATCTGATGCATTTACCACAGAAGGCCTCGATGTCGGAATCATCAACGCAGGTACTCTCAACAACAAGATGAAGATCTACAAAGATCCTCTCTTCCCGAACTGTAAGATCTTGTTGGGTCACAAAGGTAACTCAGTTCTCGACTCAGGTTACTTCTACGCCCCATACATTCCACTTCTTTCAACCCCGACCGTTCTTGATCCTAACTCCCACACTCCTTCGAAGGGAATTATGACAAGATATGGGAAGAAATTGATTGAAGATGGAGGGTTCTACTACGGAGTTATCAACGTAACGAACCTCTAATCCTTTCGATGATGTGCAATAATGAGAGCCACCTATTATGGGTGGCTCTTTTTGTATAAGTATTCCATAAATAAAACTCAATGGAGGATATTTATGGATTATAATAAGCTTAAAACTCTCTTTGAACAAGACCTCACGCATAAAGAAATAGCTGAAATTCTTGGATGCACAAGATCGACCGTCTCTAGGCATATTAAAAAACTGAATCTTAAAAAGCCTCCAAGAATAGATATAGAAGACTTTCGGAAGGAAGTAAAGCAAGGCTTATCATTTTCAAAATATGCTAAGAAAATTGGTGTGTCTCTCTCAACAATATCAGAAATAGCAAAAAAGAATAATATAAAATCAAAAAGAACGAATCATCTTAAAAAAGAACTACCAATGCCAGAAATTCATAGAAAATATGTTTCTGGTATTAGTGTGTATGCCTTGGCTAAAGAATATGGGATATCTTCACAAGCTATTGTAAAACGTTTGAACGCATATGATTCATCAATAAACATACGCAGTATGGATGAGGCAAAAAGATGCCACCAATTAAATGATCCAGATGAGTTAAAGAGCCTATTGAAGAAATACACAATGAGAAAGATATCTCAACTTCTTGGCGTGCGACCAAATACGGTATCAAATGCCGTTAGAAGATTGAAGCTTAGACAATACGCTATACACCAAAAAGTGGACATAGACGATAACGAATTAATAGACTTATATGTCAACCAAAATATGTCGATTATACCAATATCTGAAATCTACAATTGTGCACCATCAACTATAGCACGCAAATTAAAATCTCTTGGTGTGATGATGAAGCCAGCACACGGGCTTTTAAAACCTTCTAAATATGATAAACTAAATGATGCCGAATGGTTGAAAGATATGTATTCTAAGCATAGTATACAGTATATTGCTTTGATCGTTGGTGCAAGCGTAAGCAATGCAGCCCATTATTTAGACAAGCACAAAATACCAAGAAGGCCAAAGAAGGAATCATATAGACTTTTGAGAATAAAACAATCTAAGAAGGATACCGTCAACACAAAATGGGGGAAGTTTAAAGTTCATAGTAAGCAAGAAAGGAAATTTTTAGAGTCTCTTTGTGATGACGTCAAAGACGTAAAGAGAGAGCCGATTACTTTAGAGTATAAAGGTTTCGAGTATACTCCTGACTTTATGGTGGATGGAGATATTGTTGAAATAAAGCCAAAGGAATATATGCAGAGAGAGTCTGTTGATAGACAAAAGAATATTAAGCAATTGTTGATCGCTAAAAAGAATAATGTTAATATTAAATATTGGTATAAGAACAACTATTATGATATCGAAGATATAGGTGATATAGATAAATATTATTGCATAAATTGGAAGATTCTATATGATGATCCTGATGAAATATTTGAATATTATATGGATAATTTTAAACCTATAAAGTTTTCTAGAGAACAGTTATATAGTAGTTTGAAGCAACTTATACCTGAAGATAAGACATTTGATTCTTCATATTCTAATTCAGCTTCTTTGAGAATATTGAAGCATTTTAATGAGCATTTTTGGTATTCTTCTTTTAAAAATTACAACCCTATATCACATGCATTTAATAAGGGAAACTCTGTGATTTTGAGAGATGCTATCAACAAGACATGGTCTCAAAGTAGGAATGTGAACATATATGGTCTTGTTACTAAGATAAAGAGACATTATAGAGATTTCGCTGAACCTAGTTTATTTAAACCATGGGTTTCTGGTGGTGTATATGATAAATTATTGCCGAATGGTGGTATAGTGTATGATCCTTGTATAGGATGGGGAGGGAGAATGATAGGTTGTATAGATAGAGATATTAAGTATATTGGGAGGGATTTAAATAATAAGTCGGCTGATGGATGTTCACGTATGGCTGAGTTTGTTGGAAGCCTTCTTCTTCATGAGCCAGATATTGGGGTTGCTGATGCTAGAGTCTCGGAAATCCCAGAATGTGATTTAATATTTACTAGTCCTCCATATGATGATACTGAATATTATTATGGGTTGAGTGAACAATGTAAGAAAACTAATGATATATATGATAATTTGATGTCTGGTGTTCATGATCTTATTGCTCTTAATGTTCCACAAAGGCATATTGATATTGTCATGGAATATGCTAAGAAACATGGCTTGACATTTAAGGAAGAGATTAAGATGTATAAGGAT
>Ga0180434_10006973_pt1 | contig 12849 bp, 9 predicted proteins | sample SS_ome_7_FD_132453 | JGI IMG/M metagenome (GOLD analysis project Ga0180434, IMG submission 132453) | Hypersaline lake sediment archaeal communities from the Salton Sea, California, USA - SS_1_D_2 metaG | ecosystem: Environmental > Aquatic > Non-marine Saline and Alkaline > Hypersaline > Sediment... | reverse complement strand
CCCCATTTCTGGGAAAACCTGATCCACCCTGAAGACCGGGGCGTGATTCCAGGGGCCTACGAGGCCGTGAACGCCAAGCAGGTCTTTCACTGCGAATATCGAGTCCGGCACCGGGCCGGCCACTTCGTCTGGGTCCTCGACCACATCGGCCCTCGTTTCGACCCGGAGGGCGCTGTGGTGGGGCTCTGCGGCAGCTGGACTGATATCACCGTCCGGGTGGTGCGGGAACAGAAATTGCGTCGACGGGAGGCGTTGACCCGCGCCATCATCGAAAACGTCCCCTGCGGTGTCTTCCGCATCCTGCCTGACGGCACAATCCTGTCATCCAATCCTGCACTGGTCAGGATGTTCGGATTCGATACGGAGGAGGAGATACTCGCCGTTTCAGCCGAGTCGCTCTACTTCGATCCCGGGCAACGGCCTGAATTGTGGGACCGGTGCCGGCGCGAGGGATCCTATACCAACGTCGAGACCAAGATGAAGCGAAAGGACGGCACACCCTTCTGGGCCCTGATATGCACCCATGCTGTAACCGACGAAGAGGGCGAGGTCGTTTCCCTGGACGGGATCATCTCCGATGTCACTGAACTGCACGAGGCCAGGGCGGAACTGAGAGAAAGAGAAGCCCAGCTGGAGCTGACCATCGAGGTGGCGAATCTCGCCTACTGGGAGCAGGATTTCAAGAGCGGCCGGGTGACGCGGAGCAAACGGTGGGCGGAGATGCTGGGATACTCACCAGAAGAGGTGTCGAGCCGGCTCGAATCCTGGCTCGACCTCATTCACCCGGATGATCTGCCACGGGTTCAGCAGGCGGCAGCCGTGCATGAGGCAGGCGACAGCCCCGTATTCGAGGTCGAGCACAGGATGCATACCCGATCCGGTCAGTGGAAATGGATCCTCAACTGGGGGAGGATCGTTGAGCGCGATGAGGAGGGGCGTCCGGTGCGGGGCATTGGCATGCACCTCGATGTATCCGCCCGCCGCAATGCGGAGGAGGCGCTCAAAGAAAAGGAGGCGAGGATCCGTGCCATCTTCGAGACGATCCCCGATCCCATCTTCATCAAGGATTGCCAGCTCCGGTACGTGCGCGTGAATCCGGCCATGGAAGTTCTCCTGGGTCTCGGGGCCGATGATATCGTCGGCAAGACCGATCCGGACCTCCTGGGTGCCGGAAAAGGGGAGGAACTCGAGGCAATGGACCGCAGAATCCTCACGGGCCAATCCATGGAATGGGAGGAGTCCAGGCCTTTTCAAGATCCGGATCGGGTCTTCCATGTGGTGAAGGTTCCCCTGCGGGATGATCGGGATACTATCATGGGGATCTGCGGCATTGCGCGGGACATCACCGAGGTCAAGATGTTACAGAGCCTCGCCGCCCGGGCCCAGCGGCTCGAAACGGCCGGTCGCATCGCCGGCCAGGTAGCCCATGATTTCAACAACCTGCTGGGACCGCTTGCAGGCTATCCGGGTCTCATCCGGCAACAGTTGCCGGCGGGGCACCCGGCGGGGGAGTTCATCGACTACATGGAGACGGCTGCCAGTCAAATGGCCGAGATCAACCAGCAGCTTTTGACCCTCGGACGGCGGGGCCATTACAACATGGATGTTCTCTGTATCAATACCCTCGTTCGGGAAGCCGCTGGGCAGATCGTTTCCGTACCGGCCGGTGTTCGCATCGAGCTGGATCTGGCCAAAGATCTTTTCGACGTGAAGGCGGGCAGGTCGCAGATTTTTCGGGTGATCTACAATCTCCTGGTGAACGCTCGTGACGCAGTGGGGGAAATGGGGCTGATCACCATCCGCACGGAAAACGTCTACGCCGACACCACCTGTGGGCATATCGACCGGATTCCACGGGGGGAGTACGTCAAGCTGGCCGTCATGGATACCGGTACCGGTATGACCTCCGAGGTCATGGCCAAGATGTTCGATCCTTTCTTCACGACAAAGACCACGGACAAGAAGCGTGGTTCCGGCCTGGGCTTGAGCGTGGTGCATGCTGTGGTAAATGATCACCACGGGTACATCGACTGCAAAAGCAAGCCGGGGAAAGGCACCTCCATTTTCCTCTATTTGCCCTCCACACGAGAGGTGCCCGTCGAGTCCTCGTCTCAGATCGTCGGAGGTACCGAAACAATTCTCGTCATCGACGATGATCGTCTGCAGCGGGAGGTCACCGCCCAGCTCCTCGGCCGGCTCGGGTACACTGTCACCAGGGTCGCCAGCGGTGAGGAGGCGCTGGACGAGCTTGCCCGGGAGCGCCACGACCTGCTCATCCTTGACATGATCATGCCGGGTGGCATCGACGGCCTGGAGACCTTTCGACGCATCAAGAGGATCCGGCCGGATCAGCAGGCGATCCTGGTGTCGGGATTCGCCGAGAGCAAACGCGTCGAGGAAGCCATGCAACTCGGTGCAGGCCGGTTCCTGCGAAAACCGCTCACGCTCCAGGTCCTGTCCACGGCCGTTCGCGACGAACTTGACCACCTCAGGCTCAGGATGGAAAGTGCCCGAGTTTCAGATCAACGGTCCCCTGAGTGAAGGGCTCCACCGCTTGCCATCGAGTCGAGGAGGGATTCAACGCCGCACCACCCAGGTGCCCGCCAGCCGGTCGTGTACTCCGCGGCCGGGATGAATGACGGCATGGACCGCTGCACTGATCCACAGGAGCAGCAAACCGAGAGCGGAGACAAGGGCGATCACTTCGGCCGTATTCAACAGCAGAGCCACGAGCGCCATCGGAAGAAACAGCGGAAGCCAGATGATGGCCCAGCGAACGAGGAGGTGTGACCTGGCGGCGGGATCTCCATCCGAGTTGACCACCGCCAATCTGAAAATGGCGTGGCTGCAGGTGGTACGGAAGGGCAATTCCAGGATTTGCATCAGGGCGACGGCGATGAGTACCAGCATGGTCGTATTCACGGTGAACCACGCCAGGGAGTCCCCCATGGCCCCCACCAGTCTTCCCTCCCCTTGATAGGCTCCGACAAAGAAAATGATCCAGACATAGAGAGGCAGCATGAACATGGATCCGGCTCGGATTCCCCTGTTGACCTCGGCGGGTTTATCCAGGAGTCCGCGCAGGATGCCCGTGAGGAAGCTGAGCTTCTCGAACTTCCCGTCCCGGAGATTCTGCAGAACTCCCCTGGCATGAAGGGGGAGGCTGGTTGATTCAACGCAACCGGCGACGGCGTTCAGGAAACGCTGCTGGCCTGCGATGTCTCCGACAGCAAAGCATTCGGCGCGGGTCTTGCCCCCGGGCCAGGCCTCTTCGAGCAGGATGACATGGCCTTGTGTGGTGATCAGGACATGATCGAAGCTCACCTCGGCGGGCAGGGTATGGTCACGTGTCGCTTCCCACAGTTCCGACGCCAGGTCGTGCAGCCAGTGGCGCAGATGTGACCAGGGCACCCGTTTCCCGCTCATGACCAGACTGGGAAACGGCATCCCCTCGGCCGCCTCGAAGGCATCCCAGGTGGCCTTGTCCGCCTCGACCTTCTGCAGCCAGCGTAACCGGCCGGACCGGGCCAGATCTCGTCGAGGAAGGGGAGGCCCCGATGCATCTCTGCGCAACAACCAGACCTGGCGGCGCAGCACGGCATCGGTGGCGACGAGCCATTTTTCAGGAATTATTTTCCCGATGATCCGGTAAGGTCCGAGCGAATCCGCGCCCCCGGCTGGTATTTCTGGCTGGATTGCCGTCTCCATGGACGGCCGCACGATGCCCAGCGGTTTCACCACCACCCTTGTTCCACTGAGGATGTCCCAGAGGGTGGCAAACCCGTTTTCCTGGCGCGCTCTCACAGTGAACAGGACAGGAATCCACGGGCAGACATTGCAGGCGCCGATGTACAGCATGATGTGAGACCAGGTGATTTCATTGATGTCCGTTGCGGAAATCGTTGCCATCAAGAAAGGAATCCGGACGCATTCGATACAGCCGATGGGAACAAGGATCCGGATCAACGCCCGCACGATGCCGGGCCGTCGGCCGTTGATGCGGACGACACGCAACCCCTTGAGCCGCTTGCCGAGGCCGGCACCCCAGATTCCCTCGACAATACCGAAGTAGAGGAACCCGAATCCGAGAACCGCGAGGTGGTATCTCGCCGAGGAGAGGGTACGTTCCACAAGGGGCCGCACATGAAACTCATCCCCACCGATGGAGATCATGAGGATCACATAGGGAATCAAGAAGGCGATCAGGTAATCGATCCACCCGGCGGACGCCCGCATCTTCATCGATGCCGGTTCCGGTTCTCTGGAACTGAATGGCAACAGCGCATTTCGCAACGTCGGGTAATCGGCGTAGCGTCCCTCCGGTTCCTTGGCCAGGCAGCGGGCCACCACCTGCTCGAGGCCGGGCGGCACACCTTCACGCAGCTCGCTCAACGGTTTCGGTTTCTTGCTGAGGGCGTTGGTGACGACCTGTATCGCGTTCTTTCCCTCGATGGGTGCCCGGCCGGTGAGGAGGGTGAACAGCGTCGCACCCACGGAGTAAATGTCGGCGCGCACATCCAGGTCATCGCCGCGCAGTTGTTCCGGTGGCGCATACGCGGGGGTACCCATGATGACGCCGGTGGCCGTGACATAGGAATCATCCCTCGCCACCGTGGACACCGAAAGCCCGAAATCGCCCACCTTCACCGAACCGTCCGGGCTGACGAAGCAGTTGGACGGCTTGATGTCGCGGTGCAGCACCTCGGCCGCGAGGGCAGCCTCCAGACCTGATATCACGTCGAGAATCGCGTCCACCGCCTTCGCCACAGGCAGCGGGCCGTGTTTCTCGAGCCTGTCTTTCAGAGTGCCGCTGCCGGCAATCTCCATCGTGATCACCGGCGTGTGGTCGATCTCCTCGGACCCGAAAATGTAGAGGCTGTTCGGATGGTTGACGCTCGCGGCAAGGCGGCCTTCGCGGAGAAACCGCTGGCGCATCTCCGGCGAATCGATCTGCTGCTCGAGCATTTTCAGGGCGACGCGGCGCCCGGTGGCGAGTTGCTCGGCTTCGTATACCGTACCCATACCGCCGGTTCCGAGGAGTCCAAGCAGCCGGTACCCGCCGAAATCACGAGGGAATTCAGCGGTCTCACGCGGGGCCTGTGGTTGACCCGGCGCTTTCAGATGCGTGCTGTCGCCCGCCGCCGCAAGGGCGCCCGACATGAGGCAGGCGGGGCAGAGCTGATCTGCCTTGCCCGCCGGAATCGGCGCGCCGCAGCGGGTGCAGGCGGGGGAACTCGAATTGCTCATGAGTGGGACTCCAGACGGCGATCAAGATCTTCCAGTAGGGCTGTCACTGCTTCCTTAAAGAATGTCCGCCTCTGGTCACGGAAAAAATCTCTATTTTCTCCGGAGTGCGGCCACGAGATGGCGCATTTCCACGTCGACGTCCGATGGGTCGGAGACGGTTTCCGCAATCTCGGCTCGCAGGAGTTCCCGGTACCGCTGCCGCAGCCGGTGTATCGCGGCCTTCACCGCGCCACCGGTCATTCCGAGCCGCGCGGCGGTTTCACTCCGGGCCGGTTCCTCGCCGGCAAGGCTCTTTTTGAGCGTTTCGAACAGCTCGCCCTTGCCGCGGGCTTCCGATTCCGCTTGCAGCTTGTCCAGGGCGCGACCGATGGATTCCTGGGCCCATTTCCGGTCGAATTCTGCATCGGGATCGGCCGACCGGTCCGGTTCCAGAGCGTAACACGCTTCCGGATCGAGAGCGTCCAGATCGAGGATGGCCTTGCCGCCGCCGCGTTTCTGTGTCCGGGCGCGATGCCACTCATTGGCCAGGTAATTTTTCATCGCACCCAGAAGGTAGGAGCGAAACCGGCCTCGCCCGGGGTCCGCGGAGGCAAATCCGCCCGTCTCGAGGATGCGGACGAAGAAGGACTGAGTCAGATCCTGGGCGTCGTCAGGGGAATACCCGCGGTGGCGCACGAAGGCATAGAGGGGATACCAGTACGCCCTGCAAAGGGCCTCGAGCGCACTTCGAGCGCGGGTCCGGCTCGCCTCATCGGGTTTTGCCGCCACGACCAGACTCCAGTGCGTGGTGGTGAATTCTCGGGGTCCGGGCGGATCTTTCATGCATCCATCCTACCGGCGAAGCGCCGCGAGTGATACCGATCTGGAATATTTTTCTGCTGGTGGCCACGAGGGAGCCCGGCACAACAGGTTCCTCACCGCAGAACGGGGAAGGTGAACGTGGCCGTGCATCCGCGTCTGCCAAGGCGATTGTCCGCGGATTCAACCTGGAGGTTCACGTACCTCACCCCGCCCCAGACCTCGTGTCTGACGAGATGCCGGCTCAGGGGAATCTCCTCATTGCCGATTCTCACGGATACGGTCGGTTTCCCCAGACGACCTTCCCCCTCCTCCGGCCGGGCGGCACGGCAGGTCAGGCGATGGGAGAACTTCCCCCTCGCGTTCATGTGCATGCAGTCCAGAAAAAGACCCTGGGATGCGCGTTCGATTCTGCATGTGATCTTGATGGATTTCCCCTCCGGGTCGAATGTCGTTTTCACGGTCGTGGCGGGTGGGTCGAGGGGTTTCCCGAGAGGGCGGAATGCCGGGTCGGAGAGGAGGATGCGCGAGATCATGCCGCGGAGCATGACGTTGTAGAAGGACATCAGCTTTTTCTTTCCCGGGATGTAGCGCGGAAAACCATTGAAGTCCTCGGGTAAGCTGGTGAATGCGAGACGGTACTGGTATCCGATCACCTCGCCAAGCGAACAGGCCCGCTCGCGGAAGTGGTCCCATTCCGCCATGGCCATCTCGCCCCGGTCCCCCTCCATGGCCGCGAGGTACCCGCTCACACCGGCGTGGACCCAGTTGAGGGAGAGGAGCTTCCCGGGCGAAATCGTCGTGGGCTTGAAGTAGATGAGCTGGCGGGCGCATTTGTGGTAGCTCCTGGAGAGGACGCCGGTGAAACAGGCCCCGGAGAATACCACCGGATTTCTCGAGAGTGAAAGGGCACCCACCTGCTCTCCGGTCAATCCGCTCATCACCCTCCAGGGATTTCCGTGGCCGAAGTGCATCAGGTAGTCGAGGTTCCTGAACTTGTCGGACGGTGGAGTGAGGGGTGTGATCCTTGCAACCGTTCCGGCGTCGGTCTTTGCCTCGCGCGCCAGGATCCGATCCACGAAGGCCGAGAAGTCCTTCCCGTCGCGCGCTGCCAGGTATCCGAAATGGAAATCCGGCATGGGGTCGGCATCCAGGTTCCGACATATCTCGAGCAGGTCGAGGTGAAAGTTCATATCCACGGTGGTGGGCGAGACGGCCACGGCCACGAACTCGGGTCCGATCCTGCCGAGTTTTCTCCGTGTGGATCGGACATTGTCCTCCTTGAATGGCTGGATCACAGCATCCCGATGCCTGGCGAGGCGCTTGACAGCCTTCCAGGCCGGCCCGCGTCTCGGGAGGTTGGTGAGGATCACCATCCGGCCGAGGCCGGTCTTGCACGGCATGGACTTCTTGAGAGAGAGTCCACGCGTCTGTGCCTCGACCCGATCCACGGTGAGGACTGCCGCGGTCAGGAGAAGAAACATGAATCCTCGCGTTCTCATGGGATTTCCTGCAATGAGTGACAGGGGCGTATCATGAAGATCATTCGGCTTATCATTCGCCATCAGGAACCGTTCGTCAACAGGTTTTGACAGGCAGATGGAGCTTCGTCGCATTCCGATACCGGATCAGATCGGACGGAATCCGGATGAGGTAGATCGATGAGCCAAATATCTGTATCCCGAGACCGTCCGGAGGTGGGAAATGGGGTATAATGCGTTCATCGCCAGCTTTGAGGGCAATGTCATTGAGGGCAATGTCATTGAGGGCATTGTTATTGAAGACAATGTCATTGAAAACAAAGGTCAGTGACTGATTCTGGAGTATGTGACATGAAGAATATATTCATGAGTGCAATGCTGTTCTGTCTCCTGGCCGCACTTGTCGGACCTGCAGGAGCGGACGAGATCTATGTGCCTTCCAACAGCCCGGCTGTGGGAGGAGGCAACCACTGGCCCTGGAACGCGACCTCCAGCTCCGAGTGGCGGTTTCAGCAGCTGTTCTCGGCCAAGCAGCTGGGATTCAAGGGTGGGGTCATCAAGGATATCGCCTTTGCCCCCACTTCCTCGGGCACCCATACCGCCACCAGGTTCGAGATGACCATGAGCCACACCACGGCCTCATCTCTTGTGCAGGTCTGGGCAGCGAACCTACCGGCGCCTGTTGTGGTCTACCCGGTGGCGCCGCACACCTGGAATCCTGTCACGGACACCTGGACACCGGTGGGCCTGACCCAGCCCTTCGTCTATGACGGCGTGTCCAACCTGGTGGTCGATCTGCGGTATTCCGGCGGAAAGATACTGAACGGATTCCAGGGCGCCTGCCACAGCGACAGCGGCACGGCTACCACCATCCTGCGGTCCTGGAACAAGGGATCCGGCGCCTATTCCGCACCCAATGCCTTGAGCTGGAACCGAAACCTGGGCCTCATCACCCGGATCACCATCGATGTCATCACAATCACTGGCTCCGGCGCCCCCCGTCCGGGTGGGACCGTGGTGCTGGATCTGACTGCACCGGCGGATGCGGGCCTCGTTTATCAGGTGGGTTCATCCCTCGGCCTGGGACCGACCCCCATCGGGAATCGCCAGCTGAACCTCAGCCTGGACGACCTTCTCCTGGTGTCGGTCAGCGGGTTCTTTCCCTCCCTCTTTCAGAAATACTCCGGAACGCTCGATCCCTCCGGAAAGGCGCAGGCCACCATCAAGATCCTGAACGACCCGCGTCTCATCGGCAACCAGATCCATTCCGCTTTCTTGACCCTCGACAGCAAGGCCCCACAGGGCATCAAATCCATATCCAGATCGTTCACCTTCAGCATCTTGAAATGACGCGGTCTACTGGCGAAGGAGATCCTCCAGGCCCAGGGCCTTGATCATCTCCATTGCATCGAGCTCCAGGCCGCATACCTTCTTTTCAAAATGTGCGTGCATGGCTTTCACGAGCTTTTCGGCCAGGAAGACGGCGCCGATCTTCGTCGGGTGGAGCCGGTCCCACTGCATGGCGACTTCCATGGTGAGGACCTTTTCTTCTCCCTTCCCGTCAGCCGGCGCCGGGATTTTCCAGGCACCCGATTTCAGGCCCCGGACCCAGGCCCCCAGGGGTACGACCAGAACGTGGTTCCTGCCCCGTGCCCACTGCCGGAGCCGCTGGTTGAGGGCGTTCAGCGCTGCAGGGCCGGGGATCTGTGATTTGCTGATCATCCACCTGTGAGCGCCGGTCATGTCCGGAAAATCGCCGACCACGACAGGGCACCCGAGGCGGTCGAGCTGGGCGAGGCCCTGCTCCAGGCGGGCCAGCCGGGAATCCAGTTCGCCGCGGTTCATGGACACATATCCGTACCCGTACCAGAAGAGAAAATCGACTGCGATCACGAGGGTCGGCTCGTGCCGGAGACAGCGGTCGATCTGGGTGCGGCCGGTGCTGATGGGCATCTTGAAGAACAGGGACGAGAAGCACCGCAGGATGCGGGTATGTTCCACCTTGATGGCGCTGTCGAATAGCCTGGCGATGGGCAGGCCGTTGCAGAAACCGCCGGTCAGGCTGGCTCCGATGGTTGCCACGCGGGAGAGGGACGCACCGGTTTGCGAGGGCAGGGTCGAGACCGGCAGAACCATGAGTAGCGCCAGAAGCACGGCCCTGCCGAAATCGTATCGAGTGTTCATCTCGTATCCGTTTCGCCCTGGTCCACCACCCTGATGGACTGGATCACCATCTTCTTGACCGGGGCATTGGTGAAAGCTCCACCCAGGTTTCGGACCCGGGTATTTCTGATCTTGTCGACCACGTCCATGCCCTTCACCACCTTGCCGAACACGGCATACCCTGCACTTCTGGGATTCCGGTCGAGGAACGGATTGTCGACCACATTGATGAAGAACTGGGAGGTGGCGGAGTCCGGATCGTTGGTGCGCGCCATGGCGATGGTGCCCCGCAGATTCTTCAATCCGTTGGATGCCTCGTTCTTGATGGGTGCACGGGGCTGCTTCGGATAGGGATTCATCTCCTCTGTGAATCCGCCGCCCTGGATCATGAAGTTGAGGATGACGCGGTGGAAAATGGTGCCGTCGTAGAACTTGCTGTTCACGTACGTGAGGAAGTTCTTGACGGTGATGGGCGCCTTCTTCTCGTTCAGCTCCACCACGAAGTCACCCATCGTGGTCGTGAACTTGACCTTCAGTGTTTTCTCGCTGGTTTTCGTGTCCACGGGAACCACCGGTGGCGGAACGATTTTCTTTTCTCGCGGCACTTCGATGGTCTTCACTGCCTTGCCCGTGGCATCGAAATACCTGAGCACCGGCCAGCCATTCTGTTCGAGGCCGAACTCGGCCCGCACGCATCCCTTCCCATCCCTCAATACCAGGTGCGGAGATCCGTCCTTCGAGATGGCGAACTCGCCGTGGTCCCGGTCGCCGGAGCCGGCCAGAAGGAAGCACCTGGCCTTCACCTCCTCCTCGATGAGCATGGCACCGGCAAATACCGCCACACCGAGTACCGCCGCCATCAGGACCACGGTACGGCGAAGTCTCTGGTTCATCCGCTCCAGGCGGGAAAGGCGCTCTCCCATGTTCCGGATTTCTGGATATTTTTCTTTCATGGTCATTTTCCTCAGGTCAGGGGGAATCGAGATACAGGAACCAATATCAATACAGTGCCTGCAGCGTCACTGTCAACCTCTTCTCCTGGTTGTTGCGCAGCACAGTGACTGTCACGGTATCACGTACCTTGAACTGTTCGAGGATCTTGAACAGATCATCGCTGTCTTCGACGGGTTTTTCGTTCACGGCAGTGATGATGTCTCCCATCACCAGATACCCGTCCCGGGAGCGGTGGGGTCCCAGCATCCCCGCACGCTCAGCTGCGCTGCCCTGCTGGACCTGTGTGATCCTGACCCCCTTGAAGTTGCCCTCCGTGATGGAGATGCCGAATCCGGCCCGCGTCACCCGTCCGTCGCGAATGAGGTCAGGCACGATACGGTTCACCGTGTCAACGGGCACGGCAAAACCGACGCCTGCGTGTGCGCCGGAAGGGCTGTAGATCATTGTGTTTACGCCGATCAACCTGCCGGCGCTGTCCAGGAGAGGGCCGCCCGAGTTGCCCGGGTTGATGGCTGCATCGGTCTGGATGACGCCCTGAATGAGGGCCCGGTTGACCGCCCGGATTTCGCGGTTCAACCCGCTGATGATTCCCAGGGACATGGACTGGTCGAGCCCGAAGGGATTTCCGATGGCGAACACCCGCTGTCCGACCTTGAGGTTGCGAGACGTGCCGATCGTGATGGGCTTGAGCTGTTCGGCCGGGGCCTCGATCTTGAGAACGGCGAGATCCTTACCCGGCTCGATTCCCACCAGGCGGGCACGCCAGGTCGTGTGGTCGGCCAGGGTGATGTGGGCCTGGTCCGCGTCCCGGATGACGTGGAAGTTGGTGACGATGTGGCCGTTCTTGCTCCAGATGAATCCACTGCCCGAGCCCTGCGGGATTTCCATGATGTTGAGGGTGATCCTGTCTCGCCGCACGGCCAGGTTGGTGATGAAGACGACCGACGGCGACACGTGTTCGAACAGATTGATGAAGGCCTTCTCGTCGCCGCCGAGATCGCTGCGCGGCGTCACGGGCAACGGTTCGGCGGCAGGGTCGTGAACCGGGGAGGGGCCGGGGCTGAGGAAGCGCCACGCCACCAGGGCCGCCAGGATCACGACCGAGAAAAGGAAGACCAGGCGCATCGTGGAAAGCACCGGGTCTCGCGGAGGATGATGGCCAAATGGGTCCATGGTATTCCTGTGCAGTCTTTTCTGAATATCCGATTCGATGATGGAGATCAGGCGGATCATATCAGGACCGCACAGGATTTGCCAAAGGCGAGCGGCAAAAATAATTTCCCATTCTCAGGAGCAATGTTGTCACAGGTTCGTGCTTCTCGGCTCCCGTTCGGATCAGAGATTCCATGGGATACGAGAAGTGCGGACATGGGGCGACAGGGCCCTGAGAATGTGGAGTTCTTTATGCATCACCCTTCAGTTGAGATCTTGCCGGGAACAGCGGGCCAGCTGCACCATGGTCTCGAGGATCTCCTTCTCGAGCCGCTCTTCCCGTGTGAGGTCCGCGTCATTTCTGTTCACCAGATCGTCGATTCCACACGTCACCTCCCGCATCTCTGCTGCATAGGCTGGATAGAGCCCTTCGATGGCGGAGGAGAAGTTGGTGTTGAAATCTGCTGCGACTCCGGAGACCAGCATTTCGAGCTTCTCCCTGTCTCCGAGGTCCGGATAGGCCTGGTCGAGTTGCGCCCGGGTCACCCGGATCCGCTCCCCCATGAGAGAGATCACCTTGTTTTCAAAGTCCGCATTGTGTCTGTTCAGCCGGTCATTCAGCCCCTTCACCACAAAGATACGGAGCTCGGGCATCATATCGATCAAGCGGTGAAATCCGTCCCTGACCAGGTGCGGCGCCTCCTCCTCGAATTTGACCTGCAAGGCTTTCATTGTCGAAGGCAGACGTTTCTGCACTTCCAGCCGGCCGAGCTGGGTGATCGTGTCGGCATCGAGCTTGTGGCCCTCGATGGTGAGGTTGGTCAGGCTGATGACGCAGAGCAGGGCGAGGCCCGCACCGACAAACATCACGAGGTTCTGCCTTTTTCGTTTGATGCCCGTCCAGTCATCGACGCGATGGTTCAGGGCCGTCACCCTCTGGTTGAAGTCCTCGAAGAAGTCACTATCCAGACGTTCTGTTTCAGGATTCTTGCCGGTCATAGTTTCATGATCTCCTCATCAAGCAGCTGCAGCCAGAGACGGATGAACTTCTTCT
>Ga0180434_10006972_pt1 | contig 12852 bp, 8 predicted proteins | sample SS_ome_7_FD_132453 | JGI IMG/M metagenome (GOLD analysis project Ga0180434, IMG submission 132453) | Hypersaline lake sediment archaeal communities from the Salton Sea, California, USA - SS_1_D_2 metaG | ecosystem: Environmental > Aquatic > Non-marine Saline and Alkaline > Hypersaline > Sediment... | reverse complement strand
TCCTTGAGGCGTTTGGTCGTCAGGTGGGTGTAGATTTGCGTGGTCGAGAGGCTCGAGTGCCCCAGCAGTTCCTGGACGCTTCGCAGGTCGGCCCCGGCGTTGAGCATGTGGGTCGCGAAACTGTGCCGCAGCGTGTGCGGGCTGACTCCGGGGTCTATTCCGGCGGCGAGGAGATACTTGTCGAGCTTCCGCCTTACGCTTCTTGCCGATATCCGCGAACCATGCCTGTTTACGAATAGCGGACCGGACCTCGCGCCGCTTCTCATGCGGAGGTAGTGCCCTATCGCCTCGATAGACATCGATCCCAGCGGGCAGAGACGTTCCTTTTTGCCCTTGCCCGCGATCCTGACTACCTCGGAGAATTCGTCGAGATCTTCGATGTTCAGGGCGACGGTCTCGCTGACCCGCAGGCCCGCGGCGTAGATCGTTTCTATTATCGCCCGGTCCCGGGCGCCCAGCAGTGTCCCGATGTCCGGAGCGGAAAGGAGGGCTTCGACCTGCTGGATGTCGAGGCACTTGGGCAGGCGCTTGTCCTGCCGGGGGGTCCGGACGGCTGAAACCGGCGAGGCGGACAACTCTCCGATCTTCACCAGGAACCTGTAGAAGCTCCTTATCGCAGCCAGCTTGCGCGCTATTGTTGACTTGGATAAACCGCTGTTCCTCAGCACCGCCAGCATCGCCCGCACCTCCAGCGGTCCGGCATTGAGGATTCTGGCGGTCATCTCTTTGTGCGATGGAAAATCTTCGGGCGCCGGAAGTTCGTCGGCCGACAGGTCACCGGTCGGACCTTCGGCCGCGAGAAAGCAGCAGAATCCGAGCAGATCGCTGTGGTAGCTTTTAACTGTGTGGGCGGAGAAGTTCCGCTCACTGTCGAGGTACTTGGTGAAACGTGAAATGAGAGCAATATCAGCCATCCGCCTTCCCTGGCAATGCTTTTATTATTATTTTTATTGTTTTCAGCGGCCGCGTCCGTGACGTGCTCGCGTGTTTGAACATCGGTTATTTATGTGATGCAGGCGGCGTGACTATGTCACCGTCCCCGGCTGCGGCGTGTTGGGCGATCTGAAAACTCAAAGTCGCCGCGTCCAGCCAGTCGACGTTGTATTCGCCACTCTCGGCCATATCCATTATATGGTCGATCATCTCATCCTGCATATCGTATCTGTAACGAAAGATATAATATTGCCCATCCTTTGTGAATCTCAAGGTTCTGGTCGTCATTGCTCGGGATCCTGTCTATTCGGGCCGGCGCCGCCGACCCTCCAGTGCTATTATCGGACTTACCGGCGTTAAACTGGAATTGCCTGACGCCGCGAATTGAAAATTCCCGAAAAAGCTCGTCCGTCGACGCAATTGGCTGATGTGGTTTCTGTATTCTCTCCATTGGAGTGTGTAGAATAATCCGACCATGCTGAGTATACTGTCTATGTCCGCTTCGCTTTGCACCGCGGCGCCCGGATATTACGGAGTGCTGATCTGGGGCTTGACAGGCGTCGTGATGGTTCTGCTGCTGGGATTCGCCTTGCTGTGGTTCCGCAGGAAGTATCACCCCGGAGGCATGTCCGGTGACAATAAGGCCTCGATCTTCTCGATGAAGGATATCGAGGACATGCGGGCCGGTGGCATGATAAGCGATGATGAATTCCGCCTCTTGCGGGCCGCATCACTGGGCCTGGAGGCGCCCGAAGCGGATAACGATAATTCTATCTTAAGTATGCCCAATGATGTTGACGATGGCACAGAGGAGCTTGTTTCACATAACGAGCCGCAAGACCACAAGGAAATTACATGAGTTCATCCCGTTCAGGTTCAGGACCTAAAGGTCTCGGGGGCGATGATGGCGGTCGGAGAGGACACAAGTGCAGCTTCTGCCACCGCGGCACTGACGAAGTCGGGCCGATCGTCGAGGGGCCCAACAGCGTCTACATCTGCGCCAATTGTGTCGATCTCTGCCAGAACATCATCCGCCAGGAGCAGCGCCGCACCACCGAAGCGGCGCCGATGTTCACCTCCATCCCGACGCCCAGGCAGATTCACGACTTCCTCGAGCAGTACGTCATCGGGCAGGATTACGCCAAGAAAGTGCTCTCGGTGGCGGTCCACAATCACTACAAACGCCTGACCCACGCGGACCTCGAAGATGCAAACGATGTAGAAATCGAAAAATCCAACATACTCGTCATAGGGCCAACCGGATGCGGAAAGACGCTTCTGGCCAGGACCCTGGCGAGGGTCCTGAACGTTCCGTTCGCCATCGGCGACGCGACGACACTCACCGAAGCGGGATACGTCGGCGAAGACGTCGAAAACATCCTTCTGAAACTTCTGCAGGTCGCCGACTACGACCTCGAAGCGGCGGAACGCGGAATCATCTACATCGACGAGATCGACAAAATCGGAAAGACCAGCCAGAACGTCTCGATAACGCGCGACGTCAGCGGGGAAGGCGTCCAGCAGTCGCTGCTGAAACTGCTGGAAGGCACGACCGCCAACATCCCGCCCCAGGGCGGAAGGAAGCACCCCGAGCAGCAGTACATCCAGCTCGACACCAGGCAAATACTGTTCATCTGCGGCGGTACATTCGACGGCCTGGAAGACATCATCAAGAAACGTCTAGGCAGGCAGTTGATAGGGTTCGGGTCCGAGGAACTCGGCGACGAGACGCTCGCCCAGCACAGCGATTGCCTCGCCCAGACCGTGCCCGAAGACCTGGTGCATTACGGTATGATCCCCGAACTCATCGGGCGCCTGCCATGCATCACCACGCTCGGCGGTCTCGACGAAGACGCAATGGTCAACATTCTGACCCAGCCGCGAAACGCGCTGGTCAAGCAATATCAGCGCCTCTTCGAGATGGAGGACGCCGCCCTTGAGTTCACCGACGACGCGCTGAAAGAGATCGTTCGCATCGCGCTCGATCGCAAGGTCGGCGCCAGGGCGCTGCGAAGCGTCATGGAAACCCTTATGCTCGACCTGATGTACGACCTGCCCGAGACGAAGAAGCCCGACGACGCCTTCGTGATCAGCGCGGATATGGTCGCCGGGCGCACCGAAACAACTCTCGCCAGCGCCCGGAAGAAGACCAGGAAGTCCAAGAAGGAAAGCGCTTAAAACCGCGAAACCGCAAGCGGTAACGACAGCGGCGGCGGTTGAAGCGTTACCCGTCCTACTCCATGGTCGGTTGGACCACTTCGCCTCGCGCCTGGGCTTCGAGGTTTTCGTAGGAACCGAAGAAGTCGGAGTTGCTGTCGAGCCACAGCGTTATGCGATGCATGTCCTCGGGCGGTAGCTTCAGCCTGTTGTGCCCCTTGGCGAGCATCTGGTAGAGCTTCGACGCCCGGGCGCCGAACTGTCCGGGAATGGTCCGCGGCGTGGTGTAGACGGCGTTATCGAAAAAGAAAGCGTAATTTCGCAGGTTGCTGTAGGAGTTAAAGAACCTCCGCCCGATTTGTCCCTTGCTGAGGTCCGGGCATTTTTTGCCCTTGGCCTTCTGCTCGGTATGGCACTTGACGCAGTGTTTCTCCAGTACGGGCTGGACGAGTATCGGATAGCTGAACGGTTTGGTACCCGCCACTTCGCCCTCGATATCCGAAGGCTTTCGCCTCATCGCCCTGGGGAACCTGCTTATCGGTGAGCGGGCTTTTTGTCGGGGTTCGTGGCAGCCCTGGCAGACGAGTTTTTCGCCCGGTTGGACGTACGTAGCCGACCTCATCGACTGGACGGCCAGGCCCTGGTCGTCAATTGCCTGGAAGTATACAGGGATGTTCACCGGAAGGTTGAAGTAGGCGCTTCCGTCTTCTTCAACGGGGACCGTACCGAGTATTGCCCGGGCGGATTTCTGGCTTCCGAAACCGATCCTCGGATTGTTCGCGTACGGCGTGCTCTTGGGCAGCAGTTGCATGATGCGGATTTTCGTGATCCTGACGTTCTCGGGTAACGGTTTGAGGCTTTCCCGCACGTTGACCAGGCCGACCTGGGCGGTCCCGGGTATGGTCTTGGGGTCGATGGGCGTGTATTTTTCTCCGGGCGCCAGCGGTCTGCCGAGCAGCGTGGCGTGCGGAACGATGCGGGGCATCTCCCGCGGGCGGAACGGGATCGGGTCGAGGCACGAAATCTCCGGATCGCGATAGAGCAACTCCTTGTTACCGAAAGCATCGAGCAGATAGATACCGTAGTTGTTGGCCGTCCCGGCGTTCGAGCGGGAATCCTTGTCGTACACGCACAGGTAGAAGTACTCGCTCAGAGGCCAGGGCCCCCCGTAGTTCGCCGGAGGCCCGTGCACGCCGATTTCGGATTCGGGGAAAAGTTGGTCGGGCGTGATTCGTTTGACCTGGGCCATTGCGTCATCGTCGGGCACTTTGGGGTCGAGCAGTATGAGCGATCCGTATGCCTGCCCGTGGTGGCAGGCGGCGGTGGCTGTGAGCTTGTCCGAGCCTGGAATCGATCGGATGGTGATCTCGAAGTGCGGTCGCACACGCTGGGATGCGGCGAAGTTACCGTGGATCGCGCGGGCGTCGCGCCCGTCGGGTGTGGTGATCCACGGATGGTGGGCCTGGTTGAATCCTCGGTCGACGTAGTCCCAGCGGGTGTAGACGATCATCCCGTTGTTATCGACGCTCGGCTGCCATTCGTTTGTCTCGTGGTGCGACATCCTGACGATATCGCTGCCGTCGCCGTTCATCGAGTGGAGGGTGAAGCTGGGCACGGGTCGCCCGTGACATCGCCCGTATCCGCCCCGGCGCTCGGAGATAAACATGATCCGCCCGTTGGGCATGAAGCACGGGTCGAAGTCGTTTGTGGTCCCGTCGGTGAGTTGTCGCAGGTTCGTACCGTCTGAATTCACGCGGAAAATCTTCCACGTGTTGTGCTCGGTCCACTGCCTGTAACGCAATCGATCCTTTTCGTTTTCGGCGATCTCCGTCCAGGCGAACAGTATTTCCTTCCCGTCGTAGGACAGGTCCGGTGCGAGGAATCCTCCGTCGCTCGTGAGCTTTTTGCCTTTGAACCGCCCGTTCGAGCAAACGGAGTTTTCGAGCAGGTTCTTAACCGTCGGGTTGTCGGAGAAGGGTTTTTCCAGGACGAACAGACCACCGCCCCTGATCGCGTTAAATCCGAAGTACTGGTCGCACATATGGTTACCGGTCTTCTCGGAGTTCGGGTTGAAGTGGCGCTTGATGAAGAGGATCTTGTCGAAATCGAGGAGCGGGTTCGAGAACGCGACTTTGCGCCGGACCCTGGCGGCCAGGGCGAGCAGGGCTTTTCGCCCGTCGACATCGGCGATTTCGACCCTCTTGGCCGAAGCGGAGAGCTTTTCCATCACCGACCGTTCGGCCGCAAGATTGGGGGCCTTGTCCATCCTGGATATGTATTCCAGCAGCGCGCCGGTGCGCCGGATGACGGCATCGAGTTCGTCGCGATCGGACTTATCCGGAAGAGAGTGGATGTTGAGCACCTGCTCGGCGGCGGGCCAGCGGTGGGTGTATTTTCGCCCGCCTTTTCTGATACCGGGGGCTTGTATGGTTTGGGGCTTGGCGCCGAGCACTTCAAACTTCGCGTCGGCCCAGTCGGTGTGGTCGTGGCTGTAATCGTCTCCGCCCACCGTCACCACGAGGTCCACCATCTTGACGCCGGTGAGGTCTGCTTCGATCGATTTGGCCGGTTGCCCGCCTTTCATGATCCCGCTCCTGGCGATGACCTTCTTGTTGACTACCACCTGGAACTCGGCGCTGCCCCTGTTGGCGGATTCCGAATCAATACCGACCATCGCGGTGAACTTTGTGGTCTTTCCGTCCAGTTTTACGCGGATCATTCCGGGCGGGTGCGTTCCGACGCCGCGCTTGAATGACTTTCCCGCGATCTTTATCGGTCGCCCGTCGACCGACCTGTTCTTTCGCGAACGCCCCCATCCGGTGCTGGAGAGCCTGACGTCCAACTGGTCGAGGTAGACGGTTTTGGCTTTCGAAGCCGCTGCCGCCGCTGTAGGTGTTGTCGATACGCCGGCGATAGACGCCACCAGTACTGTAAGTGCAACAACACGCTTATTCATTCTTCCAGTCCCGTTACTGTTTCCGCGATTTCGGTTACTTCCGCCACGAGCGCCTCGGCGTCGCCGGCGTCGGGCGCCTCTGCCATTATACGCATGATAGGTTCGGTATTCGACGCGCGCACCGAAACCCACGCATCGTCGAAATCAATGCGCAGCCCGTCGGAATCGTTCACCCTGGCCTCAAGCTGGTACGAAAACGCTTCCCGAGTCGCGTCGATTATTCTTTCAATCGCTCCTTCGGGACATGGCCGCCTGGTCTTCAGCATCACGTAGGCGGGAATCTGCTCCACCAACTCGCTGAGAGTAATGCCCGTTTCCGCCATGTATTGCAGCACGTATGCGATTGCCACGAAGCTGTCGCGGACCGGTACCACGAGGGGTTCTATCACCCCGCCCCCGCCTTCGCCGGCGAGTATGCAGTTCTCCGCGAACATGCCCGCCACCACGTTGGCCTCCCCGGTGGGCGTTCGAACGACTTTGCATTCGGCCCGGGCGGCGAGATCGTCGACCATTCGCGAGGTCGAGAGATTCGTCGCGATGTCGCCTTTTCGCTTCGACAGCACGAACGCCGCGGACAGTGCGAGTGTGTATTCCTCGCCGATGAACCGCCCGTTTTCGTCGACTATCGCCAGGCGGTCGGCGTCGGCGTCCTGGGCGAATCCGATCGCGGCGCCATTGTCGCGCACCGCGTCGCAGAGTTCGGTGAGATTCTCTTCGATCGGCTCGGGATCGTGCGCGAAGTTTCCGTCAGGCTCGGCGTTCAGGTGGATCACCTGGCAGCCGAGTTTCTCCAGAAGCGCCGGCGTGGCGACGCATCCGGCGCCGTTGACGCTGTCGAGGACCACTTTGAAGCGTTTGGACGTGACAGTCTCCGTGTCGCAGATCGCCAGTACGTCTTCGACGTGTCTCTGTTCGGCGGTGTCGTCGCGCGATTCGATCCCCCGTGCGTCGTCACGCACCTGCGCGAACTCGCCGGATTCCCAGATACTTTTGAGTTTCATGGCCTCTCGGCCCGTAAGACCCGTACCGATCGGCTGGAGGAACTTGATACCGTTATACTGCCGGGGGTTATGGCTGGCGGTGACGATCACCCCGCCGTCGACGGCGAGTTTGCCTGTCATCAGGGCGGCGGCCGGTGTCGATACGACCCCCAGCGACGTGACGTTTACGCCGGTGTCCAGCAGACCGGCGGTAATGGCCTGCTGCAGGTCAGGCCCGGAGGGGCGGGAATCCCTGCCGATAACAACGCTTTTTCCTGCGCCGAGCATGGTCCCGAACGCACATCCGAAGTCGCGGGCGACCTGCGACGTCAGCGTCGAACCGACAACACCGCGAACGCCCGATACTGTCACCATCAATCTGTCCATTCACACAACTCCTAAGTTTGAAAACATGACCGCGCATTATACAGAATTCGCGGTAATTGGGAAAACTGTTCGTATACGTTATGCTATTGGTGATGGACCGGCAGATCATACATGCTGACATGGACGAGTTCTTCGCAGCCGTCGAAAAGCTCGATAATCCCGCGCTGCGGGGCAAGCCTCTGCTGGTTGGCGGCGACCCTGGATCGCGCGGAGTAGTCTCCACCGCCAGCTACGAGGCGCGCAAGTTCGGCTGCCATTCAGCCATGCCGATGGCCCGGGCGATCAGGCTTTGTCCCGACGCCATCGTCCTGCCGGTCCGCGGGGGGCGATATCACCAGGTAAGCGAGGAGATATTCGAGATAATGGGCGAGTTCACGCCGCTGATCGAGCGGTTGAGCATCGACGAGGCGTTCCTGGATATCACCGGTACGCAGCGCCTTCTCGGTCCGGCGGCGCGGGTGGCCGACGACGTCAAGTCCAGGATCAAATCTCGCACGGGCCTCACCGTCAGCGTCGGGCTCGCGCCGAACAAGTTCCTCGCCAAGCTCGCCAGCGACCTCGATAAGCCCGACGGCCTGACGATTATCGAACCCGATCGCATTCATGAAGTGCTCGATCCGCTGGATATCGGAAAGCTCTGGGGCGTCGGGCCGGCCGCTGCAAAACGGTTCGAAAAGCTCAATATCCGCACTGTCGGCGAGTTGCGAACCGCCTCGCCGGAGATGATTCGCGCCCGCCTGGGGCAGGCCGGCGAGCAGCTTCAACGGCTGGCGGCCGGTCTGGACGATCGCCCGGTCATCCCGGACTCACGCGCAAAGAGCATCGCCCAGGAGCAGACGTTCGGCGCCGACATCGCCGACCTCGACGAGTTGACCCGCGTTCTGCTCGATCAGACCCAACAGGTCGCCCGCCGCCTGAGGCGAAACCGCCTCAAGGCACGAACCGTCACTCTCAAGCTGCGATACGGGGACTTCACAACCCTCACCAGGTCGACGACCTGTGACGAGCCGACCGACATCACCGAACTGCTGTGGCGCCGGGCTCGCGGGCTGCTGGACAACTGGTCCGCCACCCAGCATCGTCCGCTGCGGTTGTTGGGCATGACGGTCTCCCAACTCACCGGCCGGGCCGGTATCCAGGGATCGCTCTTCGACGACCCGGCCGCGGACACCCAGCAGCGCATCGACCGTGCGGTCGACGAAATCGCCAATCGTTTCGGAGACAGCGCCATCAATCGCGGCGGACCCAAATAACAGCACACAAAACCCAAAAACCCTGAAAAAAGGGGACAGGCTGCTTTATGGCTTGAAGAAAAGACTATAAAAGAAGGATAAAAACGGAGATATCCTACTTATTGGTTGCGACTGGCAAATTAAAGCAGCCTGTCCCCTTTTTTCAGGGTTTTCGCGTTTTGTTGCCACTTTTCGATGTGGTACAGTTTATTCGTGATCGGTCGCTGATCTCAGAAGGATATCTGCAGCCTTATCCCGGCGATAACAGCATCATCGACGTCGTGGTCGCCGCCTGGGCTGAAGATATACTGGACCGACGGACTGACGTTAAGCCACGGCGTGATTCGAGCGTTGTAGTACAATTCCATCGCCGTCTCCTGGGAGGACGTGAAACCGGCGCGACTCGACAGGTGCCCCCGTGCTACACCGAAGCCCAGCACGTCGTCATCCCTGCCCGATATCAGTCCCTGGTACTGCGCGCCGGTGGACCAGAAATGTCTGATTTCGTTCACGTCGCTGCGGGCGGCGCCGTAGCGGGCGAACACGCCGAGACCCTGGGTGTCTTCGGCGTCGTCGTTTTCCTTGAAGATCGACTGGTCGACCGTCATGTACAGCCCCATGTCGTCCCGCCTGGTTCCGCGCCCGTCGAAGCGGTCCTTCGGTTGGGGGTCGTACCAGAAACCGACGCGATAGGCTCCCGGAAGGTCGCCGTTGGCCGAAGGCAAATGCCGAACCACGCCGGTCTCGAATATACTGAAAAAGTAATCCTCGTCGTGAAAAGTGGTGCGGAAACCCGTTTGGCGCGCGTCTGCCCGAGCGTCGGAGACGCCCGCGGCGAGATACCAGCATTCCAGCGGCTGGAGATGCGCCATCACACCAAGCCCGTTGTCCGGGAAGGGAATGGTCGGATTATTCACAAGGGCGCCATTGAGGAATTGTGCGGTCTCGTCATTGGCATACGCATTTCCGTCGAATGCCGAGGGCAGACCCCTACATTCAAAGCCGGCCGTCAGATCGATCTTGCCCGCACGAATGCGCAGCTTCCCGTCCAGCAGCGCCTGCTCGTACCACAGTTCGGTCACGTCGATTTCCCGATCGCCCCCGGCATCGTCATTTACACCGAACAGGCTGCCGATGGACGACGCGTCGATCCCGTCGGACCAACTGCCTTCTGCCAGCAGGTACATGCTCGCCCCGGGCAGCCCGGCGAGCTTCTCCAAATCGACGTTCAGTTCCAGGTCGTAACTGCCGGTATACCTTCCGGCGCGCCTGTGCGTGCCGGCGCCGCCCCGCAGATTGTGCTGGTAGACCTGCGTGGCGCCCAGTCCGACCGACAGCCCGATATCCTCCAGCTTCTCTCCAAGTCCGAACCAGTTGTTCGTAAGCGTATCTCTTTCCCAGAGAGACGGGGGCGTTGACCCGCCCGACGGTTCCCGGCCGAAAACCGAGACCGAACAAACCACCGCGAACAACCCCCCCGTCAGAACGATATATGCCACTGGCTTCACTACGATTTCTCCAATTTATCCCGTGCCATTGTCCTGAGCGAATCGTTCGATATTGTAAGCTCTGGCCGTGTAGTAACAAGCGTGTAGTTTCGTCGCTCCCTTTTGTCTCCTCGCCCAGAGCGATCACATCTAATATTTATCGTGTCCGAGCGATTCTGTCAGGTCAGTTTGCGACACAGAGACTCAGAGGCGCAGAGAACGGTTTAAGTAGATTCTCTCAAACCTATGTCTCTTGCCGTTCTCTGTCTTTTTCGCCGTAGGTGTTACCGTAACAAAGAAAAGGTTTTTTGTCGTTCTCTGCGCCTCTGAGTCTCTGTGTCGAAATCCAAACCGTTCGATACACGACAATGTCAGATGCGATTGCCCAGCCTCCTGTCCGGTGTTGGCTGGACTGGTCCGGCCCCAGGCTGTATGATGTGCCCGAAGGATGCTCTGTAGAGCAATTCTATCTATATGGAACTACCACCTCGCGGACGTGGCGATGAGTTGCTCAAGCCGGGCGAACTGGCGGATATTCGCCTGCGCCTGCGGAATATCGCCTCAAGGCACGACCTGACCACGGTGATCGCCTGCGCGTTCGACCATCGCACGCGGATGCTTCCGTTCATCTACGCCGACACGCGCATGGCGCCTGCCGGCGTGCGAGCTATCGGTTCGGCCATGGTCGACGCCGGATTCGCCAAGACACGTATCGTTCTCCAGCAGTGGAACCGCAACTTTCGCCCGTCGCGGATGCGTCTCGACGGGCGAATACCCGACATCTTCATGGTCTCCAGCACGCAGCTTCACACCGCCTCGTGTAAGGCTCTGATTCAAGACGCCTGCCGGATCGATCCGGAAAACAGGCCTCTGATCGTTGTCGGCGGTCCGATGGTTATTTACGAACCGTGGGCGGTTTTCAGCGATGATCCGGCGAATCCCTGGGCCGCGGACCTGGCGGTTACCGGCGAGGAATACGTACTCTTGAGCCTGCTTGAAGTGGTGCTTTCGATTCGCGCCGCCGGCGAGTCGATGCGTTCGGCTTTCGGTCGCGCCCGCGACGGCGGATTGCTTGACGGGGTTCCCGGCCTGGTCTACGCACGAGGGCGGCGCGACTGCGTCAGCGACGAACTGGTTGACACGGGCATCCAGCGCCTGGTGGGCGATCTCGATGAACTACCGGACCCTGTTTTGGGATACAGTCTTCTCGAGGCGCCCAGCCGAAGCGGCGCTCTGGCGCCGCGGGCGATCGGCGCCGATCGGGTCGGCAAGTACGCCCCGGTCGGGTCGCTCGTTCTTACATTGGGCTGCAAGTTCAAGTGCCCCTACTGTCCGATCCCCGCTTACAACCAGCGTCAATATCGCACAAAGAGCGGTCAGCGGATCGCCGAGGAGATCGAGCGCCTCTACAGCAAGTACCGCATCCGAATGTTTTTCGGCGCAGACGACAATTTCTTCAACGACAAGCAGCGAACGCTCGATATCGCCGAGACGTTGGCGCGAAAGGTGGACGCCGGATCGAGACCTCACTGCAAGATTCGCTGGGGCACGGAGGCGACGATCCACGATACGCTGCGGCTGAAGGATCATCTGCCCGCGATCAGGCGGGCGGGGTTGTGGGCGCTGTGGATGGGCGTGGAAGACATGAGCGGAGTGCTGGTGAAGAAGGGACAGACCGACGACAAGACGCTCGAGGCGTTCGCCCTCCTGCGAGGAAGCGGAATATTCCCGGTCCCCATGATGATGCACCACGACTCTCAACCGCTGCAGACGCGCGGCGACCAGAGCGGTCTTTTGAACCAGGTCAGACTGCTGCGGAAGGCCGGAGCCCTCTACATGCAGGTGTTGATGCTCTCGCCGTCTCCCGGTTCGAAATTGTACGTCGAGACCTATACTTCAGGCCTGGCTTACAAGAGCGTCGACGGGATCGCGGTCGAACCGTACATCGGCGATGGAAATTACGTTATCGCCTCCCGCGCCCCGGACCCGTGGAAAAAGCAATTCAATATCCTGGCGGCATATCTTTACTTCTATAATCCCTTGAATTTCCTCCTGGCCTTGCTCCGTCCCAAGAGCATGATTCCCTTTGTCGATGTTGATACCAGTCCCCCCTCTCCGAACGGGCAGGCCTCGCGGCGCCGTAGCAGACCTTTCCGGATAATATCGCGGAAGATGTCCGGATATCTGGCCGATGCGGCCGTGCAGTTATTCGGAATGTGGGGGCTGGTTCACACCATTCGGCGCACATTCATCTGGGCTTTGCACCTCATGCGAGGGAACATCAAACGCCATACGCGTGTTCCCGCCAGCCGAATCCCGATGCGGGGCGTTAACGGGGCGCCGGCGAGTCACGCCCTGCCCGCATCGCCCACACCTAAAGCGAAAGACAAGGCTCCGGTCTAACCTTTTAAGCGGGCGCCTTGAATCCCGGATGGGTGGTGCGATCGCGTTTGCTTCTCCGTCGAGGGTTTGTCGCCGTAGGTGTTGTTGTGGACTTTGGTTTTTTTCGATGCGCGTACGGCTTGGGCGGCGTTGCGGTGTTTGAGGAAACGGTTGTGGTGGACGTCGCATTTTTCTTCGGGCACCCCGCGGATTACTATGGGCGTTTGCGGGGCGCCGAAGGTGTTGTTGTAGATTTCTATCGACGTTCCCGCGATGTCCGTACCATCGTTGCGATCGCGTCCTCCGTGCATGTCGAAACAATGGCTCAGCGATACGCC
>Ga0180434_10006971_pt1 | contig 12855 bp, 6 predicted proteins | sample SS_ome_7_FD_132453 | JGI IMG/M metagenome (GOLD analysis project Ga0180434, IMG submission 132453) | Hypersaline lake sediment archaeal communities from the Salton Sea, California, USA - SS_1_D_2 metaG | ecosystem: Environmental > Aquatic > Non-marine Saline and Alkaline > Hypersaline > Sediment... | reverse complement strand
GTTGACGATCAATGCATTTCTGTTTCGCTGGTTGTTCCTTCTCAAGCAACGCCACCATCCCTTGACAGACATCATCTGCCACAGCCGCGGGGGAAAATCCACCGTTCTATGCACAAGGTTGAAACGGATTCATCCGGGTGTACGAATTATCTACGACGCCCGGGGCCTGGAGGCGGAAGAGTACCGTTACCATATCGTCGAAACCCGGAAAAAGCCGGTTCTTCCCCGGCGTAAACAGCGGGTCTATGACCGCCTGCAGACATTTGAACAGGTCGCCATCCGCCGGGCGGATCACGTTCTCTGCGTTGGTTCATCCATGAAACGTTACTTCCACGAAACCTATGACCCGCCCCCGCAACACATGACGGTCAACCCCTGCGGCGCCGATCCCCGGTTCTTTCGATACGATCCGGACACCCGGGACAAAATGAGACGGTCCCTGGACTTGGAGGATAGACTTGTCCTGGTCTACAGCGGTTCGACCCACGTGTTCCAGCATCCCGACATCGTCGTGCGCTTCTTCCATGCCGTCCTTCAGGAGAATCCGGACGCATATTTGATGGTATTGACCTTCGACCGGCACCCGTTCGCCCGTATTTTCCGGGACACGCTGCTGCCCGAGGATTCCTGCGGAATCTTCACCCTGGCATATCACCAGATTCCCGCGTATCTGAACACCGCAGACGTCGGCCTGCTCCTGCGCCGCAAACATCTCATCAACCGCGTCGCCTGTCCGGTCAAATTCGTCGAATACCACAGTTGTGGTCTGTTCATGGCCTTGACCGATCATATCGGAGACGTGTCTGATATCGCCAAGCAAGAAGACGCCGGATTGATTCTGAATGATCTTTCGGATACGGAATTCAAGCGGGCAGCCGACCTTCTTCGCCGAGATCGCAGCCGAGTGCTCGACCCGCAGCGACGTCGCACGAGGGCCGCACTCGCCCTGCGACGGTACGGCTGGCCCTTTCTGGTTCCACGTGTGCTCGAGGCGTATGATCCCATCCCCGGCAAGCAAACGGATACCGGGCGGTGAATTCCAGCGGTTCTCGTCGAGGGTTACCATCCAGGATGCGAATCGTGTATAATCATCTAGATCAATGAAAGTCATCGCCGCACCCTTCCGCACTCCCGGCAGGAGGATATTTCCAGCCGTGGTCCTGATCGGGCTGGCGCTCCTCCAGGGTTCCTGTGGAGGCGGGGAAACCGAACCGGTCCTGATTCGGCTCATGGACGTCCTGACCGCAGAGGACCTCATCCGCTCCCCCATATGCGACAACCCGCCGCCTGCCTCGGAATCCGATGCCATCGAACAGATCCTCAACGATCCCCGGTACGAATATCTGGATATGAATGCGGCAGAGCCTCCGCTCAGGGTCATGCGGAAACTGTACAACGGCCGCACCGCTTTCAACGCCATTTTCGCTCCTCCGATTACCGAGTTCGTCCACAGCCTCGTGGTTCCAGAAGGCGCCGTGCTCGAGTTCGGCTGCGGGCTTCTGGTCAACCCCGAAACGAATCGAAGCGATGCGGTGGCGTTTTCCATCACGTTGGAGACGAACCGGAAAAATCGCACCCTGTTTCAGCGAACCACCGCAGCGCCGGCATCCGCAGACAAAGTCCCCTACCGCCTCCATACGATCCCCCTGAAGGCCTGGTCCGGACGGCGGGTGACCCTCCGCTTTGCCACCCATGACCCGGATCACCCACGACAAAAACCCGTCAACCCCGCGCCGGCGTTCTGGGCCCATCCATTGATCTACGGTCCCCGGGATTCCGTGAAGTCATCTCCCGTGAGACCCAACATCGTACTGATGGTGATCGATACGCTGCGGGCCGATCATCTCGGTTGCTACGGATATGAACGGAACACCAGCCCGAACATCGACCGCCTCGCGCGAGAGTCGGTCCTCTTCTCCCGGGCCTTCAGCTCCGCCTCATGGACCCTCCCGGCCCATGTCTCCCTCTTCACCTCCGTATGCACCTGCCGCCACGGCGTGTTCCGCAAGGACGCCAGAATCCCGAAGAATTTGGCGACCCTGGCCGGGATACTGCGGCGTGAGGGATATTTCACCGCAGGCGTATGCGGCGGCGCCTTCGTCCATTCCCGTTACGGCTTCGCCAAGGGCTTCGAGGTCTTCGTCGATCACGGCCGCTGGAGTTCGAGAGAGGCGCAGAAATTGTACACATTTCTGAAGCCGACGCTGGACTGGATTCGGGACCGGCCGTTCTTTCTCTTCATCCACACCTACCAGGTGCACAGCCCCTACAAGTCGCCCCCCGAATACACGCGGAGATTCGTGGCTCCCGAAGACCCATGGCAGAAACTCGAAATCACGCGGTATCTAAACCAAACCCAAGAACCGCTGTCACCCGATCAGCGGCGCAACATCGTCGGGCTCTATGACGCCGAGATCCTGTACACCGACGAAATGCTCATCGCTCCGCTTTTAGCTCGCCTGCGAAAGAGAAATCTCTACGACGACACCTGGCTCGTACTGACCTCGGATCACGGAGAGGAGTTCTTCGATCACGGCGGCTGGGTCCACGGACATACCCTTTACAACGAGTTGATCCGAATCCCGTTGCTCGTGAAATTCCCCCATGGGCGGCATGCGGGGAAAAGGATCGGTCACGTCGTCGGTATCACCGACATCATGCCCTCCCTCCTCGCCGCGTTGAACCTCCCGGGTCCGGAGTATCCCCTGGACGGCCGGACCATCGATATCTTCCTCGACCGGACCACCGGCGAGGACCACCGCTTGATCGCGGAACGCTACAGCGGCCCACCGCAATCCTCTCCCCTCCCGTTGACCAGCCGCTACCTCAAGGGCTTCGCGTTGATCGAAAACTCCATGAAGATGATCTACGACCCGTCCCACACCCACGTACCGCCTGAAGAAGATGCCGCTCCGCCGCACGAAGCCGGAAGTCCCTATCAGCTGTACGACCTGGAGAACGATTTCGCCGAAAGACGGGACATCGCCCCGGACGAACCGGGGTGGATCGACGTCCTGCTCCAGAAGGTGAAAAAATTCTACCGCGGGAACCATCGCCTGCTCTTCCAGGCCAGGCAGTCTCCTTTGTCCCGGGAAGAAATGGACCAGCTGAAAGCACTGGGTTACATCCAATGAGATTCGAGGATCTTTACCGCGACATTCCGGCCCGGTGAAGGGAACCTGGCGTCATCCGGCATGACAAATCGGTCTCGAATCATGTATAATATCCAGGAAACCCATGGAAGCCGCCATCATCACCACGTACCGTTGTCAGAACCGCTGCCGCATGTGCAACATCTGGAACCATCCCACGCGGGAAGACGAGGAATTCAAGCCCGGCCTCCTGGAGAAGCTTCCGAACCTGGTGTTTTGCAACATCACGGGCGGCGAGCCGTTTCTGCGGGCCGACCTCGAGGAGATCGTCCGTATCGTTCATCGTAAGGCCCAAAGGATCGTCATCTCCACCAACGGTTACCTGACCGATCAGATCGTCGCACTGGCAGGCCGGTTCCCCGATATCGGAATTCGCATCAGCATCGAGGGCCTGCCGGCGGCCAATGACGAACTCCGCGGCATGAAGGACGGATTCGATCACGGCCTCCGGACGTTGCTGTCATTGCAGAGGATGAAGATAAAGGACATCGGTTTCGGGATCACCGTGTCCGACCGCAACGCCTCCGACATGCTGGAACTCTACCAGTTGGCGCGAAACCTGGGCGTGGAGTTCGCAACGGCTGCGGTGCACAACTCCTACTATTTCCACACCAGCGACAACGCCATCCACAGGAAGCCGGAGGTGATCGAAAGTTTCAGGATCCTGATCTCCGAACTCCTCAGGACATGGAAACCCAAGAACTGGTACCGGGCCTACTTCAACCACGGACTCATCAACTACATCGAGGGCAAGCCGAGGCTTCTGCCCTGCCGTGCCGGCGAGGACATGTTTTTCCTCGACCCCTGGGGAGAGTTGCGGCCCTGCAACGGTATGGAAAAAGGGATCTGGTACGAGAGTTTCGGCAACCTTCACGATGCGGATTTTACCGACATATGGAATTCCGCCAAGGCCAGAGAGATTCGCGAAATGGTTCATCGCTGCCCGAAAAACTGCTGGATGATCGGAACGGCCAGCCCGGCGATCAAGAGATCACCGCTTCCTCCCAGCCTGTGGGTTATCAGACATAAGCTGAAGAGCATATTCAAACGAATATGAGAATCAAGTTCATCGGACAGAAAGGTATACCCGTCACCTTCGGCGGCGTGGAATACCACGTGGATCGACTGGCCGTGGCGTTGGCCAGTCGGGGACACATTGTGGACGTCTACGTCCGCTCCTGGTACACACCGAAGACATTGAAACGACACCAAGGGGTGCGCCTGATTCACGTGCCCACCATCCGGACCAAACACCTCGACGCCGCCGTTCACAGCCTGTTCAGCACCCTCCACGCCCTCTTCTCCCGTGGCGCCGTGATCCATTTCCACGCCATCGGACCCGCCCTTTTCTCCTTCATCCCCCGCTTGTTCGGGAAAAAAACCGTGGTCACGATCCATCGACTCGACTGGGCCACCGAGAAATGGGGCCGTGCGGCCAGGGCCGTATTGAAGCTCGGCGAGGCCATGGCCACGAGAATTCCCCGGCGAACCATCGTGGTCTCTCTAGAGCTCAAACGTCACGTCGCGGAACGCCACGGACGGGACGCGGTCCATATCTCCCACGGCATCGAGTTGCCCGACATCGTGCCGCCAGGAACCATACGGAAGAAATTCAATCTGGACGGCGGCGACTACGTCCTCTTCATGGGAAGGCTGTCACCTGAGAAGAGGGTGGACTGGGTGATCCGCGGCTTTCAATCGTTGCGCGGTCCGGGGATCGAAAACCTGAAACTGGTGATCGCCGGAGGTACCAGCGCCACCGACGCCTACGTATCACGACTCAGAGAGGAGGCATCCGACGACCGGCGGATTGTCTTCACCGGTTACGTCACCGGAATCGAGAAGGCGGAACTCCTGAGCAACGCCCGGGTATTCGTGATGCCCTCCAGCCTGGAAGGATATCCCATCGCCCTGCTGGAAGGCAAGAGCTACGGACGGTGCTGTCTGGTGAGCGACATACCGCCGCACGGGGAGGCGGTGGAAGACGGTCGCGACGGCCGCCTCTTCGACCGCAACCGCTTCGACGCCTTTGTCACGGCACTCCAGGAACTCATCGATCATCCGGAAACCGCTTCGGCCGTCGGCCAGAGGGCGAGAAGAACCATGGAAGGACAACCCGGATGGGATGCCGTGGCCGAACAGACCGAGGCGGTGTATGCGGGACTCTGAAACCGACATGGAAAGGGGTCGATCCTCCCGAATCCCCACAGGCGTGGCGTTGGTCCTGTCTCTGCTGATCGGGAACGGATGCAGCGACAAACCGGACAATGCCCCACGCATTCGACGACTGATCGATTCCCTGTCGGCAGAACAGATCCTGCAGTCACCCATGCGTGATCTCTCCTCTCTTTTCCCCCTCGTGGAACAGCGAATCCAATGGCCGGCACCGGGAATCACCCGGCTTCAGACCGAGCCCGTTCCGGTTCTGGCCTGCCCCCTGGCCACCCCCATGCTGGGACCGGATCCTCCCCGGCGCCATCCGACCATGGAAATCGAGAATGAGGGCGCGTCCTGGCCCTTCCGCACACCGAGGGATCTGCAACCCGGTTCATGGAGCGCGCTGCTTCGCAACAGGACCTTGTTCCGGAGCAAGGTCCTCTATCCCGGTCAAACCATCCGGGACACGATCCTCCTGCCCCGGGGTACCTGCCGTTTCACACTCATGGCGTCCCTGCCCAACGAGCGCTTTGCCACGGTCTGCCGGCTGGAGGTATCGCTGGACGATTGCGCCATCGGTACCCTCGATGTCGAACAAACCGGCGCGTACTCCCTCCGGTGGAACAGCGACACGAAGACCTACCGGCTGAAGATACGCTATGCGAAGCCCCCCCCGGGCACCCGCGGGTCCCCTCTGCGGCTCGAGGGCCTGTCACTGCGTTGTTCGTCGGACCTGTTGCTCATATCTCCGCCGAAGAACAGCGCGGGGGTGGGGATTCTGCACATCCGTTACCGGGCCAATCCCGAACCCGGTGCCACCCGTCTCCATCTCTACGATCTCAACGACATTCACCGTATCAAGACCGATGTGCAATACGATTTAAACGACGCCGGCATCCAGGCGAATCCATACCAGATCAAGAGAAAACTGTTTTCCTTCGGAACCGCCTTCAACGCCATCATGGCCCCGCCAGAAACCGAGTTTATCTGGCGGGAACGAATCCCGCGCGCCGCCCGCCTGGAGTTCGGTTACGGCATCAAGAGAGGTCCCCGCCTCGACCGGGATGCACCGTTGACCTTTGAGGTCCGTGCCCTATCACCCGCAGGAAATGCGAAAACGCTGTTCCGCCGCGAGTTGTCCTTCAACGATCTGCAGGAACACGGCATCCCGTTTGTCGAGGCCCGTGTTGAACTGGACGATCTGGCAGATCAGATGACAACCCTTTACTTTCTGTGCACCCAGTCCCGGGAGCCATCGCAGCAACACCCCCCGCGACGACCGCTCGGATTCTGGACCAGCCCCATCATCTTCATGAGAGGGGAAACGGAAAACCGGAAAAACAATGTCATCCTGATCAGCCTCGACACACTGAGGGCCGATCACCTGGGATGCTTCGGATACGGCCGGGACACCAGCCCGGAATTGGATGACCTCGCAAGAGACAGCGTCCTGTTTCGCCACGCCTTCAGTCCCTCTTCGTGGACCCTTCCGGTTCACATCTCCCTGCTCACATCCCTGCAGATCTCGCGCCACCGGGTGTTTCGCTATTTCAGCCGGTTGAACCCATCGATTCCCACCCTGGCGGACCTGCTGCGGCAGCGCGGCTTTGTCACCGCCGCGATCACCGGGGGAGGGTTCGTCAAATCAAAATACGGCTTTTCCAAGGGATTCGACTATTACCGCGACTGGGGCACGGGGGGTCAACGGGGTGCCGAGAAACTCTTCCAAGCCGCCTCCCACTGGCTGAACGCCCACGGGGACAAGCCCTTTTTCCTCTTCCTGCACACCTACCAGATACACAATCCCTATGCCAACGCCCATCCCGCGGGAAGGATATTCCTCCGGCCCGACCATCCCTGGAAGACCCTGGACATGATCAAACACCTGCGTGAGACGAAGAAGACCCCCGCTCAGATCACCCAGTCACAGTGGGACAACATCGTCGCGCTCTACGACGGCGAAATCCGTTACACCGACCAGGCCTTTGTCGGCCCCCTGGTGCGACGGCTGAAAGAGCTTGGACTGTACGACAACACCTCGATCATCCTGTTGTCCGATCACGGGGAAGAGTTCAACGATCACGGCAGCTACGGACACGGACACAGCCTCTACAACGAACTTATACGCGTCCCGTTGATCGTCAAGCTCCCGAAGTCGCGACACGCCGGAAAGACCATAAGGAAACCCGTCGGTCTGCTCGACGTTATGCCGTCGGTTCTGCTCCAGGCAGGGATCGATACCTCAAATTACAGCCTCGACGGCCGGCCCCTGGACGTCTTCGGCTCATCCTCCTCCGGTAACCGTCCCCTCATCAGCGAGCATTACAATCAGACCGGCGGAACGGCACCGTTTGCCTATGCCAGCGACCATCTGGCGAAAACCGCCATCATCGATCGGGACGACAAACTGATCTACGACACCACCCCCTCTGGAAACCCCGAGGAGGGATCGGGCAAGGCAGGCCACCGCGCCGGAACAAGGATCGAATTCTACCGCTGGCGGGAGGATTTGGCCGAGAGGAGGAACGTCTATCTGCGGTTTCAGAGACGGGCCAAACAATTGATCGCACGCATCGAAGAGCATTACCGGAAACAATTCAGGTTCCTGGTGAAACCGGGACAGACGATTCCGGATAAAAGAGATCTCGATCAACTGCGGGCCTTGGGATATATCAACTAGGACAAGATGATCAAGTGGAAGAACATCTTTCTCGGCTGCGTGGTCGTGGTTCTGGACGGACTCGCCTACATCGCGTCTCTCACCCTGGCCTACACCTTGCGGAATCTCCTGCTGCCCCATATCCTGCCCGACCGGGCCGCCGGTCTCTTTCCCCTCTCCCACTACCTGATCGACATCTGGTGGTACCCGGCCCTGCTGATCGCCATCTTCGCTCACCAGAGATTGTACACCCGCCGCTGGGTGATCTGGGACGAAACCAGAAACCTGGTGACTTCACTCATCCTCACTTTTTTCATCTTTCAGGCCGTGGTCGCTCTGGGAAAGCTGTCTCTTGTCGTGTCCCGGAGTCTTTACGCCTTCGTATTCCTTTTCTCGCTGCCCGTGTTCCCGCTCGTGCGATACTGGGGGAAGACCCTGCTGTACCACCTCAGGCTTTGGAACAAACGGGTGGCCATCGTGGGTACCGATCGGGAGGTGCATCATCTCGCCCACGGCCTGCAACGGGAGAGATCGCTCGGATTCGAAATCATCGGATTCATCGACACCGATGATCGAGCCGGTTCCCACCCGATCACGATCGGAGATCGATCATTCCCGATCCTGGGACCGTTGCGCAACCTGCAGGCCATTGTCGAAAACAACCGTATCGAATCCGTGGTCCTTCCCATCGCTTCTTTTCCGGAAAAAAACTACGAGAAGGCGATCAGCGACATTCAATCCAAAGTCTACGACTTCTACGTGATCCCCGAACTTTCCGGTCTCTCCGTACTCAATTCAGAGATCAACCACCTGTTCCCGGAAGAGTTCTACCTGTTGAAAATCAAAAACAACCTCCTCGCTTACAGCAACCGCTTCATCAAACGGGTGATCGATCTGATGCTCACGGCCGTCCTGGTCGTGCCGGTTTCTCTCCTGATCGCCCTGCTGATGGTCCTCATCCGCATTGAGAGCCGGGGGAATCCCATCTTCATCGACAGACGCTGGGGCCGTGGCGGCCGGACGATCAACGTCTTCAAACTGCGTTCCATGTACACCGACAGCGACCGTATCCTGGACTCTTTCCTGAAACAACACCCGGAAAAGAGGAAGGAGTGGGACCGCTTCAAAAAGATCAAGGGAGCAGACCCGCGGCTGACGCGCATGGGAAAATTCCTGCGCAAGTTCTCACTCGATGAGCTGCCTCAGCTCTACAATGTCCTGTTGGGCAACATGAGCCTCGTGGGTCCGCGACCCTACCTGCCCAAGGAGAAGAAAGACATCGGCGATTACCTCGACCTTATCCTGTCGGTCAAGCCCGGCGTCACCGGGCTCTGGCAGATCAGCGGCCGCAACGAACTTGAATTTTCCCAACGGCTGCGGTTCGACTACATCTACATCAACAACTGGTCCCTGTGGCTGGACTTCATCATCCTGTTGAAAACCATGTGGATCGTGGTGAGCGGAAAGGGATCCTATTGAACCAAACACTGCAGGTCAAGATCGTCAAGCGGATTTTTTCCTCAGAGGAAACGGGATTCTCGGTGTTTCGGGCCACCGCAAAAACGGGACAGGAATCGGTCACACTGGTGGGACACATGTTCGACGCCCGCGAAGGCGACTTCCTGGAAGTCGAGGGGAGGGTGGTGGACCACCCGCGGTTCGGGGAGCAATTTCAGGTCGACCGTTTCGTTTTCCTGAAACCCCAGGACACCGAAGGCCTGGTCAAGTACCTGGCATCCGGGAGGATCAAGGGTCTGGGGCCCAAGACTGCGGAGAAGATCGTGGCCGAGTTCGGACTGGACACCCTCGAGGTCCTGGAAAACCAGCCCGATCGGCTGCGGCACATCAAGGGCCTGCGCCGGGGCGTGATCGAGGAGATAGCCCGCTCCATGCGGGAGGACCGCGTGGTTCGTGACCTGACGGTCCGGCTTGCTCCCTACGGCATCGGCAAGGAGACCATCTTCAAGATCCATCGGGAATTCGGGGAGCAGGCCCCTGAGATCCTGGGTCGCAACCCCTACTGCCTCATCGAGAAAATCCCACGCATCGGTTTCAAGACCGCAGACACCATCGCCCAGAGCTATGGCATCGCTCCAGACGACGGCCATCGCATCGCGGCCGGCCTCGACTTTCTGATCGCACAGGTCGAACAGTCACGGGGTGATCTCTACCTGGAGGAGGCGGAGTTGCTGGAGAGGTGCGCGAAACTGCTGGACATCGAGGATGGTACGGTGGCCACCGCCCTGGATGACCTGGTCCACGCCGACCGTCTCATCCGTGAGGAGATCCCGGAACCCGTTGTGCTGGATTACAAGAACTATTACGTCGAAAAGGCGACCGCCCGGCTGCTGCACCAATACACCGAGGCTTCACTGCCGGAAATCGACGGGGAAGTCATCCCCGATACGGGATTCGAAGGCCTGCATGTCGACCTGACCCAGGAACAGAAAGAGGCCATTCGCTCGGCCCTGCGCAACAAACTCACCATCATCACGGGTGGCCCGGGAACGGGAAAGACCACGATCATTCGCGCCATCATCCAGGTCCTGATCGACAGAAAACGCCGAATCCTGATCGCAGCCCCCACAGGGCGCGCCGCCAAACGGATCGAGGAAACGTCCCATTTCGCCGCCTCCACCGTGCATCGCATGCTGAAGGTCAAACCGGAGACCCGGGAATTCATGCACAACGAAAACAACCCCCTCCCCGCCGATGCCATCATCCTGGACGAATTCTCCATGGTGGACACCTTCCTGTTTTACGCCCTTCTGCGGGCGATACCGCGTCACGCCGCCATCATTCTGATCGGCGACAAAGACCAGCTGCCGTCGGTCGGGCCGGGAAACCTCCTGCGGGACATGATCGGCAGCGGCTACTTCAACACGATATACCTCAACCGCAACTTCCGTCAGACCGAGAACAGCCTCATCATCGAAAACGCCTACCGGATCAATCAGGGAGAACCCCTGGTGACCCGCCCGTATTCGGAAGACCTCGATTTCGTCTATCTGAGGGTGGCCGATGACCGCATGGCCCTGGACAAGGCGCTGCGGATCATCGAGTATCACCGCCGGGAATATCCCGTCTTCTCCGCCGACCTGCAGATTCTCGTCCCGATGTACCGCGGGGAGGCGGGGATCGACGCCATCAACCGGGCCGTCCAGGAACGGTTCAATCCGGAACCCTACCTCATCAGAAAAGAACGGGTCGCCTTCAAACGCCTGGACAAGGTCATGCAGTTGAAGAACAACTACGAAAAGGAGATCTTCAACGGCGAGGTCGGAATGGTGGCCGATTACGACGCCGAAACCCAGACCCTGGTGGTCGATTTCGACGGTTATTTCATCGAGTACCAGGGCGACGAACTGGACGAGCTCACACCGGCCTACGCCATCTCCATTCACAAATCACAGGGTTCCGAGTACGAGACCGTCATCCTGGTACTGCTTCCGGGCCACGGGATGATGCTCAACCGTGAAATCTTCTATACCGCGATATCCCGGGCCAAACGGAAGATATTCCTCCTCTCCACCGACGACACCATCCGCAGGGCGATCCAGAACTCCATGCCCCGGCTGCGCAAGACCCTCCTGCCACGCCGGTTGCAGGAGTTGTTCGAAAACGGAGGACTTGCCAGCCCCGGTGGAATGGAGTAAAATGACGGCGTGGAAACGAAAAACCTGCAGCGAATCTTCAAATACATCCGCGTGGGCCTGTCTCTGGCGGTGATCGGACTGGGTCTTTACACCAAAAACTGGCTGGGTGTGATCGGCCTGGTCACGCTGATGTCGGCTCTCACCGGGACCTGTCCCTTGACGGTGAACATCTCACGGCGTTCCTCCCAGCAAAGCGAGAAGTAGGGCTGCCGCACCGGTCCCGCGATCGGACGTCACTGCGCGGGAAAGAACCGAACACCCAGGGTCCGGGTCTCGGGGCCGAGTCCCAGGGCCTTGGGATTGAAGGCGGGCGTCACGCGGAATTCCAGGAATCCACCGCTCCCGGGTGTCCCCTGCACCGTGAAGACGAGATCCTCGTTCCGGGTGAATTCAACGTCACGAACGGTGTCGCCCCGCCAGAGGACACGAACCCGTTGCCGCCGTGCGGGCAGGTGTCTTAGCGGCGCCCCGCAGGAGATCCTCAAGGGTTCGGACTCTCCGGTTTCGTCCAGGAAGAGGTACACACCGGCATCGGCCTTGGTCCAGTGAAACACTTCGCCCGTCGCGGTTCTCTCCCCGCGCCACAGCCCGTAATCGTAGAGGGTTTCGGTCTGTTCGGACCAGGTGACCGGATGCAGCGCCTTGAAATGGGCCAGGTTGAACAGCAGGAAAACCGCCAACAGGACCGTCGCATGGACCGCCCCGGGAAACGAACGCGCCTCCCGTTCATGGTGGAAGAGGTACGCGACGAGCCAGAACGCGAAACAGGATTCCATGATCCAGAAATAGTTGCCGAACAGAAGAACGGCCATCATGCAGAGGTACATCCAGCGGTCGATTCCTTTTTTTCCCCGGCCCGTTTGCACAAGGAAGAGAACGAACACCAGCAGCGCGATCGCCCCCAGTTCGACCAGGATGGAGAGGTACTGGTTGGACGCCAGGTCGTGGCGGTAGGGATTCCCATATTCATCGTACATGACCCAGAACACGAAGTTGCCCAATCCCACGCCGCTCAAAGGATGACGCCGGGCGATGCGTGCGGAATAGGTCCACAGAGACTCCCGTCCCGCCAGCAGGGATTCCGCGTGGCGCCCCCGATCCGCCCCCGACACCAAGAGACTTTGGGCGTCCTCCAGGCTGTTTCTCATCTCGAGCAGGAATCGGGACCGGCGGGCCAGATCCGGCTGGTAGGCGAGGTAGACGGCATCACAGAACAGCAGGACCAGTCCCG
>Ga0180434_10006970_pt1 | contig 12855 bp, 28 predicted proteins | sample SS_ome_7_FD_132453 | JGI IMG/M metagenome (GOLD analysis project Ga0180434, IMG submission 132453) | Hypersaline lake sediment archaeal communities from the Salton Sea, California, USA - SS_1_D_2 metaG | ecosystem: Environmental > Aquatic > Non-marine Saline and Alkaline > Hypersaline >... | reverse complement strand
CTGGTCCTTCAGGACGATATAGGATATCTGCGGCACGATCTCTGATTCGATCGCTTCCCTGGCAGCGTCAATAGCAAGTCCGACATCGTTTCCCGGGATCCCGCTGACGTCCATGACCAGGTATGGCCACCAGCGCTGCTTGGCGAACTCCTTGTCGACGTCCTCTTTAACTTCCGGACGATTCATTCCAACCATCCCTTTGGCGCGGAACATTTCCTCGTGCGCCCTCAGCGGGTTTCGTTTGCATACGACAATCTGGTAAAGCGTCCGGTCATCCTTTTCACTGTACATCGCCCCGCAGCATACCTTGATCTGCACGATATGTTCGGGCCCCACATCGACCGTCTTCTCGACCTCGTCATAAGCCGTGTCGGTCCGCTTTTTCCAGACCTCATCGAACATCATGACGACCAGCGAGTTCTTGGGATATTTATCCAGAACGTCATCCGGAAGCCTAAGTTTTTCCCAGTGCTTGCTTGCAATATTCTGTTTGTCACCTGATTGCTGCATGTAGCATCCCTTCTTCAAGTTTATCAATGTTCACAATTTTCTGACTTATCTTAGCCGCATAAAGAATTGTATTTCTATATGTTATAAAATGATCTCTCCGAACGTCAGTGGAGGTGGTGGAGTGATGCCATGGGCACTTAAAATGAAAATCTTCTTTGGTCGGCAGCCTGACGTCAAAGTAAATGCGCCCGCATGTCATGCAGACACCTATAAACCTGAACGGCCCGATATCATCCTTCGCGGCTCTACGAAAGGGCATGTTCCCCGGTTGAGAGTCAATAAATTCAAGTCCCACAATAACGGTTTTCGGAATCTCTACCAATGGATATCACCTCCGTTACGCAGGTAAACCCACCAGCAATATGCATGCTGTATCCAAACAATAATTCCATGACTGAGTTCATACATGAAATTCTTTCTGCCGATACTCTTTCCGCAAATACGGCATTTTAAATGCTTTACCGTTCCCATAGATACTCCAGTAATCCGGCATTGGGATGCGAACGTTTGAACATGTAATAATCAACCTTAACAAGGAAGATCCCCGCCACGACCACGATCGCCGTTATCAATACAGCTATTATAATCGCCCAGATCTTGTTTGTCCAGCTTTCTTTTTCCATCACTTCTTCCTTAATATATTCTGGTTAGTTTGAGCGCTTACGACCAGCTGATCCTTCTCGGCTAAAAACAAGATCGCTGAGTAGACGCTAACGGTTGCCATGTAAGGAGAATACCGAATCCATGAGCACTTTGGATGCATCGGACATTTAATCTGTACGGATTGGCTGCTGAATACAATCGGCCCATCAAAGTAAATCGTTCCGCACTGCATGCACATGGCTATCACGCGACCGCCCCTGGAGGCCTCCATTATGGCGTCGTTTGGTCCGAGATCATATAGGTCAAAATCTTCTGGCCTCTCCAGGCTAACCGTCTGGGGACCGTGACAAACCCATAGTAAAGGCTTTAAGTTAAAAAATTCAACCATCAACTTCGATGATCGCAATAACAACTCCTTTATCGGGAAACCGGTGCAACACGGTCTTGATCCGAATTGATCCGTGACGGAGGAAATTATCCGTGCATTTTATGTCCAGGCAGTTGCCGCACATCTGGCTCAACCCTGCGCAGGCCATGGACCTATCGAGAAAGATTCGAGTTTCGGTGATCACTTCTTCTCCTCCTCCATGAAAAACGTTATGCATGCGAATGCAAGAAATACGATACAGATCATGAGGCTGGCGATATCGATATTTTCATCGCGCCGATACAGGTTCGATATAACGATCGTATGCAGGTAAAATATTACAGTCCAGAACTGATAGGTTTTCATTGCCCCTCCTTTTTGAAATACCGATTGAAGAAATCGTCATACTCTGCCTGAGTGGGCGAGAACCTCAGCCAGCGCATAAGTTTATACAGGATTTTACCCTTCAAGGAAAACTTGAACGGTATGTCCCCTCTGGACTCCAGAATGTTCTTATCCAACAGGCTCAGGGTTATTCCGATCAGGAATATATCGGCAAGTGTTTCGCGGGAGTAAAATATCCTGAGTATTCTCCACATGTCATTTTCCCTTTAATACTTTATTCAGTCTTTCAGCCAATTTTCCGATAGTATCACCATAAACCGGAATGAGATCCTCAAGCCTGTAAAGCTCATTCATTACAGATGCAACCTTGGCCCTATCGATCTGCAAGAACGAGGACCTGCTTCTCCCGCAAAATCCGACCTCCTGCCCCTTTCCGCCGGTATATAAAAGACATTCCTTCCGGTCAGCGCAAGAGTCCTCAAAACATACTTTCATATGTTCCCTTCGACGCCGACGGGGGTTTTTCCCTGGAAGCTATCATCGTCGTATATCCCCATGGAAAAAGTATTTTCGAGTATGTTCCAGGCGAAACCGTCCGGAATAACCGAAATCGCTTCGTCGATCTTACTTTCCAGCATGTTCTTTATAGCTGGTTTCGATTTTGTGTTGGGCGCGTTAAGATCCGGGTTTGGTCCAATCGAGATATTAAATGTAAAATTATATTTCCTCATTCCTTGTTTCCTTCCTATCGCATTCAACGCATACGTACATGGGCGTCAAAACACGGGACGCCCAGCTTTTTCCCTGATGACTGCCATTTCTGATGTCTTATATATCCGAAAACATATTGAGCAGTCATGATAGAGAAAACCATTATCCCTCATGCAGGGGTACAGGCTGACGACATCAAGCATGCCTCTTTTTCTTATGCATGAAATAATCACCGTCCAGGAATGCAATACATTCCCGGCAAGCATTGACAGGGGATTCTTTCTGCGGTCCCTCGATCATGGTAAAGAACTTTATCCGGATCCGGACCAGGGATCGGGCCGGCTTACGGCACAGACCGCATTCATTCAGTGCTGTTTTCATTTGGTTGCCCTCCTTTCTCTTTGAGGGCATCATTAATTAATGAGGTCAACTCCGACACCCATCCCTGCATTTCGATCTTCGAACGCAGATACTGCTTGACTACGGTAACGATCCCGTCGTCGGTTTCACCGATTCCGACCAGATCCGCATATTGATACCGTTTCGCGAACTGTTCCCGGGTCATCGAGAAGGCTGTTCCGCCATTTTCGGCGTTAAACGCGATCCCTTCATCCGGAAAATGGGCTTCACAGATGTATCGCCCGAATCCGTGGGCCAGTGCCAGGGCGTCATCATGCACTTTGACCCTCCAAATTTTATATCCGATCATATGTTCCTCCTGTTTACCGGCGCGCTCCCGGCCGAAGAGGCCGTCGGGATCCGAAAAGATCGGGTCCCGCTCCGGGTGCAGCGCGCCTAATTTCCTGTTGGCCATGCGTAAAGACTCGTTCATGCTGTCGAGATAAGCGCGGACCTTCCGCTTGCTTGGCTTTTTAGGCATGACCGATCACCCTCGCGACCCGGAGAAATGGCTTCAGAAAGCCGCTCAGAGAGCAGCAAATATACCGTTTCAAGGCAATAGTTCCGTTAATTATCATTTTCGGAACCGTTTTTAGCCCTCTTGAGTGGTTATAAACCATTGATTTTAAAGGACTTATCAAGAGTCGCCCTTTTGGTCGGGCTCTGTATCGCCTGAATCGCCGGTTTTTCCGGCGGAATCCTGAGCCTTGTCCGGATCTTTTTCCGGGTCGATCGTCTTCCAGGTGGTACCCTCAGGGGTATCGATCAGCTCAACCCCGATATCTCTCAGCCTGGATTCGATTTCGGCAAGCATCACCTCATCCCCCGAGCGCTTGGCCAGACGTCTGACCCTGATAGCCTCTTCGACCAAGGCGGACTGAATATTGTCCAGGCCATCAATGGACCGAGAGCTGTCTGCCGCCCTGCCCAGGACGGCGGACACTATATCCTTGAGTGCCGACAGAAGGGGGGGCACGAACTGGCGAATCCCATCAACAAGATGCTCGATCTCCTGCCGCCGGGTATCGGCCTGGTCATATTTCCATCCGACCGCAGTCGACTTGCATTTCGGGCATGAAGGCGAAACGCCGGCCGCCGCCTGGTCCGCATCCCAGTGCAGCAGGGCCCGGGCCCGTTCAACATTGCCGCACGACCAGCACACCGTTACCCGGTCACCGGTCTCTTTACTGTAAACCACTGAATCCATAAATCAATCTCCAATTCTATCGATAAGGATCTGTAGTCGCGTGGCGTCATCCCCGCTTAGGGGTTTCGCCATGGAGTCCAGCGCTATCGATATCCCGCCGTCCACCGCCGCAATAATAACTTCCTCCTCATTAAGGAAGCGTAAAATCTTCTTGGCAACGTCGAGGTTCCCCTGCCGTATTGCCATCCAAAACGCTCGTGACAGAATCCTGGCGTCTTTGTCAGATGTCATCGATTTCCCTTAGATCGCCCCTCGTTAGTTCAGGTGCGCGATCGAGCCGGACATTCCGGGCCCAGGTGCGCAGCCTTAATTCCAAAAACTCTTTTCTCACCTTTAATTCATAAAGCCAAAGACGATGACGTTGCCGTTCAGACAGTATGAACCCCATCAAGGCGCAATTAAACTCAATAAGAAACGCACACACCATTATCACCCTGAAGACAAAAACGGGACCGTTCTCCCTCCCCAGGGGCATTGTGAGCGTTTGAAGTAAGAGAAGAAGTCCAATGATTTGCACTGTCCTCCCCCAATATTCTGCAGTCCTGGCAGCGGCCCTCTCGGCCCGGTCAGCCCTTTCGACCTTCCCGCTCATGACGCAACCTTCCGGGAGGCTGTGGCGCGATCGAGGACCCGGGCGTAAATTCCCTGTAGGGCGGCGCCCACCCCATTGATGTCTACGCGGGGAATATGATGTTCGAGACCGAAGGCCTCAAAAATGTGGCCGGCAAGAATCGTTTTGCCGTGAAAGAAGCGCTCAGGATGCATCCCGGCAACAAACTCACCCACCAGGGGCGTGTCGGGGTTGTCGCTCCGGAGGCGTCCCAGTGTTTTCTTCCTGGCAACCATGCGCGACCACTGGTCTTTTTTGCTTGCCAGGCTCATGGCGATCCGGATCCATGCTTCACCGTTGTGCTCGTACCATCCGATCGCTATAGCGCCGATCCGGCGCTGAGGATCTGTATATCCGCCCCTGTTGCGTATGTAAATGATATACTCATCATTCAGGGGTTTCTGTTCGGGCTTAGATTTCTTCGTCATCACTCTCTCCTTGCAAAAAGTTTTCCGGAGGCTCGGCTTGGTGTCGATATGACTTTTTGCCTTTATGCCTCCAATATTCCCCCATCCACTCGATGGGGCTTTTACACCACCTGCATTTAGCTTCCGCGCCAAGAGGGATATCCTCCTCGCTGCGAATATTATTGTCAACCGGCGGCTGCCAGGTCCACTTTAAATGCGCGACCAGGTTGCAATGCCGGCAGATTGCGGTCCACTCTCCCGACTTGGTATGGACCTCACGTCCGCAGCCAGGGCAGTCAACCCTGCTGAGGCGATCAAGGGTGTCGAGGATCTCCTGGCAGAGATCCCGAACTGACTTGCCGTCCCTGTCTTTTTCATCAACCATTACAATGTCCTCAGAAAAAATCCTCACGCTCAAAAGCGTCTTCAATTCTCGAAGGTGCAATATAATCATTCAGTACATCCGGCTGTTCGGTTATCGGATTGCCGACCATTCTATACTTGTCCTCCTGCCGAATGCGCTTCATCACTTCATCGATCATTATTTGGGCCGGAATCTTTGTTGATCCGGAAGACCCTACTATCGGCGACAGGTTCTCGATGATAATCTGACGCTCATTAAAACTGACCCCCGAATCCTCGACGTAAAGATCTTCAAGCTCTCTGGGGGCGGATAAGCGCCTCCCCTGTATTCCGGTCACCATGACGGTCGTATCGTACAGCGGGCCTGCGACGGCCTTCAGGTCGTCAATTGCTGCGTGTATTCGAGCAATTGTCTCCCTGATCTCATCATGGTAACGGCTTGATCCTATGGCCCCATGAGCTGTATCCAGGCGCGATACTACGCGCTGCAGAAATAACGTGTCGACATCCTCCACCAGGTAATACATGCGTCCGGATCCTGCGCAGTCGTTACAGCTGTTCCGGTTGCGTTTGGGGTTAAGGCGGCAGCTGATGCACGGGTAGGTTATAAGTATCATGGCAGTGTCACCGTAAAATAATAATGGTCACCGTGGCACAGTATGCAGCTCTGCAGAGGTTTGCCGTTTTTAGGAAAACCATACTTACGGTAACAGCGGCAGCGCTGCCGCAGGATCGACTGCGGAGGTTCAACTTCGGGCATACAAATTTTCCTTATCTCTAATTTATCGGGCCGGACGCCCGGGAGGATATACAGGTAATCAAGAATGTCAGTCAACGTTCCCATGCACCGATCTTGCGGATATTGACTTTTCCATTGTCATCCCAGACAGTCATGAACCCTTCGAAGTCGTTTATGCGCAAATCGAGGAACAGCTCCGTACCGCTCCCCTGGCACGTCTTACATGGAGGCTTCGTATGGTTACTCCTACGATGCCGGGCGTACCCGCGCACACGGCATTTAAAACATTCGCAGACAATGATCTTGTTATCAAATACCATTGGAACAGGATCGGTAACGCCGCCATAGAGATTACTCACGTGAGCAGCTCCGGCTTCTGGATCGTTCCATTCCGGTAGAACCGGGCTTTCTCGACCGTATCACAGCCTTTGTCCTCACTGGAACTTCTGGACCTCCATCCGCCTTCCCTGTCAAGCGTTGAAAACGGGCATCCGCCGCTGCGATCCTCGATATCGCAAACCGCACAGGTCCCGGGGATCCCCTCAAGGTGGATCTCGCCGACGCTTGGATTCACCATATACAGGAATCTTCGCATCTGGCCGTCACCAGGGTCAAGCTCGACGATCTTATAACCATCGTCGTCTTCAGCCAGGATCGTACCCCCGCGCGACTCAAAAATGCGGCCATAACCGATTTTGCGGATAAACTCCCTCCGGACATCCGCATTGTCGATCCTGTCCATCATGTTTGGGTCCAGCTCTTCGGCCGGCGTTTCAACGATCTCGGCCGGCATGAATATATTATTCAGCTTGTAAATGCCGAACCCGTCTCGATACTTGATGATCGGCTTGTCGGGGAGGTGAGTAGGTATCTCGTTCTTGTAATTGACTTCAACCGGGTTACGGACAATATATGCGCGGTCCTGGAACAGGCAGGACCAGAAGGCCTCATAGGAAAGGTTTACGAAAGAGCGGTACTTGGCTTCGTCAACATTACAGATGGCCTCAATGATCGGCACGTTCGACAGCTGGCAGATCGAGCACATGAACATGGTATTGAGGACCTCATCCGCAATACTCGAATCGCGCCCATGAACGTTCAGGGACCAGACCCTCATTCCGTTTTCCATCAAATCGATCAGCCCCTTGGAACTCTCGGCAAGAGCGCTGAAAGGGCCACCGCTATGAACGGTGACCCCCCAGCGACAGAACGGAAGGCAGTACTTCAGGATGCCGAGATTGTGACAGTAATCATTGAAGGCCAAGGTTGCCCGGGGAAGCTGATCCGAGAACTCGCCGTATTCGCTCAGGAGGTGGAGAACCAGAGCCATCGGCGAGTCAAAGATCTGTATCCTGGGACTCTCAAGTCCGAAAATCTGGCCGTATATCTCATTGATATAAACTTCGACCATTTCCGGTTTTATATTGTCGCAGCGCCACGACTGGTCAAATTTAACGGTGGCTTCGTTAAGCAGATCCTGTCGCTTTGTGCTGGACCCTATCGTTGCCGTGGCGGTATTGTACCAGTCCACGAACTCATCTTCAATGGCCTGTCTGTCGAATCCCATCAGTCCCATACCCTCCGCGAACGTTCATTCTCATGGTCATGCTCACGCACGATACGTGTAACATACGTCCCTTCCGGAAGCTTCATGGCGTCCGGAACCTTCGCGACCAGCTGGTCGAAGGGCTGGTCCAGATCCTCTTTCAGGATCTCGGTGATATAGTCCTGGTCGGCCTTGGACAGGTTGTCAACCGATCCGGCCCGGGCGACCTTGGACTTCATGCTGTGCTCTTCGTGCCCCAGCATGAACGGCTCCTCGGCCGTGATGACAAACTCGCTGTTGCCGGCATCGAGATCACGCATGTCAACCTCTTCGGTAATCGCGTGATGGTGGCCGGTGGCTTCACCTTCGGCCACAATAAAACGGCCGTCGCCGGCGCGGCGTCCGACCTTCGGAAGCGCGTTCAGCTCTTCTTCTTCGATGGGGTCCTTCAGCTTGATAAACAGGACGTCGCCCTGCTGAAAAACCCGCTCCACATCAGAATCTTTGATATTTCTGTTCACGGTATCCTCCTTATAAAAACAGTTTCATCAAAGACTTACAGGGGGCAATACATAATGCCCACAAATATATTACGAATCATGATATGCTCCTTGGCAGTCACCTCCTCCATCAGTTCAATAGTGCTTGAAAACTGCTCTTGCGCAACAATACGTATAGGTTCCTTGTTGACCGTAAAATCATACATCCTTTTTATGGCTGGATCATCGAGCTCTTCCTGGTTGCGCTCGGGCAGCAGATAAAACGATACGTCATCCGAATAGGGAAGGATGCATGTCCGGATAACAGGGGAAGGAATCTGTGTCAGGGGCGCCTTAAGCCAGGGCTTTCCCCTCCCGAAATAAAAACCATATAAGCCGAGATTGTATATGTCCTCGATGGTGTCAGCCGCCAGCCCTTTAATGCCGAAATTTAGCATTTCGATCTCAAAGCCGTAAAGATCAAATTCATAGGGGGTTTGCAGCTGACCCGACTGGACCAGGTTCGTATGCCATTCGGTCTTTATGTATCCGTCTGATCCGGGCGTATATAACGGGTTGGTAAAGAACACCATGCATTCCGTCGTAGATCCTTTGCGGATCGTATAACTGTCAAAGATCGGCCGTTTAAGCGCACGGAGGACAGAACGCGGGGCAGGGCGGGGCATGTTTAGATCACTCATGGCCTACGCCGGCTCCCGCTTAAGCTTCCCGTTATCTTCAACACTGACTTCCACCGGGTGGAAAGTGCAGTTCATCGGGATCCCCATGAAGATCCCGCCGCGGCCGCAGGCACACATCAGCTTCTGGATCGTGCCCAGGAAGAACTCGCTTTCTCCCGTTTTTTCGATAACCGGGACCGTGCCGAAGACTTTGCTGCAGTACCCGCACTTGGCCTGGAACTCAATTATCTTCTTCTCTTTTTCTGTAGGCATGCTTTACCTTATAAACATCGTAAAGGTGGAGGAGCGCCCCGATCACGGTGTCCCGGGCATCATAAAAATCTTTTTCGTTTTCCGCTGATCTGATTATCCTTATATCGTAGTCGCACATATCGCCGCCTCCGACAAATAATGCCCATGGACAGGCCACACATGAATGCCCCCACATCCCATGATGCGCATTGACTTCGTCAACCGCCACGCAAAGGTGACAGTTCTGGCGGCGCAGCATTTTTGAAAACGGAACGCCCCACTTAAATCGCTGCCAGCGTTTAATCGTCAGATCGATCCCCTTCATGAGGCGCAGGATATCGTCGGAGTCGAGCTTAAGCATCTTTTCTTTTTCCATTTCTTCATCTTCTTCGTTCATGTATACACTCCAGGAAATACAAGGATTACAGCATTCTCCGGCTGCTCGTGGCAGGCACAGCTGATGCTGGTATATATGGGCTTGCCGGCGCATAGGTCTATAACCTCAGGCCTCTTTTCTTCATCGGCTACAACCGCATCGGCATGCTCCAGTAGAGACCGTATGTCCTGCTTCTCCGGAGGATTGTCGCAGCCGATAACGGACTGCCCGGCCTTCATGTTGCCCGGGGGATGATTGTGGTGCTGAAGAGGACAGATCGAATCACAGCACATTATCCGGCGATAGGGATTCTGTTCGCATACCTGGACCTTATACATGCGGCCCATGACGGCGAACTGGCAGTCTTTATGCTTTTCCCAGAACTCATGGATCGTCGAAGGGGTATAGTTGTTATTCATTATTCCTCTTCCTTTTCAGGCTTTACCGGGAGACCGGTTTCCGGATCCTGGCCCCAGCCATGATCCTTGATCAAGTGACTGGTCATGTGGGTAAACGACGCAAAGTCTTTATCGCATGCCAGGCATGGTATGCGCGGGTGCTCCTGGATCCTGACGGCCTTGCGAATACACCTGAATGCCCGTCGGTAAATCACGGCCACGGCCGATATCTGACAGTCATAACGACCCTCGACGGTCCTGGCAAGCTTCATATCGGTTGCGGCCTGCTCTATGAGGGGAAGCATATCAGAGATATATGCCAGGGCTTCCCTCTCGCTGTTACGTGCGATCTCGAGATCTTCGGCTTCAGTCGTCATTATCTTCTCCTTCAGGCTTATGAATGGTGCCGGTTTCCGGATCCTTAATCCAGTCATGGATTTCAACGCGGTGATCCTGGACGCCCCGATAGGTGTAGAAGTAAAGATCACATTCCCCGCAGGCAAACCGCGGATATGGTTCGTCGGATACGCCCGGCCGCAGTTGAGCTTCCTCCTCCTCGAGCATTTCAGCGTAATCAGGATGAATTCGTTTGAACCTATTTTTTTGTGGCATTTCTCTTCCTTCCCCTTTATTACATACCGTCCTCGGCCAAATTGTTCCTAAGATTTTTTTCCTGTTGTCCTTCGCTTGGCGTCGTTCCTGCCTTCATTATTCGCCTGTTTTTCTCTTCCTTCAGACGCCTGTTTTCCTTCTCCAATTTTGCCACCCTTCTTTTTATAACAGACAAAACAGCCCTAACGGTGGCTCTGTCAATTCCCTTGGTTTTTTCATCAAGTTTACTATAATCGCCGCCTGTCCAATATGGCTTGCCCGTGCGCTTCAAATAGTTTTCGCAATATGCCTTATGCACGGCTTCAGCGCATTCTTCAATTATGTTTTTCATCCTCTCTCACTCATTTCTTTTTATCCATTTTCGCCCTCAGATTCTTTAATCATGTCCTTCATCAGCGTGTAAAAACTGCCGTAATACCAGGCGAAGCAATCACAGAAAAACTCATTGTCCTCCCTGGTCAGTCCCGTCCTGAGGGCCTCGACCTTCCAGGGATCATCGCGGGTATAGCTTATCTTGCTCGAGAAGCCCAGCATGCGCTTGAACCACCGCAGGACGGGATTCCAGTAGTAGAACCGCTGCAGCCGGCGGAACTTTTTACGCTCACGCATGCGATCCATAATCTCGAACAGGAGCGAGTTTTTCGTGCGATAGAGGTACTCGCATACGACGTGGCCGTATTCATGCTTCAGGGTCAGCTTAGTCGCCCAGGAGAGCCGTTTACGGACCTTCTTGACCGGAACGTACACCCAGTATTCAACACCATTTTTCTGGCGCCGGCTGCGCTTTGACTGATAACTGAATCCCTTATAGTCGCCGATCATATGCCTGACAGTCATCCAGAGATTATGAAAGAAGCCCTGGTACTCATCGTCCAGGAACCGGTGCTCCTTGACCTCCGGATCGTCAATGACCGTGTGCTCGAATTTCGCGAGTTCCTCGCTGTAGTTGAATGAACTCATTGCGCCTCCTTTCCAACCCGGCTGTAAGCCGTTACCGATGCAGGGCTCTCTTTGATATACACTTCGTACTCCTTGCCGTCCAAGGTTTTGACTTTGCCGTCGCCGGTCCAGTACTGTTTTACATATATCCTCTGACCCTGTTTGTTTTTGTATTTTTCTGACTGCAGCAACCTCCAGTGTCCGCGGACGGGATGAGCCGCTCTTTTTTCTTTCGACTCGCCCTTGAACATCTTGGCAGCGTCTGTCTCACTGCAACACAAGTAGTGAGGGCGCATCGATGTTTTACGCAGGTCGCGCATGCCGCTCTTGCGTATCTTCTTTGACCCCCTCCGCCTGCTATTCGGCCGATCTTCTCTGATAATAAAATTATCCGGATCCATGATGTAAATAAGCTCTTTGATATAGGCAATGGCGTCATTCTTTACATCCTCGCCGACGATAGAGCTTAAAAAGGTGTTGTCGCGCAGATGATCAAGCTCTAAATGTTTTCCTATTCCCCTGACATTGAAAAGAGGAAACGACGGGAACAGAAATCCATCCTCGTAGATCATCATGGCGTTGACATACCCGATCGACAGAAAATTTACATTAAAGCCTTCCCTTACAAAAGAGCCGTCAGACGCCCCTACGCAAACATACTCGTCCCCTCCGAGGTAATCCATAATCACAACCGACTCCTCGTCCTCTATGGCGGTGACCCTAAAGGGGGATGCGAAGCGGACCCCGTACCCTCTGGACATTTCAGAGTAGTCAATAATATACTGCATAAAATCTTCCGTTTCGTCCATCTTGACAAATCGCATATCATGCGACGTTGCCGGCAACTCGAACAGGGCCGCCGACCTGATAAGCCCGGCAAGATATTGCCTTAGATCTCCAATCCCTTTAATCCCGCGATTGCATGCACGTATCAGATTGAACTTCTCGACATCTGTAAGTTTTAAGAGTTCACTATCAAACTCATCTCCCGGTCGCCTCGAGACCATTCCCGATACCCATGAGAGTGGTACCTCTTTTACCTTTACTCCGTCGGGCATTCTCTTTACTGTGTCAACAAGAGTGTCAAAGTGTTTCCCCATTATTTCCTTTTCCTTCTTGTTTTAAACATAGGTTCCTTCCGTGGCTTCTTCGGGTAATCCGTAGCATAGAAGCCGGGTCCCTTAAATATCACGCCGCCCCCACCGCTGATCAGGCGCTGCAGTTTCATCTTCCCGCACTTCGGGCATTTCTTCAGATCCGAGGCCGTGATGCTCTGCATTTCATCGAACTGATAGCCGCAGACATTGCACTT
>Ga0180434_10006967_pt1 | contig 12857 bp, 10 predicted proteins | sample SS_ome_7_FD_132453 | JGI IMG/M metagenome (GOLD analysis project Ga0180434, IMG submission 132453) | Hypersaline lake sediment archaeal communities from the Salton Sea, California, USA - SS_1_D_2 metaG | ecosystem: Environmental > Aquatic > Non-marine Saline and Alkaline > Hypersaline >... | reverse complement strand
GGCGGGGCTTCGGCGGCGGGCGGCTCCGGCGGAGCCTCGGGTGCACCCGGCTCGGCCTCCGCGGGGGCTTCGGCAGCCGGGGCGGGTTCCGCTTTGACACGCTTGGCGGTGACCTTCTTGGCGGGCGGCTTGGGGGCGGCTTCCGCCGGCGCGGCGGCCTCGGCCGGCTGCGGTTCGGGCTCCGCCGCCTGAGCGGGCGCGGGCTCCGGCCGCCCCAGAGCGTGCCGCACCTTCGAGGCGTCGGCCGGCGAGACGAGGCTGGAGACGCTGCGAACGACGATCCCCAGCTTCCCCATGGTCGCGCGCAGCCTCGCCGGCGCCATGCCCAGCTCTTTGGCCAGATCGTAGAAGCGGATGCCGTTCAAGAGGCCGCCCTCCTGCACGCTTCCCGCTCTCGTCCCGACAGGTCTACTGGCATCCATTCGCACCCGGGCTATTGCTCGGCCTTCTCTTCGGGTTCCGGCTCCGAGGGCGCGGCCGCATCCTGCGCCTCGACTGGGGCGGGTTCGGCCTGTTCGGCGCCGCTGCCGCCTTCCGCAGGCATCTCGGCGGCGGGCGCGGCATCCCGCGCCTCGACTGGGGCGGGTTCGGCCTGTTCGGCGCCGCTGCCGCCTTCCTCGGGCATCTCGGCGGCGGGCGCGGCATCCTGGGCCTCAGCCGGGGCCGGTTCAGCCTGTTCAGCGTCGCTTCCGGGTTCCTCGGGCGTCTCGGCAGGCGGCGCCGCATCCTGGGCGTCCGCGGCGACGGGTTCGGCCGCTGCCTGCCCTTCCTCGGCGCCTGCCGGCGCTCCCGGCAGCCCTGGAGGGGCCTGGCCCGCCGGGATACTGCCGCTGGCGCCCTGGGCGCGGGCCTCGCGCTCCGCAGCCGCCATCTCGCGCATCTGCGACTCGCTGCGGATGTCAATGCGCCATCCGGTCAGCCGCGCCGCCAGGCGCACGTTCTGGCCGTCCCTGCCGATGGCCAGGGACAACTGATTGTCCGGCACCACGACGGTGCAGGCGCTGTTCTGCTCGTCGGTGTAGACCTCGTTGACCTTGGCCGGGCTCAGGGCGCTCGCCAGGTAGCGAGCCATGTCGTCGCTCCAGCGCACGATGTCTATCTTCTCGCCCCGCAGTTCGTCCACGACGGCCTGCACCCGGCTGCCGCGGTGGCCCACGCAGGCGCCGACGGGGTCCACGTTGGCCTGGCGCGAGGAGACGGCCACCTTGGTGCGGGCGCCGGCCTCGCGGGCCACACCCTTGATCTCCACCACGCCGTCGTGGATCTCGGGGACCTCCAGCTCGAAGAGGCGCCGCACCAGCCCGGGGTGGGTCCGCGACACCAGCACGTGGGGCTGGCGGGTGGTGCGCTTGACCTCCACCAGATAGACCTTGAGCCGCTCGCCGAAGCGGTAGCCGTCCAGCACCATCTGCTCGGAGGGCGGCAGGAGCGCCTCGGCCCGGCCGATGTTGATGTAGACGGAGCGGCCCTCGCGGCGCTGCACGACGCCGGTGACGACCTCGCCCTCGCGCTCGCTGAACTCCTCGAAGATGAGTTCGCGCTCGGCCTCGCGGATGCGCTGCACAACCACCTGTTTGGCGGTCTGGGCCGCGATGCGGCCGAAGTCCTCGGGCGTGACCAGGATGTCCAGGCTGTCGCCGATGTCTATCGAGGAATCGAGCTCCTTGGCGTCGGCCAGCGACATCTCCACATGTGCGTTCTGGACTTCCAGGACCACCTGTTTGCGGGTGTACACCTCCACGCGGGATTCGTCCCAGTCCACCTCAACGTGGATCTCGCCTGCGCTGCCGTAGTGCTTGCGGTAGGCGGATTCGAGCGCCGCCTCGATGATCTCGCCGAGTTTCTCGAGCGGAATGTCCTTCTCTTTCTCTATGTCGCGCAGCGCCTGTACGAAATCCACATTCATGTGCCGCGACTCCCTAACACAAAGAGTGGGAAGACTCCCACTCTTCGATGCAACGAGAGACACCCAGACCCCGGCACCGGTTCATGCCGGTGCCAACCGCAGAAGTATAGCATATCGCGCCCCCTCTTGGCAAGCATCGTGCGTTTGTCGCAGAACTGCGCACGCGCCGCGCTGCGCTCCGCTGGCCCGTATGCACGACGCGTGCGCAATGTGGAATGACCTAGACAGCGGCGCCTTCAGGGCTCGCGCCGGCCCGGCGCCCAAGGTCAAGACAGCCTCTCCGCCCGCTGCCGTGGGTGGGGAGGTTTTGCGTCTTGGCACCATGTTCGAGGAGAGGCTTGCCCCTTTGAACGCAGACCAGGAGTACGGCGAATTCCTCTACCAGTCCCTGGGCTCCGAGGGCGATGACGGGGGTCTGCCCGACGGCTTGCTTACGCGCCTGGCCAACGAGCAGTCGGTGGAAGACGTCGTCCGCGTCCACGCCGCCGTGCTCGACCAGCGGCTGGCAAGCGGGGACGACGCAGCGCGGCGCCCCATGCTGCTTCGCGCGACCCGCCTGCTGGCCGCCGTGCTCACCCGGTTCGGATGGGCGACCTCGATCCCGCACGGCGCGGAGGCGGAGGACCCGGCCCCCGCAGCGCCCGACCCCGCAGCCCAGGTCGAGGAACTCAAGCGTACAGCCCGGGCGCTGGCGGAGACCCGGGCCATGCTGCGCAAGGCGACGGCGACCGACCCGCTCACCGGGGTCCTCAACGCGCGGCAGTTCTACGCGCTGTTCGAACTCCACCTGAGCCAGGCGCGCCAGTTGGACGCGCCCCTGGCGTTGCTGATGGCCGATGTGGACCGGTTCGGCCAGTGCAACCTGCGCTGCGGCAGAAGGGCCGGCGACGCCGCGCTGGTGGAGTTGGCGCGTCTCATCCTGCGCTGCTGCCGGGCCAGCGACATCGTCACGCGCTACGCGGGCGACGAGTTCGCCGTGGTCTGCCCGGGCACGGACCTGCGCGGCGGCCTGGTGCTGGCCGAGCGCATCCGCGACACGGTGGAGCACTACGAATTCCCCCACCATCACCTGACCGTCAGCGTGGGTGTGGTGAGTTTCCCGGGCGACGCCGACTCCGAGGAGCAACTGCTCTCGCGCGCACACCAGGCCGTCGCCGAGGCGGTCCGCTTCGGCGGGAATGTGGTCCACACGTCCCTGGTGCCTGCCGCCGAGCCGGCGGAGGCGGACTGACCCCCCAGCCCCATCTGCCTGTTCCCCCCCAACCGCGGTTCCCGGTGCCTCCCCAGTGCCGGGAACCGCTCTCCTCGGCCCGCCCCGACGCCTACAGCGCGAGCGGCACGTGCTGCATCGCGCTCACGTCCACCAGCCCGCGGTCGGTCAGCCGCAGCGCGGGAATCACGGGGAGCGCCAGGAAGGAAAGCGCCGCAAACGGATTCTCCAATTCGCAGCCCAGGCCGCCCGCCGCTTCGCGCAGGCGGGCCAGTGCTGCCGCCACCCGGTGGGCCGGACGCGGGGACATGAGACCGGCCACGGGAAGCGCCAGCGATGCCAGGGCCCGCCCGCCGGCTGCGACCGTCAGCCCGCCGCCCATGCGCGCCAACTCGGATACCGCGCAGAGCATGTCCTCGTCGTCGGCGCCCACCGCAATCACGTTGTGGGAGTCGTGAGCCACCGTGGAAGCCAGGGCCCCGCGCCTGAGGCCGAATCCCCGCACCAGCCCCACGCCCGCGTGTCCGGTTGCGCGGTGGCGCTCGATCACCGCCAACTTCAGCAGATCGCGCCCGGCGTCCGCCAGCACCTCGCCGCGTTGCGTCTTGGGGCGCTCGCACAGGGCCCTGGTGACGATCTGATCGCGCACAAGACCGATCACGCGGACGTCGCCTCCGCCCGCCGCAAGCCGCAGCGCGGAGCGGTCCAGGGGCGCCATCCGCACGCTCGATCCGGCCGCCGCGATCTCGGCCTGCGGCAGGTCCACCGTGAGCGCGCCGTCGCGCGCCACCACCTGCCCGCCCTTAACGACGAGCCTCGCGCGGAAGTCGCGGAGGTCGCCAACGGCGGTGAGATCGGCGATGAATCCCGGAGCGATGGCGCCTCGGCCGCGCAGGCCGAAGTGGCGCGCGGGGGTGATGGTCGCCATCTGCACGGCGCGCACGGGCTCGATGCCGCACGCCACCGCGCGGCGCAGCACGTGGTCCATGTGCCCCTCGGCCAGCAAATCCTCGGCGTCGCGGTCGTCGGTCACCAGCATACAGTTCGGCCACGTGGCGTCCGTCACGGCGGGAGCCAGGTCGGCCAGATTCCTGGCGGCCGAGCCCTCGCGGATCATGAGCGCCATGCCCAGCGACAACTTCTCGTTCGCCTCCTGCAGGGCCGTGGATTCGTGGTCGGAGGAGATGCCCGCGGCTGCGTAGGCCTGGAGCGCCGCTTCCGACAGCCCCGGGCAATGTCCGACCAGCGGACGGCCGGCGGCGCGGGCCGCCTCCAGTTTGGCCAGCACCTGCGGGTCGCCCTGGACCACGCCCGGAACGTTCATCATCTCGCCCAGGCCGATCACCCGCTCCCAGGCGAGCATCTCGGCTATCGCCTCGGGCCCCATCTCGGCCCCGGCAGTCTCCAGCATCGTCGCGGGGACACACGAGGGCGCCGTGAGGAAGACATCGAGGGGCAGGTCCCGGCTCGCCTCCAGCATCCAGCGCACGCCCGCCGTGCCCAGCACATTGGCGATCTCGTGCGGATCGGCCACCACCGACGCCGTCCCGCGCGGGACCGCCGCCCGCGCGAACTCGCCGGGCGTCAGCAGGGCGCTCTCCAGGTGGACATGGGCGTCAACGAGCCCGGGAATGAGGACGGCGCCGCCCAGGTCCACCTGCCGCAGGGCGGAGCCGTGCTGGGGCCCGACGCTCGCGATCCGGTCGCCGCAGATCGCCACGTGGGCCTCATCCACGTCGCCCGTGAACACGTTCACGACTCTGCCGCCCCGCAGCAGCAGGTCCGCCGGCCTGCGCCCGGAAACAGTGTCCACCACGTCTCTGATGTCTGCAGCCATCGGATTGGGGCTCCGTGGGCGGGTGGTTCAGCGCAGGCCCCCGCAGGACCTGCGGGCAGAACGGCCGTCTGGCGGCGCAGGAGCGGCCCGGCAGGCGGCAGGGCATCGGCTGAGGCGCGTGATAAGCGGCTGGAATATGGGTACATAAGCAGCAGGCCGGGCGAAGGGGATATACGGTTGACCGCCGAATAGGGCTTCTGGTATATTGGGGCCCCGACAGGGCCTTCTGAGCACACTCTGGGCGGGCGGAGGCACAGATGGGTCGCAAACTCCTCTGGGTGAGTCTATTGGCTGTAACCATCCTGCTGGCCGCCGGCGCGTGCGCTCTGGCGGTCGAGACCGCTCTGGCCGGCGTGAAACTGGACAGGCCGGTGGTGGAACTACTCGAGGACCCCATGCTGGGCCAACCGGGATACATCGGTCCGGCAGGAGCCACAACCGGTCTGGTCACGGCCCAGGGCGTCCCGATCGCAGCGCCGGCGCGCCCGGTCGCGGCGGCCGCCCCCGCGTCGCCCTTTGGCACGGGCGTGGCCACCCCGACCCCGGTGACGCCTGTGATGCGCTCGCCGCGCCCGACCTCCGGCTCCGCGCAGGCCGGCAAGCCGACCTACTGGCTCTACACCCGTGGCAGCGAGAGCCTCGTAGTGGGCATCCGCCCCGACGGCACCGTGTCCACCGTCCAGGTCAGCGGCATGTTCGGCCTCTCTCGGACGGCCCGAGGCATCACGCTGGGTTCGCCCTACCAGAGCGTCATTGCCGCCTACGATTTTCCCGACCAGACCGCCAACTACGGCAGCCTGCTCGTCGTTCGCTACCTCGACGACGGCCTGACCCTGACGCTGAGCAACCTCTCGGTGAGTTCGATACTGCTCGAAGCGACCCCCTCGCCGCTGACCGCCCCGCGCGCGCCCAGACAGCCGGGGGTCCGCGTCTACGGCGATGACGACGATGACGACGACGATGACGACGATGACGATGATGATGACGACTAGAGGCGTCAGGCGCCTGCGGCCGGCGCCCCAGTCGTGATCGGGAGGAGCACACCCATGAGACGGTGTGGCGTCGTTTGGCTGGTGGTTGCAGTAGTGGCTGCGATGGGCGTGGCGGGCGCCGAGTCGCAACTGGCCGGCGTGGGCATCGGGCAATCGCCCCGTACGCTCATGGCGTCGGTGGCCTACGGCTCGCCCAACGCCATGATCACGGCCCCCATGACGTACAACCCCATGGCGCCCCCAGGGACGCCCCTCGCCGGCTACGCTGCGCTGCCGGCCTTCGCCAAGGCGGTGGCGCCCATGGCGCTGGAGGGCGAGCAACTGGAGTGGATCTACCAGCGCGGCCAGATCTCGCTGGGGTTCATCTTCGAGGGGCGCGGCCCCGACGCGATGGTGAGCGACATCATCGTCGCCATGTGGAACCGGCAGAACGTGACGGCTCCCGACATCCGCACCGAGGAGGGGATCACCCTCAACTCCTCCTTCCGCGACGTGCTGCTGGCCTACGGCTATCCCGTGCTGCTGCAGACCCTGCGCGCGGCGCCGACGGCCCCGAGCCGGTCGCCGCAGATGGCGCTTCCGCCCGGCGGCCGGCCGGCTGCCGGCACGGGGGCGCTGCCGCCTCTTCAGATCACGGCGGCCCCCACGGCCGTCGGCGAAACCACAGCCACCGTGGGCCTCAACACCGAGACCTTCACCAAGCACTGCATCTTGAGTTACCCCGGCGTCACCTTCACCCTGTTCAACATGAAGGTGGTGCGCATTCACATCTATGAGCCTCCGGAGCGGCCGCTGTAGACCCACAGGCATCGCAACCGGCAACCGCCCTCCCGCGCCCGTCGCGCTGGCCTGCTGTGGTTGCCCCGACCCCAAACCGGGTACACTCATCCCTGGTGGTATTCTGCTGCCGCTGACCGGCACTCTGCCCGCATGCGGGGCGGGTTCGTGTGGAAGAAGATAGTGGTTGCCGGCCGGCGCCGACGGGCCCCTGCGGCATGACTGGAAAGGCCATCTAGCCCATGAGCAATCGATCCCCTCTTCTGCTCGCCCTGCTGATCCTGGCCTGCATGGTCTCGGCGTTCGTGGCGGGGCGGCAGTTCGAATCCCTGGCCCGGGCCTCCCAGGGCGAGTCCCTCAACGCCGTGCAGACCTGGGTGGCCGCCGTGGGGGGCGAGCCCGTGACGGCCGGCGTCTCCGACGACGTGGACCTGCAGCCGGTGCAGGTCTTCCAGGAGGCGCTCGACCACGTTCGCACCCACTACGTCGAGCCCATCGAGGACGAGCATAAACTCACCTACGGCGCCGTGCGCGGCATGCTGAGCGCCCTGGGCGACCCCTACAGCCGCCTCATGGAGGCGGCGGCCTACGGTGAGTTCCAGCGCGAGAACGAGGGCCATTTCGACGGCATCGGCGCCACCCTCAGGGCGCTGGAGGTCAAGGCCGGCACCCCCGAATGGGAAGTCATCCCCGAGTCCCCCTGCCCGACCTGCGGACAGATGTACCGGCCCCGCACCTTCAACATCACCGTCGTCAAGCCGCTCTCCAACAGCCCCGCCAGCAAGGCCGGGATCAAGGCCGGCGACATCATCGTCGCCATCAACGGCAAGCCCACCAAGGACATGAGCCTGCCGGAGGCCGTGGCGCTCATCCGTGGCCGCGCCGGCACCACCGTCATCCTGACGGTGCGGCGCGCCGGCGTCGAGGACGACATCGTCGCCAGGATCCGGCGCGGCGTCATCTCCGTGCCCAACGTCGAGGCGCGCATGGTCGGCCACGGCATCGGCTACCTGCGGCTCAACACCTTCAACATGGAGAGCGAGGCCGACGTCGAGAAGGCCCTCGACCGCCTCGCCAAGGAGCGCATGCGCGCCCTCGTGCTGGACGTCCGCGACAACTCCGGCGGCCTGCTCGACTCGGCCGTGTCCATCGGCCGGCTCTTCGTCAAGGAGGAGCCGCTGGTCTTCGTGCAGGAAAGCGGCCGCAAGCGCCAGGCCTACACCAAGGGGGAGAAGCCCAAGCGCGCCGCGCTCAGCGTGCCGCTGGCCGTGCTGGTCAACCGCTTCAGTGCCAGCGCGTCCGAGATCCTGGCCGGCGCCATCCAGGACCGCGGCGCCGGGCAACTGGTGGGCGAGACCACCTACGGCAAAGGCATGGTGCAGACCGTCTATCCCCTCCACGATGGCTCCGCCCTGGTGCTGACCACGGCGAAGTACTTCACGCCCTCGGGCCGCAACATAGACCAGAAGGGCATCGAGCCCGACGTAGCGGTCGAACTCTCGCCCGAGGTGGAACCCACCTCGCCCGAGGACGCGCAGTTCGCCGCGGCCGTGGAACTCCTCAGGGAGCGCCAGGCCAAACGCTAGGCCGCCGACACGCCCCATGCCGCCCAACCGCAAAGCCCGCCGCGCCGCCGCGCGGCGCGCGCCCGGCGGCGACGGCGCCCGCCTCGCCCTCTGGATCCTGCTGGGCATCATCATCCTGGCGTTCGCCGCGGCGCGCCTCAGACCGCGGGGCCGCGCGCCCCGCCAAGCGCCCGCCTCCGCGCCGTCGGCCTCGGCCCCGGCGGCCGCCGACCGGACGGCTCGCCCGGCTCCCGCTCGGCCGGCCTCGCCCGCCGCTCCCGCGCCGACTCCCACTCGCCCGCCCGAGCCCGGGTTCCGCTGCGCGATCATCATTGACGACGTCGGCTACAGCAAGGCCGCGCTTCAGGCGTTCCTCGACCTCGACCTGCCGCTCAACTTCGCGGTCCTGCCCCAACTGGCGCTCTCCAAGTGGGCTGCGCAGACCGCAGCCGGGGCGGGCCACACGGTCATGCTCCACCTCCCCATGGAGCCGGAGGACCCCTCGCAGATCCGGTTCATGGGCCCCGGCGGCGTGCTCACCGAGATGCCGGACGACGAGATCGAGGCCCGGGTGATCGAGGACCTCGAGAGCCTGGGCGCCCCAGCCGGCCTCAACAACCACATGGGCTCCAAGGCCACCGCCGACGCCCGCGTCATGAAGGCGGTGATGCGGGTGCTCAAGGACCGCGGGCTCTTCTTCGTGGACAGCCTCACCACGGGCCGGAGCGCAGCCGCCGAGACCGCGCGGGAAGCCGGCGTGCCGGTGGGCGCCCGCGACGTCTTCCTGGATACCGACGTGGACGGCCAGCAGGGCATCCGCGAGCGCATATTGGCGCTCATCGAGCAGGCCGAGCGCGAGGGCTCGGCCATCGGCATCGGCCACGCGCGCCCCGGGACGGCGCGGGCGCTGGGCGCCGCGAAGGACGAGTTCGCGCGCCGCGGCGTCCGCCTGGTTTCGGCAGGGGACCTCGTCGTCGCCTCCGAATAGACCGGCATCAAGCGCCCGTCGAGGAGGCCGAGCCATGAACCGAGGCTGCGCTGCGCTGCTTCTGGTGCTGTTCCTCATCGCCATCCTGAGCGCCGCGACGTTCGCCTGGGCCCTGACGCTCTACAACCGGATGGTGGCCCTGGACCAGGACGTGCGTGCGGCCTGGGCGCAGGTCGAGAACCAGTTGCAGCGGAGAGCCGACCTGATCCCACGCTACGTGGAGATCGTGCGCGAGTACGCCCAGCACGAGCGCGACGTGTTCGACGAGGTGGCCCGCGCGCGCGCCGCGCTGGTGGGCGCCGTGACGCCACAGGACAAGATGGCCGCCAGGGCGCGCCTGGAGGGCGCGCTCGGCAGGCTGCTCGCCGTCGCCGAGCGCTACCCCGATCTCAAAGCCAGCCAGAACTACCTGGCCCTGCAGCACGAACTCGCCGGCACCGAGAACCGCATCAGCGTCGAACGCGGCCGCTACAACGACGCCGTGGGCGAGTACAACCGGACCGCCAAGTCGTTCCCGACCCGCTGGTTCATAGGCCGCTGGGCGGTGGACAAGGAGAAGCCCTTCTTCGAGGCCTCCGAGGGCGCCGAGGAGACGCCCGCCGTCTAGCCTGGACTCGCGGCCGCGGATACCGCGCACCCGCAGGCTCTGCCGCGGGATCTCACCACAAGGGGTGGACCCATGACACGCCGCATGCTTCTCGCCGGGCTGCTGGCCGTGTGCGCCGCCGCGCCCGCCGCCGCGCAGGACGGCCACTTCTACTGGGACCAAATCCACACCGACATCGTCATCAACGCGGACGGCTCGCTCGACATCAGGGAGACGCAGGACTACGTGTTCGACGGCGCCATGCGCGGCGGCTGGCGCCAACTGCTCGTGCAGGACGCGGATACCATCACGGGCATCTCCCTCTCCGAGCCGAACCAGCCCTACACGCCCGGCGACATCAACCAGAAGCACCACTACAGCATCACGCGCCAGGGCCGCTCCATGGAGGTGAAGTGGCGCGCCCGCGACGACGCCGACCCGCCCTTCAGCAACACCCGCCGCAGGTTCATCCTCTCGTACCACGTGGCGGGTGCCGTGCAGCCGGAGAAGTCGCACGACCGGCTCTACTGGAAGGCCATCTTCGAGGACCGCGACGAGGTCGTGATGCACGGGGCGGCCACGGTCCACCTCCCCGTGGACATCCCCCCCGAGGAGCGGGACGGAACGGTCACCTTCTACACCGGCGCCAGCAACGCCCGCTGGCAGTACACCGACGGGCGCACCATCGAGTTCTCCGCCGACCGCCTGGGTCCCCACGCGCGGTTCGAGGTGGACATCCGCATGCCGCGGGAGTCCGTCCACGTTCCCTTCTCGGTCGCGCGCGTGACGCGCAGGAGTCACGCCCTGGTCTGGCTGCCCGTGCTCCTGGGCCTTCTGATCGGGCTCACCCAGTGGCTGCAACGCGGCCGCGACTATCCGGTCGAGTGGACTCGCCACCTCGTCACCGAGCCGCCCAGCGACCTGCCGCCCGGCCAGGCGGGCGCCTTCGTCCGCGAGCGGGCGCGCCTGCCCGACATCGTAGCCACCCTGGCGGACCTGGCGCGCCGGGGCTACCTGTCCATCACCGAGATGAAGTCAGGCCAGTGGATCTTCACCCAGCGCGACTTCACGATCGAGATCGAGAAGGAGCCCGATGACGTCCTGCCCTACGAGCGCAGACTGCTCGAGTTCATGTTCCCCGGGCCGCTCCAGCCCGGGCGCTCGGTGCGGCTCTCGTCCTTGAAGAACCGCTTCTACACCCACCTGCCGGCCCTCTACCGCGCCGTCTTCGACCCCGTCACCAAGATGGGCTACTTCGCCGAGGACCCCCGCCAGGCCCGTGCCAGCCTGGCCGGACCGGGCGGGGCGCTGCTGGCGGGAGGAGTGGTGGTGGTGATGCTGGGCATCTTCGTGATCGGCGGGGCGGTCAACAACGCGCAGGACTCGCGCGACCTGTTCCTCAACTGGCTCAGTTCTCTGGGCTTCGGCGCCATCGGGGGCGGGGGCATGCTCCTGGGATTCGCGCAGGCCATGCCGGCGCGCACCCGCAAGGGCTCCAAGGAGCGCGCCAAGTGGCTCGCCTTCGCCGACTTCCTGGCCTCCGGGCGCGCCTCCTGGGGCTCCGAGCAGGAGAACGCCGAGCGCTTCGATGCCTACCTGCCGTACGCCATTGCCCTGGGCGTCGAGAAGCAGTGGGTCGAGCGGTTCAGCGACCTCGAGACCCAGGCGCCGTCGTGGTACCGTTCCGACTACTGGGATTCCCACACCGGCGACTTCAGCGGCGCGCCTACCGGCCGGACCAGCCTGCCCGACTTCGGCGGCGGGCGCTCGGGCGGCGCCGGCGCCACCAACTTCTTCTCGGTGGCGCAGATGAGCGACGGGCTTTCGCACTGCGTGGACTCGATCGGGTCGAGCCTGTCCAGCAGCCCCAGCAGTTCGGGAAGTGGGGGAGGCGGCTCCGGCGGCGGGGGCGGGGGCGGCGGAGGCGGAGGGGGCGGGGGCTGGTGATGCGCCGCGCCGTCATCGGGTGGGCGCTGGCGGCGCTTGCCCTCTGCGGCGCGTCAGCCGCACGGGAGGAGGTCCCCGCGCCCGAGGGACGGATCAGCGACTTCGCCCACGTGATCGGCGACGCGGACCGCGCCCGCATGGAGCAGGCCATCCTCGACCTGGAGCGGCGAACCGGCGCCCAGATCGGCGTGGTGACGGTCCGCTCGCTGGGCGGCGCGCCCATCGAGGACTTCGCCGTGCGCGTCTTCGAGAAGTGGGGCGTGGGCCATGAAGGCCGCGACGACGGCGTGCTCGTCGTGCTCGCGCTGGCGGAGGGCGCGGTGCGCATCGAGGTCGGCTACGGCCTGGAAGGGGTGCTGCCCGACGGCCTCTGCGGCGAGATCAACCGCGACACGATGATCCCCAAGTTCGAGCAGGGCGACTTCGCAGGGGGCCTGGCGGCCGGGGTCGAGCGCATCGCGCAGATCGTGGCCGCAGGAGAGCCGGCCGCGAGCCCGTCGCAGCGGGGAGATGCGCGGCCCGGCCGCCCGTGGGTGGTCTGGCTGGCCGGACTCGCGGTGCTGCTCGTGCTGGTGGCCGTCGCCCGGCGCTTCATCCGCAGGTAGGCGTGCGCAGGAGTGCGCGACGGGGCCGGGGAAGGAACGCACACCCCGGCACCGAGGGAGGAGCACCCATGCCCGCCAAGCCCGCCATCGAAGGGGGAACCCCGGTCCGCAGCGAGCCCTATCCCCCGTGGCCGCACTTCTGGGAGGAGGAGAAGCAGGCCGTTCTGGAGGTCCTCGACTCGGGCAAGGTCAACTACTGGACCGGCTTCCGCGGGATGGAGTTCCAGAGGCAGTTCGCCGACTACTGCGGCGTCAAGCACGCCGTGGCGCTCAACAGCGGCACCAGCGGCCTCCACGTCGCGCTGGCCGCGGCCCAGGTGGGGCCGGGCGACGAGGTGATCTGCCCCTCCTACACCTTCATCGCCAGCGCCGTGGCCGTCCTGCACCAGAACGCCGTCCCCATCTTCGCCGACGTGGACGAGCGCACATATGACCTGGACCCGC
>Ga0180434_10006966_pt1 | contig 12859 bp, 10 predicted proteins | sample SS_ome_7_FD_132453 | JGI IMG/M metagenome (GOLD analysis project Ga0180434, IMG submission 132453) | Hypersaline lake sediment archaeal communities from the Salton Sea, California, USA - SS_1_D_2 metaG | ecosystem: Environmental > Aquatic > Non-marine Saline and Alkaline > Hypersaline >... | reverse complement strand
TGCTCAAAAAGCTCGACGCGCGAGTATGGGAACGCTATGCCAGACTCTACGATAGCGAATACAACGAGCACTGCAAAAAAATCCTCGAAGAAGAGGAATATATCAAGGCCAAGGCGAAGTTAAATGCCTTGTCTGAGGGTAGCAGTGAGATTAAGGTCTTGCTCGAAGACCTCGCGAAGCTCTAGATCAACAACATCTGGTCACGTTCGGTGAGGCATAGGATAGCCGTTCTCCCGACGACCTCCCCGAAGGCCTCGATCTTTGCCCTAATGCTCTCCCTGATCTCTTTGTAGTGGCGCTGTGCCATGAGACCCTCGGCTATAATGCGCTCGATCAGCTCTTCGAGGACGGCTACCGTATGTAGTTGGTGCTCGTTGAGGTAGTCTCTGAAGTTGAGTATGCCCTTGTCGACGTCGAAGAGCGCTTTCTTGATCATTTTCATGATAAGCATGTACTGGCCGTCTTTCAGGGAGGAGCCCTGCTCAATAGCGTAGGCGGAATATGCTTTCAGAGCGTCGCAGGTGCGGAGGTGGACGCCTTTGCCCTCTATGCGAATGTCGTTCCAGTCCTTGGAGGCGTGGCGCTTCTTGAGGAGAGTGTTTTCAGCCTTTAGCCTAAAGAATTCCTTTACGAGAAGCTCTTTGAATGCGACGACGATTGGCTTGTTGTCGAGGAATGTCATGAGAAGGTGAGCCTGTTCTTCGTTCAGGCCGATCTCTTCTTCTGGTCTTCCGCGCTTTTTTTTTGCATTTATTTTCGGCGTAGGAACGTTGATAATTCTCTTCGACATTTCACGGATTTGAAATCCGCGTAATTCCCCGAGTTTTAAAAAACTTTGTTTGTGATTTCTGACAAGTCTCTTTATCGAGTCGTGCTTGATATCACAACATTCTGCAATAATCCTTGTTGTCGTATAGATATCGCCTCTGTCGTACACAACGATATTCGAGACTGTCAGTGCTTTGGTGTCTGCCATAGAGCGCCCCCCTGTTGCGGTTGAAAGCGTGCAGGCTCCCGCCTACAAAGGCGACGGGACTCGGGAGCTTACCCCTAACCTGCGGGGGATAGTGTAGGGGAGAGGGCGGTTTTTTGGCAAGGTTTTCAACGAACATTTCGAAGACCTCGCGAAGCTCTAGGGTTTTTTCTTGAATCTATACGCCTAATGTGCTAAAATAGAAGCACTTAACGAGGGCGTTACAATGAAATATTTTCTTACAGTACCTTTTGCCTTGTATGTAACACTTTACGTATGGGTTAATACTTGGTTCTCTCCGTCTCGCTATAACCGACGTTCGAAGAATTCCGTTTATATAAGGGCCTCAAACTATGAGGCTATGGAAGACATGCCTCTTCTTCGCGTTGTTTGCATGGGGTTTTCTCTTTTCGCGCTTCTTTTTGGTCTCTTGTCGTGGGCTTGTGGTTGACAATAAAAGACTTACGTGTTATAATAGAGCCATAAACCAAGGAGTCTACCATGTTTATGTTTATTCTAGGAGTCATAGCAATGGCATGGGGGTTTTCGGACTAGTAACCTAGTCCAACCTCGCGTTCATCTTCAAATACTGTATTGATTGCTTTCTTGAGCACCACGGCAGCCGTCGCGCCAACGCCTGCATATCCGACACTTTTTTTGAGGAGAGCTTTCGTTGCTTTTCTCCTTCCTTCTTTTCGCGCTTTCTTTTCTAGTGTGTCAAAGAGTCTCTTTGTGTCTTCCTTGCTCTCTAACAACTCTTCCATAGCGGCATAATTTGTCTTGTTATTAAGAGATTTATACAAGCTTTCCCACGTAATATCGCCTTTGACTTTGTTTTTGTTGAAGATCTCTACGACCTTATCGGCTGCGAGGTTCTCCCAAGCCTTCTTCCCTTTGGCTTCTACCAGAGCGTCGCGCACGTCTCGTATCCCTTCGGGCTTCTTCATTTTCCTGATAAGGCTTTCTGGTGTCTCGTTGATAAGCTTGCCCGATATGCGCAAATTTCGTTCGTATCGCTGTGTTTTCTCTTTGCCAATGAGTTCTTCGACGTTAGCTATTTCTTTCTGGTAGGCTTCCCCTCCTATCTTGCTGGGCGTCTTGCGGTACTTCCCGAGGCGTCGCTCGAGGGTCTCGCTCTCTATCCTACCAATGAGTGCCTCATTCTCTGGCATGGCGTTCCTGAGTGCTCGCACCGTCCTCTCTGACCGTGTGCGACGTCCTAGCTGTTCTGGATTGATATCTTCTCGTGTCAAGAACGGGCGGATATCTTTGTTAAGATATTTATCGGCATAGTCGGCATACTGTTTATCCGCGTTCTTTATGATACTTGAATCTATCCCCGCTTCTTCTGCTGCCGATATGACCGCTTCATTCATTTCTCTAACGAGTGGCTTAAGTATGTTGATAGCGTCTGGCTCTGTATCCATATAGTTGAGGGTGCTACTGATACTGTCTGCCGTTTTGATAACCTTTTGTATTGCAACGTCTTTAGGTTTCCCTTCGCTATCAGAGAGCATAGCGATAACGTCATTGATACGAGAGATTGCTTTCGTCTCTCCTGGAGAGGGCGACTCTGTCGTGCTAAGTTTTGCCTTTCTATTCTTCGCTCGTCGGATAAGCTCTTGGAATGTTGATTTAGTATCGCCAACGGCTTTTTGTGACTCGGCATAGGCATTTTTAACTTCTGCCTTGCGCGCTTTATAGGCCTCCGTTACTCCTTCCTTTACTGTCCGTCCCGCTTCGGCGTCACTTTTGAATGGTGCTGGTTCTTGAGCTCGTTGTGCTTGTTCTTGTGAGCGTATAACTTCGAGTGCTTTTTCTTGTGCCTCTAACGTCTGAGGCCGAGCGCCTTCTTTCTCGAGAGCTTTTTTGAGGACTTTTGCCTCTTTGCTTTTCAGAAACTCTTCTGGTGTCATGTTCGAGCGATTATAAGCGCGTTCTACGCGTCCTTCTTGTGCTCCTGACATTTCGGCAGCGTTGAAGCCGAGAGCATAGATAAGGTTCTTTGCGAAATCTCGTGACGTTGGCTCTTCACCTGTCGCCGCCTGTAAGCCTGTTGCTCCTGTCGCTACGACGAGAGACTTTGCCCCTGTTTCTGCTGCCTGTCCTATATATTTTGTCTCGAATAGGTTTTTAAATGCTGGTATTTTTTCGAGTAGAGGAGCCGATTTTGCCATCATACCAAGGATAGAGCCGAAAAGTCCCGAGTTGAGCGTTTTCGAGGCGGTTCTATCGGCGGACTGGAGGAACGCGCCGAATGTGATATCATTCCCTTCTTCTTGATATGCCTTATATTCCTCGATAGCAGCTTTTATGAAGGCAGGGAAGGCGAACGCTCCGAATGAGCTGCCGACTGTCCCTCCTGCTACTGTTCCGAAACCAGGTTCTATGAGAGTGCCGACGCTTCCACCGAGAGCAGCGCCTCCCATAGAGCCGAGAGCCATGAAGGGGATATCGCCTGTTATCTCTCCCGCTCCTGACATGAGATCTTGCCAAAATGTCGCGTCTTGGTTCATTTTAGCTATAACTGGTCGTTCTCTGTCGAGTACTCGTGCTTCGATATCTGAAGCGAGGTATCCTATTTCTCCGAGTGCGGACTTCCCGAAACCTTCTTGTGTTGCTTCGATCGTCGGCTTTAATTTTTCTTCGACCTTTGCTCGCATAGTTTCCATGAAGCCGAGTTGCTTATCCTTAACGCCTTGTTGTTTTTCGAGGTATGCCTCAAAAGGATTGGAGCTTTTCTCTTCTGACGTCGTTGGCGGTTTCGTATCTCCTTCTGTCGCAGCTTTTTGCCTTACGAGATAGTCTTCGAATGGATTAGACGTCATAACCTAGTTCCCTCGCTCTTTTCAGTGCTTCGCCTGGGTCATTATTCGTCTCTTGCAATATCTTTTTCATGACGGGGTCTGTAAGAGCAGTTCCCTTATCTACAGGAGCGAGAGGCGTTTCGTCTATGACTGCATTTTGCACTGACACAATGTTATCATATTCTCGCAGAAGAGCTTCTTTCTTCTCGGCGATCATATCTTCCGCGATTTTCTCTGCTTCCTGCGCGTCGATACCTCTGAGGCCGTAGTGGTCGTATACCTGTTTCAAGGAATTGTTATACAAGTTGGAGAGATCTTGGGTTATCGACATTTGTTTATGAATAAGCTCACGGCCTTCTTTAGTATTCGCCAAAGTTGGCAGCCTCATAAGGAAACGGTTAAGTTCGAAGTTTGTTATCCTCGCACCGTAGGAGTCTTTTGCCTGTGTCGTAAAGTCGTTAACTATTTTTGCATAGAGCTGTGCTTCTGGTGTTGCCAATGCGGGTATACGAAGGTCTCCTGTTTTGAGGTCTACGTTCCAGCGTTGTTTTCCCTCGGGTAACTTACCGCTTTTGTTCAGCGTATCGAGTTGTTTCAGTGAACGAGCTTGCTTCTCGCCCGAGTCTATACTCTTTACATGTTCTTTATAAAATCCGACGTTGTCGTTATAGACTTCTTTCTGTCGAGCGACACGCTCTTTCGGCGTAAGTCCTTCGAATACGCGACTTTGTGGAAAGTCGAAGGCTTCTTCTTGAGCTCCTTGTTGCTGTGCTATCCCCTCTTGTGGTGCATAGTTTCGTTGAATGTTATCGATAAGTGCTGTTGCGAGCTGTGTCTGTCCTCCTGCCGTTAGAGAGGAATAGAGTTCGGCGTTCTTTTGAGCTTCTTCTGGAGCCATGCCGAATGACTCAAGAAGCCCCGAGAGCTTCCCGACCTCTGGCACTGATCTTTGTCTTTGCATATAAAGCTGTTGTGCTTCTGGTGTTAGGCGAGAAAAGGCTTTTTGCTTTTCTTTGGGTATTCCCATAAGTTCAGCAAGTCCTTTAGAAGATCTCCCCTGTATAAATCCGCTCGTAAGTCCTTGCCCAAGCTCTCCGAGAAGTTGTTCGAGAGGGGAAAGTGGCATTGTTGGTTCATTGAATATTTGTACCATTGTTATCTCCTTAGAAAAGCCTTCCGAACATTCCGCCGATACCCCCGCCGACGCCTGCTGCGACGGGTCCGAGGAATGACGCCCATGGGCTTGCCTGTCCTTGTGTCTGCTGTATAGCGAACGGTGACAATCCGAGAGCTTGTAGTATCGGAGCATATTCTTTTATCTGTGCAGCCTGTGGTGCTCCTGCGAAACCGAGGGCTTGTGATAGTGCAGCGAGTTTGTTTTGCTGTCCGAATTGCTCTCTTTGTGCGAGTTGTCCCTGAAGACCGCCAGCGAGATTGCTTTCGAGCTGTGTCCCTGCCCGTGCGAGGTCTCGTTGCACGTCGCCACTCTGCCTGAAGCCTGCTGCCGTTCCTCTCTCTTGGATAGCAGGCGCTATCTCCTCACGGAACTGCTGTATAGCGGGCTGTGCTATCTGCGCCTGATATGCTGCTGTCGTCTGCTCTGGGTTGAAGCCTTCGAGGAGAGACATGAGCGCTTCTTGCCCTGCTTGGAACGGTGCCTGCTCTGTGATATCGAAGCCTCCTTGCTGGAAGCGTTCGGACAGGCTGCCGAGCAGCTCGTTGAGGAGCGCCTGTTGCTCGGGTGTCATTGTTGGTACTTGTTTTATTGAGGGTGCTTTACTCTTGCCCATGGTCTTCTCCTACGCGATATTCAAGGAATGTGCCAGGTATCTCGGTGAAGCCCTTCTTCGTGAAGAATGCTGGCCTATTGGTTTCCCATACTACTTTTTTTACTTGTAACTCTTTTGCATGTTCTTTGACAAACTCTATTGCGAGGTCGAGGGCTTTGCCGTCGCCTTGGAGGTGTTCGTATATGCTTAAGGTATTGATATAGAGCTGGCTGTTGAGCATGTCGAGCTCGTACCAAAAATATCCTATGATAGCATGCTTGTCGTCGAGTATGACGTTGAGGAACGTCGTCGGCGCAGTCTGTGCTAGCTGCATGAAGACATAGAACCTATCGGCAGGCCATTCGTTCTCTTTCACCTGCTCTATGAGCTCTTGTGGTATGAGGTCGGCGTCGTAGATACGTTTTAGTCTCATTCGAACTCTTCCCCGAGGTATGTTATTGTTCCTGCTATGCCTCCCGTGCCCCCTACTGCGAAGGTAAGGGCTTGTGCTGTCTGCCCGTCTCCGTGCTCGTAGACGGTGGCGTATCTGTCATTGCTCGCTACCTGTATGCTGTTGTACGTGTAGTTTGCCGTGTTCGCCAGCCCCGTGGAGGCTATCGGAGAATTGAATGCCCCCGTAGAGGACAACGCTCCAGAATAGGGTAGTGCGAGAAGGATATTGCCTGCTGCCGTCCCCGCGTTGCTCCATACGACGTTGAACCATACCGTACAGACCACCCCCTGTCGATAATAGTAGCCATACTGTGTCGTATAGGTCGGGCTTCCTGCTGTGGTAGACCCGTAGACGGTAGGTGTCCATGTGTTGATAGTGCCGTTTACGTTGATAGCGATATTTTGGTAGGTGTTCAGCAACTGTCTGCGCATTTCGTCGGTATCATTGGAGAGTGTTATATCGTATGGGAGCATGCTATCCTCTGTAGTTTCCTATGCCACGGCTTACAGGCTCGAACCAGAGACGTATAGCGTGTATGTTTATGATGTCGGTAGAGGCGCTATCGGTAATCTCGAGCTTGTGGAATGTGCTGATAGCTCCCGAATAGAGGCGTTTCCACACCTTCCCTTGGTTGGTACTGGTGTCGAAGGTAAGTGTCTTTGTCTGGTAGGCACTCCCCTCTTGCCCTTCGAAGAATGCTACCGACGCTTCGGCTCCACTCTCTGATACTAAGAAGTCCACATACCCGAGGCGTGCGCTGTTGCCCTGCTCGGCGTACGGGTTCCACTGTTTGCCCTTGATCATGACGTCGAAGCCAGTGCCGTTGTCGCTGTTGCCGAAGTTCATTTTGTAGAGGATACCGTCGGCGCTGCCTCCAAGGACGATAGGTGTAGAGGCGAAAACGAACTCGTCCCATGCATAGTCGGAGAAGCTCTCGAAGCTCTCGTCGGGGTAGTCGTCGAAGCCAAGGTCTGAGTCTTCTTTGTGGTATCCGAAGCAGTTCATAGCAATATCGTAGGTGCTCCATGCTCCGTCCTCATAGTTGTAGACGAGGATAGCACTTGACGTGCTCTCGTCCTCTTCGGGGTAGGCAAACCATACCTGTTTGTATTCCTCTACGTGTATGCCATAGACGAGGTCGAACTTGGAGCCGTCGACGTTATCGAGAATGTAGTCGGGTATCAGCTGGTCTATCTCTGTAATCGTGTTGCCGTCGGTAGCTATGATACCCTGCCGTCCTATGGTAATGATACTATTGTCCATTTCGACCATAGCATAGGGGCTATCGCAGTAGCGGTAGTTACTTATCCTTGAGACGGTGTATGGGTAGGCGGGATTGGCGGTATAGCGTAGTGTGAACGCCGACTTACCTGCTATGATAGCTATCGTATCTCCTATGTATCCAGCATTCCGTATGAAGCCGTTGACGTCGAGGTCGGCATGGCTTCCGCCCCCAGCGCCTGTCCACCACTTGTCTGGGTTGCCATTGGTGCACCAGCGCAGTCGTTGAGGGTATGCAGTGCTGCTCTCTGTCGTGTAGAAGAGGATAAGCCTCCCGCGAAAGGCCTTGATATGGAGGCAGGTGTTTATTTCGTTCGTCTCGGCGTCTTCGTTCGTCAGGTCAAAGATATGGTTGTCGAAGGTCGTCCCATTCCACGTCTTTATCCTATCGACACCGTTCGTTAACCACAGTTTCTCGCCATAGTTTTCGCAGGAGAAGAAGTCGTCGGCACCTCCTGTGAAAATGTCTTCTTTGCAGTCGTACGACGCTGTTATGGCGTTGCCGTCGGTGATATTGGCGTCGAAGGTAACAGAGTATGCCCCAGAGGTATAGTTGATACTCCCTGCCGAGACGTCGCCAGTAAAGCCCCCGCTACCGTCGTCGGTGGCTGTCTTTGTACCGTCGGTGATAACGAGGCTGCCACACTCGATAGGCTTGTTGACGAGCGTGCCAGAGTATGTCGCTGTCGCTCCGTCGCCCCTTCCTATGATCTCCTGTATGTCCTGTATTGGCACTAAGTGGTCGACGTCGGTATCGTACTTACATGCCCTGTCGTCTGAGCATACGATAAGCTCTTCGATATCAGCGGACGTCTGGTACTGCATGATACCCATGATAGGGTCGTCGTTGATACGGTGGACTTCTCCACCGCTCGTGAACGTCGTATACGAGGTGGTGTTCGTCCCTATCGAGAAGGTTGTCGCCGTGACGACCGTGACCGTCACCTCGTCGCCCTCGAGTTCCGTCATACCGCCAATGTCCACCATTCTGACAGTGTCGCCTGTCGATAGCCAGTGTGGTTTAGAGGTCGTGACTACGCCTGGATTTGCCTTCGATATGCCCGTTATCGTCTCGGAACCAGGCTCCGTAACACCGCAAGCTGTGCCGCCCGAGGTATAGACGCCATAGGCGGAGGAGTCGACGCCAAGGGTGAAATGTGTGTTGTCTAACTTCGTCAGGGTGAAGGTCTTGTAATTGAGCTCCGTCATACCGCCGACGCTCGTGATCTGTATCTTCTGCCCCGTTATCCATGACGCTGCTGCCGAGAGTGTTATCTGACATGGGTTTGCCTTTGTCGCTGCCGTTATCGTACTGCCACTGCCAGGTGCTGCGCTTGCATACTCTACGAACTTATCATACTCGGTATAGCCTCTACGCTTGCGAAGGACGCCGTCCATGACGTAGGCGTTGGTGAGTGTCTCGTAGGCCTTCGCGGGTAGAAGCCATGGCTCTATGTTGTTCTCTTGCCCTTGGCGGAAGTCTGCGATAAGATATGGAGTATAAGGCATTTATGACCTATCGTACGTATAGTTTGAATGTGCCGCCTGTCAGCGTTGAGGAATATAACTTTATCGCATTGATATCACTACTTGTTTCTATAACACCATTAAGCGAGTAAAAAGTCCCGCCGTTGTTATTGTTATTCGTTCCGATTCCGATAAAAGGGCGTAAAATTCCAGCGTTTTGTATTATTATATATCCCTGAAAAGTCGTCGTCGAATTAAGCCCAGTTATCGTCATTGACGTTGCCCTCGTCGTTGTTATCGTTGGGGTTGACCCATAAACATTATATGGTGCTATTGTTCTATTATAGTTTGACCCGCCGTCTATTGAAAAATAAGCAATAAAAGCAGCGCTTCCTGAACATGTTACACTATTCCATTGTACCATTATTTCATGAGCATCGCCAATTCCGCTGTCTGTAAATTCAACGGCACCAGCAGATACTGAGCCTGTTTCGAGAAGCGTCCAGTCGCCAAGAACTACACCTCCGCTTGATATTGTCCCCGTTACCGTTACGTCGCCTCCTACAGCGACGTCTCCGTCGAAGGAAGCGTCACCGTCAGAGTCTATGTACGCCACCTCACTGCTGTCGCTATCGAGGAACGACACCTTGTTGGCAGCAGCGTTGTCGCCCATAGTGACAAGGATATCTTGCCCAGAGGCTGCCGTGATAGCAAGGTCTGTGCCAGAGGCTGCTACTAGTGTCGTGGCATTGAGGACGCCGTTAGTCGTGATCTGTACCTCGTCACCGTTGCTCTCTTCACGGTAGAACAGCTCTGGTTGTGTGCCACTGTCCTTCGTGTAGACGGCTCCTACACTCGCTGCGGTAGTAGGCGCACTGCTCTGCTCGACGAACGAGCAGTACTTGTGCTTGCCGTCGTTGGTCTGTCCCATGTAGTAGTGGTCGGTGCCGATAGTGTCTTCGAGAGCGTCCCAGTTTGTTCTTAAGTATCCAGGACTTACGCCGAATTTGCTGTTGTCCGCTGGTAATGTTTTTGACCAGGCCATAAGTTACCTCCTAAAACGACGGTATGCTTCTTTGGTTAATGTTCTGATTGTGAGCCCTTCTCATAATGCGGTCTCTGTGCATTTCATAGATAGGCTCTATCTTTGCTATGCTCTCTATGTCGCCATCGTCCTCGAAGATCTCCTTCGCAGCACCATAGGCTATGAGAGGGCCCCAGTCCTCGAGGATAGGATACTCTGTAGTCGGGGAACTGTTGGCAAAAGCCTCGGGACGCTTCCAGGCAGCGATCTTGAACGTATACGTGTCGTCAGGCGTAGGCCTGAAGATAAGAGCTTCGTCGTAGTAGAGGACGTCCGTAGGCTGTGCCTCGTCATACGTCGTCGTCTCAGGCCACATGGCATAGAAGTCTTTGGGGTTCTGGTAGTATTCGAGATAGTAGCCGTCTATCGTACATGGCAACTCTATGGTTATCACTTCGTCCTCGAAGATATTGCCCGTCTCGCTGTCCGTCTGTGTAGAGAGGTCGTACTCGTCGGTACCGTCAGAGACGTCGAACTGAAACCAACCCTTAAGTTCAGCTGGCCGAACCTCTAGGGGAAAGACCAGCTGATAGTATTTGTTGATATAGTCTACAAGGTTGTCGTCGGAGAGGGCGTCAGTGCTGTAACGACCTGTGATATTCCGCACCTTGGTCTTTATACTATCAAGACTCCACAATCCGATTGCCATTGCTAGACCTCCTTCTCGAACGTATCGAGTATTTGACACATAACTCTGTTACGGTATCCATACTCTTTTATTAATTTGCCGTTGACGTTTTCGACTTTTTTCGTATAACGCAGAACAACACTATTGAGGTGATCAACCACTTCTTTCGAGAGATCACACTCTACACCGTCTGGAATGTCGTAGTATTTGCCTTCGTATGAGAACGACATAGCAATCCCAGGCTCGAAGAGATTGGTGACCTTCACTTTGTGGTAGGTCTTCGTCTTCTTCTCTGGAGTCTCTTCGATAGGCTTGACGTCAATAGACGCCTTCGAAGGTTCCCACTTCTTCTCTTCGGTGTCCTTCGCCTGCGCTATCTCTGCTTTCTTCGCTGCTATTGTGGACTTAAGCTGCTCGATAAGGTCTTTGTTTTCCTTCTCCTTCTCGGCAATAGCCACTTTCATGGCTTCGAGTTCTTCTTTTCTCTTCGTCCACGCATTCTTCTGTACTCTGGACTGTTTGCTGCCTACAGCCTTCGCTGGACCTGGCGTCTTATGTTCTTCAACCATTGGTTGCTCCTTGATAATTTTTCTTTTAGGTCTTCCTCGTGGCATAGTTACCTCGTGGTTGTATAGCGTTATCGCTATTTTTACAGAGTATGCGAGAAATTATTTTACGTCTAGAAACAAAAAGAAGGGGACACGTTTCGCGAAATGTATGTTAATTTGAATATATCGAATGTCTCTTATAGCTCACTCGTTCGACGTAGCTCACTCGCTCGCTGAACGCTGACCTGACCTAGACCTGAGCCTTGAGCAAGAGCCCTCACCCCCACGCACGTATTTTAGCGTTTTCAGTATTCTTGTCACGTTAATTTTTCTTAACACAATCTTAACGCAATCTTAACATAGCATGCTTACAAAAAAAGCCCCGTAACTGCTCGGGGCTAGAAAAAACCTCTGTAGGGAGGTTCACGAAGAATTCACATTCGACGCTAGTGTGTCACAGTGTCACGATTTGTAGCAAGTTCTTTTGAAAGCGCCTCTGGAGACGGAAAGTCTGGGAATTGTTTAGCATACAATCTCAGCAACTGTTCCTTGCGTTCTTCGTAGGGCATGTCAAGTTGTATAAATGCTGTGTTCGCTCTTTGAAGGGTTTCAACGGCTAAGATCTCTTGAGCACACATACACTCACGTACATTGTCGGTATCGAATTCTTCTCTGAACGGAAAAGACGCACGGAAATGGCTAGACAGTCAACTACCTCCACCTAAAGGAGGAGGCTTGTAGCTAGCTATATAGCTGCTACCATTGGCACGTCGACAGGTGCCATTGACGAGACAACAGACTCGCCAAGCTTCAGTAGATTCATCGCAGCGTTGCGATCACTGTGCTGATAGCTTCCACAGTTAGGACATTTAAAAAGGTGTTTATGCCTAGAGCCGAGACAATCACATTTAGAGCAGACTTGCGAACTATAAGCAGGATTGACATATACAACGCCAAGCCCTTTGGCTTGTGCTTTATATTCGACAAACTGTTGCAGTTCGTACCAAGACCAACGATGCAGCCGAGACCGCATGCGCTTGTTCCCTTTGATTCGTTTTCGGATGTTTTTCAGGTCTTCAATAACTATTGCTTTAGCTCCCGATTTAACAGCTTCCGCAACAATCTTTTTGCTAACAATGTGATTCGTTTCTTTGACATGCTTTCTTTCTTTGCCAGAGATTCTCTTCAAGCAGCGTTTAGCCGAGCGAGAGCCGTTGGACTGAAGTTTTGCACGTCTTGCAAGAAACCCATCTCTTTCGTGTCTAAGCTTTTCACCTCCATGTATTGTGCCATTGGACGTTGTGGCGAGATTATTTTCCCCAACGTCAATAGCGATTATTTTTCCGTCTTTTTTAATAGGGGTATTGGGGAGATCAAGAACAAGGTTGAAAAACCATCGCTTACCTTTTCTGATAAGTTCTGCTTCTTTGACAATTCCGCTGTCAAGATACCCACGTTGAAAGTCGCCCATAACGAAGCCGCACTTGATGCGCCCCGTAACGGTGAAAAGAGACAAGGTATTATCTTTCAGGGAAAACGTTTTTTTGTCGTAGTGTATAGAGCCTGTTTCTTTAAAGGTTATTTCTGGAACATCTTGATATTTTTTAATCTTGAGGACCTTGTAAGAAGAGCAAACCTTTTTGATAGTATTGCAGACCATTTGCGAGCCAAGGTCAGGGAGGCTTTCCCTAACTTTGTAATAGCAAAGATGGTGCAGTGCGACACGATTCCAACAGCGATTTTCAATAGCAAAAGGCACGACTTCGTTGCAAGCTTGAGAGAACGCTATTTGCGTTTCAAGCAAAGCATCGGATTGTTCCTGAGACAAATTAAGTTTGATTGCTATTG
>Ga0180434_10006965_pt1 | contig 12860 bp, 11 predicted proteins | sample SS_ome_7_FD_132453 | JGI IMG/M metagenome (GOLD analysis project Ga0180434, IMG submission 132453) | Hypersaline lake sediment archaeal communities from the Salton Sea, California, USA - SS_1_D_2 metaG | ecosystem: Environmental > Aquatic > Non-marine Saline and Alkaline > Hypersaline >... | reverse complement strand
TTATTTATTTAAGGTTCCTTTATATAATATCAATACAGATCAAAGAATTTGTTTGGGTAATATTAATGAATTGTCTGATATATATAACAACAAAAATTTGCAAACATATAATCCAACAAATTTAGTTACTCTGTTAATTGATTCATTCTGGCAAAGTCCATTCAATACTGATTATTCATATAATGTCAGAGCTTATGATTCAACACCAATAATAAGAAATATTTTTGAATGGGAATATTATTCTAAAACAGATCCTATGTTCATCTACGATATTGAGTGGATCTCATATGAGAAAAATAATCTATCAACTATGATGGATGAATTATTCATAAAACATAATAATAGACGTCGCACCAGAACGCTATTGCCATTAAAGGGATTATTCAACAAATTTGATGATAGAGCAGAATTAAGATCAATATCTGAAACATCGGAAGCAATATCAATAGAAGGAATTGTCTTAGCAATAGGAGACGAAATAGATATATGTGGAACAAAATTTTATGTAAATAAATTCGAAGCAATATCCGAAAATGCATCAACTGATTGTAGAATTGTAAAAGTTGAATTCATGTTTGTGGAGACAGAAGATGGAGAATTAATAAAAGTCACATTGACACCTGACATGAAAGAGCAATTATATGAGATCATAACATTTCATAATAGATTAGAAACTACAATTCTTGAGGATGGAACGTGCATAAAGGTCGGAGATTTTATCGAAATATTACAACCATCTGAATTAAGATTTTCAATCACAACAGTCGAAGAGATAAAACCTAGACGTGATGGAAGAGTTGAGATTCACACAAGTTCTATAAAATTATTCTCTTACAATTTAGTATGTAAGGTATTAGATTCTGAAAAATTACTAATGGACATTTTCGAAATGAATGTGAAAGAAGGGAATAATTATTATTTACATAGACGAACAGATTCTGATACAGTCTATTATGTGAAGTTAATGAAAATTCATGATTTATATATTAAAGAAAAAAATAATGCATATTTCAGTTGTGACTTAGTGGATGTATATGATTCTGTTGATACCTTTAATAAGATCAGAGTCGGTCCGCGAAATGATGCGAGATTTATAAGAGAAGAAGATATTAAACGAGTAAGTCATTGTGTAAGAAAAGGAAAATAGTTTGGGAAACAAAAAATGTTAACATATTAAAAATTAATAATTGTGGATTTAAATTTCTGCACACGTGGGGCAATGATAAGAGTGATGATTACAGAGAAGAAAATTTTACTATTGATAAAATATTCACTGATGAAAATAAAGATAGAATAAATATTGAATTAGTACTTGGTATGATAGATTTTAAAATTGGTGATAAGGTTTTAATACCTAATTGGGATGTTCCAGAAGAAATGTTGAAACCTAGAACAATAATAGGATTCAGGACTTTTAAAACATCAGAAGATAATTCTACAGTTGAAGATGGATTGGATATCATAACACATGAAGATATCTCTGGTGATATAGTAACAGTTCCATATATTCGAAACTTTAGACTTCTTATAGGAAGCATAAGAAAATTTGAATATAAACTCGGAGGACTTGAAGCAGGAATGAAGGCAATTGCTAAAGAGAAAGGAATATCAAACTTTCCTAAGAAAGATGTACATAAGATTATAGGATTTTTGACTGATACTGGATCTCGACCTTTAATCCTATTTTCTAATTACTGTACGCAATGGTTTAATCCTGATTTCTTGGCAGACAATTTTGAGTTTATAGATTCATCTTGTATAAAATATCATAAATTAAATGTAACAGAGCCAAATATTGATAAGATAAAACATCAGACTGGAGATCACTATCTATATTATAGGAGAGATCGGAATAGCGATTCAGAAACTACCAGAATAGTTAGAGTTGAAAATTTACAGGACAATTATCCGGAATATAGTTGTGTGGATGATTATGGATATTTGTACAGATCTACAAAAAGAACTATGTTGCCCAGATTTGGATTTATTACTCCCAGGTATACTGATAATCAGATGCGCAGATTTGGCTATTATAGAATTGTAGAAAATGGTTTGGGCGGATTTTTACGTATTGAAAATGAATATGCGTCAGAATGGACATTTAGAAGATCAGAGAATTGGGAGGTATATTAAATGTTTAAAATTCATATAAACGATGGTGAGAATGAAATACCAAATGAGAACGTAGTTTATGTTATTGCCCAAGATGGAATTTTCATAAAAAGAAAGTTTGGATTATTTGTGAGTCAAGTGAAGATAGACAAGATTTCAATATTAGAACCAACTAATGAATATGCACTAATGAATATCAAGAAAATTCCAGGTAAAGATTTTGCAAAAATGATTGCATTCTTCAAGAAAGTATATGAGATGCATCGAGGTGAAGCAGCAATAAATATTTATTATCATGAAAAGAAAAAGAATTTTAAATTGAGAGTCCCAAGTCAACAAGTGACTGCAGGAAATGTTAATTATGTAAATTATTATTGTAATGATAATTATTTGCATGTGGGAACTATTCATAGTCATGGTAATGGATCTGCATTTCATTCCGGAGGCGATCAAAGTGATGAGAAAAACTTTGATGGAATACATATTACAATTGGAAAAATAACAGATCCATGTATTGATATTTCATGTTCACTAATGGCAAATGGTCAGAGATTTCAAGTTGACCCTGGAGATTATATTGATGATATTGAAATTCATGAGTATGAAGTCGAGGATGCATTTTCAAATTATTCCTACCTTAATTTCTTCAATAAAACAATGAATAAAAATATTAAAAAACAAGGTTGGAAATTGAATGTTCCAGATTCATATTTTACATTTCCTAGTGAATGGATGGAATTTGTTAATACATTGCCAATAAGACAATACAAGAATACAACCAAAACTGTGACATCTGTCGCACAAGCACGAGCATATTCTCCCTATGGAATATATGATTTGTATGGTGATTATGTCGGGGGATACCAATTAAATAATTGTCGAACTGGTGATGTTTGTGATTCATGTCCTCATTATGAAACCATGGTTCAAAAAGTTTTAGAAGATTATGGTATATTATTTGAGGATGATGAAGATGAGGATGATGATCAATTAACTGAGGAGAATACAAATGACTGAAAATTTGAATATTAGAATAATTGGAATTGGTGGAGTAGGAACACATCTTTCAGAATATCTGAGTCGATATTTTAATTATGTCAAAGACCTTAATGTAGAAATGACATTGATAGATGGTGATGAGTTTGAACGTAAGAATCACGAACGTCAAACGTTTACTACATATTCAAATAAAGGTCAGACAAAATGTAGGGAATTGAGTGTTGAGTTCCCAAATATTAATCATACATTTTGTAGAGATTATGTTACAAATGATAATATTGCAGGATTGATAAAGAGTGGAGATATAGTATTTGTGGCTGTTGATAATCACAAATCAAGAAAGATTATCTCCGACTATTGTGCTACTCTAGATGATATCATTCTTATCTCAGGGGGCAATGAGTATCATGATGGTAATGTTCAACTTTATGTAAGAAAGGAGGGAATTGACAGATTACCAAGAATAACAGATTATCATCCAGAGATTGAAAAACCAGCAGATAAATTACCAACGGAATTATCGTGCGAAGAGGCATCGGTATCCGAACCACAGCTATTATTTGCAAATATTGGGGTTGCAGTCTTAATGACATGGACATTATATTATGTCCTAAACACAGAAAAATTAGAGTACAGCGAAGTATATTTCGATATGATGAGTATATCAGTACTTCCGAAAAAACGAAATCTGAAAAACCGATAAACTAAAAACAAATGAATCTAATAAGGAGATTATTATGATTACGAAAGAAAGTCTGGAAGAAAAGAAAGTAACGGAACTTCGTGGAATGTGTCGGAATATGGGAATTCCTGGAATGTCAAAGAAGAGGAAAGATGTTATCATCGACGCGATACTGAAGACGGTTCAGAATTCAGCGGCTGAAATGGCTCCCAAGACAAAGTCTGAACCGACTCCTATTAAGTCAGTTGTGAAAGATCAGAAGAGTGTTGATGAAACACTCAAGGGAGTATCAGGAACTTTCAACACAGTATATGATCGCCCAGATTCAAGAGCAGGGAACAGGGCATCAACAATGATTTCTGTTTCCGCTGGGGCACTTTCTGATAAGTTCCCGGTTGTTGGAAAGTCAGTTCAGAGAGTTATGTTTCTCTTGAGGGAAGGTCTTAACCTTAAAGAGACTCAGAGTGCCGTTGTTAATGGTGAGAATGTTCCAAACGATTATATTCTGAAAGAAGGAGATCGTCTTGAGTTCATCAAGACGGCAGGAGGTAAAGCAAACTAATGCTACAAAAATGCACGACGTTGAAGCCAGATCATGAATGCTTATTCATGAAAAAAGATCATTGTACTTTTGGTGAAGGGTTTTGTCATCCCATAATTGATAGTTGTCTTGGACCTGAATGTGAACATGTTCAAACTATTAATGATGTGAAATATTGTGATGCCTATGCCTACCCCGCTAATAAATGGAAATGGGGTGACTGCCCTTTAGCAACGAATTTGAAAAAAGTGGAGGAGGAAAAGAAGTCGCCAGTAGTACAACGCAAATTCAAAAAGAAGAGGTAACTAATTATGAGTTCTGACGAACTAAGAGCGCTGGGAGTTGAGTATGTGAGGTTTTATACTTATACGACACCGGTTGTTAATAATATCTTCACGGCATGTATATTGATTGATGAAGATAAAAATCTCCTGGCTAGAGGTGTCTCAATTTGCTCTATCTATGATTCTTATAAAAAGAAGTCAGGAAAGAATAGAGCATTCGGTAGAGCGGTAAGTGCTCTACGAAATGAACATTGTGATCTCCCTATTAGTCTTATCGCAACCAAGATCAGACAAGGAAAAAAGGTAACGACTGAAAGATGGGAAGACGGAAAAGTTCAAAAAACATTTAAAATAAAATCACGAAAGGAACTTAATTACTTCAGGAAAGAAATAGTTCCTATTTTAAAAGACTTCGGGGAGGGTTACAGATATCATAAACTGTATACAAAAGATGGAAAGGAAGTAAAGAAAGCACATTTCTCACTTCCTATCATCTATCCAGTTATGATTACCTCTGAATTCTTTGACTATAAATCCGAATATGAGCCGAAACCTATATATATTGAGAAAGATATTATAGCTGGGTTAGAATAAACGAACTGGTTAATGGGGGGTTTATGTTTATACCCCCCATTATTCCGTAGAGAAAAAGAGGGGATAATGTATAGGAAAATAGGAATAATTGGATTAGGATCATTAGGAAGTCATATCGCTTATGATATGGCCGAAAGAAAGGAAACGAATGAGATAATTTTAATTGATTATGATAAAGTTGAAGATAGGAATATAGGTAATTCATTTTATAATAGGAGTCATGTTGGTCAGTTAAAAGTAGAAGCGATGTCAGATATAATAGTAGGATCTGTAACTAAAAATTTGACAATCACGAAAATACCTAAATCATTCTTGAGAATATTCCATATGTTACCAAAATGTGATTTATTGATAGATTGTAGAGATGTTATTGATGATAAGAAAAAGAATGTTGATGTGAAACTTTATATTTCAGGAAGAAAATTAATTTTAGATTTCAGAAAAAAGTCAAAATTTTCATTCTCATATGAGGGAAAATATAATTCATTAATAACAAAGACAGATTTAAGAAGAGCAAGTATATGTTTCACTGATTTTCTAAATAGTAAATATTTTGGAAATTATATTGAAAGTAATAGAACTCATGCAATAAGTTTGGACACATTATCAAGAGTATTGAGAGAGAACGCAGTTAAAACCATGGAGGTAGAAAAGAGAAACTCTGAAGTGGAAATAATGTATGATGTGATAAAAGGTGAAGAAAGAATTCATAACTTAGATAAGAATATTTACCCGATACTACAGGGTAATAAAAAAGATGATACTAAAATATATCTAGGCGATTCTGAGGAATATATAGGTATGCATATTGTACCAAAAAAAGCATTTAGGACTCCAGATGATGTTGTTGAAGTCTTAGTTAAAATGATATCATACCCTGGAATTATATATCCTGGATATATAATAAATATAGTTGACGATGAAGATGGAATGTCAGTTGAACTATTACCTGAAACAGGGGCTGCATAATGAGATCATTTGTAATATCAAGAACTGTAATTCCAAATCGAATAGTAGATAATGAAAATGGAGTCTATAGAATTTGGAGAATAACAAAATTACCACTATGGTATCATATAAGAAATTATGAAATTGTATTGAATAATAATCATGAATTGATTAAAATAAAATTTAAAGCAAGACATCCAAATAAAGATCCAGTTACTAACGAATACTGCCTTCCTAAGACTCTACAAAATATTCAATGTTCTGATATAAAGATATTACCATTTATAGAACAAGCAATGAGAATTTATCAATTAAACAATTGTTATTTCGTTCCTTGGAATGACATAAAATGGGAGGAATTTTGAATGGCAATAGGTGATTTATTAGATAAAGAAATTGAAGAAATAGTTCAGAGAATGATTTCAAAGAATACGGAACAATTAACAAAAGATGATATCAGTTCAATAATAAAAGAATTAATACCTGAAATTGATACATTGATTGAAAAGAAAGTATCAATGCATGTTATAAAACATTTGAGAGCCATAGCAATATTTGTATTAAATAATTTACAACAACCAGTTGAACAAGTCAATAAACTTCTTCCATCAGAATTATTAAAAATTTGCACAAAGGAGAATGAATAATATGCCTAAACTCCTTGATTATAATTCTTTCTGTGAAAACCTACAAGAAGTAAAAACATTCAAAATAATGGATAAAAAGAAATTTCATCCAGAAGGATCATTTTCTGAGCAGATTTTCGGACCCTTAAAAAACTATACATGCCAATGTGGAATTTATCATGGAGTCTCAAAAGATGGTAGTCAGTGTGATTCATGTAAAGTTGATATTGTTAATTCAGCAGAGAGACGTCGAAGATTTGCAAAAATAAAATTACCTATACAAGTTGTAAATCCCATATTCTATGATTTATTAGTAACACAAGGTGGAACAGATGTTAAAGATTCATTAGACTTATTAATGAAAAATGAAAATAGTTGCTTATATTTTGATGATGATAGCTGTGTGACTCCTTCAAGTAAAGAAAATCTCCCAGAAGGAGTTCGTATATATGAAGCACATGAGGCAATTTATAGATTAGTTGAAAAGATATGTTCGAATGTAATGGATGAATTGCCAATATGGAAGTTCATATATGAAAATATTGATAAATTATTTCTTAGTGAAATATTAGTATTACCTCCTGATCTAAGACCTGCCGCAAAAGGGGTTGAAAGAAATAATCAAATCGTTGATAGTATTAATAGATATTATGTGCAAATATTGACTAGAAAGGAAATATTGACAGGAGTAGATTTTAATATTTCCAATCTAGCGAATAAGACTTTATTATATGATCATTTCAAACAATTACAAAGAGATGTAAAAGATTTGTATGATCACATATTAGGAAAAATTTCTAAGAAGGAAGGTTTAATAAGAGGTAATATATTAGGTAAGAGAATTGATTTCTCAGGTAGAGGAATTATAATTCCTGATCCAACATTAGATTTGGATTATTGTTCTATACCATATCTTATGTTTCTAGAATTATTTAAACTACAAATTGCAAAGAAGTTATTAGATATTGATAGATTCAGATTATTGAATAAGGCAATTGAATTCGTTAATAAATGTATAAATTCTAAATCTACAGTATTATATAGAATATGTGAAGATTTGGCAAAAAATGAAGTTTGTCTATTAAATCGACAACCGTCTCTTCACAGACTTGGTATGATAGGATTCAGGATAAAAATATCAGTTGATAAAGTAATTAAAATTCACCCATTAGCATGCCCAGGATTTAATGCTGATTTTGACGGAGATCAAATGGCAGTATATATTCCTGTAACAAAAGAATCAAAACAAGAAGTTATAGATAAATTTCTAATGAGTGAAAATTTAATAAATCCTTCTGATGAAAGTCTTATCGCAACTCCAAGCCAAGATATCATTTTGGGAATTTATATGTTAACCGCAGATAAATTCGAAAATCTATTAAATAAAGTCAAATATAAAGATGAAATATTAACAGAAGGAAAAGCAATATTTAATACATGCCTTCCTGATGAATATCCGGTTGTTAATAAACCGGTTGGTAAGAAAGAATTATTATTCATTCTAAATGATATCAATAGAAAATTTGATAAGAATGTAACATCCGAAACATTAGATAAAGTCAAGAATGTTGGATTCAAATATTCAACTATATACGGATCAACTTTATCTTTATTATCATGTCAATTACCTGAAGCAAAGAAGATTCGAAATCATTTATATTCATCCGATGATATAAGAATTCAATTAGCAAAAGTTTCAAGTAAAGAAACTGAAAATTTATTAAAAGAAAATTTTGAATATTCACATTTGATTGAATCAGGGGCAAGGGGTAGTTGGGATCAGGTTAGACAGATTGTATTAACCAGGGGTTTTATCTCAAACTTCCATGGTCAAATTTTACCGACTCCTATAAAGAATAGTTTATTAGTGGGATTGACTCCTGAAGAATTTTTCAATTCAACTTATGGTTGTAGAAAGGGATTATTAGATGTTGCATTGAATACAGGAACATCTGGATACTTATCTCGAAAACTTATATTTACATGCACAAATCTTCAATTAAGTCAGACTGAGACAGATTGTGGAACTGAAGATTTATTAGAAGTATATGTTAATACTGAAAAGAAAGCAAAAATGTTAATTGGACGATATTATAAAGATGGAAATGATTTAAGTATTATAACATATGGAAACCATAGAGACTTTGTAGGAGAGACTATATTTATAAGATCTCCAATATTATGTAAGAACGAATTTATTTGTACTAAATGTTATGGTGAATTGTATAAACAATTGAATAGTAAATTTATAGGAATAATTGCAGCTCAGGCATTGGGTGAATGTAATACTCAATTAATATTAAGAACATTTCATACATCTGGAGTTGCGGTTACAAGTGAAGAAAATGTAGATATGAAGCAAATGGATATTGTTGGGGATTTATCTACAGTTTCTAAATTATTACATAAATTTGATAATAAAAATTATAAGGATATTGTGAATGACATATTCGAAGTATACAATAATAATAGATCTATTCATCATGTACACTTTGAATGTGTAGTTTCACAATTAATGTGGGTCGATCATAAAAAATGGAGACTCTTAGAAAATAGAGATTCAGCAACTCCAACTTATCACTCTGTTCAGACCGTACCTAGTTATGAGAGTTGGTTATTAGGATTAGCATTTAGTAATCCGAAAAGACATTTATTAAAAGGTATTTTGAATCCAGGGAGTTATACTGGAGTTATGGATAAAATTTTACTAGGGGAGAAAATAAGATGATCAAGAGACATAAAGTAAGAGATACTGATTTAGAAGGAAAGTTGAAGAAAATGTTTCCGCATTTCTTTAAAGAAAGATTTATTGAATGTTCAGTAAATGATGGATGGGCAGTCTTAGTATATTTATTATGTAATATGATAGAAGCACATTTTGATGTTAGAAATGAAATAGGTGATAAAAATGTTAAAAAAGAAAGAGACGAATTTCAAATATTTCAAATAAAAGAAAAACTTGGAGAATTAAGATTCTATTGCAATTCATCAAATGAATATGTATCTGGTTTAGTATCAACCATCATGGCAATATCAAGTTATACTTGTGAATTCTGTGGAACAATGAAAGATGTTGGGAAAACGAGAGATTGGATAAAGACTGTATGCAAAGATTGTCTCAAAGAGTATTTCACAGATGATACAGAATGGAAACCATTAGAAATCCAAAAACTATTATCAAAGGAGGAATAATTTGTCTATAATTAATCCATACTACAAAGTGAATCCTGAGGATAATATATATTTAATCAGAGAAAGAGAATTCTCAACATATATTGATATTATTAAGGAAATGTTAGCTCCTACTGAAGACCTTGGATTTGTATTGACTAATTTCAGTCTTAAAAATTCTAGATTTTCAGCAGGAGAATTAAACAGAACAATCAAACAAAAATTATCAATTAAATTCCAACATACTAATGCATCAGGAATTGTAACTGATATTGATTTATCAATGTATGTTCCGAAATTAATAGATCATAATTATATAGTAATTAATGGACGAAAGAAAATTCCACAATTTCAATTATTTGATCTTCCAATAGTTACCAGGGGTAAGTTTATTAAATTACGAACAAATGTTGCAACAATGATGGTAATAGAGAGCAAAACTCAAAATGATCCGTTCAATGTTTATATTAGTATTCTTGGAAGGAAGATTCCTTTCTCTCTACTATTATTTGCATATTTTGGAAGAGTCAAATTAAATGAAATGTTTGATTTAGAAAATATAACTATTGATGATGCATCTCTCTTTAATAAATTAATGTATGATGTAAAAAGTATATATGATGCCGATGATGATGAAGGTACAGAAAATTATATTAAAGAAGTAGGAAGATTTTATTCGAAATATGATGCAAAATCAAAAGGTGAACATCTGATATATGCAATCAATATTATGTTAAAAGTGGATGTTATAAGCAAGAGATTTTTCAAGACTGAAGGAATCTTAGAAGAATTAATATATGCAATATGTCATCCTGATGAATATGACGATATGAATTTTCAGAATAAAAGAGTTAGACTTATTGAATATATTATATTAGGTAAGATAGCAAAGATCATATTCGATTTCTGTCTATCAAATAGAAAAGTGAAAACTCCAAAATTTAGTGTTAATTCTACACAAATTTTATCTGAATGTAATGTATCAGATATTGTATTACCAAATTTCTGTATCAATCCTATTGATGAAATTACCAAGTTATCAAGAATATCTTTAGTGGGTCCAGGAGGATTTAATAAAGATAATACCCCTGAATATTTGAGAGATATATGTCCAACAATGTTTGGTCGAATATGTCCGGTTGACACTCCGGATAGAGATAATTGTGGTATTCTTCAAAACTTGTTACCTAATACAAAATTAGATGAAAATTTAAAATTCTCAGATGAGATATTAGAGAGACAACCTGTCTCCGCTCCGGTATCCATGGTCCCATTTTTAGAACATGATGATCAGACAAGATTACAAATGTCATCATCACAAATGAGACAAGCGATATTATTACAGAGAATGGAAAAACCAATGATACAATCTGGATGTGAAGGATTGTATACTCCATACACTCAGTTCATAAAGATCGCTAAAAAGGACGGAGAAGTTGTATATTCAGATGACTATTTTATAATTGTAAAATATTATGATGACACATCAGATATATTTAATGTTGGATTTAGAAAGATATATGTTGGTAATTTAGATATAATGAAAATCTATGTTAAGGCCGGAGATAAATTTAAAAGAGGTGAGATTTTAGCAGAGAGTAATTTCTGTGAAGATGGAAAGATAGTAATAGGAAAAAATTTACTAACCGCAAATATGATTTATTACGGTTATAATTATGAGGATGGTATTGTAATCTCTGATAGATTGATAAAGGAAAATATATTTACATCTATTCAATATATCGACTTATCATTTAATCTTCCACCTAATAAAGTCTTATTGAGTCTATCAGAGGATAGTTATAAACCGTTGCCTGATTTATTAGAAGTCATTGATGTAGATCAACCATATGCAATAATGAAAGAAATACCTACTACAATGACTGACTTCAATAATGTCTTTACAGAGAGAAAAGAATTATTAGCTAAAAAGACTGTAAAGATAACTGAAATAAATATTTATCCAAACGAATGGTATGATAAAATTCCAGAGTTTGATAAGTGGGTTTTAGAATCCATTGAAAAACAAAAAGAGAAAGAAGAGAATTTAAAGAAAATTATATATGAACATCTTCCAAAAGATTTAGCGACTGATTTTATCAGAGAGAATAATATTGATAGATACTCATCTCATGGAGAAAAAGATAAAGATGGAAGTTATAGAATAAAATCAGAGAAGATATCAGGAATTCATGTAGAGATGTATGGATTTATTAATCGACGAATTGAGTTAGGGGATAAGATTGCTAATAGACATGGTAATAAAGGAGTTATAGCAAAGATTATTCCTCATGATAAAATGCCAAGATTAGATGATGGAAGAAATGTTGATATATGTATTAATCCTTTAGGTGAAATCTCAAGAATGAATTTCGGTCAATTATTTGAATTACATTTATCTATGTCTCTATGTGATCTTAAAAAACATTTGCAAGTAATGTTAAAGAAGAATATTCCACAAGATGATATCAAAAGATATCTTATAGATTATATAAAAATAATTGATAACACAGAGAGTCAATGGTATTCCAATCAATTTATTGAACAATTACCTGAAGAAATTGATACTCAATTCATTGATGAGTTATGTTTAATTCAACCTCCATTTGAATCAGTGACTGTTGATAAATTGAGAGAAGCAATGGAATATACAAATACCCCTGATAAATTCAGATTATTTGAACCGGCACACTTAAATGAATATATTGTCAATCCTGTAGCGGTTGGATATATTTACTTTTTCAGAATGGTTCATATTGCAGAAGAAAGATTAGCGGCAAGAGGGATTGCCTCATATACGAGAAAAACATTACAACCATTAGCAGGAAGAAAAAATCGTGGGGGGCAGAGATGTGGTGAAATGGAAACTGCATGTCTTATTGCACATGAAGGTTTAGTGAATC
>Ga0180434_10006964_pt1 | contig 12861 bp, 8 predicted proteins | sample SS_ome_7_FD_132453 | JGI IMG/M metagenome (GOLD analysis project Ga0180434, IMG submission 132453) | Hypersaline lake sediment archaeal communities from the Salton Sea, California, USA - SS_1_D_2 metaG | ecosystem: Environmental > Aquatic > Non-marine Saline and Alkaline > Hypersaline > Sediment... | reverse complement strand
GTGTACTGGCTATTATCAGTTGCGGTTTTCGAGGAGTGAAGTGAGGATTGTTCAAAGTATAGTCTATTGGTTGTTTGTGTTCTGCTTGCCCGTTCTGCTTGTCACAAGCACTCTTTGTTGGGAGGTCAACGAGCTTAGGCTTTATGAGTATGGCTTTGACAAATATGAAATAAGCCAGACCACTGGCATAGATAGGTTGCGGTTAACCAATGTCGCCCGGCATTTGATTGATTACTTTAATTTAAAGGTGGATACAGCCCAAATTGTAGTTGGTGAGAAGGGCGGAGAATTCAACCTGTTCAATGAGCGAGAGTTAGTTCATCTCCAGGATGTAAGAAGCTTGATTCAGTTTGACTATTGGGTTCAAAGGGTGGCTTTATTCATACTAATCACCTGTGTCCTCGTGTTGTTTTTTGGCCTCAAGGTTGACTGGCGGATAGTTGTTAAGGCTTTATTCTGGGGGAGCTTGGTTACTTTAGGATTGATGTGCATCTTGGCTTTTTGGGCTTTTTGGGGTTTCGAGCAGTTTTTTCTTCTTTTCCATGTGGTGAGCTTTCCAAATGAATATTGGATGCTTGATCCGGCCAGAGACTATCTAATTAGGTTATTCCCAGAAGGATTTTTTTACGATGCGGCGATGTTCGGATTTGTGGCTGTTATTTTGGAAGCTTCGCTTCTGGGTGGAATTACTTATGGCATTTTGAATAGTTGGAAAAAGCGGAGAGGTTAGTCTGAAAACCTATGGTGAGATGCCCGTGCTAGCCTACAGGTTGCAGCTGCTACAACTGGAAGACGTGCAGCCAGAGCATGAGCCAGCGGTTCCGTCTATAGGACTAGATTCGCCACTGCTGTCTTTTGAGAATGAGGCGAACCGTGAGAGGGCTCGTTTGGCTATGTGCTGGCATTGAGGGCAGGAAGCATCTTCATTCGCTTTGCCTATAGAGCGTAACAGTTCAAATTTGCAATTGCAATCGGGGCAAAAATATTCGTAAATGGGCATTTTACCTTCCGAATAGTAGTTTACCTTTTAGCTAGCTTCGAGTCAAATTCTGTAAGTTGACAAAACTTAAGTAGATGCTTAAAGTGTTAAAAATCCAGCTTTTGCAGTGTTGATACTGTGTGAAGATCTAAAATTAAGGTTTAAGGGAGAAGAACATGGCTATTGAGAAGTATGAAATCCCAGCAGATAAATTGTGTTGGCAATGTGATCCTGCCATTTTCGACTTTGATTGTACTAAGGATCTGACGCCGTTGCGTGAATTTGTCGGGCAGGATAGAGCAATACGCGCTATCGAATTCGGTTTGTCCATGGGTCAGGACGGATACAATATCTATGTGGCTGGACTAACTGGTACGGGCAAAACTTCGGCAGTCAAAAGCCAGATTTATAAACTGCTTGAGGATGGGCAGACTTCGCGCTTGGCGAAACCTCCGGAGGACTGGTTCTATTTCCACAACTTCACAACTCCTGAGAGGCCGCAGATTTTGAATCTGCCCAAGGGAAGAGGCAAAGTTTTTAAGGAACAGATAAGCAGCCTGTTGCAGGCGATTAAGGAAGAATTGGCTAAGACGTTCTCCAGCGATGAGTACAAGACTGAAAGAAAGAATATCGTTGAGGCCAGTCAGCTTGAACAAAAAAAGTTGTTTGAAGACGTGAGTGAAGAGGCTCAGCGGGAAGGATTTATGTTTCAGATGACGACCATGGGCCCAGCTTTGATGGCTTTGGCGGACGGAAAACCTCTTTCTCAGGATGAGTATGCGGCACTTGATGAATCAGCGAGAGAGCAGATGGAAGAAAAACAAGCTGAGTTGCTGAAGAAGATTCAATCTACATATGAAAGAGCCAAAGAATTGGAGAGGGAAGCAACAGAGAAGCTGCAGAATGTTGACAAGGCAGCGGCAGATTTTACCATAGCCAGGTTGTTCGATAGCCTTATGCAAGAATATAAAGATTCAGAAAAAATTGTCCAGTATCTCATTAATTTGAAATCCTATACCATGGATAACCTTGATGTATTTAAGGAAAAAGAAGAGCCTGCACAATCTGTCTTGGGTTTACCTGCCAGTTACATTATGCGTGGTCGTGACCCCTTTCTTCCATTTCAGGTGAATGTTTTTGTCGATAATAGTGTTACTAAGGGGCCGCCGGTAATTGTAGAACCAAATCCCAACTATGCTAATTTGTTCGGTAAAGTAGAAAGGCGTTTCTTTTTCGGCGGATATCTCAGTGATCACACAATGCTAAAGCCTGGCGCTCTTCACTTGGCTAACGGTGGTTATCTTTTGCTGAACGCTATTGATGTAGTGACTAATCCTGCCGTGTGGCCGGCTTTGAAGAGGACTATCAAGATGAAGGAAGTACGTATTGAAGATCCGTTTGAGCAATTTGGCATTATAATGTCGCAAGGCTTGAGACCAGAACCTATGCCCATAAATGTTAAAGTAGTCCTCATTGGCGATAGCCTGCTCTATCAGTTGCTTTCTATGTATGATGAAGATTTCTGGGAGACATTCAGAGTAAAGGCGGATTTCGATTTTCAGATTGACAGATCCAAGGAAAATATGATGGCTTTTGCCGCTTTTATATCTGGTTGTTGTGAAGATTGTGAGTTGCACCATTTCGACCCGGCTGGGGTAGTTAAAGTGTTGGAATACGCTGCTAGAATGGTGGCGGACCAGGAGAAATTGTCTTCTAGATTTGCCCAGATTAGGGAATTGGTACAGGAGGCGGAATACTGGGCACGTAAGGATGGTGCTTCGCTGGTATCTGCACATCATGTTGAGAGGGCGGTTGAAGAGAGGCGCTTCCGACACAATTTACCTGATGAGCGAGTAAGGGAGCTTATTAATAATGGAACTATTATGATAGATGTTGCCGGTTTAGTAACAGGTCAGGTTAATGGCCTGAGCTTGTATAGTCTTGGCGATGTTATTTTTGGAAGACCGTCGCGTATAACCTGCAAGACTTTTCTGGGACGTGGTGGTGTTATCAACATTGAAAGAGAATCCCAGCTCAGTGGTAGGATTCATGATAAGGGTGTTCTTATTCTGAGCGGCTATATGGGTTGGAAATATGCTCAAGACTACCCGCTTTCATTATCTGCAAGTTTGTGTTTTGAACAATCTTATGAAGGAGTGGAGGGAGATAGTGCTGCTTCTGCTGAGCTTTACGCTTTGCTTTCCAGTTTGTCTGAGGTGCCTATACGCCAGAATATCGCGGTCACCGGCTCGGTAAACCAGAAAGGGGAAATCCAGCCTATTGGTGGAGTAAATCAGAAAATTGAGGGCTTTTTCCAGGCTTGCGAAGCTAAGGGACTTAGTGGAGAGCAAGGAGTAATCATACCTAGGCAGAATTTGCGAAATCTTATGTTGCGCCAAGAAGTGGTAGATGCTGTAAAACAAGGCAAATTTCACATATATGCAGTGAGTACCGTTGACGAGGGTATGGAGATTCTTACCGGCGTAGAAGCAGGTGTAAGGAAGGAAGATGGCACTTATCCACAGAGTAGCATTAACTATAAAGTGGGCGAGAAATTGAAAGAGATGGCAGTCAAGCTTAGACAGTTTTCATTGCCATCGGCTGATGCGAAGAAGACAGTGGACAGCTAGGTAATATTTTTTACTGACTGACCAGACTGGGTTCAATCTATTTTAACTATTAATTTTTTTGTTTCTCCTTCTCTCGGTTATCTCTTGGCGGGCTGTGTTGTGTGGTGTTATACTAGCAGCTAGCGTGATTAAGTCATCAACTGATGAACTTGTACGAATCCTTACCTCATGGATTAGGGATAGTGTAGTGGCAGTTGGGGGCAAGGGGGTGGTATTGGGAATGAGCGGTGGAATAGATTCCTCTGTAGCCGCAGTGTTATGTAAGCGCGCTTTTTCTGAGACAACCTTAGGTATTATTATGCCCTGTCACAGCATAAATACTGATAGAGAGCATGCGGAGCTTGTTGCTGCCAGATTTCATATACCCGTTAAGGTGGTTGTTCTAGATGAGGTATTTGATACCATGATTAATATTTTGCCGAGTGAAGACTATGAGGCAGCAACGAAGGAACTGGCGGAAAACAATATCAAGCCCAGATTGCGGATGGTTACACTCTATTATTTTGCCAATCGCCTCAATTACTTGGTAGTTGGTGCCAGCAATAAGAGTGAACTGTCGGTTGGCTATTTTACTAAGTGTGGAGACGGAGGCTCAGACATTATGCCTTTGGGCAACCTGGTCAAGGGCCAGGTGCGGGATTTGGCCAGGTATTTAGAAATCCCAGAAGAAATCATTAGTAAACCGCCTTCGGCAGGTTTATGCCAGGGGCAGACTGATGAGGGAGAGTTGGGGTTGACCTATAACGAGCTTGACCATTACTTGACTACAGGTAAAGCTGAAAAAAGAATTAAAGAGAAAATTGATTTTATGATAGACAATAGTGCACATAAACGTTGTCTTCCACCTATTCCGCTGTTGTAAGGTTGTTATTTTAAGTGTTGTTTGTTCTGACGCAATGCGTGTGTTATGATGCGCTTGGTTTTCGAGGAGGAAAGAGATGGCTTCAGAGAAAGACAAGGCACTGGAACTGGCAGTAAGCCGGATTGAAAAACAGTTTGGCGAAGGCTCGATTATGAAGCTTGGCGAGCTTTCGGCGAGGATGGTAGCGGAAGCTATTCCAACCGGCTCGCTGAGTTTAGATTTAGCCTTAGGGATAGGTGGCATTCCTCGGGGACGTGTTACTGAAATTTTTGGTGCTGAGGCTTCTGGTAAGACTACTCTGGCTCAGCACATAATTGCTGAAGCTCAAAAACTCGGTGGCATTGCTGTATATGTGGATGCAGAGCATGCGCTGGATACTACCTATGCAGCCAGCTGCGGGGTTAAAATTGAAGATTTACGTATATCTCAGCCTGATGATGGAGAGGAGGCTTTGGGTATCACTGAAGAACTGGTAAGAAGTGGGGCTGTGGATGTGATAGTTATCGATAGTGTGGCTGCCTTAGTACCTCGGGCTGAGATAGAAGGGGAGATGGGGGATATACATGTGGGCTTGCAAGCGCGTTTGATGTCGCAAGCATTGAGGAAGTTGGTGGCGGCGATTAGCAAATCGCACACTGCGGTTGTTTTCATTAATCAGCTGCGTGAGAAGGTGGGCATTATTTTTGGCAGTCCGGAGGTTACTCCTGGCGGTAGAGCTTTGAAATTTTACAGTTCAGTCCGGATTGATTTAAGGCGGATTGAGTCTATTAAACAAGGTTCTGAAGTTATAGGAGCCAGAATCCGAGCCAGGATAGTTAAGAATAAAATGGCACCTCCGTTCAGGTCGGCTGAGTTTGACATAATGTTTAAACGTGGTAAATCTGGCATAAGCAAAGAAGGTGACATTATCGATTTAGGGGTTTCTCTGGGGATAGTAAAAAGGGCCGGCACGTTTTTTACTTATGGTGACCTGAAGCTGGGTCAGGGGAGAGAAAATGCCAGAGATTACTTGTGGCAGCATTCTGATACGGCTCTGGAGATAGAGCGTGAGATAAGAACTGCGGCGATGGCTTTGTCCAATTTGGGCGTTGAGGCAAAAGAAAAAACAGTTTCCGAGTAAGCCCGATTCTTCTGTTTTCTTATTTACCCAGAGCTCAGGTGAAAGTCTGAACCTACAGGAGGTGCCAGTGGGGATAATTACAGCTCTGCGGGTGAACGACAAGAAAAAACGAGTTAGCGTCTTCATTGATGGCTCCTTTTCTTTCACTGTGGTTGAGGAAGTAGCAGCCACAGCTGGTCTTAAGGTTGGCCACCACCTGTTGGAAGAGCAAATTATACAACTTAAGCAAGATAGCATTTTTAAAACTTGTCTTGAGGCTGCCTTACACTATCTTGGCTATCGTCCTAGAAGTGAGGCCGAGATAAGACAGAGACTACATCGCCGAGGTTTCAATAACGAGGTAGTTGATGAGGTTATTGTTTGTTTAAGGGAGCGTGGGCTGATTGATGATTTGGCTTTTGCCCACTATTGGAAAGATGACCGCCTGTCATTCAGTCCTCGCAGCAGCAGGTTAATAAAGCTTGAGTTGAGGCAGAAGGGTGTGAATATTGAGACGGCAAATGAGGCGGTGGAGGATTTAGACGATGAAATTGCCGCTTATGAGGCAGGTTTAAAGAAAGCAAAGGTTCTATCCAGTCTGGAGTATAATGAATTCAATCGCCGTTTGTCCGGTTATCTTAGGCGGCGCGGCTTTGATTATGGCACTGTTCGTTCTACTGTGGAGCGTTTGTGGGAAGATAAACAAATTGAATCTGTGTAACGTCTCCGAATAGGACATTTGTTTGACACCAGCTCGGTGAAGGATTACTATTATTAGAGGGATGATTTAGAGGATTATACATTATGTGGTGTTTTATGAAAGTGAGGCAATCAAATGGTTGTTTCTACAACTATATATATTGTTGTAGTTGGGCTTGTTCTTGTTTTGGGTTTACTCCTGGGCTATTTTGCCAGGCAGATATTAGCCAATCAGCAGCTCCGCAGAACTGAGAATGAAGCTAAGCGCTTACTTGAAGAGGCAACAGCAGCACATGAAGAGATGCTCCATAAAGCCAGAGAGGAAGCGGTCAAGGTTAGAGCTGCTGCTGAGGCCGATAGTCGTGAGCGGCGTTTTGAATTACAGAGATTAGAGAGACGTTTTAACCAAAAGGAAGAGAAGCTAGAGCGCAAGCTAGAGGCTCTAGACCGCCGTGAACGTGGCCTGACTGGCCGTGAGAGGGAAATCGAGTCTATTAAGACTCAACTCGAAGAGATACGAGCTAAGCAACTCCAAAGACTCGAATTAATCTCAGGCATATCAAGTGATGAAGCCAAGCAGGAATTGCTGCAGGCTATCGAGGAAGAGATTCGTGAGGAAGCATCACGGCGTGTTCGGGAGTGGGAGACGCGGATAAAGGGTGAGGTTGATGATAAAGCCCGCGAAATCCTGGCGACTACCATCCAGCGTTGTGCCACAGACGTGGTTTCAGAAACGACAGTGTCTGTTGTGCCTTTGCCCAGCGACGAGATGAAAGGAAGACTTATTGGTCGCGAGGGTCGCAATATTCGAGCCCTTGAGCATGCTACTGGCGTAGACCTTATCATCGATGATACTCCGGAAGCGGTAACAATTTCTAGTTTTGACTCGCTTCGGCGTGAGGTAGCCAGGGTGGCTTTGAGCAACCTTATTCTAGATGGACGTATTCATCCAGCTCGGATTGAAGAGGTGGTGGAGAAAGCCAGGAATGAGGTTGAGTCTGCGATTCGTAATGAGGGCGAACGAGCGATACGTGAAGTGGGTGTTATAGGATTACATCCCGAGTTGATAAGATTGATCGGCAAACTCAAGTTTCGAAGTAGCTATGGGCAGAATGTATTGACTCACAGCCTTGAAGTTGCTTACCTTTCCGGGATGCTGGCAGCTGAGATCGGTGTTGATGCAACTCTGGCCAAGAAAGCTGGCTTACTTCATGATATAGGTAAAGCTGTGGATCATGAAGTGGAAGGTCCCCATGCTGCTATAGGTGCTGATTTGGTTAAGCAGTGGGATAAATCGGTTGAAGTGGCACAGGCTGTAAGTGAGCATCATGGTGAAGCTACTACAACCAGCGCTCTGGGTTTTGTTGTCGCTACGGCCGATGCTATCAGTGGGTCAAGATTAGGGGCTCGACGCGAGTCATTAGAGCAGTATTTGAAGCGCATTGAGTCCTTGGAGAATGTGGCCAATAGTTTTTCAGGTGTCGAGAAAGCTTTTGCAATTCAAGCTGGACGTGAGGTGCGCATTTTAGTTAAACCAGAGCAGGTAGATGATCTTGAAGCTATGAGATTGGCTCGTGATATAGTTAAAAAGATAGAGGACACACTTGATTATCCAGGGCAAATTAAAGTAACTGTGATGCGGGAGACTAGGGCCGTGGACTATGCCAAGTAGTGTAGGGAGCTGTATTGCGTATATTGATGATAGGCGACGTAGTTGGCAGGCCTGGCAGAAGGGCGGTACGACAATTTCTACCAGGCCTGTGTCATGATTATGAGATTAGTCTTGTTATAGCAAATGGTGAGAATAGCGCTGGAGGCATCGGCATTACGTCGGACACAGCCAGAGAGCTTCTTGACTGCGGTGTTAATGTGATAACTACGGGTAATCATGTATGGGCTAAGAAAGAGATAATTCCTTATATGGATGGAGAGTTGCCTATTCTTCGCCCTTTGAATTTCCCCCCCGGTGTACCAGGCCGCGGTTTTTTGGAGATAAAAGGTGTCTTAGTAGTCAACCTCATAGGGCGTGTTTTTCTTGGCGAATTTGATTGTCCTTTCAGGGCTATCAACGGTATGCTATCGGAGATAACCAGTGCCCCCAAGGTTATAGTCGTTGATTTTCATGCTGAGGCTACCTCAGAGAAAGTGGCTATGGGGAGGTATCTTGATGGCAGGGTTAGCGCCGTACTTGGTACGCATACTCACGTAGGTACGAGTGACGCTTGTGTCTTGCCTAGGGGCACTGCTTATGTTACTGATGTGGGAATGGTTGGTCCTGCAGATTCGGTTATAGGTGTTGATGCTGAATCAGCGATTCGCAGCTTTCTTACCAGTATGCCCCATCGCTTTTTTATGGGTGAAGGACCTGCCAGCTTTGATGCAGTTCTAGTTGATACAGACGAGGCTACCGGAAAGGCTGTAAGTATACAGAGAATACAACTGAAAGAGGAATAGGTGAAAGCCGACCTCCATTTACATACTACCGCATCCGATGGACGTCTGAGTCCCAGGGATATTGTTTCATTGGCGGTCAAAGTCGGGCTTGATATTATTGCTATTACCGACCATGACACCATAGATGGTATCGAGCCAGCTTTATCTGCCGCAGAAGCCTTTTCTTCACTTACAGTAATACCTGGTATTGAGATAAATACTGATGTTCCTGATGGTGAGGTTCATATTTTGGGCTATTTTATTGATTATAGTGACCGTAAATTAGCAGCTAGTTTGCAAATTTTGCGCAATTCCCGGCAGGAGCGAGCGCAGAAGATGCTTGCCAAACTTAGCGACCTAGGCATGGAAATTGATTGGCAACGGGTGTGTGAACTCGCCCAGGGTGGCTCTGTATGCAGGCCTCATATAGCCCATGCCCTGTTCGAGAAAGGGTATGTTGGCTCTGAGAAGGAGGCCTTTGATAAGTATATTGGCCATGGTGGTCCTGCACATGTGGAGCGATATAAATTGCTTCCAGCTGATGCAGTAAAACTGGTGATAGATGCTCATGGCTTGCCTGTTTTAGCTCACCCGGCGGATATTCCTGATTTAAATGAGCTTGTTTCAGAGTTGAAGGCAGTTGGTTTGGTTGGCATTGAAACATATTATCGTGACTATAGCGCGGATATTGTTGCGGGATTGTCAAAGATTGCTAAACAGTATGACCTTATCCCTACAGGTGGCACTGATTACCATGCCTTTGGTGATGATTCAGAGGTTATGATGGGAGGAGCGATGGCCCCGGAGGAGTCTGTGAAGCGATTGTTTGCTCTTGCTGATAGGCGTAGTCTTGAGTTGATGAAGCAAGGTTGACTTCAGGCTCAATTAAGTTAATATATATAGTAAGGAGGGCTTAACAAACATGGAAGCATTTCGAGAAATTTTCTGGGACATAGCTTTGGGGCCTCTTGTTTTGTATCCGTTAGGTTTGGCTGCTCTGGCGATTTTTATTTATGCCATATACCGTCGCTATCGTTTATGGTCGGTTGGTCAATCTGATAAAAGATGGGACAATTTAGGCAAGAGGATATGGGATTTTATAGTTGCTGGTGTGGTTGATGGCCTATTCCACAGGCGATTTTTCCGTGAACCATATCCTGGTCTAATACACTTTCTCCTGTTCGCCGGTGCCGGTATTTTACTAATCGGAACGGCTCTGGATGTTATAGACCATTATGTGGTTCATTTTATAAGCGGGAATGTTTATCTTGGTCTTAGTTTCGTGCTGGATGTGGGTGGGGTATTTATGCTAATTGGTGTCATCATGGCAGTAATTCGCCGGTATGTCCAGAAGCCGGAAAGACTAAATACTGTGCTTGACAATGCTGTCGTTTTGACCCTTATTTTTGTTGTCGTAGTAACCGGCTTTTTTATTGAAGGTTTTCGTATGCTCGTAGCTACTCCGGAGGGATTGTCCCAGCCTGTATTCTATAGCCATCCAGAATGGGCGAGATGGTCTTTTGGGGGCTATGCCATAGCTGCAATGTTTCAAAACTTAGCGCAGAGTACAAGGGAAGCCTGGTATATCGGCTTGTGGTGGTTTCATACAGTACTGGCGCTAGGCGCTATTTTCTACGTGTGCCTCTCATTCGATAAGCTTACGCATATCATCGTGTCACCGGTTAATGTATTCTTCAGGTCGTCTCGGCCCAAGGGAGCTTTGGCGCCTATCAATATTGAAGAGGCTGAGACCTTCGGTGTCGGTAAGGTAGAGGACTTTACCTGGAAGCAACTCATGGATTTGGATGCCTGCACCGATTGCGGAAGATGTCAGGACAGATGTCCGGCTTATCTTACCGGCAAACCTTTGTCTCCACGCAAGGTGATACAGGACTTGAAGGCGCATTTGCTGGAGAGGAGCGGTGCCTTGCTGGCTGCCAAAGAAACTACTCCTACTGATGGTGGTGGAGTTAAAGCCTTGATTGGAGAGGTAATCCTTGAAGATGAGCTTTGGTCATGTACAACATGTCGGGCTTGTCAAGAAATATGCCCTGTCTTTGTTGAGCATATTGATAAGATTATTGACTTGCGCCGTAATTTGGTTTTGGAACAGGCTAAAGTACCTGAGACGGGTGAAGCTGCCTTGAGGTGCATTGAGACCAGAGGGCATAGTTGCAGGGGCACTACGCTCACGCGGACTGATTGGACGAGCGGGTTGGATGTCAAGCTTCTGTCTGAGGATAGCAATGTTGATTTGATATATTACGTTGGCTGTGCTGCGGCTCTTGAAGATAGAAGCATGAAGATAGCTGTAGCCATGAGCAAGATTTTGAAAGCTGCAGATGTTAAGTTTGCTATTCTTGGACCTGAGGAAACTTGTTGTGGTGAGCCGGCGAGAAGATTAGGTAACGAATATCTGTTTCAGATGCAGGCGATGAAGAATATTGAGCTGTTTAAAAACTACAACGTCAAAAAGATAGTCACCACCTGTCCACATTGTTTTAACACTATTAAGAATGAGTATCCTCAGTTCGGTGGCGAGTTCGAGGTTGTCCATCATACTCAATTCATTGCTGAGCTGCTTAAGCAGGGTAAAATCAAGCCGACTTCCATGAGCGATGGCAAGTTGACTTACCATGATTCTTGCTATCTGGGCAGGCACAATGATATCTATGAAGCTCCGAGACAGGTATTGGCTAGCATCTCGCCATCTAAATTACTGGAGATGAAGCATAGTCGACGGGACGGATTTTGCTGTGGTGGTGGCGGTGGGCGCTATTGGATGGAGGAGCGTATCGGCAAGCGAATCAGCGAGGAGCGTATTGAGCATGTAATTGAGGCCAAAGCTGATGTCGTGGCTTCAGCCTGTCCATATTGTTTGCAGATGTTCGAGGATGCTATTAAGGCGAAAGAGGTAGAGGAATCGCTTAAAGCTTTAGATATAGCTGAGTTGCTTGCAGCACGACTTGAAAAGGAGACAAGCGAGTAGCTCAGGGCTGACTCATCAGCGACCGTTGTGCGTAAGATGCTGCACTGAGTAGCATCTTGGCTTGGCATGGTGCTTTTAAAGTTAGCGTTTGAGGGCGCTGCTTTGGTAGTCGAGCAGTTTTTTCAGCCGGTCGGGGTGACTGCTCTTCATTTTGGCTTCCTCTAAAGTGACTATTTTCTTTTTTACCAATTCAGCTAGTGCTTGGTCGAGGGTTTGCATACTTTCGCCAGAGCTGAGTTGCATCACGCTGTGTAGCTCGAAGGTTTTGCCTTCCCGGATAAGATTTTTGACTGCAGAATTACCGGTCATAATCTCAAAGGCGGCTATCCTGCCTTTGCTGCTGGCACGTGGTAGCAGGGCCTGAGATAGGACTGCGACAAGTACCTGCGAGAATTGCAATCTGATCTGTGGTTGCTGGCTGGGTGGGAATATGTCGATTATGCGGTCGACGGTCTGGGGGGCATCGGTGGTGTGTAATGTTCCCATCACGAGGTGTCCGGTTTCAGCGGCTCTCATCGCCGTCTGTATGGTGTCGAAGTCTCTGAGCTCTCCGACTACTATGACATCGGGGTCGTGTCGCAGGGCGTGAATTAAGGCGATATCGAAGGCTTTGGTATCATCGCCAAGGTCTCGCTGGGCGATCAGGCATTTTATGTTGGGGTGAAGGTATTCAATTGGGTCCTCAATTGTTATTACATTGCGAGCCATATTCTCATTGAGGTGATTAAGCATAGCGGCCATGGTTGTGGATTTGCCGCTGCCCGTTGGGCCAGTGACCAGGATAAGTCCTCTTGGTTTAAGAATAAGCTCTTTGCAAATTTGTGGAAGTGCTAACTCGTCAACTGTAAAGACCTTAAATGGTACCAGGCGGAATGCAAGGCTTATTGTTCCTCTCTGCCGCATGACGCTCACGCGGAATCTAGCTAATCCTGGGACGCTGTAGGCAAAATCTAGTTCCTTTTCTAGATGGAAGCGACTCCTTTGCTCTTGAGTTGTAATATGCTCAAATGCCGCTTCAACATCTGCTGTTGTAATCGGTGGTAAATCATTCTGCGGTCTAAGATCACCGTCAACGCGCAGCACAGGCATGTTTGGTACCCTTAAATGCAGGTCCGAGGCTTTGTTTTCAACCATTAGATTTAGGAGTTCAATTATATCCATAGAGATACC
>Ga0180434_10006962_pt1 | contig 12863 bp, 11 predicted proteins | sample SS_ome_7_FD_132453 | JGI IMG/M metagenome (GOLD analysis project Ga0180434, IMG submission 132453) | Hypersaline lake sediment archaeal communities from the Salton Sea, California, USA - SS_1_D_2 metaG | ecosystem: Environmental > Aquatic > Non-marine Saline and Alkaline > Hypersaline >... | reverse complement strand
CGCTGCCGACACCTGCTGGCGGGTTTTTTCAAATACCAGGAGCGCTCCGGTTATTTTCGCTCCCAGGAGGGCGAGTGGGATTCCAACGGGCAGGTGCTGTGGCTGCTGGACCGTTTCCAGCGGGCCGTTCAATTCGCTTTTCCCGAGGAGTGGATGGAAGGCGTCATGCAGGGGGCGGCCTGGATCCGGCAAAAGCGCCGGGAGAATGACCCTGCGGGGCCCCATGCCGGACTGTTGCCGGCCGGTTTCAGCGCCGAGCATTTCGGCCCCAACGACTACTACTACTGGGATGATTTCTGGGGGGCGGCCGGACTGAGGGCGGCCGCGCGCTTGGCCGGCCGTTTTCGCCCGGAAGCCGACCGCCGCAAGCTGGCGGTGGAAGCCGACGCCTTTGAAGCCGCCATTTGGGGCAGCATCACCGCCATTCCGGATCGCCGCAGCCGGGGCGGCATACCCGCGGCGCCGCAGCGCCGCATGGATTCGGCCGCCATCGGGTCCCTGGTGGCGGACTACCCGCTGCAGCTGACCCCGCCCGCTGACGACCGTATCACCAACACCGTGACCTTCCTGATGGAACACTGTTTACACAACGGCGCCTTTTTTCAGGACATGATCCATTCCGGTCTGAACGCCTACATGACCCTCGCCCTGGCCCAGACCCTGCTGCGGGCCGGCGACCCGCGCCATCGGGATTTGATCGCCACCGTGGCCCGGTTGGCGTCCTCCACCGGGCAATGGCCCGAGGCGATTCATCCCGTTACCGGGGGCGGCTGCATGGGGGACGGCCAGCACGGCTGGGCCGCGGCCGAGTGGGTGCTGGCCGTCCGGGCCCTGTTCCTGCGGGAGGAAGGCGACCGCCTGCTGGTGGGCAGCGGCCTTTTCCCGGAATGGCTGGTGCCGGGCGCCGCCCTGTCCTTCGGCCCCTCGCCGACCGTGTGGGGCCACGTGTCGGTGGATGTCCGCCTGCAGGCTTCCGGCGGCCGGGTAAGGCTGGATGGCCAATGGCACACGCCCCCCGCCGCGATCGAGGTCGCCCTGCCGGGGTATGAGCCCCAAACCCTGCCGGCCGTCGAAGGCCCTGTCGAGGTGACGCTATGAAGATCGTGATGTTCACCAATACCTACAAACCCCATGTCGGCGGCGTGGCGCGCTCGGTGGATTTTTTTGCCGAAGATCTGCGCCGCGAGGGGCACCGCGTCCTGGTGGTGGCACCGGAGTTTCCCGGGGCCGAGGACGCCGATACCGAAACCCTGCTGCGGGTGCCCGCCATCCAGGAATTCAACGGAAGCGACTTTTCGGTACGCCTGCCGGCGCCCTTTCGGATCGAAACGGTGCTGGAGGCTTTCACACCCGAGATTATCCACAGCCACCACCCCTTCCTCATGGGGGATACGGCCGTGCGGGTGGCGCGCGGCCGCAACCTGCCGATGGTGTTCACCCACCATACCCTCTACGAGCAATACACTCATTACGTCCCCCTGGACTCCGAGGCCATGCAGCGCTTTGTCATCCACCTGGCGACGGACTATGCCAATTTCAGCACCCGCGTCGTGGCGCCCAGCCGCAGCATTGCCGGTCTGATCCGGTCGCGCGGGGTGCGGCGGCCGGTGGATGTCGTCCCGACCGGGGTCGACCTGGCATTTTTCGGGAGCGGGCACGGCCGACGCTTCCGGCGCGAACACGGCATACCCGATGACGCCCTGGTGGCCGGCCATCTGGGGCGTTTGGCGCCGGAAAAGAATCTGGCCTACCTGGCCCGCGCTGTGGGGCAGGTGGTCGCCGAGCGGCCCGAGGCGCGCTTTCTGGTGGTGGGCCAGGGGCCCAGCAGCGAGGAGATTCTGGCGTGCTTTGAAGACCGGGGGATCGCTAACCGCCTGATCATGGCCGGGGCGTTGAGTGGCCAGGCCCTGGTGGACGCCTACCATGCCATGGATTTGTTTGTATTCGCGTCGCAGTCCGAAACCCAGGGAATGGTGCTGGCGGAAGCCATGGCCGCCGGCAAACCGGTGATCGCCCTGGATGCCTCGGGCGTCCGCGAGGTGGTCAGCGACAACGTGAACGGGCGACTGCTGCCCGCCGACGCTGGCGAACACGCTTTTGCGGCGGCCGTGGCCGATTTTTTCGACGCACCGGAACGGGCCGGGAAGTGGCGGACAGAAGCCGCCCGAACCGCCCGGGAGTTCTCCCGGGAAGCCAGTGTGCGCAAGCTGCTGCGGGTATACCGGGCGGCGGCCGAAGATCATGCCCTGGCCGCCCCGAACGATTCCCAGGCATGGCCCCTCTATGAAGGTCTGTTGGAAAAAATAAAGGTGGAATGGGATCTGATCAACCAGAAAATGAGCGCCGCCGCCGATGCCGTAGGTCTTGAAGATCTTTGAGAGCGGGCCTTCGCGTTTCTCACAGGCGGTTTTCCACAGGCAGGACCAGGGCGGTCAGGTGCCGGTGGGAGGCTTCGGCCTCCCGGAAACGGGCCAGATCGTCCAGCAGGCCATCGACTTTGTCATCGGGCACTTGGGCCTGCACCACCGAACTGCTTCCGGGGTAGATCTTCGACCCGAAATGCTTTCCGTCCCGGTCCCGGCCTGCGAAGGTGCGCCCCTCGGCGGCCGCAGTGCGCACGGTCACCGCTTGGCCTTCGGCCACCTGGTTGGCATAACGTTCGGGCACGGTGAAGTCGATTTCCAGAACGTCGCTTTGAACGATGGTCACCAGCGCCTGGCCGCTTTCGACGAAGTCGCCGACTTCCACCCCCAGGGCCGTGGCCATACCGTCGATGGGCGAACGGATCATCGTATCGTCAAGCTGGGCCTGGATCCGGCGGATTTCAGCTTCAAGACGCTCCTGGTGCGCGGCGGTGGTTTTGTAGGCGGTCTGGGCCTCGTCAAAAGTTTCGCGCGGGATCACCTTTTGCGCCAGCAACAGCCGCCGGCGCCGCAGAATGGTGCGGGTGTTGACGGTTTCCGCTTCAGCCGCCTTCAGGGCCGCCCGGCGGGCCGCCAAGCTTTGGCGGATTTTGTCGCTTTCCAGGGAAAAGAGGCGCGCGTCCCGGGCGACCGGCTTTCCTTCGCGAAAATGAATGGCGTCCACGACACCCGCTATTTCCGGGCGGATCGTGATCTCCTCGGCCGCCGTCAGGGAGCCGATGGCGCCCACGGTCACTTCCAGATCCTCCTGCGTTACCCGGACCGTCCGGACCGGCACGGCCCGGGATACGGCGGACTCGGGCGCGCTATCGGCGCCATCGGGCTGGGAACACGCCATCAGCAACAGGGTCAGCAGCACCCACCAGAGCGGCAAGGCGCGCGGGGCGCTATGATTGGCATCTGAGACAACCCTCATCGTTCGGGCCTCGTCCGTCGTCGGTTCTGAATTGCGGTGATAGCCATGCGCACTCCGGCCGGACGCGCATGCCGGGTGGCTTTCGTCGATGATGGCGATCGTGTCGGTCCGTGGTCGGTAGCGGTGCGCATGCCCTGTATCATGCCGCCCGGGGGCCACGATAAGAATAGGGAAATGACCCTATTTGCGCGCCTCGGGAAGCTGATTCAATGGGGGTGTTTCGTGGCCGCCGGCGGCCACTCCGGTCAAGGCCGGGGCCGAATCCTGTATAAAGATGCCGGCGGGAGGCCCCCATAAAAATCGGTTCGACCGAAAGGAGGAAGACCGACCACCCGTGAACGGCCGAACTGCCAAATCCAGCTCTGCATGATGAAAACCGTTGATATACAGGCTTGGCCGTATTCCCATTTGCGCCATGCGGATTAAGATAGACTTCCATCACATTGGCCGCTGGTTTGGGCCAATGGCATTTACCTATTAGCGAAAGGAGAGAAAATGAGCGAGAGCATCTACAAGGTTATCGAACTGGTCGGATCGAGTACCACCTCATGGGAAGAGGCGGCCAAACGGGCGGTCGAAGAGGCCGGCAAAACCCTCAAGAACCTTCGCATCGCGGAGATCAAGCAGCTCGACATGCGGATCGAGGAGGGGAAGGTTGTCAGCTATCGCGCCCGGGTGAACATTTCCTTCAAGTACGAGTCCTGATGCCTGAACATGCCGGTGGCGTGTCGGCACGCCTACCGGCTCGGGCCCCGGCCGACCGGCCGGGGCCTCCGGCTCATGCCTGCACCGGCGGATCCTCCGACCGGAAGCCAAAGACCCCCAGAACGCGATCAATGGCGGCCATGGCGCGCTGCAGCTCACGGCGGCGCAGGGCGTCCATCCCGCCCGCCGCATCCGCCCCGGCGGCCCGGACCAGGTGGTCCGCCACGGCGTCGATGGCGCCCGCCACGTCCAGATTGTCATTCATGGCCTTTTCAAAGGCAGCCCGCAGCCCGGTGGCGAAATCATCATGGCCGTGGCCCCTGCCGGCCGTTTGACCTTCGAACAGCCGCCGGGCCTGGCGGCGGACACGGTCGAGGCGCCCGGCGCTTTTTTCCAGGTGCGCGGTGCGCAGGTCCAGCTTGTCACGATAGGGTCCATCGAGAAGAAAAAAGCGGATGTGGCGGGGCCGGAAGCCTTGTCGCAGCAGGGTAGGGACGGTCGTCACGTTACCCTTGGACTTGGACATCTTGCGGCCGTCCACGAGCAGGTGGCCGCCGTGCAGCCACCAGGGGCAGAAGGATTTTCCCGAGGCCCCTTCCATCACGGCCAGGGTGTAGTCATGGTGGCGGTAGAGATTGTCGATGCCGCCGGTGTGGATGTCGATTTCAAACCCCAGGTGCTCGGAGATCATGGCCGCATCCTGGATGTTCCAGGCCGGGCGGCCCAAGCCGATGGGGGTGTCCCAGCAGGTTTCGCCCTCCGGCTGCTCGCACGCGTGCCATAAAATGAAATCGCCCCGGTTCCAGCGCTGGCCGGGATAGGTGTCCCGGCGGAAGCGGATCTTTTTCTTCGGCCAGTGGCGCATGTCCAGGCCATAGAGCCGCCCGAAGCCGTCGTAGGAGAGCGGGTCGTAGAAGATGTCGCCTTCGTGCCGGTAGGCATGCCCGCGCGTCACCAGAAGATCGATCAGGGCCACGGCCGAATGAACGCTGGTGGTGGCCCGCGGGATCTCATCGGGCAGGTGAATGCCGAGCAGGGCGCATTCCTCGAAGAAAGCCCGCTCCACGGGGCGTCGGAGTTCGGCCACGCTGATGCCCGTTTTGCGGGCTTCCGCAATGGCCTTGTCTTCGATATCGGTGAAGTTGATCACGCGCTGGACGTCCAACCCGCGGTATTCCAGATATTTGTGCAGCACGTCCTCGAAGAGATAGGTGCGGTAGTTGCCCAGGTGCTGCCGGCGGTAGACGCTGGGGCCGCAGGTAAAGAGCTTGACCCGGCCTTTGCGGCGCGGGCTGAAAGCCTGCTGCTGGCCGGTCATCGTGTTGTAGAGCGTGAGCTGGTTCACGGACCCTCCGATTCTTCATGCCCTTCATGGTTAAACTGCTTTTTACAAGTTCGGCATACCGCGCTCGGACTCGCTGAAAGCCCGATAAAAGGCCGATTGAACTGCACCGCAGACCGGGCAGGTTTCCGGCGCTTCCGCGGCTGCGATATAGCCGCAGGCCCGACAGATGAAGTAGTCCTGCACCGGGAAGGCGTCCGGATCGTTCAGGGCCTGACGCAGCAGGTCGTGGTGGACTTTTTAAACTTTATACCGGACCGAAAGCCCAAGCGATCAGGCCTAACCCGTATTTGTCCCCCACCCGCCCCCCATTCAACGTTTCCTCACCTGCCGGCAGGGGCCGACGCACGGGGCGCCCGCCGGGAAGTCGATTTACGGCCTGGACCGGGGCGCTGTCCCCCTTTACCGGTCGACACACCCCAATATACATCCGATACCCTATTGGGAACGGGGCCCGATCCCTTTATGCTGTCACCGGATGCCAACGCTGATCAGGATGCCGTCGCAACCCGCGACGGGGCGGATTGCCGCTGATTCCGACCGCACGCCCCGGCGTCAGCCCGGATAAAGGAGATAATGCAAATGGACTGCCCGCAATGCCAACACCCCATGACGAAGAAATCCAGGGGGGATGTCACCCTCGACACCTGCCCGCAATGCCGGGGGCTCTGGTTCGACTCCGGCGAAATCGACGACCTCAAGGATCAGCTTGCGCCGCCGGAGCTCCGCTGGACGGATTTCGACCTCTGGCGTCACCAGGCCGGCTTCGAGGTGTCCTTCGATCCGCTGCACTGCCCCCGTTGTCCGGATACGGCCCTCACCACGATTGCCGACAAGCAGAGCGACACGTCGGTGCGGTTTTGTTCCCGCTGTCAGGGAAGCTGGATGACGGCCGAGGATTTTGCCGGCATTGTCAGCGCCCTTACCACCGAACTGGACAACCGCACGGCGGCCGATTATGCCAGAGAAAGCCTCAGACAGGCCGCCGACCTGGTGAAGAACAAGGAGGACCCGATCTCGGACTGGAAGGATTTGAAAGCGGTCCTGCGGCTTCTCAAATTTCGGTTTTTCGTGGAGAATCCCAAGCTGGACGCCGTCATGAAGGGCTTCCAGAAAAGTCTTCCGCTTTAAAGCATAAGGGATTGAATCGCAGGCTATACAGCAACCCCCAACGGCCTCACGAAGGAGGTATCATATGCTACCCATCAGAAAAATCGTCGTCCCCACGGATTTCAGCGAGCCCGCCCGTGAAGGGTTCCGGCAGGCCCGCGAGCTGGCCGACCATTTCGGTGCCGAACTCCTTGTCGTCCACGTCCACGCTCCCGTAGAGATGATACCGGCGGGCCACGGGACGGTGGCGTTCAATGTGGCGGACTACCACAAAGAGATGGAAGCGGCGGCCCAAGCCCGGATGCAGGAGCTAGTCGCCGCGGAAAAGGACGCCGCGGTGTCCCTGACCCCCGTCATGCGCAAAGGGAATGTGGCGGAAGAAATCGCCGCCGCAGGCGCCGAACACCATGCGGATCTCATCGTGATGGCCACCCACGGCTATTCCGGTTGGAAGAAACTGCTTCTCGGGTCGGTTACGGAAAGAGTGGTGCGCACGGCGTCGATCCCGGTCCTGACGATCAATGCCCCGTCCGAAACGGCATGATGTGAACGGGGTCGCCTTGTCTGTTTCGCCAGGGGATGGGTGGATAAACCCCAACGTTGCAAAAGCCGGAGGGCTTCAGAGCCAAGGCGCCAAGGGTGAAGCCGTAGTAGACCTACTGCAAACCTTTGGCAACGCCGGATCTGGAGTCCTCCGGCTTTCCCGAAGGGTAAAAAAAATGGAGCAAAACCGAACGCTTCCTCGAATGGACCGTGGGTTTAGTCCAGTTGTCAGAGCCGAATTTGCCTTGGCATCAACACACATGGCCTTTAGTGAGGTTTTCTCCATCTTTTTTATGCAACGTTGGGGTAAAGACGGCCTCCGGCCTTATGGCTGTCAGGCGTCGGCATCCGGCGCGTTGCGGCAGCTTTCCGGGTCGACCTGGGCATGGTTGATGGCGGCCACGAAAGCCACCCCACCGAAGATGTTGCCTAACAGGGTCGGCACCAGAAAGCGTCCCACAAAGAGGGCCGGGGACGCGTCGCCCGCCATCAGAACGTAAAACGCGTTCACCGAACCGGCGATGATGTGCGCAAACCCTCCCAATCCGACGACATAGGTGATGAGAATGATGATGGCCACGCGACCGGTTTCCGCGAAGGGCAGCAGCCAGACCATCAGCGCGATCATCCATCCGGCGAACAGGCCGCTCAGAGCGGTTTCCACAAAACCGGATGCATACACTTTCGCTGCAATGTGGGACAGTTCGGCCTGCAGATCGGCCTGGAAATAGCCCATGGCATGTATCAGCGCCGCAAATACGGCGGCACCGGCCACGTTGGCCGCGAGTACCGTCAGCCACAGGCGCGAAGTCTGCACCAGGGTGCGGCGGTTGCGGCAGTGCAGCAGATGCAGGACCGGTGTGAGCGTGTTTTCGGTGAACAGCTGCTGGCGGCCCAGGATTACGATGAGGAACCCCACGCAGTAGCCGAACTTGGTCACCAGCGGCTTCCAGCCCGCTTCCGGGATATGCAGCGCCAGCAGTCCTTCCGTGAGAAAGGAAAACCCCATGGACAGACCGGCCGCCAACCCCGACCACACCAGGGCGGCGGTGCTGCGGTTCAGTTCCTCCTCGCCTTCCTGCCGGATGGCCTCGTAGACCACCCCGGCATTGGGGGCCGAACGGCGCCGGGCCTCTTTCATTTCGGTGGCGTCGAGGCCGGAGCCCTCGTTTTGCTGTTTCGAATCATCCATGGCGTGGCATCCTTACTGGTCAGAGCGATCTATAACGGATCATCCTTGACCGTGCCGAAGGCGTACTTGCCGATCATTTCGGTCAGATCGACCGGGGCTTCGGTGTCCCATATGGTGTCGCCGGGTTTCAGCGGCGTGCCGCCCCCGCCGGCATCGATGGCCAGGTAGCGCTCCCCCAGCAGCCCTCGTGTCTTGATGGAGGCGATGGCGTCGCTGTAGACGCGGATCGCGTTGTCGACCCGAAATCGAACCACGGCCTGGCCCTTTTCCTGGTCGATGCGGACCGCCGTCACCTGCCCGATGTCGATGCCCATCATGGTGACCGGATTGCCCGGCCGCAGGGACGATATCCCGCTGAAGCCCGCCTGCAGGGTATAGCTGTCCTGGCCCCACAGGGAGACGTCGCCCAGGCGAACCGCCAGGTAGACGACACAGATCAGCCCCACGGTCATGAAAAGGCCCACCCAGGATTCCTTGGCAAATTTCTTCATTCTTTTTTCTCCCGACAGGCGACGTTGAAGCGTGCGATCGTGGCCTGGTTCTCGCGGGCCGAGGCGATCACCTCGCCCAGGGCGATCTGGGCTTTTCCCTGGGCCAGTCCCGCGCTGATGGCAATCTCGACGGGCGCGGCACAGGTGCCATCGGCCGGCCGGACGCGCGCCAGGCGGGCGACGCCGCTGGTGGTCAGATCGTCCACAAAGGCCTCGATCAGGCGGCGGGCCTCGTCCATTTCCGCAAAGGGCAGCACGGTCACAAAGGCGGCGGCGCTGTAGCGCGTCGAAAAACCGCCCACGTCGCTGAAGTGTTTGTTGATGAACGTCCCCATGGCGGCGATGAGTTCCTGGGTCGCCGGATGCCCCAAGGCCTCCGTCATGCGCTGCCGGTCCTCCAGCATGAAGACCGCCACGGTGTAAGCGACATTCTGAGGGTTGTGAAACAGGTCCGTCTGGTAGCGGATCTTGAACTGGCGCCGGGAATACAGCCCATTGAGCTCCTGCTGCAGCAATTCGAGGCTTTGAACGAATTCACTGCGGAAGGGGTGATCGAACTGGTCGAATTCCTCGGGCGAGCCGTCGAAGATCACCCGGCCCTCATAGAGGGCCAGAACCGTGTTGGAGATAAAAAACACGTCCGGCAGGTCGTGGCTGATGAGGATAGCTGAAAAATGGCTTTTTTGCTGATGCGCGGCGATCATGCTGAGAATGGCATTTTTGCGAATGGGGTCCTGGCCCGTGGTGGGCTCGTCGAACAGCACGATATCCGGCTGGGTGACCAGGGCGCGCGCCAGAGCCACTCTTTTCTGCATACCGCCGGACAGCTCCGCAGGATACTTGCGGGCCGCGTCGCGCAATTCCATCTGGTCCAGATGGTCCATCACCCGGTCCGGGATGTGCTCCCGCTCGACGGACGGATTGTACCGCAGCGGCATGGCCACGTTTTCCTGCACCGTGAGGGAGTTGAACAGGGCGTTGTTCTGAAACATATAGCTGATCTTTCCGAGATAGGCTTTTTTCTGCCGGGCGGTCAGGCCGTCGATGGGGCGGCCGCGGAACAGGACCCGGCCCTCGTCGGGGGTCAACAGGCCGATGACATGCTTGAGCAACACGCTTTTTCCCACGCCGCTTTTGCCGATGATGGACAACACCTCGCCCTCGTGCAGGGTAAAATCGACCCCGTCGAGGACGGGGTGCCCGTCGAAGGTTTTGGTCAGGTTTTTCACTTCGATCAGCGGTTGGGCCATGAAGGCTTCCTGTCCTTACAGTAGAAACGAGGTCATCAAATAATCCGCCACCAGGATCAAGACACACGACTGCACGACGGCCCTGGTGGTGGCCAGACTCACCCCCCGGGCGCCGTGCCCTTCCGGTTGCAGATGGGTGTAAAACCCGTGAAAACAGCAGTCGGTAACCACGATGGCGCTGAACACAAACGCCTTGATAAAGCCGCCCAGGACATCGATCCAGGCCACGCTGTCATACAAGCGCTCGTAGTAGGCGCCGGCGTCGGCGCCGGTCAGCATAACCCCCGACAGGTAGCCGCCGGCAATGCCGACCACATCGAAAAGCGCGGTCAGCAGCGGAAAACTGAGCAATGCGGCCGCCACCCGCGGGCTGACGATGTAGGCCAGCGGATCGATCTGCATGGTGTAGAGGGCATCGATCTGTTCTGTTATGCGCTGAATGCCGATTTCGGCGGTCATGGCCGAACCGGCGCGGGCCGTGATCATGATGGCCGTCAGCACCGGGCCCAGTTCGCGTACCAGCGACAGACCGATAGCCGATCCCAGGGCCGCCTCGGAGCCGAATTTGGACAGGGTATAGTGCAACTGCAGTCCCATGACCATGCCGGTAAAGGCCGCCACCAGGACAATAATGCCCATGGTGCGGGCCCCGATAAAATAAATCTGCTGGAAAATATTCGCCAGTTGGTGTCGCTGGAAGATCTTCGCCAGCGACATTAGAAAAAATATCGTCGCGGCGCCGAAATTGTCGACCCAGCGGACGCCGTAGGCGCCGATGGATCGGAAAAAGCGCGGCACGATGCCGATGATGCGGAACGCTTTGGCCTCGTTTTGCGCTGGCGTGGAAGACATAGGAAACGACCTTGTTGGTGAAAATGAAATATTGGCACCGCATGCCCCCATGCGGCGTTCGGACGCTACACGATTGCCTCGGCCGGTGGCGGCCATCGTATGGACAAACTTGTGACCTAAATTAGGCGCGATGGGTGTGAAACAAAATACGGTCGATCATGTAATGACGGGGGGATTCCCCCCCGCTTCGGCTGTTTTTCAGGGGTTATCACAAGAAAAATGTCAGCAATTTGCCGGTCTTGATTTCTTCCATTTCTATCCGCGCGGTTTGTGACAACCGTTTCTCTTTTCTTTTTCCCTTGTTTGCCAAGGTCAGCGTCTTGCCCCCGAAGGCCTGCCTGCCGGAATCCCTTTCCGGCCCTGGCGCGAGGAAGGGATACGGTTTGCCGTTCGATCAAATACAGCCGATACGGTATTGGGTCGCGGGGCGCGTTTGGTTAGGGTGGGTCCGAAAGTCGGCGCCGACCCGCCCGGCGGTGAACACGCGCTGCAAACGACATCCAGGACGCCACACCGGGAAAGGGATCCCATGCACGATCCGCGGCAACCGCCCCCTCAAAAATCCATGATCAACTGGAACGCCGTCCTTTGGGCGCTGATGATATGGATGGCGGCGGCCTATCTCTTCCAGGGGGTTTTCCCGGAATCCCAATCCCGGACGCTTAGCTATACCGCCTTCCGGGAAATGGTCCGCCAGGGGAAAATCGAGGCCGTCACCATGCGGGGCAACATCCTTCGCGGTGAACTGGCAACTGCGGAAGCCGGCGCGGCTTCCGGCCCGGCCGATGGCCCGAAACCGGCCGGCGAGCGGTCATCCGCGGCCCGAACGGAAGGGGCCGGGGCCTTCCAAACCGTCCGACCCGAGGTGGCGGAACCGGATTTGGTGCGCTTTCTCGAGAATCACGGGGTCGAAATTACGGCGGAATCCCAGGAGCGATCGTTTATTGAGACACTGGCCATCACCCTGTTGCCGTGGCTGCTGATCATCGGATTTTTTGTCTACACGAGCCGCAAATTTCGGGAACGCATGGGCGGTGGCGGAGGGCCGTTCACTTTCGCTAAATCCCGGGCCAAGCGCTTCAAACCCACCGACAGTCAGACATCTTTCCAGGATGTGGCCGGTCTGGAAAACGCCAAGCGCGAGTTGCAGGAGATCGTGGCCTATCTCAAGGATCCGTCGCGGTTTCAAAAACTGGGCGCCGAACTCCCCAAAGGCATTTTGCTGGTGGGACCACCGGGTGTGGGTAAGACGCTGCTGGCCCAGGCCACCGCCGGCGAGGCCGCGGTGCCGTTTTTCAGCATCAGCGGGTCGGAATTCATCGAGATGTTCGTCGGCGTGGGCGCTTCCCGGGTGCGCGACATGTTTGCCAAAGCCAAGAAAGAAGCCCCGGCTGTGATTTTCATCGACGAGTTGGACTCCATCGGCCGGGCGCGCGGCACCGGTCTGGGAGGCGGGCACGATGAGCGGGAACAGACCTTGAACCAGATTCTGGCCGAAATGGACGGGTTCGACCCCGGTGAATCGGTTATCGTTCTTTCGGCGACCAATCGGCCGGATGTTCTCGACCCGGCGCTGGTGCGCCCGGGACGTTTCGATCGACGCATCAGCCTGGACCTGCCCCGCAAGAGTGCCCGGCGGAAAATTCTGGAAACGCACACCCGCGGGATGCCCATTGCCGAGGACGTCCATCTTGCCCGGTTTGCGGAGCGCACCGCCGGCTTTTCAGGTGCGGACCTCAAAAATCTCGTCAACGAGGCCGCGCTCATGGCGGCCCGGCGCGATCGAACCCACGTGGCGGCCGAGGATTTCGAACAGGCCCGGGACAAGATCATCATGGGGATCGAACGCGACGAGGTGCTGACCGATGAGGAAAAGGAGCGAATTGCGTATCATGAAGCCGGCCACGCCCTGATGGCGGCGATGACACCGAATGCCGATCCGCTTCAGAAAGTCAGCATCATTCCCCGGGGTGGTTCGCTGGGAGCCACCGAGCAAACCCCCGAGAGGGAACGCTATACCATGCAAAAGCCCTATCTCT
>Ga0180434_10006961_pt1 | contig 12866 bp, 11 predicted proteins | sample SS_ome_7_FD_132453 | JGI IMG/M metagenome (GOLD analysis project Ga0180434, IMG submission 132453) | Hypersaline lake sediment archaeal communities from the Salton Sea, California, USA - SS_1_D_2 metaG | ecosystem: Environmental > Aquatic > Non-marine Saline and Alkaline > Hypersaline >... | reverse complement strand
GCCAATCCTGCAAACAGATGGTTGAAAAGACCCGGGATAGTAGGATTCCATACAATGAGTATGATGAGCTTTACTTTTTTCTTGTCAATGGCATCGAACTCCACCCCTTTTTTTAACCGACCCACCACCACAGCAATATCTTTCATTCCGGTATTAAATCTTGCATGAGGTAATGCGATCTGATGACCGATTCCAGTGGATTCAAGCCTTTCCCGGTCAATGATTCGAGTTAAAATTGGCTTCTTGTTCTTGATCAAGTTTTGCTTTTTCAGAAGTTCTAACAGCTCTTCTAAAGCTTCTTTCTTGTCTTTGGCTTCTAAGTTAAGAATTATTTGAGAGGGTTTAAGATAATCTGAAAAATGAGAACTTTTGGATTTATCTCTTTCCATTTTGTTTATGGTATTTTAACACAAAAATTTTAAACTAAAAAGCAAAAAATCATTCTTCTCTTTTCAACATGGATGATTTACAAGTCGGAGCTGCTGAAGGGAAAAAGCCCAAGGCATAAAGTCGTGGCTCAGGTTTATTTCCTTTGAAAAGAGCTGGTCTCCTTAAATTGAGGCATACCTTCCCTATTATCAAGAACCGAAATAATTTCTCGGGCCCATTCAGTAATCTGAACTGTTCCCTCTAAGTCCCAGTCTTCTTCAAATTCATCAGTCACTTTATGGTACTTGAATTCTCGATATTCTCTGCTCTTTTTTTGAATAAAATCTTTATCCTTGCCTACTGATGTGATTCCCTCATGAAGCCAAACCGCAGGGATACCAGCCCGGGCAAAACTCAATTGGTCTGAACGGAAAAAATATCCTAGTTCCTTATTCCTTTCCGGAATATATTCAAGCCCCAGTTTTTTAGCTGCTTGAGCACAGATTTCGCCTAAATCGCTGTGGCTTCCTCCTATGGTATAGACATCTTTGGTTCTTCCCCATACATTGGTCATCTCAAAATTAAGATTAGCCAATACCGAGGAAGAAGGGAAAGGAAGATGACGGGCAAAATAATCAGAACCAAGAAGACCTTGTTCCTCAGCTGTAACCGCAACAAAAACCAAATCCGCTTTTAGTTTCTTAACTCTCTGGGCGTAATATCGGGCCAAAGAGAGCATAGATGCAGAGGCCGAACAATTATCCACAGCTCCATTATAAATTTGATCTCCTTCTAGATTCTCATCTCTGCCAAAGTGGTCATAGTGCGCCGAAAGAATAATGGTTCTTTTCGAATCTTTTTTTCCTTCTCCCCTGAGAACAGCGGCTATATTTTCGCTTTTCACAGAATCGAAAACTGGTTTTTGTCTCACCCTTGCGTTCAATCCTGTGAATAGGGGCTTAAATTCTTTTTTAGATGCTTTTTCTTTTAAATCTTCCCTATCATATCCAGCTTTTTCCATGACTTCAGCAGCGGTCTTTTCATTGATCCAACCTTGAAAAAACAGATTATTGGTCACATCCGGCAGGAAGAATGATTTTCCCGACCAAGAATTTCTGACCACATCCCATCCATAAGTGGCTCCCTTTTGGTTATGGATAATGAGAATCCCTGTTGCTCCTAATTTTGATGCCTTTTCAAATTTGTAGACCCATCTTCCGTAATAGGTCATATCTTCCCCATCAAATATTCCGCCAGGGTGATTACCGGGCTCATTGATTTCCACCAGCAAGACTTTCCCTTTGAGGTCAACCCCTTTTATATCATCCCAATCTCTTTCCGGGGCTTGAATCAAATAACCTGCATAGACAAGCTCTCCTTCCACTCCTTCCGGACAGTCTTTTCTTTCAGAGGTTATGACAAAATCCTTCAGGATTTCAGGCTTAAGTGAAACTGTATCTGAAAAAAAATCAATGCGTGCTTGAGGATCTGGGGTGCACCCAACAAGACTTACTTCCTGCCGGTAAGAATCGCCAAAAGCAGGCTCCAGACCTAATCCTCTAAAATGATTTTCTTGATAGAGGGCAGCCAAAGCAATCCCTCTCGATCCCACTGCTCTTCCCTCTATCAGGTCATGGGAAAGAAACCGGATGTGTCCTTCTATTTCTTCAGGAGTGATAGGATTCAGTTCCTTTTTTCCCTGACAACTCCAAAGCAAGGTCAATGAAACAATAAGAATCAAAATGTTTTTTTGGGTCTTCATTCACAAACTCCTTTTCCTGACTTATTCATAAAAAAATGGCGATGTTTTATTATCATTTATTTTCAGCTATGTACAAGTTTTTATCAAGATCAATGTTTCTAACATCTTCCAGTCTATATTTTTCATCTTAATCGCCATTTTTTTCCATTGAGGCGATCCGATCTTACGGCATCTGCTTCGTTACGAGACATTCGAAGTGAAGAACCACATCTTCATGCCTCGTGCCTCTCATCTGCCGCAAGCTTGGCTCGTGAATAAATCAGGTCTTCCTGACTTATTCATAAAAAAATGGCGATGTTTTCATGACTATGATTAAATCAGGTTATTTATTGTGTTCTGAATTTTCCGAATAATACTGCCGGATGTACTTTTCCTGTACTTTAAAAGACCAGTGGATATCCCGGATAAAATCAGCGGCTTCCTGGTATTTTTTCGATTCCATCAAACGGATGAATTCCTCATGTTCTTTTATTGATGTTTCTTCCCACTCCTTGATATAACCTTCCCTTCTCGGAAAATCATAAAGCCTTTTTTTCAAAATATCCGCAGTCTTTCTGAGTGTTTTGTTTCCGGAAAGCTTAAGATAAATATCATGAAATTTTAGATTTCTTTCATAATAAGTATCAAAATCATCCTTTTTTATAGCCTTATCCATTTGATCATTCAGCTCCTTCATCCTCTTTATCTCTTTTTCACTCAAAAAGGGAGATGCTTTAAGAATAGCTGTGTTCTCAAGAGCTCCCAGTATTTGGTAGAATTCTTTTATATCCTGCACAGTCAGAGTGTTCACCACGACCCCTCTTCTGGGAAGGATATTGACAAATCCTTCCATCTCAAGCCTGATCAACGCATCTCTGAGAGGGGTTTTGCTGATTCCCAATTTTTTACTGGTAGCGTTCATGTCTATTGATGAACCGGGCATTAATTCACCCACTTTCATTTGATGACGTATGTATTCATACACTTGGTCTTTTAAAGAAGCTAAGTTCAGAATATTCTTTTTTTTCATCTCTTCCATTTCCCTTTATGGAATCTTAAATCATTTGAACGGGTTTTCACGCTCATACAATCTGTTTTTGGGTTGATTAAAACCAATATCTTCAATTCCCAATAGTTTAGCAGCTTCAAACAGAATGCTCCCAGTGTGTTTAAAAGCAACCACAGTGTGATGAGGAAATCTTTTTTCTATAAGCACATGTCTGTAAAACCGGGCCATTTCTTTAATCCCAAAAACACCGATACACCCAAATGAATGAGGATCTACATCCAGCACTTCTCCTTCTGCTATATAACATTTTAATTGATTATCGGCTGTTGACTGAAGCCTAAAAATAGTTACCTCCCCTGGCCTGATCTGCCCTTCCAAAGTTCCCCTCGTTATATCCGGCTCATTTCCCTTCTCTAAAAGTCGGTTCATGATGAGCTGATATTTCATCTTAGGTTCCTTTAAATAGCAGGAAGCTGTATTTCCACAGTGAAACCCCATAAAAAGGTCATCTAACTTGTAATTTTCTGTCTTTTTTATGGAACGGTTAAACAACTTTTCAGGAACATTGTTGTTGATATCTAATAAAGTAGACGGATATTTTGTGGCGCATGCGGCCATAAACTCACTCAAGGCTCCGTAAATATCAACCTCACAGGCAACCGGAATTCCATCGGAAGCAAGCCTGGAATTCACATAACAGGGAACAAAACCAAAATAGCTTTCAAAAGCCGGCCAGCATTTATTGGCGAATGCTCCATACTGGCTTGCTCCCAGGTTATCCTTATAAAACTTCCTTAGAGCCGCTTCATACTGAGCCAATTTTTCAAGCAAATCAGGATACTGATTTCCTTGACCCAGCTCCTCAGTCATTTCTTTGGTGATTTCTTTAATCTCAGGACTGCCTTCAGCTTTTTTATAAATATCATAAAGATCCAGTTCACTGTTTTCCATAATCTCTACGCCCAGGTCATACAAAGGTTTGATAGGGGCATTGCATGCATAAAAATCCTGGGGCCTGGGGCCGAAAGAAAATATTTTCAGATTTCTTATTCCCAAAACAGTTCTGGCGATAGGAATAAAATCTCTTATCATATTAACCACTTGCTCGTCTGTTCCCACAGGTTTTTCCGGAATATAAGGATATATACTTCTTAATCCCATGTTATAAGAAGCGCTCAAAAGACCGCAAAAAGCATCCCCTCTGTCTTGAATTAAATTATTGTCTGGCTCTTCAGCCGCAGCTGCAAACATGCAGGGTCCATCAAAGCTTTCAGCCAGCAGAGTCGAAGGCCCTTCTGGCCCAAAATTTCCTAAATAAACTACCAAAGCATTGATGTTTTTCTCCTTGATTTCTTTCAGTGCTTTGACCGCATCATTCTCATTTTCAACAAGGGAATCTATTTGAATGAGACTGATTTTTGCTTCAGAGCATTTTTTGACCACTTTTTCCTGTCTCTTTTTTGATAATTCAACAGGGAAACAGTCTCTGCTTACCGCTACAATACCGAGCTTAACTTCAGGTATATTAATCATTTTTATCTCCTTTCTTTTGACCGTAATAGGCATTTGATCCGTGCTTGCGAAAATAATGCTTTCTTAAAACATGATCCGGGATGGATTTATTATCAGGATTCAGGGCTAATGTTCCCCAGGCCATCTTGGCGATCGTTTCAAGCGCAGTGCTGGTTTCAACCGCTTCTTCCGGGGTCTTTCCCCAAATAAAAGGCCCGTGGCCAGCCACCAGCACAGCTGGCTGAGCCATCGGGTCTAAATCCCTAAACCTTTCAACAATGACTTTGCCTGTATTCCTTTCATAATCTTTCTTCACTTCATTGGGACCCAACGCTCTTGTGACCGGGACAGGGCCGTTAAAATAATCAGCATGGGTTGTTCCCAAACAGGGGATTTCTCTGAATGACTGAGCAAACATCGTGGCATAATCACTGTGAGTGTGCACCACTGAACCTATTCCTTCAAAGGCTTTGTAGAGCTCAATATGAGTAGGGGTGTCTGAAGAGGGTTTATAATCTCCTTCGACCAAAGCTCCCTTTAAGTCAACCACGGCCATACTCCCCGGTTTTATTTCTTCATATGCCAAACCACTGGGCTTGATCACCACCAGTTTTTTTTGCGGATCAAAGCCGCTGACGTTTCCCCACGTCAATGTCACCAACTGAGATTCCATGAGCTTGATGTTGGCTCGGCACACCTTTGTTTTTAATTGATCCAGCATATTTTTAACTCCTCTGGGCTTCCCGCAGAGCGATCAAATCCTTCATCACATGATGGAGACTCCCCTTCCATTCTTTTGTGCCAAAAGCGTCGTGCAGCTTTTTATAAAGAGGATATATCTTGTTATAGATTTCATGATGCTCTGGATGAGGATGATAAACCTTCTTTACTCCGGTCATTTTTTTTTGAGCTTCTTCCGCACTTTGATAACCGCTTTTTTCTTTTCCTGCGGCCACAGCCCCAAAAAGGGCAGCTCCGAGTGCCGGAGTTTGGTCACTCCGGGAAACTTTCATGGGACGTCCGAGTATGTCCGCATAGGTCTGCATAAGAAAGGGGCTCTTAGCTGCAAGCCCTCCGCAGTTAACAATATCTTTGATCGAGACGCCATATTTTTGGATACGGTTTATGATAGTGAGAGCACCAAACGCAGTGGATTCTATGAGGGCTCTGTAGATATCATGGGGTTCCGTGTGAAGAGTTTGGCCCATAATAAGCCCACTCAACCTTACATCCACCAGTATGGTTCGGTTTCCGTGGTTCCAATCTAAAGCGAGAAGACCATGTTCTCCGGGCTTCTGGCTGGAAGCTTGTTGATCCAGATTCAAAAACTTTTCATCCGCGTTTTTCCCATATCTAGCCGGAGCGATTTTCTCAACAAACCATAAAAAAATATCACCTACAGCTGATTGCCCAGCTTCAATACCATAATATCCGGGTAGGACAGAACCATCCACAATGCCGCAAACACCAGGAATCTTTAAGGTGCCTTTCTGTTTTGGGCTGACTAGAATATCACAAGTGCTGGTACCCAGGATCTTTACCAGAGTTCCTTCTCTGACTCCAGCTCCGACTCCCCCCATATGAGCATCAAACGCCCCCACAGCAATGGCCATTCCTTCCTGCAGTCCAAGTCTCCGGGCCCACTCAGGAGAAAGCTTTCCCGCTATCTCATCAGATGGATAAGCGTATTGATACAATCTCTTTCTGAGATTAGAGAGCTCAGGATCCAGGGCTTTTAAAAAACTTTCGTCAGGAAGACCGCCCCATTCTTTGCCATACATAGCCTTATGACCGGCTGCACAAACACTTCGCTTAATGTGTTCCGGCTTTGTATCTCCAGATAACACAGCAGGAATATAATCACAAATCTCAACAAAACTATGAGCTGAGTCAAATACATCCGGAGCCACATTCTTGCAGTGCCAGATCTTTGACCAAAACCATTCCGAAGAATAGACCCCTCCTATTTTCTCTAAGTACTGAGGACGCTTATCTTGAGCCAATTCAGTAATCTGGGCCGCTTCTTCATGACTTGAATGGTCTTTCCACAACCAAACCATGGCATCCTTATTGTCTTCAAATCCGGGCAGCATGCATAAAGGTATGCCTTGCTCGTTCACGGGCACGGGGCTGCTTCCTGTCGTATCTATCCCTATGCCTATGATAAATTTTGGATCAAAATCAGGGTCATTCTTTTGAGCTCTATTCAGTGCAGATTTGACAGACTCCTCCATTCCGATCAGATAATCCTTTGGATTTTGCCTGGCCAAATTAGGTTCTTTCTCATCAATAAAAACTCCATCCGTTCCAGAGGGATAGGGAAAAACACTTGTCCCCACCTCTATCCCATTTGTTATATCAACAATAAGAGAGCGGCATGAATTGGTCCCAAAATCCATTCCCAGGGCATATCTCTTTGTTTTTTTACTCATCTTTAATAAAATAATATTTTATAATAATTTATTCAATATTCTATTTATTAATTAAATCTAAATTAATTTGGATGATGAACATAATGAAAAAATGGCGATTAAGATGAAAAATACAAACAGAAAATATATTCAAAACATTGTTCTTGATAAAAGCTTTTAAATCGCTGAGAATAAATTAGTAATGAAAACATCGCCATTTTTTTATGAATAGGTCAGGTTAATAATGAATCCAGTAAAAAATAAACATATCCTCGGAATTTCCAACGAAAAGCTCCCGTTTATCATCGGGATGATTTTACTAGCATTAGAAATAATCGTTATTATCATCATATTCTTATCCAATCCATCTCTATCTTTAAAAATCATTTCAATGGTTACTGCTTTTCATCTAGGCGGAAGACTGGCTATTATTGGCACAGGTCTTGAATTAAATTTTTCAACGTCTACAATTTTGCTCATCGTCCTCACCTATCTCACTGCTTTTCTTTTGATTATGCTTTCGGTCATTGGTTTTTTATGGGCCAAAGCCCAGGAATTCAGACTTTTTAAAAAATTTGTAGAAACCAGAATGAAAAAAGCAGAACAGAGAGCAAAAACCTTGAAGAAATGGAACTGGATAGGCATTGTTGCCTTCGTATGGATGCCCTTTCCTATGACCGGAGCTATCATGGGCTTTCTCATTGCCAGAGCTGAGGGATATAAATCTCTTAGCTCTATCATGATTGCCATTCCCTCTATGTGGGTGGGGGTGGTTTGCTGGACACTCTGGTTTGATGAGCTTTACAGACTTATTGAAAAAATAGGACCTCAACTAACCAAATATGTGACTGTTCTTCTGGTTCTCCTTCCGCTGCTTTACTATCTGTCATCAACACTTATCAAAAAAATCAAATCAGGCTGATTTTATTCCAGCATAGTCTTTCTGGAACCAAAAAATTTCTGGAACCAAGTTTTAACATGTCCTGTGTATTTTTTTGTGAGGATAAGGGATGCTTCGCTTTTCCTGGCTATTTCCAAAGGAATATCTCCAAACATGGCCCGTCTGACTAATCCTTCCTCTGGAGCCCCCATGATCACAAGGTCATCACTTTGAGTTTCTTCAAGTATGGCGTTGGAAAGCTTATTGGTTTTTTTGATGACCACTTCATATTTATCAGGATTTATCCCGCAGTTCAACTTTCTCAATTCCTTTTCATAAAACTCCTTAATTCTTTCGACATCATCTCTGTAAGTGGCGTGAAAGAGGACAATGGGGACATCCTTGTCTTTGGTCATGATTTCAGCTATCTGCAAGGAAAGCACTGCATATTTCAGTGTGCTGACCGGAATAAGAATTCGAGGTATCTTTGTTTTTCTCTCCGGAGGCCTGCACATGAGGACAATATCGCAGACTGTATTGAGTATGATTTCATCCAAAATCGTGCCAAAAACCCGGTTGTGAGCCGCTTTTTCTCCCTCCCAACCCAAGATCATCAAGTCTATATTTCTTTCTTCGCAAGTCTCAATAATAGCTTTAGGAATGTTATGGGTCACTTTCACCACCGAAGATATGGGAACATCTTCATTTTCCGCAGCTTTGATGGCGCAATCAAGTATGTCTCTAGACTCATTAAGATATTTTCGTCCCTCACTTGGAGGAAGCTGAGAAGGAACTTTGATGACATTTAAGGCAGTGATGTCAGCTTGCCGTTGTTTGGCAATGGTAAGGGCGTAGTGCTAAAGCTGCTGGACCGTATTTTTATTGGCAACTGGAACCAAGATATGATATTTGCAGGGACCTTCATGAAATACGGGCTGCTCGGTATGGATAGCCGGGGCCGCTTTAGCTGTAAACTCTTTTTTCCGAGAATAAACGTAATAAATAAAAACCCCTAAAAAAATATACCCTATGCACACCCACACACCTAAAGGCCTGTAGAAAAACAAAAAGACAGCTAAAAATAGATTTAAAAAAGTTGCCAGGATCGGAATGAACGGAAAAAGCGGTACTTTAAATCCTCTATCTAAGTCCGGACGGTTTTTCCGGAGATTTATGACCGCCATATTCACAAATATAAAAAGCAGCAGAAACATGGCATCTGTGGCACTTGCGATATCCTCAATGGGGAGTGTCACGGCCATAAGAACGATGAAAGCACCTGAAATAAACACAGCCATATAAGGAGTCCGCTTCTTGATGTGAATTTTCCCAAAAATACCAGGTAGATTATGGTCCCGGCCCATAGCAAAACTCACCCGGGAGGAAGAGTAAATGGTCGCATTTAAAGCAGACATGGTCGAAAAAAGCCCTCCAATGAGAAAAATAATTCGTCCTATTTTTCCCATCATGAAGTGCTCAGCAGCCTCGATCATAGCCAGCTCTCCTCTTGTACCGAGATACTGCCAGCTTGGAATTCCTCCTTCCGGAGTGACAGCTCCAAGAGCCACAAATGCCACCAGAATATAGATAGGAACCACAATAATCAGAGAAAGGAAAATTGACTTGGGGATATTTTTCTTTGGATTGATCACTTCCTCACCGCACTGAGCAATGATCTCATATCCCTCAAAAGCAATAAAAGTCAATCCCATTGCCATGATAATGCCCATAGCTCCCTGCTGAAAAAATCCTCTGAAATGACTCTGCCAGGGTTCTTTGAGATTTCCCGAGAAAATAGCATAGCAACCAAAAGCAATAAACATAGCTATAACCACAATCTTGACCATGGTGACAAATGTCTCAGCCTGACCTGTTTCCTTGGCTCCCCGATAATTGATATAAACAAAAAATATTCCCACCAGGACCGCAATGATCTTTGTCCACATTAAATGAGGAGGTGATTCAACAAAGGATGGGACCAGTTTAGAAAAATCGACTCCGCCCAAGCTTAACAAGTCCACAGCAAACGCTCCAAATGCAACTGAATAAAGGCTGCAGGCCACAGCATGAGCAAACCAGCTGATCCAACCGGATAAAAAGCCATTGGGTTGAGGAAGCGCTTCTTTTACCCAAAGATATCCTCCTCCAGCTTCAGGAAAACAGGAACCCAGTTCTGCATAAGACATGGCTGTGAAACCAGTGACAATACCATTCAGGAGAAAAACAAGGATCAAGGCCGGCCCCGCCACTCCCGCCGCTAACCCAGTAAGAACAAAAATCCCTGCTCCGATCATAGCCCCCACGCCGATCATGGTAACATGCATCAATCCCATATCCCGGGCCAGTTCAGTTCCAGGTAATTTGCTTTTGACTTTGGATCTGTCGTCTTTCATTTTTTTATGATCTGATTTTAAATCTGTCTCTGACTCACTAAAACAGCATTGGGCAAAAAACCATGAGCCTACTTAAGGAACACAACATTACTGCATTTTCATGGTTTTATCAAGAACTGAAAAAGTTTCATTTTCATAAAAATTTTGCATAATAAGAAAGTTGTGACATAATTAACCTGAACTATTCAGGTTAGGGATTGACGTCTAAAAGGAGATTGAATATGGATATTACCGCCTTGTTTGATATCAGCTACGGAGTTTACGTGGTGAGTTCAAAAATGGGAGAAAATCACAACGGCCAAATAGCTAATGCGGTTATCCAAGTCACTTCAGATCCACCAAAAATTCTCGTCTGTCTTAGCAAAAATAATCTCACTCATAAATATATTGAACAGAGCAAACTTTTTTCTGTTTCCATTTTAGAGAAAGAGACTCCCTTCAAATCCATTGGTATCTTTGGTTTTAGATCCGGTCGTGATTTAGATAAATTCAAAGAAATCAGCTACAGAACCACTGACCGAGGCACACCTTATGTGACTGAAAACACCTTGGGATATCTGGAATGCAAACTGACCGAAACGTTGGATGTAGGCACTCACACTATTTTTGTGGGTAAGCTGGTGGAAGCTGAAAAGCTGAAACAGGGAGAACCCCTCACTTATGCGGTATATCATGAAGTCAAAAAGGGAAAAACTCCTAAGAATGCCCCTACCTATGTTGAACCCCAAAAAATAGAAAAAAGAAAAATAAACAAAGGAGAGAAAAAATGAAGTCTTATCAATGCATGGTGTGCGGATACATCTATGACCCAGAACAAGGGGACCCTGACGGCGGAATTAAACCAGGGACAGCTTTTGAAGATATTCCAGATGATTGGGTTTGCCCGGTTTGCGGTGCTTCAAAAAAAGATTTTGAGCCCGTGTAACCAACTCAGCATCGATCAATCAAGTTTATTTTTTAACGATGCAGAAACCCATGCATTCCACACAGGGGCAAAAGGAGGAGTGTAGGCCGAATCAAACCATCCCAGTTCTTTAACATTCAATCCAGCAAAAACCGCTACAGCCACAGCATCTATGAACTGAACCGCATTTCCCTCGCTGAGAGCAGAAGCACCCCATACTTTCCCTGAGAACTTATCATAAACAATCCTGACTTCTGATTTCTTGGCTCCAGGATAATATCCTGCTTTATCCATTCGCAAAGCAGAGCTCTCATCTGTCTGAATGCCTTCTTTCGCTGCTTCTTCTTGACTCAATCCGGTTTTGGCTAAGGACAATTCAAAAAACTTAAAAACCTGAGTCCCCACTATTCCTGGAAAAGAAATATTTTTTCCTGACATATTCAGACCAGCCACCCGGCCCATTCGATTCGCTGTGGATCCCAAAGGAAAATAGACCCTTCTCTGGAGAAGCTTATGATATAGGGAGGCACAATCTCCTGCTGAGTAAATATCTTTTTCAGAAGTTTTTCCATATCGATCGATAACCAGGGCCCCGTTATCAAGCTTTTTGATTTTATCTCCACAAAATCCAGTGGCTGGTTTGGTGCCCACAACAGAAAACACCATATCAAACTCATGAGATTCATCTTCTGTTTTCAGAAGAAATCCTTTTTTTGTCTTAAGGACTTCCTTCACAGAAGCCTCCCCAGAAAATCTGATATTTCTTTCTTTGATTTTTTTCTTGACTGCATTCCGAATCAAAGGAGGCCATGTCATAGCCGGCTCTGGGAAAATTTCAAAAATATGAACGTTGATTCCTCTTAAATTCAAGGCTTCCGTCAACTCCAGTCCGATATTCCCAGCTCCAATAATGGCCGCCCTTCTGGGTTCATTTTTTTCTATGTACTGAAGAATATTCTCTAAATCCTCTATGTTATTTAAACTGAAAACACCTGGATTATCATAATCAATAAAAGGAAGTTTGTTAGGGACTGCACCGGTGGCAATTAGAAGTTTCTTGTATTTTTCTTTATAAATTTTCCCAGTCTTAAGATCTGTGACTTCAACTGATTTTTCCCGTGGAAAAACACCTGTAGCTTCTTTCTGTATTTCAACCGATATGCCTCTTTTCTTCTCAATGGTCTCCGGCGTGAAGTGGATGAGTTTTTCTGTAGATTCAACTTCTCCTGAAATGACATAAGGAATCCCGCAGGCAGCATAGGATATGATCCTGCCTTTGTTGATTACTTTCAGAGAAGCCTCTGGGTTTTCCCGCCTTATTTGAACAGCGGCTGAAAGCCCTGCTGCGTCAGCACCGATAATCAAAAAATCAGCCATAGGTGCCTCCCTCTATTTTTAATTTAAGTCAAATCCTTAGGAACGAATCCTGAATATTTGCTTATTTTTATTATCATTTTCTTTAAACCAATATTCAAGATTTTTTCTCAAAGAAGTACAGAATGCAGGGAATATTTATCTAGAAGTCATGGTTTAGAGATAAAACATACAGCCTGATTTATTCACGAGTCGAGCTTGCGGCAGAGGGAGAAGGGCGTGGGGTGAGGAATCCCCTATGAGGACTGAGCGGGCATGGTTCCTCTTTAGAGG